>Ga0209148_1001005_pt1 | contig 17851 bp, 14 predicted proteins | sample AraplaCol_mMF_r2_2_FD_184288 | JGI IMG/M metagenome (GOLD analysis project Ga0209148, IMG submission 184288) | Arabidopsis root microbial communities from North Carolina, USA - plate scrape CL_Col_mMF_r2 (SPAdes) (version 2) | ecosystem: Host-associated > Plants > Roots > Endosphere | place... | reverse complement strand
TGTTCGGGCATCCGGCGGACATGGACCCGATCCTCGATCTCGCCCGCCGCCATGGGCTGTTCGTTCTGGAAGACGCGGCTGAAGCGGCCGGGGCCACCTACAAGGGCCGGCGCACTGGCGGCCTCGGCCATTGCGCGACCTTCAGCTTCTTCGGCAACAAGATCATTACGACCGGAGAAGGCGGCATGGTGACCACGGACGACGACGCCCTTGCTCAGCGGTTACGCCTCTATCGCGGCCAGGGGATGGATCCCGAGCGGCGCTACTGGTTTCCGGTGATCGGTTACAACTACCGCATGACAAACATCGCCGCGGGTATCGGGCTGGCGCAGTTGGAACGTATCGCCCATCACCAGGCGGCGCGCCGCGCCGTGGCCGCCGGATATCAGCAGCGGTTGGCGAATCTCCAGGATCGCCTGATCCTGCCGCTCGTGGAGCCATGGGCTGAGCACGCCCATTGGATGTACATGGTGATGCTGGACGGGGCGGCGCGCGACCGGCGCGACGAGGTCATGGCCCGGCTCGACGGCCAAGGCATCGAAACACGCCCGGTGTTCTATCCGTTGCACACCATGCCGCCCTATGCTCACCTCGCGAGCAGGCCCCTACCCAATGCTGAGGACTGCGCCCGTCGGGGGATCTGCCTCCCCACCCATGGACGCTTGACCGACGACGACCTCGACCGGATCGCCGGGGCCCTGCACGAGGTCCTGGCCTAAATCCGTCATGAAGATCGTCCTGGCTTCGACCTTCGTGCCTTTCATCAATGGCGGCGCGCGGTTTATCGTGGAGTGGCTCGAGGAGAAGCTGCTCGAGCACGGGCACGAGGTGGAACGCTTCTACCTGCCGTTCGTCGACTCGCCGCATGATCTGCTCGATCAGATGGCCGCCTATCGTCTGATGGACCTGAGCGGCGTTGGGGATCGGCTCATCGCGTTCCGGCCGCCCGCCTACCTTCTGCGCCACCCGCACAAGATCCTATGGTTCATCCATCATGTGCGGACCTTCTACGACCTTTGGGACACGGAATATGGGCCGCCGCCCACTGCGGACAATCGGGCCGTCCGCCACGCCCTACGCCATGCGGACACCCAGGCGCTCCGCGAGGCCAAAGCTGTGTTCACCAACTCCAACATCGTCGGTCGCCGTTTGAGCGCCTTCAACAGCGTCGCCTCCGAGACGCTCTATCCCCCCATCTACCGGCCGGAGCGGTTTCGCTGCGACGGCTTTGGGGATGAGATCGTGGCGATCTCGCGGGTCGAACCGCACAAGCGCCAGCGGTTGCTGATCGAGGCGCTTGCTCGAACGAAGACGCCCGTGCGGTTGCGGTTGTGCGGCCGCGCCTCCAATCCTGCGCACGCCTTGGAGCTACAGACAGAGATCCGTCGCCTCGGCCTAGCCGATCGGATCGTGTTCGAGGATCGTTGGATCGCGGAGTCCGAAAAGGCGGACATCCTGGCCGGCGCCCTGGCCGTGGCCTACCTGCCAAAGGACGAGGATTCCTACGGCTACCCTTCGCTCGAAGCCGCCCACGCCAGCAAGGCCGTCCTCACCACGGAAGACTCCGGTGGCGTGCTCGAACTGGTGACAGACCGACACAATGGCTTGATCTGTCCGCCCTTCGCGGCGCCGCTCGCGGCGGCGATGGATGAACTCTACCGGGACAGGGTCCTGGCTGCGCGGCTGGGGGCCGCGAACATGGCGCGCCTGGCCGAGCTCGGCATCGCTTGGGACCATGTGCTTGCGCGGTTGCTGCGATGAAGGTCCTGGTGGTGAACAACGCCGCGCCCTTCATCCGGGGGGGTGCGGAGGAGCTGGCGAACAACCTGGTGCGGCAGCTGAACGCTGTGCCTGGCGTCGAAGGCGAACTCCTTCGGGTGCCGTTCCGGTGGGATCCCGCTGAGCGGCTCATCGACGAGATCCTGCTCAACCGAAACCTGCGTCTGTACAATGTCGACCGGGTGATCGGCTTGAAGTTTCCGGCCTACCTCATCCCCCATTCGAACAAGGTGCTCTGGCTCCTGCATCAATTCCGGCAGGCCTATGACCTCGGAGATGCGGGCCAGGGGCTTGCCGACGAGGGGCGCGAGGGGATCATCAAGGCAGCGATCCGCCGGGCCGACGACGCTCTGTTCGCCAGTTGCCGATCGATCTTCGTGAACTCACCGACCACCCAGGCGCGCCTCCGTCGCTATAACGCGGTCGGCAGCCAGGTTCTGTACCCGCCCTTGAATGATCCTGAACTGTTCAGGGGCGACGAAGTGGGGGACTACATCTTCGCCGGCGGTCGAGTGGCCCCCGGCAAACGCCAGCACCTTCTGATCGAAGCAATGGGGACCCTGAAGGCTCCGGGGCGCCTGATCATCGCCGGACCTCCGGAGAGCGACGCCTATGCGCAAGACCTGCGCCATCGGGTGCAGCGCCTGGGTCTGGAGCAAAGGGTCGAATTGAATTTCGGATTCCATCCCCGGGCCCGCATCGCCCAGTGGGTCAACGGCGCGCGGGCCTGCGCCTATTTGCCGTTCGACGAGGATTCACTCGGCTACGTGACGATGGAGGCGTTCGCCGCCGGCAAGGCGGTGGTGACCACCACCGATTCCGGCGGGCTTCTGGAACTCGTCACTGAGCAAACTGGCCTGGTCTCGGCGCCGGATCCGGAAGCCCTCGCCGCGTCGCTGGGTGCGCTCTGGGAGGACGTCGGGCGAGCGGCGAGACTCGGGCGTTCCGCTCAAGCGGCCTGGGCGGCCCGGGAGATTTCCTGGCCGGCGACCATTGAGCAGTTGCTCTCTTAAGCGCCGAACAGCTCGCCCAAGCGAGCTGGGATCCCCTTCGGCCTCCCCAACCCGGCCGGCGCGACCGGCGTCACGGTGATGACGGCCAAAAGACGCCGTGCGAACGGGTGTGCGTTGTGCTGCAGAGCGCCAGGTTCGACGCCGTAGCCCGCCAGCCTTGGGTCTTCATCTCGGGTCCATGCCAGGCCAGCACGCGTCAGGGACCACACCGCCAGGACGTCATCATTGACCGTCAACTCGCTCTGGTGGCGCCATGGACTCAGTCTAGCTTGCGGGCGGGCGTTGTCGACGGAGGGGCTCCGTGTGCGCTCTCGGAGAGGCGCATGGCGTTTGAAGAACTCGCGGTCGCGGCGGCGTCGCTTTGCGATCCTGCGGCGCTACATGCTTCGGTCAACCAGTTGGAAGATCGCGCGTTCGCCGCCTTGAAGGCCGCCAACGAGGCGGTTGCGAAAGCGGCGCGCCAAGGTCGCGTCGGAACCGCGGGCAACGCCGAATGGGAGACCTACAAGCAGCTTCGCGAGCAAGCGGAGGATCTTCGGATCGCCAACGCGCAGAGTCTTGCGAGCTGTCCGCCGCCGCCCTCCTACTCGACGGCGTCCCTCGCCCCGCTCGGGTCCGTCGCAAGGCCCGACCCCGTCCGTGAGCCACGCCCAAGCGGTCCAAGATGGACACTCGCCTACACGGAAGGGGTCGCCCGAGACCACATCAAGGCGTCGGAGGCGATTCCCATGACGCTCGAATCCGGGAGCTACTCGTTCTGGACGGGCATGCTGCGGAGCCCGAATCCGCCGCCTCCTCCGCCCCTCCTAACGGCCCTCCCCTATCCGGGCGGAAACGCGAGCCGCGACCCGACGGTGTCGCTTGGCGGCGCCGCCGCGATCTTGAGCAGCCGGTCTTGGTCGGACTCGCACGCCTTGTCGGTGGCCTTTGCGCCCGGCGGCCAGGACGCGCCCGGGTGGCGGTTTGAGGCAAAGGCTGAAATATCCGATCTAACGCGCAAACAGGCGTTGCCCCATGCGCTGCACAGCGCCCTCAGTTTCAGCGATATATCTGCGGTGACGGCGCAATTTGGCCAACAGGCGCCGGACTATCAGTACGCCTACGAATATTTCTACCTGGGCCGATTTTCTCAGACACACTTCACGGCTGGCGATCGCTCCGTCACCGATCTTGATCTCTACAATATCTCCGAAAAACAGTCGCGGCGGCATGTGGATGCGACGGCGAGTTACGAAACCTGGGTCGCCACGCCCATCGGCCGCTTGGCCCTGAGGCCCATCGGCGGACTGGGGCTCGGCTGGTACGACCTGACGGAACAATCCGCGCTCCATCTGCCCGCGGCAACCAACCAGCCAGAGGCGACGCTCCTGCTGGACCGCCGGGCCTCAGGTCCAGGGGTGCGGGCGTTCGCTGGCGCTGAGGTTACGGGGCGCGTCTGGCGATCCACGCCGCTGACCTGGAGTGTCTCCGGTCAAGCTGGGCTTGAGAGCGTGGCGCTGGAAATTCAAGACTGGCGTCACGGCGCGACCTGGTTCCGCTATTCAATGCCGGTGAGCGCAGTGAAATTGGCGTTCAAATATGACGTCAATGATCGCGCCGCTCTTAGCCTGGACGTCTCGAAGATCTGGGAATTCTACGCCAATTTCCGGCACTATCAGGCGGCGGGAACGCCCTTGACGGACGGGGGCCGCGTGCAACTTCTCGTCTATGACGCCGTCCAATATTCGGCTTCGATGTACTACGCCTTCTGAGACGCGCGCTGCGGACGCGTGCGACTTTGGTTGGCCCCGGCTCAGGCCGCGCTGGGCAGCCTCGTCCGTCGCGCCGGACCCAGGCTGGCCCCCGCCCTCTGCGCCTTGTCGGAGGAGACCCGGCGACAGACAGCGCGGGCCAGGTTCGCCGCCCGTGCGTCTTTCCAGAAGGGAACCCCGGATCAGGCGGCGAGGAGCTCGTCGAGGCGGCTGATGTCGAAGATGGGCGAGGCTTGGCCGGCCTCGATGCGCATGATCTTGTTGCAGTAGCTTCGGATCATTTCGAGGTTGTGGGAGGCGAAGACCAGGATTCGTGAACGTTCGACCAGGCTCACCAGTCGCTCATGGGCCTTGTCCTGGAAGTCCGCATCGCCCGCGGCCAGCCATTCGTCGAGCAGCAGGATCTCGGCGTCGACGGAAGTCGTGACGGCGAAGGCCAGGCGCGTCTGCATGCCGGCGGAATAGGTTTTCAGCGGCAAATCGAGATAGGGCCCCAGGCCGGTGAATTCAGCGATCTCGTCGATCTTTCGGGCCATCTCCGAGGGGGACGTGCCGCCGATAAGACCCCGAAGCCGGATGTTGTCGTAGCCGGTCGCCGACGGATCGATCCCGAGGCTCATGTCCAGCAGCGAGGCGATCTTGCCGTGGACTTCGACGCGCCCGGCGTCAGGCTCATAGGCGCCTGCGATGCAGCGCAGCAAGGTGGTCTTGCCGGCACCATTGGGGCCGACCAGGCCCAGTCGATCGCCCGGTCGCAGGAACAGGCTCACATCGTTCAGAGCCGTGACGTTCTGGACGCCCACGTGGCCCCGGTCGATGCGACCGCCCACGGCGGCGCGCGCGATGTGCTTCTTCAACGAGCGGCTGTCCACGCCGTAGACGGGAAAGCGTACGGTCAGGTTCGAGACGGCGACGAGCGACATGGCTGACCTTCAGAGATAGTGGACAACGCGGCGGCGAGTCTTCGCGAAGAGCAGGAAGGCCACCCCCCAACCGACCAACGCCATGGTGAGCAGGACCGGCCAGCTCCGTGGGTCCTGCGGCGCGCTCAGCAGTGGCGAGCGAACGACGTCGAGCATGTAATAGAAGGGGTTGTAGGTTAGGATCAGCCCTCGCTTCGGCAGCTGATCAGCTCGCCAGAACACGGGCGTCAAGAACATCGCAAACTGCATCACCGAGGTGACCACCTGAGGGATGTCGCGGAACCGAGCCGATGCGATCGCCGTGAGCAGGCTGAGCCACGACAAATTGGCCACCACGACCACCAAACCCAGCAGGGCCATCAAGTAGTTTGCGGAATACATCCGCGCCCAGATCATGACGGCCACCACGATAACCAGGTGATGGCTGAAGGCGATCAGCGACCGTGTCACGGTGCGCCAGACGAAGGTGAGCAGCGGCAGGGAGGTCTGCCGGAGAATCGCGGCGGCTTGGTTGAAGGTCTCGCATCCCTCCGTGGTCAGGCCCGAAATCAGGCTCCAGATCACGATGCCCAGCGCCACATAGGGCAGGAAGGCGTGGATCTCCAGGTGGAACAGCTGAGAGTAGAGAACCCCGAGCCCGACCACCATGGTGCCCATCGACAGGGTGATCCAGAACGGCCCCAGGATCGAGCCCCGGTACCGCGACGCGATATCGTGCCGCGCCAACGCCCAGGCTAGCGGCCCGCGCAGCACCGAGCCCACGAGGTCGGCCCAGGCCCGTTCGAATTCGAAGAGAAAGCCCACCCCGCCGGTTCGCAGGATGGTAGGCGAGGGACTCATGAAGATCTCCGTTTGCCGCGGCGCACGGCGTTCAGCATCCCCCCGACGCGCACCGGGTGATACTATCTCCAATACGGGGGCACAAGCCACACGGCGTTCCGCAAAAACGCCCTCGGAAGCCCTTCCGGATCGGCCGGCTCAGAACGAGGCTCCGGCCCGGTTTCGCCGCAGATCAGCCTCCACCATCATGCCGCAGAGTTGTTCAAGACTCGTCTTGGGCGTCCATCCCAGCGTTTCGCGGGCCTTGGTGAAGTCTCCAAGCAGAAGATCGACTTCGGTGGGCCGGAAGAATCGTGGATTGACCTTGATCAGCGTCCTGTTGCTGGCGGTGTCCACCCCAACTTCGTCGACCCCCTCCCCGCGCCAGGCGATTTCGATCCCAATGGCTCGAAACGCCAAGTCTACGAAGCTTCGGACAGTCTGGGTCTTGCCCGTCGCGAGCACGAAATTGTCGGGCTCGGGCTGATCCAGCATCATGAACATGCCTTCGACGAAATCCGCCGCATAGCCCCAATCCCGTTGCGCGCTCAGATTGCCAAGCTCGAGCACATCGGCCATCCCGAGCGAGATTTGCGCCGCCGTGTTCGTGATCTTGCGGGTGACGAACTCCTGACCGCGCAGCGGGGACTCGTGGTTGAAGAGGATGCCGCTGGTGGCGAACAGCCCATAGGATTCGCGATAGTTGATGGTGAGCCAATGGGCGAACAGCTTGGCGGCCGCATAGGGGCTCCTCGGATAGAAGGGCGTGTTCTCGCTCTGCGGAACCGCCTGAACCAGGCCAAACATCTCCGAACTGGACGCCTGATAGAATCGGATGCGCTTGTCGATCACCCGGATTGCTTCCAGCAGGTTCAGGGGACCGACCCCGGTCATCTGGGCGGTCACAACCGGTTGATCGAATGAGACGCCGACGAAGCTCTGGGCCGCTAGGTTGAAGACATATTCCGGCTGGGTGCGCTCGATCAGCCGGTAGGCCGCGCCCATGTCGAGGAGGTCATACTCCACCAGCTCCAGGTTCGGAGCGCCGAGAAGGCCAAGTTCCTGCAGCCGCCAGAAGTTGACCGAACTTCCCCGCCGGTAAGTGCCGAAGACCTTGAAGTCCTTTTCGAGCAGGAACTTGGTCAGATAGGCCCCGTCCTGGCCCGTCACGCCGGTCACAATCGCGTTTTTCATCGCCGTCTCAATTTCTCTGCTCGAGTCTTGGAACTGTCAGTGCGGAAGGGATCATGAATCGGACGGCCTTGGACAAGCGGCAATTCAGCGGCCTGGCGCGATCTGCGAGGCGGTTCCGGTCACCCGGGGCCGGCCGGCCGTTGGTCGGCCATGAGCGCCAGGTCAGCGTCGACCATCTCGCAACACAACTCCCGCCACGTGACCTTGGGCGTCCAGCCCAGCCGCTCGCGGGCCCTTGACGCATCGCCCACCGGGCCGTCTGGAGCGCCCGGTCGGAAGAAGCGCGGGTCAACCTCCACCAAGTGGCGGCCGGTTTTAGCGCACACGCCGCGCTCGTCCAGGCCTTCGCCCCGCCACTGGATCTGGATGCCAACCCGCTCGAACGCGGCGACCAGGAACTCTCTCGGGGAGGCGGAAACCCCCGTTGCGATGACATAGTCATCAGCGTGGTCCTGCTGCAGCATGCGCCACATGGCGTCGACATAATCCCGCGCGTGGCCCCAGTCGCGGCGTGCATCGAGGCTGCCAAGGGTCAAGCGATCCTGTCGTCCGCAGTGGATGGCCGCGACGCCGCGCGTGATCTTGCGGGTGACGAAGGCCTCACCGCGCAGCGGACTCTCGTGGTTAAACAGGATGCCGTTGGAGGCGTGCAGGCCGTGGGTTTTGCGGGCCTCGACCACCAGCTGGTGGGCTCGGACCTTGGCCTCTGCATAGGGATTGTCGGGCGCAAACGGCGTGTCTTCCCGAGCGGCCACCGGGGTGCGCCCGAAAATCTCGGCGCTGGAGGCCTGAAACAGCCGCGTGCCGCGGGCGGACGGAAACGCGCAAATCGCCTCGATGAGGTTCTTCAAGCCCTGGCTATTAGTGGCGAAGGTAGCGTCGGCGCGGTCGTAGCTTGCCTGAACATGGCTTTGCGCGGCCAGATTGTAGAGCTCGTCAGGTCTTGTGGCCTCAACCACGGCCGCCAGGCCCGCCCCATCGGTCAGATCCCCAAGGACGGAATGAAAACGCCCTTGCCCGAACCGGCGCAGTCTCTCAAGCCGGTCGAGGTCGACCGGGGTCTCGCGGTGGTGCAGGCCGTGGACGACACCGCCCTTCGCCAGCAGAAGTTCCGAAAGATAGATACCGTCCTGGCCCGTGACGCCGGTGATCAGCGCCACTTTTCCGGCGCCTGTTGGCGTCGACATGCCCGCTCCTCAACTGCGTCGCCCGCGACATATCACATTCCCACTCGACTGCGAGCCGCAAGCGGTCTCTAGCGGAGGTCAGACTGAGATCTATGCCGAGGCGATCCCGCCTCAGCCCGAGTGGGTTTGGCGCCAAAACTCACCCCAGTCCGCCAGAAAGTCCGAACTGGACCAGGCCTTGTCCCGTCCCACCCCGTCGATGATCTCAATACCAAGGTCCCGACACGCCATCTCTTCGGCGGCTGGCATGGACTTGCCAGCCACACGGTCGCCGCCCTTGGTGAAATATCGGGGCCGGATGGCCCGCAGAGCGACCGCGACCGTCGGATCTTCAGCGATCTCAAACTTTACGACGTAGTCAACACCTCGGACAGCGGCCACGATCGCGGCGCGTGTTTCGATGTCCTGGAACGCCCGGCCCTTCTTGCGAACAAGAAAATCATCTCCGTTGACGATCACCACCAAGGTGTCCCCGTAGGCCGCGGATTCAACGAGGCATGAGGCGTGACCGGGATGGATCGGGTCGAATCCCCCTGAGGTGGCGACCACAACCCCGAGCGCCGCGGGATCCGCATCTCGCAGCGCTGCAAACTCATCCAGCGACAGGATCGTCGCATACCGGGGATCATGGGCGGCCATGGGAGATTCAAGGTCTGCAGGGGCGGTTGGGCCGCCAGGAGTTGGGTGATTAGCCGAGGGGACGGGCGAAGGCCAGCCCGCCCAGCGCCTGAGCGTCGACGCAGACCCCGCGCTCCCCCGGAGGCCCGGTTGGGCCGGCGGTCGAAGCCCCGTCCAGAAGCTCTTCTTCGACAACCAAGAGCCGGCCAGGCGGGGGCGCACCTGACGGAATTTGACAGAGGTGAGATTGAGAGCGGCCTGCGAGCGGGCGTCCCAGCAAAGCTGCGGTCCGGTTCACGATCACCGGACCGCACTCCGGGGTGGAGTTGCATGGCCAAACATCCGCATGCTAGGCGCACATCGCAGAGGCGCGAGCCTGTGGATGAATCTCAATCTCTGGCGACGTGCGATAGTATCGAGCTAGTCACGGTCGCCGAACCTGAATCTCCCACGTCCCAGCGTCTTGGGGCGCATTAGAAGATGATGTCGATTTGTCGAATCCGATTCTTTGGTCAACTCGTCCAGGCTATGATCAGGTCGACGACCTTGCGGCGACCTTCGTTCAGCGTGAGCTCGTGCGGCCGGTCCTGGTCAATTCCGTGCCAAAGTGCGGGACCCACCTGCTGCTGAACATCCTGCGGATGTTCACCCCCGTGGAACAGGTGCATCGCACCTTCGTGGGCGACTGGAATATCGGCGAACAGGCGCAGAATCTCGCCGCCGGCCCCTCGAAGCTCTTCGCCGGCCATGTGAATCTCAATACCGAGACCCTGCTCGCCGTGCGGCCTTGCCGCCATTTCGTCGTGGTTCGCGATCCATACGACTACGCGATCGCCCAAGCGCGATTCTTCATGGCCGAGGACATGGGCAGCGACCTGGGAGCGTTCACGCGCGCCCATGACCTCAGTTTTGCCGAGACCCTCTCCCTGGTGATTTTCGGCGCCCGCGGCCCGGCTTACTGGCCGTCCCTGCACGAGATCTTCACGACCAACGCGGTGGCCTGGTTGGCGAACGACGTCTTCCTGGTCCGGTACGAGGACCTGTTGGCGCGGGTGGAGGATCTCGAGGCGCCGGCCTCGGAAATCTATTTGACGGAGCTCCTGACCGCGGCAGGTTTGGGCGCCCTCCCGTCGGACTGGAAACGTCGCGTGCTTGCCGGCGCTCAGAGACGCCACAGCGCAACCGACCGATCCAACCTGCGCTTTACACGCCCGACCAGGTTTCCGGCGCGGCTCAGTCAGGAACAGGCGGCCCTCGTCGACTACGCCTCGCCAGGGTTGCGTCGCCTGCTCGGCTATGCATGACGGCCACCGCCGGGGATTGGGTCTTCTGCGTTATGGAGCCCCGTGAAGCTCGAATTTCCGAGCGCTGACCGCTCGCTCCGCTTCTCGAACTCGCGCATATAGGGCCCCGAACCCATCATCCCATTCAGCAAAAGGTAGGCCGCGCGGTGAAGAACTGGACTGTCTGGTTGCGACAGCGGTGGCCGGGGGTGAAGGGGCGCCGCGCGATCGACGCCCGTCTCACCCGTCTCGAGGCCCGGATGCTCGAGATGCAAATTCAAAGCGGCCGAAGTTTCACCGCGCTCGGCCGCACGTTCGAGGACGCCACTCGCCTCATGGAGGCGCACACCGAAAACATCGGCCAGCTTGCTGATCGGATGGACGGTCATTTCGAGTCTCGGTCGCAGGCGATCGGGGCCCTAGCCGAGCGCCTCGGGGCCCGCCAGAACGTTTTGGAACGACTGCTTGATGAGGCCGCGGCACGGATCGAAGCCATGCGCGACGGCGTCGCCGCCGACCTCCGCGGTCTTGAGGAACGACTGGACCTGCGCTTTGGCGCGCTGCAACATGTGGCGGAGAGCGGCTTGAGCGCTGTCGCGGCGGCCAAAGAGGCCGCCTTGGAGCTGATGGGAGCCGAATTCGGCCACATGGCCTCGGCGCTTAAGGTGTCCCATGGCGGTCTCGTCGATCAGTTGGCGGTGCTCGACGCTTTGACGCGCCAGACGCAGACCGACGTCGAAAGAATTTTGGGCTCGACCCTTCCCGACGTGAGGGCCGCGCTGGCTGACATCACCCGGGACATCCTCGCTGCAGAGGCGGGGAGCGAACAACGCCGCAGGTCGGTCGAGGAAGTGCTGCAGCGTTACCGCGCCGAGGCGACGGAGAGCTCGGATCAGCTGCGTGAAATAGTCCTCGCCGCAGAGGGGGCGAGCGAACAACGCCACAGGTTAGTCGACGAACTTCTGCAGCAGTCCCGCGCCGAGTCGATCGAGTTGAGCGGGCAGCTCCGCGACATGCTGGCGACGCTCGCCTCGCGGGTCTCCGACATGCCGGATCGGTTCCTCTCTGTAGAGGCGGCCGCCAAGGCCCGCCACGAGAGCCTGGTGTCTCTGACGCCGAATATCGAGACTCTGGCTGGGATCCTCGACGCCCATCGGCTCGAGATCCGCGGCAGGCTCGACGCCTTGGACGACCTGCGCCATGCCATGGCGGTGTTGGAGCGGCTGGTCCGGGAGGACGGCGAGCGCCAGCGCGACCTCGACGTGATCTGGGGCGAGGGCGTGCCTCCCTCAGGGTGGCCGGCGGCCTTCCGCCTGCAGACGGACCATCCGGTCGCACTGCACAGCGACGACCATCGCTTCCCCCGGGGCACAGCCAACGACAACACTCGCTCGCCGCGCTTTGTCGCCGCCTGCGAGCGCCTGTTTAATCGCGCGATCACCCACCTTGATCTGGGCTGCGCGGGGGGCGGCCTTGTGCGCGACTTCTTGATTCGGGGTCACAGATCGATGGGCCTCGAAGGCAGCGACCTTTCGCTCCTTGAACAGCGCGCCGAGTGGCGGGCCTTGGGCGCACGACTTCGGACCTGCGATATCACCCAGCCCTTCGATATCCTTGACGAGGCCGGGATGACGGTAGGGTTCGACGTCATCAGCGCCTGGGAAGTGTTGGAACATCTGCCACGGGAGAGCCTCCCTCGCTTCTTCGACAATGTCCGACGCCATCTCGCGCCCGAGGGCTTGTTCGTGGCTTCGGTGGCGCTCTTCGAGGATCGAGACCCAGAGAGCGGGGCGGTTTGGCACGTGACGCTTGAGCCCCGCGAATGGTGGTCGCAACAGATGGCCGAAGCGGGGTTGCAGCTGATGGCCTCGCCCTTCGTTACGCGCGACTATGTCCGGGGCAGCGGCTCGTCCTTCGACGATTGGGACGCGGCGGATCAGCCTCACATGGGGTTCCACATCGTCGCGCGTGTCGGGTCCTAGGCGCGCGGGATGCCGATGTCGCGGCTCGCGCCGCCTGTGGACGGCGCGCGGTCGAGAAACCGTCGCACCCGGCGTAGGGTGACTGGACCCTGAATCGGATATGCACGATTCATCCGTCGAATGTCTGAGGAGTTCGAGATTTTGGCTGCGCTTGACCACGACCTGAGGACGGCCGCGCCCTATGACGAGGTCCGAGCCTGGATCTTCGACCAGGCTCTGCCTCTTTGGGGAACTGCGGGCGTCGATCGCCGTGACGGGGGCTTCGTCGAGCAGCTCGACTTCGCCGGGGTCGACGCGGGTGTCGGGTTCAAACGGACCCGGGTCACCTGTCGCCAGATCTACGTATTTTCGCACGCGTCGATGATGGGATGGGCGCCGGGCGCAGAGATCGCAGAGCATGGCTTCGCGTTTTTGCGCAAGGGCTGGCTCGGGACGACGGGCGGGTGGGCCCGGACCTGCGGCCGCAGCGGCCAAGTTCTGGACGCCACCCCCGATCTCTACGACATCGCCTTCGCCCTTTTCGCGCTGGGCTGGTATGTGCGCGCGACGGGAGACGGGCGGGCCATCGCCCTGGCGCGGGAGACTCTCGACTTCGCCAAGGCGAGACTGCGACCCACGACAGGCGAAGGCTTCTGGCACGAGGTCCCGCCCAAGGGGTGGCGGCTACAGAATCCGCATATGCACTTGCTTGAAGCCATGCTGGTCTGCTTCGAGGCCACCGGCGAGGAACGCTACGCTGAGGTGGCGCTCGAACTGGCCGACCTGTTCCGGACGCGCTTCTTCGATGCCGAGGCGGGCGCCTTGGCGGAATACTTCACCGACGACTGGCGTCATGCGCCGGGCGAGACCGGCCGTATCATCGAGCCGGGACACCAGTTCGAGTGGGCCTGGATCCTCGCCAATCTCAAGCGCTTGACCGGCCTCGACACCGCCGCTCAGGTGCGCAGCCTGGTGGGTTTCGCCGAGCGTTTCGGGGTGGATCCCGACACCCACGTCACCTTCAATCAGTTGCGCAATGACGGCGCGCCCCTCGACCGAGGTTCGCGCACTTGGCCGAACACCGAAAGGATCAAGGCGCAGGTCGCGCGTTTCGAAATGTTCGGAGAGCGCGGGGTGACCGAGATCGCTCAGTCCTGTCGCGTTCTCCTGGACCGATACCTGGCCACTGAGCGGCCTGGCCTGTGGGTGGATCTCTTCGACGCCGACGGGCGGCCCCAGTCCGCCACAGTGCCGGCCTCGACGCTCTATCACCTATTCCTGGCCTTCGCCGAGATCCTTCGCGTGCAGCCCGGTCTCGCCTGAGCCGCCGCCCTGAGCCGCCGCATTGACAACCGCCGGAGCCCTGGCCAATAGGTTCGGCGGTCGGGCGCGCCGCCTTGAGGTGCGGCCCCGCGATTCCTGGGAGCGACATGCGTTTTTTGATCACCGGCGGCGCCGGCTATATCGGCTCCATTCTCACCCCGAAGCTGCTCGAGCTCGGCCATCATGTGACGGTTCTCGACACCTTCGCGCGCGGCGACACCGCTCTGGCGGCCTGTTGTCAGTACGACGGGTTCAACCCGGTCCGCGGGGATGCGCGCGATGAGCGCCTGCTGGACGACCTGATTCCCAAGGCGGATGTGCTGATCCCGCTGGCGGCCTTGGTCGGCGCGCCGCTTTGCAAGGAAGATCCCATCGCGGCCCAGACCCTCAACGAGGACGCTGTGGTGGCCTTGGCCCGCCGCGCCAGCTCGTCGCAGCGGCTCATCTATCCTACGACCAATTCGGGCTACGGCGTCGGCAAGGCGGGGGAATTCTGCACCGAGGAAACGCCGCTCAACCCCATCTCGCTCTATGGCGTCACCAAGATGGCCGCGGAGAATGCGGTCCTCGAGCAGAACGGCGTTTCGTTCCGCCTGGCGACCGTGTTCGGCATGGCGCCCCGGATGCGCCTGGATCTGCTGGTGAATGACTTCACCTGGCGCGCGGTCACCGACCGGGCGGTGGTGATCTTCGAGGGCCACTTCAAGCGCAACTACATTCATATCCGTGACGTGGTGAAGGCCTTCCTGCACGGCCTCGAAAATTATGAAACGATGAGCGGGCAGGCCTATAATCTGGGCCTCTCCTCCGCCAACCTTTCAAAACTCGAGCTCTGCGCGAAGATCCGCGAGCACCTGCCGAATTTCACCTTTCTTGAGGCTCCGATCGGCGAGGATCCCGACAAGCGGGACTATATCGTCTCCAACGCCAAGCTCGAAGCCGCGGGCTGGACGCCCGACTGGTCTCTCGACCGCGGCATCGAAGAGCTGATCCGCGGGTACAAGACGATACGTAATTCCCGCTACGCCAACGTCTGAAGGGGCTCGCGTCAGGCGGCGATAGGGGTCGTACCCCGCCAGTCGCAGGCCACGCGCACCACACTGTTGGGCTCGAACGCGGCCAGGAAGCGGGGCTGATCTGTCGGCTTCACCACGAAGAGCAGAAATCCCCCGGACCCTGCGCCGCAGAGCTTTCCGCCCATGGCGCCATGCGCCAAGCCATGGGCGTAGAGATTGTTGATGTTCTCGTTCGAGACCACCGGCGAGAACGAGCGCTTCAGGATCCAACCCTGGTGTAGCAGCCGGCCGAAGGCTTCCACCACGTCCGGTCCCCCATCCTCGATCACCGCCCGTCCGCGGGCCACCATTTCGTAGCTCGCCGCCAGCTCTTCGCCGATCTTTCCCTGCAAGGTCTGCTCCATCTGCGCCGCAACCGCGGCGGGCGCGCTCCGGACCTGTCCGGTGAACACCAGGAACATCGCGTCGGTCAGTCGCTCGAGGGTCTCCTGCGGCGCCAGCACCGGACGTTGGGAGATCCGCTGTCCATAGAACTCGAAACAGTTCCATCCGCCGAAGGCCGCATGCAGCTGGTCCTGCACCCCACAGACGTGATGCAGCACCTCCCGTTCGATCCGAATGGCCTCCATCGCCAATTCGTATTGGGTGCGCTGCTTGCCCTTGAGCAGCGAAAGAAGATTGAGCAGGCCGACCATGAAGGTGGCCGAACTGCCAAGGCCGGTTTGCGATGGCAGCGAGGCCAGGGCGTTGAGATCGATGGGATCGTGGAAGTCCATGACCTGTAGCGCGGCCTTGATGGCGGGATGCTCGATATCTTCGATCGAAGTCACCCGCTCCATCCGCGAATAGCTGATCTGAAATTCGTGTTTCAGGAACTTGGGACGGCGTAGGGCGGCGAGGTGAATGTGCTGAGTGATGGCCATGCCGAGCACCGCGCCGGGCTTGCTCTCGAAATATTCCGGATAGTCGGTCCCGCCTCCGAAGAAACTCACGCGCAGCGGCGTGCGGACGGTCAGATAGGTGCACACGTCGCCGGCGACCGGAGCCGACCTGATGTCCGCTGCTGCGGACGAGTCGCGACTGATCACGTCGTGCATGCTCTTGGCCCCTTCAACGCGTGGTAACTCTTCGATCACGCCTCCAGTTAGACCGATGTGCTGGGCGCGACAATCTGGGGATCGGAAATCAGCTCGTCCGGAGCGGACAGGTTGGCGGCGGGAGGGCGCTGTGCCACGGGGCGGACCGGAATCGGCGCTACAGGTCTTCAACCCCAATTCTCGGCGCTTGCCGCTCGACAAGGCTCCATGGGCTTGCAAAACATCGCCCGCGCGGGTCGCTGGGCCCAGGGCGCAAGGCGGGCGTGAGGGAGCGGGATATGCGGCAGGCGGTGGTTTTGGTGGGAGGGCTTGGCACCCGTCTCGGCGCCTTTACCCAATCCACCCCGAAACCCTTGCTGCAAATCGATGAGGATCGATGCTTTCTCGACTATCTCATCGAACAACTGACCCGCCACGGGGTCTCGGAGATCATTCTGATCGCGGGACACCTGGGCGAGCAGGTCGAGGCGCGCTACGGCCAGTCGCCACCCGGCTGCGAAGTGATCGTGGTGCGTGAGCCCGCGCCCGCGGGCACCGCAGGCGCCCTCCAGTTCGCCCGTGACCTGCTCGACCCGGTCTTCCTGATGATGAATGGCGACTCCTTCTTTGACGTGAATCTGCTCGCCCTGACCAGCACGCTGGCCGAGACCGATCTCGCAGCTCTGGCGCTACGTCATGTGCCGGACGCCAGCCGATATGGCGCGGTCGAGCATGCCGATGGCCGAGTTCTGGCGTTCCGTGAGAAGCAGGCCGCGGGCGGGGGCGCCTGGATCTCCGCGGGGGTCTATGCCGTGCGCAGGACCATCTTGGACCACATTTCGACGCCGCCCTGCTCCATTGAGGTGGATGTCTTTCCCGCCCTCGCCGCCGCCGGTCAGCTCGCGGCCCGGCCGCTCGAGGGCTACTTCATCGACATCGGGCTTCCGGACACCTTGGCGCAGGGGCGACGGGAACTGCCGCAGGTGCGCCGACGTCCGGCAATCATCTTCGGCCCCGACGTCGCAGTGCAGTTGGACCCACTGGCGAGCTTGCATCCCGCGGGTATGGCGCTGACGTCAGAAGCCGTGGCTGCGATCCGCGCAGCGAACGATCTAGGTTGGTTCGCGGTGGTGGCCATCGATCGTCCAGGCCCGGAACCCACCGGCTATCTCGCCGAGGATGTCCGCAGGCTTCAGGCGAATCTTCAGGCGCGCTTGGCGCCCTACGGGGCCCACATCGACGCCATCTATCATCGGGATCCGCAGGATTCGGCCGCTCCGGGCCTCGCCACCGACAGCCCCCTGCGGCGGGATCCCGATGCAGACACCCTCGGCGCGATCCTGCGGACATTGCCTATCGACGCCGCCCGCTCCCTCCTGATCTATGACCAAGCTGCCGATTCCGCGGCGGCCCAGGCCTTGGGTTTGAGGACCCGGGCCCATGCCCCGGGCGGTCTCACCGGCGATGTCACAGCGGCGGATCTGCCGGCAGCAGCTCGCCTCGGGGCGGGATGATCCAGGGGGGCGGCCGGCCTGCGCCACTCCCCGTCGAAGGCTCACTGGGAGAGCGCTTGCCCGGACCAGATGGGTGAGCAATAAGGCGACGAACCTTGGGTCTGCGGAGTCAGCATGCAATCGGGCGATATCTTGGATATGGAATGTCGCTGTTGCGGCGCTCGAGACGTCGAACTTTTCCTCGACCTTGGCGACCAGCCTCACTGCAATCGCTTGATCCCCCCCGCTCTCGCGGATGCTCAGGAGCCCCGCTTCCCGCTGCGAACCGGGTTCTGTCGGCAGTGCACCCTGGTGCAGATCGACTATACCATTCCGAAGGAGAACATGTTCTCCAACTATCCCTATGTCTCAGGTACGACCAAGACGCTGCCCAGCCATTTCGCGGAAACGAGCC
>Ga0209148_1001001_pt1 | contig 18024 bp, 14 predicted proteins | sample AraplaCol_mMF_r2_2_FD_184288 | JGI IMG/M metagenome (GOLD analysis project Ga0209148, IMG submission 184288) | Arabidopsis root microbial communities from North Carolina, USA - plate scrape CL_Col_mMF_r2 (SPAdes) (version 2) | ecosystem: Host-associated > Plants > Roots > Endosphere | place... | reverse complement strand
CGCCGTTGATCCATGACTGACACCTCTCGCCACGGCATCGTTCGCCCCCTTGTTTGACGAATCGAGCCGATTTTGACGTGTCAACCATGTCCCCGAACACCTGTCAGTCATGTCTCCGGGCTAAACACTGCGCTCGCAATGGCGAAGTAGGTGGTGATAGCGTCGCTCCATTCGTTCGCATCTTCATCGCAGACATACATTCGCATCCTCGCGGCTGATCTCGCCCGAGTTTTGCTTCCATCGCCTCACCCTCCGATGAAAGAGGGCGCAGGGAAGACCGGGTGCCCGGGTGGCACCCGCGGTCCACTGTGCGAAGATTGCGCTACAAGAGGCTGCACAGCGGCATACAGGTGAAGCCGAAACATCCGGCCTTCCCTGCGCAGTGGTTGGAACGGCTTATGTCGTGATCTCCCCGGGGAGCGATGCACTATTGCCCCCGTCGCCCCGCAGATGGCTGATGTGTGCGTCCGGTTGGACATCGCACATCACCACGAGACTTGGCGCACAGGCTCCGGGCGCCAGGACCACACGATTTTGCCGTACGCGCATCACACCGGTCGTTTGCGCGATGGCTTTGCTCACGGTTTCCCGCCCTGCAAAGCCCTTCGCGCCGATGTGACCGCGCCCACCGCCGTCCGGCCCGCGTCGTGACGATCGCGATACGCCCCTCTTCCATGGGCCGGGTTGCCGCGATGGATACGCCATTTCCGAATTTCGGTAAAGTGGAATATTTTTGCCGACAGATATTGCCCCACGCCTAGCGTGTTTTGCCTGTCAGGCAACGCAAAATCTCGTGGCCCGGATGGAGCAAAGCCTAATCCGGGAATCGATCCACGCGGAAAGAGCGCCCCGGATTGCGCTTCGCTCCATCCGGGCTACAGAGGCCTTAAGCGAACGCGGCCTGACCCCACAGGCTGCCGTAAGCTCGATCGTCCTCGGCGCGGTCAGGCTCTTGCCGAGGCCGCGTGGGAGCACCGCGCTGGCGCAGATGCCTGATGTTGAGGCGCGGCATCCGCGCTGTGACGTCGGCGGCGAGCTGTGCAATCCGCGCCGCCGCCTGTTTCACGACGAACACGATCGTCGTGATACGGCTCAGCACGCCGAGCAGGAACAGCACTGAGAAGATGTCGATATAGGCGAGGAAGTCGCCGATCAGCATCAGCTCCGGCGGAATCGGGATGCTGTGATAATAGGCGGCGATGAGAATGACGACAGGGATGAAGGCGATGACCTTCCGTATCGTCAGCCGGTCCAACAGCGCGGCCAGCTGCACGACCAGCACCTCCCACAGCGCATCGCCGATCGCGAGCGGGACCTCGTAGGTCCATCTCCGCCAGAATTGCTTCACGCCATTGCCCCTGTTTTAGTGCCTCACCACCAGCACCGAGCATTTGGCATAACGCACCACATGCCCGGCATTGGAGCCGAGGAAATACGTGCGCATCGCCGGCCGGTGTGACGTCATGACGATCAGGTCGGCCTTCATGTGCGCGGCTTCCTCCAGGATCTCGTGATAGATGCCGCCCTGGCGGACCACGCTGGAGATGTGGGCGGCATCGATGCCCGACTCGCGGGCGACGATGGCGAGCGCCTCTTCGGAGGTCTGGCGCTGCTGTTCGTCGAAATCGGCCGGGACGTATTCGGCCAGCATCACCGGTGTCATCGGCAGCACGTTGAGCAGTCGGACCGATCCGCTCCAGTTCTGCGACAGCGTTGTCGCGGTCGCGATCGCTGGCTTTGCCAGATCGGTGTCGGCGAGGTCGATGGGCACGAGAATGGACTTGAACATCTGCGCCTCCAAATCTTCCGGTCAGCACGTTGTCCCGGTACGTCGCGCGATCATCCCAGTCGAAGCAATTTGGGGCTGACGAACAGCACCAGCTTGCCGCGGCGGTAGGCCACGTCCCCCCAATCCTTGACATCAAAGTCGAGGATCGCAAGCCCCGCCGTGGGCAGATTGTCGGTAAGCGCCTTGACGCTGGCCTGATCGCCGCTGCCCGTCAGCATCAGGGCCGCCTCATGCATGCCGGGATTGTGCCCGACCAGCAGGAGCTGCCTGGGATTGGCCGGGGTCGTTGCAGTGCGAATGGTTTCCAGAATCTGCGCGGGATCGGCACCATAGAGTTCCGGCAGGATCTCGACCTCAGGCGCTGCGACGCGGTCCTTCATCGCCTGCCAGGCGATGTCCCAGGTCTGCCTGGCACGAACGGCGTGCGACACCAGCACGGTCGCGGGTGCGGGCGGATGGGTGGCCATCCAGTCGCCCATCTCGGCGGCATCCCGCTGGCCGCGATGGTCGAGGCGTCGATCCTGGTCGCGGCCGCTTGGCGCGTCGGTCTCGGTCTTGGCGTGACGCAGCAGCATTAAACGGCGCATGGCATTCTCGAATCGTTCCACGTCCCGAATAATCTACAGGCGCCCGTTGAGGACAAGGTGACAAGCGCCCGATTGGTATTAGCTTGTTATTTTGAGCGCGATCTCCGCGCAAACCCGAATCCGGGTTTGTCGCGACAGAAAACCGCTGCGCACTTTTCCGGATCATGCTCTAAGAAACGCTATGAGCGAGACTTTCACAAGCGCGTCCCAGGAAGAAGCCGGCTTTCGCGAGCGCGCGCGGCTGTCCTTCGATCTTGACGCCGACATTTGCGTGATCGGGGCAGGGCTTGCCGGCCTTTCCATTGCACTCGAGGCGGCACGGCTCGGGGCCAGTGTCGCGGTGCTCGAGGGCCGTCATGTCGGTTGGAACGCCTCCGGCAACCAGCTCGGCACCGTGATGCCGGGCTTTGCGCTGCCGCTCACCGAACTGATCGAGCGCATCGGCTTCGAGGATACCAGCGAATTGTGGGCGCTCTCGAAGGAGGGCGCGGAGCTCGTACGGGCCAACGCCACCGAAGAGAACATGCCTGATATCGGCCTCACCGAGGGCGTGCTGGAGGTCTCCAACGTCGATACTGGCGACCGGCTGATCAGCCGGTTGCAAATGCTGTATGAGGATTTCGATACCGAGGTCGAAGGCTGGCAGGTCGATCGCGTCCGCGCGGCGCTCAAGACCGATCGTTACTTCCACGGCGTCTATTACCCCAAAGCGTTCCAGGTCGATGGCCGCAAATATGTGCATGGTCTCGCGACGTTGGCGCGGCGCGCGGGCGCGCGCATCTTCGAGGATACGCCTGTCGTCAGCATCGATCATTCCGGCATCCGCAAGCGCATCGTCACGCCCTCGGCGCGGCTGCGCGCCTCGCATATCGTGCTTGCCGGCAACATTCATCTTGGCGCGCCCCTGCGGCGTCTGTCGGAGACCCTGCTGCCGGTCTGGCGCTATGCCGGCATCACCGCGCCGCTCGGCGAGCGCGTGCACGAGATCATCGGCTTCAAGGGATCAGTGATGGATTCCGACGGCGTCGACCATTTCCGCATCGTCGATGGCGACCGCCTGATGTGGGAGAGCCCGGAGACCACCTGGGCCGCGCGGCCGCAGCGCTTTGCCGGCAGCGTCAAGCGCCGCATCCGATCGATCTTCCCTGAGCTCGGCAATGTCGAGATATCAGAGACATTCGGCGGCGCCACCGGCCAGACCGTGCACGGCATGCCGCAGATCGGCCAGCTGCGCAAAGGCCTGTGGGTGGCGAGCGGCTTCGGCCGCCAGGGCATGAACACATCGGCCATGGCCGGGCAGCTGATTGCGCGCAGCATCCTGTGGGGCGAGGAGCGCTGGAAGCTGTTCTCGCCGTTCGAACTGGTCTGGGCCGGCGGCACGACGGGGCGGGTCGCGGGCCAGTTGGTCGGCCTATGGGGCAGGGCGAGTTCCGGCGCCGCGGGGACGCTCGCCCGCTACCGCGAGCGGGCGCGGGTGAAGGACAGGGAACGCGAGGCGCGCCTCGCCGAGGCCAACCGGGCCGCCGGCACCGGTCCGCGCCGTCCATCCTCAGGGGTTCGGCCGCGGGTGGCTCCGCCGCCGCAGCAGCCGACTGCAACGGAGGAGGCGGAACCGGCCGTCCCGGAGACCTCCCAGGTGCAGGGCGTCTCGCAATGAGGGCGCGAAAAATTCCGCCCGGATGTGTAACATCGACCGCCATAGCCCGTATCTCAGGGCGTACAGCTCCCACACGGAGAATGAGATGTTTGACCGCCGCATCCTGCTAACGACTGTCGCCGGCCTGTTCGGCCTTTCGGCCTTCCGCTGGCTGAGAGCCACGCCGGCCGAGGCTGGAGAGAAGGCCGCGCAAAAGTTCGAGATCGAGAAGACCGACGCCGAGTGGCGGGCGCAGTTGACGCCGCAGCAATACGAGATCCTGCGCAAGGAAGGCACCGAGCGGCCGGGCTCCAGCCCGCTGCTGAACGAGCACCGCAAGGGCACCTTCGCCTGCGCCGGCTGCGACCTGCCGCTGTTCACGTCCGAGACCAAGTTCGAGAGCGGCACCGGTTGGCCGAGCTTCTACCAGCCGATCGAGGGCAATGTCGGCAAGACCGAGGACCGCACCTTCGGCATGGTGCGCACCGAGGTGCATTGCCGGCGCTGCGGCGGCCATCTCGGCCACGTCTTCGACGATGGTCCGAAGCCGACCGGATTGCGCTATTGCATCGACGGTTTCGGGCTGGTCTTCCACCCCGCCGCGCCGTCGGCGACGTAGGGCTTTATTGGACGCGATTCCCCGGCAATTGTTGCCGGTCCGGCAATTATGCCCCGGTCATCCGACCGGGGCATGTCTTTTTAAGTCATTGATTTCGTGAGAATACCCGCTTTGGCATAGGCCTTGCGACGTCTCCTCCGACTGCGGCCATGGGTCTATCGGCCGCCGAGATCGGATTTGGAGACAAAGTTATGGGTATCTTCGATGCAATGAACACCTCGGTGGGTGGCCTGCAGGCGCAGTCCTTCGCGCTGCAGAACATTTCCGGCAACATCGCGAACTCATCCACCACCGGCTACAAGGGCATCGGCACCTCTTTCGTCGATCTCATTCCGGACTCCTCGGTGCCGAGCAAGCAGGTCGCGGGCGGCGTCACCGCCAACGCCAAGGCCACCATCACCACCCAGGGCACGATCTCGGGCTCCTCTGTCGCCACCAACATGGCGATCACCGGCGACGGTTTCTTTTCGATTCAGAAGGCGACTGGCGTCGTCGACAACGTCCCGGTGTTCAGCGGCGTTACCTATTACACCCGCCGCGGCGACTTCCAGCTCAACGCCAACGGCAACCTGGTCAACGGCGCCGGCTATTATCTGATGGGCACCACAGTCGATCCCAAGACCGGCAACCCCACCGGCAACGTCGCGAGCGTCCTGAAATTCCAGAACAACTTCATCCCGGCCCAGGCGACCACCTCGATTCAGTACGCCGCCAATCTGCCGAGCGTGCCCACCACGGGGGCGACCTCGACCGCAGCCAGCGGCACGCTGCTCGCCGCGGGCGGCCTCAATCCGTCCGACTTCGCCGCCAATCCACTGCCGGTGGGTACTCCGCCTCCGCCCTATTTGAACGCGACGATCTCCGGCGGCGCCGCTACCGGCAATCTGCGCTCGCCCTACACGTCGACGACGGTGACCGGTTCGGTGGGGCTGCTGAATAGCGCTTCGGCGGCAGCGACCAGCGGTACGTCCCTCGACCCCAGCGCGGTCCCGCATCTCGCCGCCGCGCTGGCTGGCCAGACGCTGACGATCAACAATGGAAGTGGCGTCTATACGATCACCTTCGATAACACCATTTCGGGCATCACCACGACTGCCACCAGCACCGTGATCGGTGTCAAAAGCCCCACCACGAATACGGTGAACGATATCCTGACTGCGATTGCAACGGCCGGAGGGGCCGGCAATGGCGTCACTGCGTCGGTCAACACGAGCGGCAACATCCAGATTTCCGGCGGCGTCAACGTCGATCTTGCGATCAATGGTACCGCGGCCACCACGCTTGGCCTCAGCAACGTGACGCGCGGGGGCAACGTGCTGTCCACCCCTCCGATCACCGGAAACACGCTGCTCAGCGGCGCCGCGACGGCCGGCGGGTCGGAAGTTCTTTCATCGGGATTCACGGCGGGCCCCCCGACGGCCGATACGATCACGGTGAACGGTCAGACACTGACTTTCGTCTCCACGGCCCCTCCCATTGCCAACCCGAACCAGATCAGCACCACTGACACCGTCTCGACCTTGCTACAGAAGATCGACGTTCTCAGCGGCGCCTCGGGCTCATCGATCAGCAACGGCGTGATCACGCTGAACACCGGTATCGCCAGCCCCGCCCTGCAGGTGTCCAGCAGCAACACCAGTGCCTTAGCCGCACTCGGGTTCACGTCGTCCATCAACAAGCCCCGCGGCGGTGGCGGCACCGCCGGCACCGGCACCGTGACCGGCAACGATGTCGCCACCTTCACCAAGGAAACGATCAGCGGCGGCGCGGTCACCGCCTACAACGCCGCAGGCACGCCAGTGAACTTGCAGCTGCGTTGGGCAAAGACTGACAGTGCCTCGCTGGGCACCGGTCATTCCGATAGCTGGAATCTGTTCTACCAGACCGATCCGAGCGCGACCGGCTCGACAGTCGGCTGGGTCAACACCGGACAGACGTTCACCTTCGCTGCGGACGGCTCGCTGAGCTCGCCGAGCGGCTCGGGGATTACAATCCCCAACGTCACCGTCAGCGGTCAGACGCTGGGCTCCGTTGCCTTTAACATCTCCTCGGGCGGGCTAACGCAATATGCCTCGACCAGCGGCGCGGTGACGATCAACACTATCACTCAGAACGGCTACGCGGCGGGCCAGCTCCGCTCGGTCGCCGTCAACAACAGCGGCCTCGTGGTCGGCACGTTCTCCAACGGCCAGAATCTCGACCTCGCGCAAGTGACGCTGTCGCACTTCAACGGCACCAACTACCTCAAGGCGCTGGACGGCGGCGCGTATGCGGCGACCGACCAGTCAGGCCCTGCGATCGACGGCGCTTCAGGCTCCATCAGCGGTTCGTCGCTGGAAGGATCCAACACCGACATCGCCGACGAGTTCACCAAGCTGATCGTGACCCAGCAGGCCTATTCGGCCAACACCAAGGTGATCACGACCGCGAATTCGATGGTCCAGGACCTCCTGAACGTGTTGCGCTGATCGGCGCGTAACGTAACCAAAGGCAGCTAGTAAAATGGGTTTGAGTTCAGCCCTTGCCAGTGCGATGAGCGGTCTGCGTGCCAACCAGGCCGCGCTCTCGATCGTCTCGTCGAACGTCGCAAACTCGCAGACGCCGGGTTACGTTGCCCAGACGCCGAACCAGATCGAAGTCACCACCGGTGATTTCGGCTCGACGGCGAAGACAACAGGCGTCAGCCGCGACATCGACAGCTATGTGCAGAACCAGCTGCGCACCGAGACCGGCGGCAGCGGCTATGCCGACCAGACGGCCAACATTCTGAAGCAGCTTCAGAGTGTCTACGGCACGCCCGGCAACAGCGGCACGCTCGAAAACGCGCTGAACAATTTCACCTCCTCGCTGCAGGCGCTCTCCACCAGTGCAGGCTCCTCGTCGGCACAGCGCGTTGCGCTTAGCGCCGCGCAGTCGCTGGCGACGCAGCTCAACGTCACCACCAAGGGCATCCAGTCACTGCGCTCCAATGTCGAGCAGGATCTCGGCACCTCGGCGCAAGCCGCCAATTCGGCGATGAATCAGATTGCCGACATCAATACCAAGCTGCAGGGCCTCGCACCGACCGATCCGTCCGCGGCAACCCTGATGGACCAGCGCGACCAGGCCATCAACTCGCTATCGAAATATGTCGACGTCCGCGTCACCACCGACGGATCGAACCAGGCCAATATCTACACCGCGACGGGCATCCAGCTGGTCGGGGCGGGGCTCGCCTCGCAATTCACTTTTGCGTCTTCTGGTGCGCTGTCGGCGACCTCGCTCTACAACACCGATCCGGCAAAGTCCGGGGTGGGTGCGTTCAACATCAAGCTCCCGAATGGCGCGTCGATAGACATCGCCGGCAACAACGTGGTCTCCTCCGGCCAGATCGCGGCTGATCTGAAGCTGCGCGACCAGACGCTGGTGCAGGCGCAGAACCAGATCGACCAGCTCGCCGCGACGATGTCGAGCGCGCTGTCCGACAAGACGACGGCGGGTACCACGGTCTCGGGTCCACCCGCCGGCTTCGACATCGATCTCGCCGGCGCGCAGCCGGGCAACACCGTCAACCTCAGCTATACCGACTCCACCAACACGCAGCGCCAGATCACACTGGTGAACGTGACCGATCCGACGGCGCTGCCGCTGCAAAATGCCACCGGCGCCAATCCGATGCAGATCGGCGTCAATTTTTCTGGCGGCATGGGCGCGATTGCCTCGGCGCTCAACACTGCGCTATCAGGCTCGCACCTGACGTTTTCTGCCGCTCCGTCGCCGGCGACCGCGACGACGCTGCGGGTCACCGACGACAACAGCGGCCTCACCAAGGTCAATTCGGCGTCGAGCACCAAGACGATCTCGTCGCTGACCTCGGGCGGTCCGCAGCTGCCGCTGTTCACGGACGGCGGCCAGGCGCTCTATACCGGCGCGATCACGGGGGCGGGGTCGCAGATGACCGGCCTTGCCGGCCGCATCGCCGTGAACACGCAGCTCACCGCCGACCCGACCAGGCTGTCGATCTACAGCACCTCGCCGGTGACGCCCACGGGCGACACGACGCGCTCGGACTATCTCTACTCGCAGCTTACCACAGCGACTTATTCCTATTCGCCGCAGACCGGTCTCGGTTCGGCGAGCCAGCCGTTCACCGGCAACATCTCGAATTATCTGCAGCAGTTCCTGGGCGTGCAGGCCAATGCCTCGACCCAGGCGACCGCACTCCAGCAGGGCCAGAGCGTCGTCGTGTCGACGCTGCAGGCCAAGTTCAACTCGACCTCCAGCGTCAACCTGGACTCGGAGATGTCGAACCTGATCCAGCTTCAGAATGCCTATGCCGCCAACGCGCACGTGATGTCGGTGGTGCAGAGCATGATGAATACGTTGCTCCAGGCTCAAGGGTAATCAGTAGGGCTCTGAAACATGTCGATCAGCAGCATCAATTACGGTTCGTCGGTCCTCGGCGCGCAGATCCGCAACATCAACCAGCAGCTCACCGACCTGTCGACGCAGCTCTCGACCGGCAAGCTGTCGCAGAACTATTCCGGCATGGGCACCAACGAAGGCTTCGCGATCGCCTCGCGCGCGCAGCTTTCGAACATCGCCGCCTATACCGACACGATCACCAACGTCAACGTCAACATCAACCTCGCCAACACCGCGCTACAGTCGCTGACGACGATCCGCAACACGGTGCAGACCGGTTCCGCCGGCACCTCGCAGGATCTCAACGTCAACGGCCAGACGATCGCGCAGAACACTGCCGCTGCCCAGTTCGGCTCGATGGTCGGCGTCCTCAACACCCAGTCGGGCAACCGCTATCTGTTCTCCGGCACCGCCTACAACACGCAATCGGTGGCCGATGCCGGCGACATCATCAACGGCACCACCACGCAGGCGGGCCTGAAGACCGTCATGGCGGAGCGCCAGGCCGCCGACCTCGGCACCAATGGCATGGGGCGGCTGGTGCAGTCGACATTGGTGACCGGCGCGATACAGGTGCAGGAGGATTCGCCGACGTCTCCGTTCGGGCTGAAGATCGCGGCAGTGTCCTCGACGCTGACGGGTGCGACCGTGACCGGCCCGAGCGGCTCGCCAGTGGCGTTCTCGGTCAATCTCAACGGCGTCAATCCGAAAAATGGCGACAAGCTCAGCGTGCAGTTCACGCTGCCTGACGGCTCGACCGAGCAGATCAACCTGACCGCGTCCACTGCGACACCGACGCCGGTTGGCAGTTTTGCGATCGATCCCGGTAATCCCAACATCATTCCACCGGTTCCCTCCAACCCGGCCATCACGTCGGCGAACCTCAACACCGCGCTGAACACCGCGATCACCAAGCTCGCCAACACCTCGCTGGTGGCGGCGTCGGCCGTTGCCGCCGGCGACAATTTCTTCAATACGGTGGGTTCAGCCACCGCGAATGCGGCGGGCACCGGCAATCTGAGCTCTTATACCTCGACGACCGGGACGGGCTCGGTCGCGTTGCAGGACAGCACATCGGCGGCTGCGTCGCCGGCCACGTCGCTCGATCCTTCGGCGACGCCCCATCTCAACGGAACCGTTCTCAACGCGCTCGCCAACGCTCCGACCGGTACCACCCTGACCATCACCGGCGCGAGCGGCGCCCACACGATCACCTTCGACCCCACCGTCACCACGGTCACGACGGCCAGCGGCAATACCACGATCGGACTGGCTTCGGGCAGCGCCGCGAAGGTGTCTGATATCTTGAATGCGATCGCGACGGCCGCCGGCGTCCCCTCCGCCAACGTGACTCTGAGCGCCAGCGGCAATATCCAGATCGCGACCGGCACCGGCACCGACGTGTCGGTCACCGCCGGAGCGGCGGCCACGGCGCTCGGTCTCAGCAGCGTGACACGCGGCAGCGTGGCGTCGACCCCTCCGATCACCGGTTCAACCGTGCTGAGCGGCACTGCGACCACGGGCGGCCCGGAAGTCCTCTCACCGGCGTTCCAGGCGGGGTCGGCCGGTCCGCCTGTCGTCAACCCCGATACGATCACGGTGAATGGTCAGACGCTGACTTTTGTCGCCTCGGGCGCCAGCGGCCCGAACCAGATCAACGTCACCGACAACGTCACAACTCTGCTTGGCAAGATCGATCAGCTCACCGGCACCACGAAGCCGTCGACCATCCATGGCGGCGTGATCACGATCAACACGGACGATCCCGGGAGCCTCAACATCACGAGCTCGAACAGCGCGGCGTTCGGGGCGCTCGGCTTCACGACCTCCCCGGTCACGGCGGCAAAGGCTCCGCTGCGCGTCGGCTCTTCGCCTCCCGGCTCGGCGACGACGCTGGTGAATGGCTCGGCCAATACCGTGAAATGGTACACGGGCAATGACGGGCCGGGCTCCGCGCGTTCGACCGCGGTGGCGCGGGTCGACGATTCCGTCACCGTGCAGTATGGCGCGCAGGCCGACGAAAGCGCGATCCGCAGCCAGTTGCAGGCGATCGCGGTGTTCGGCACGTTCTCGACCTCGCCGACCGGGCAATATTCGGGCGCGCAAGTGGCCGCGCTGAGCCTGCGCACCACGCAGGCGCTGACGCCGCAGGCCGGGCAGCAGAAGATCGAGGACATCCAGACCGACATCGCGATGGCCCAGAACACGATGAAGGACGCGACCACGCGCCAGACCCAGGCCAAGGCGCAACTCCAGACCATCGTCGATCAGGCGGAGTCGGCATCGCCCGACCAGGTCGCGAGCGAAATCCTGTCGCTCCAGAACGCGCTGCAGGCTTCCTACCAGACTACCGCCAACCTCGCGCAGCTCTCGCTGGTCAAGTACCTCTAGGGCGCATTAAGGCGCCGTTAACCATGCCTCTTTACCTCTTGGAGAGGATTTGAGCGGGGCGGAGCCGTCGATGTCGGACAAGATGCAATTGGTGGTGGCAACCCCCTGTTTCGGCGGGCAGGTCTCCAGCATTTACGCGAGCTCGATCTTCGCGCTCCAGCGCGCCGTGCACGGCATGTCCAATCTCGGGCTTAAGGTGCACTTGCGCGACGGCGATGCGCTGATCACGCGCGCACGGGCCAATCTGGTCGCGATGTTCCTGGACGACCCTCATGCCACGCATTTCCTGTTCATCGACGCCGACATCGGCTTCAAGCCCGAGCAGGTGTTCCGGCTGATCGAATGCGGCGCCGACGTCGTCGCCGGCTGCTATCCGATCAAGCGGGTCAACTGGGACAAGGCGAGGAGGGCGATCCAGGCCGGCCGGACCGACGTGACGGCGGCTTCGCTCGACTACGTGCTCGAGATCGAGGACCCCGATCGCATCGTGGTTGTCAACGGCTTCACCCGCGTGCGCTATGCCGGCACCGGCTTCCTGATGATCCGCCGCCAGGCGCTGGAGGCGATGTGCCGCCATCCGGACTACGCCAATCTGCAATTCTTCCGCGAGCATTCGCATGACACGCTGGCCGCAAGCCAGAACCGGTTCGCGCTGTTCGAATGCATGATCGACCCGGCGACCGGCACTTACCTCTCCGAGGACTTCGCCTTCTGCAAGCGCTGGACCGATATCGGCGGCGAGATCTGGGCAGACATCCAGAGCTCGCTCGACCATGTCGGTCCCTCGGTGTTTCACGGCGACATCGCCTCGCAATTCGCTGCCGTGCCCGCGGCGGCCGACGCGGCGTGAGCCTGTCGGGATGAGCATTGGCGCATCCCGCCCGTCAGTCATCGAGCGCGCATCCCAGGGCGGCTCGCGCTATCGTCTGCGCGATCTGTTCACGCCGCTGGATACGCTGCTCGTCTCCGGCGGTGATGGGCGGCTGGCGCTTGATCCAAAAGAGCGCGTCAACGCCTATGGCTGCGGACCGTCGCCGGAGCCCGAGATCTGGAACTTTGCCTCGTCGACCGCGTCGACGATATCGCAAGGAGCCTATGACCGCGCGGCGCTGGCGCGCGAGGAGCTGGTCCACAAATCGCTGTTCGACGAGGTCGAGATCGCCTTCGACCGGCGTTGCGAGGACATGCGCAACGAGCTGCGCGATCATTTCCAGCTTTCGCCACGCATCGACGTGGTGTTCTCACCCTCGGGTACGGATTCCCAGCTCCACGCTCTGTTCCTTGCCCAGGCGGTGCTCGGCGCACCGCCTGTCACGATCGTGGTCGGCGCCGACCAGACGGGCAGCGGCACTGTTCATACTGCGCGCGGGCATCATTTCAGCACGATGACGGCGAGCGGCGTTGCGGTGCGCAAGGACGCTGCGATCGCGGGCCTTGCCGGCGACACGATCGCGGTGTCATTGCTTGATACGGCCTCCGGCATCGCGATGCGCACCGACGCGGATGTCGAGGTGATCCGTGCAATCGAGGCCAGCCTCGCGCAAGGCCGGCACGTTCTGTTGCACATCATGGATTCGTCAAAGCTCGGCTGGCGTGCGCCAAGCATCGCCTGTCTCGATGAGATCGCGCGGCGCTGGCCGCGCCAGGTTCAGGTCGTCGTCGATGCCTGCCAGGCGCGGCTCGGCCGCGGCCGGCTGCGCTCCTATCTCGATCGCGGCTACATGGTGCTGATGACGGGCTCCAAGTTCTTCGGTGGTCCCGCCTTCAGTGGCGCGTTGCTGCTGCCGAAAGGACTGTCGCGCGCGATCGACCGCATTGAAGGGATCGCGCCCGATTTCTTCGACTATGCCGGCCGCTGCGACTGGCCCATGGCGTGGACGGCGTTGCGGTCACGCTTCGAACGCCGACCCAATTTCGGCCAATGGCTTCGCTGGGAAGCGGCGTTGGCCGAGATTGGAAGCTATTATGCCGTGCCCGGCGCGTTCCGCGCGAAGGTGATGGCCGAGCTTGCCGCCGGGATCGACAGCATGATCTCATTGTCGCCGTCGCTGCGCGCCGTGCCGGCCCCCGTCGGCACTGCCGATGCCGATGATGAAGAATTTAGACAGAGATCGATATTTCCGTTCACGCTGCTGCGCCACAATCAGCCGGTGTCGATCTCCGATACCAGCACGCTGTATCGCGCGCTCGCGCGCGACATGAACGACGACGTCGGCGGCAGCGCGGCGGACCGGCAGGTCGCAGCGCAACGCTGTCTCGTCGGTCAGCCGGTGCGGCTGGAGCAGCCCGACGGCGCGCCGCAAGCCGCGTTGCGGCTCTGTGTCGGCGCGCGGCTCGTCACCGATGCCTGGTCGGCCGACACCGCCGAGGCGCAACGCAATGTGCAGCACATCCTCGATCGCATCGCCCAAGCCGTGGTGAAGATCGAACTGCTGCTTGACCATACCGCCGCTGTGCCGGCGTAGCCCGTATAGGTGTGAGATGTTGCATCCGCTTGCCGCGCCGAACTATGCCGACCGTATCGGCTTTGCGCATTTGACGCGCCAGGCCTTCGAGGGCGTCGACCTGCACCCATTGCGCGAGCATCTGCTGGCGAGGATCGCGGAAGGAACGGCGCAAGCCGGCGAGGGCCTGGACCTGTCGCTGATTGCCCAGCTCATGGGCGAAAAGGAAGCCGGGCTCGTGATTCAGTCCGAGGTGCTCTCGTTCCACCAGTTGTTTCGTACCCCCGCCGCGGCGCCGAAACCGGGCCTGCGCGTACTTGCGCTGGCAGCCGACATCGACATGGGCGGCAACACGCCGATCGAATTCTTGCTCGAAGGCTCCGACATCGAGCTCCTGACGCTCTATGTGACCAAGGCGACCGGCCTGCCGGAGACCTTGCCTGAGCACGACGTCGCCATCGTGGTTGCATCGGATTCCGAGGAATGCCGCGAAGCGCTTGCGCTGATCGAAAAGGCCGCGCCGAATTGGCCGCGGCCGCTGCTCAATCGCCCCGAGCTGATCGGCAATCTCGATCGCGACAAATTATTCAGGCTGCTCGCCGGCATCCCCGGTCTCGATATCCCTGTCACCGCCCACGCGACGCGTGCGCAATTGTCGGCTCTTGCGGAAGGGCGGATCGCCTGCGCGGAGATCACGGATGACCTGTACTTTCCGATGATTGCGCGGCCGCGCGGGACGCATGCGGGCGTCGGGCTTGCCAAGCTCGACGATGCCGCCGCGCTCGCGGCCTATCTCGCCGAGCGGCAGGAGCAGGACTTCTTCGTCGCGCGCTTCGTCAACTACGCAAGCCCCGACGGGCTTTATCGAAAGATCCGGCTCACCATGGTCGACGGCAAGCCCTATGCCTGCCACATGGCGATCGCCGATCGCTGGGACATCTGGTATCTCAACGCCTACATGGCGTTCAGCGAAGAGAAGCGCGCTGAAGAAGCCATCTTCATGAAGGACTTCGATCACGGCTTCGCAGCGCGCCACAGGCACGCGCTCGACGAAATGAGCCGGCGCGTCGGGCTCGATTATTTCATTGTCGATTGCGCCGAGAACCAGAACGGCGAGCTCCTGGTGTTCGAAGCCGACAACACCGCCGTGGTGCACAACATGGATTCGCCGGTCGTGTTTCCGTACAAGCCGCCGCAGATGCGTAAGATCTTTGCCGCGTTCACCGCGATGCTGTCGCGGCACGCAAGAGCGAGCGTTGGGGACGCAGCATGAACGAGATCATTCGCAATCCACAAGCCGGCGTCACGAACGGATCGCTCGATCCGCAGGACTGGAACGCGTTTCGTGCGCTCGCCCATCGCATGCTGGACGAAGCGATCGACGGCATCGCCAATGTCCGCGCGCGTCCGGTCTGGCAGCCGATTCCCGACGAGGTTCGCGCCTCCGTCAGGACCGACGTGCCACGCGCGGCGACAGATCTCGCTGAAGTCTATCGCGAGTTCTCCGAGCACGTCGCGCCTTATGCCACTGGCAACGTTCATCCGGGCTTCATGGGCTGGGTGCATGGCGGCGGCACCGCCGTCGGTATGGTCGCGGAGATGCTCGCAGCCAGCCTCAATGCCAATCTCGGCGGGCGCGATCACATGCCGATCGAGGTCGAGCGCCAGATCGTCGAATGGATGCGCGGCCTGTTCGGCTTTCCGCAAGGCGCGAGCGGCATCTTCGTCACCGGCACGTCGATGGCCAATCTGATGGCGGTGCTGGTGGCGCGCACCAACGCGCTCGGCACGCTGGCGCGGCAGCACGGCATCGGCAACGACGGCGCGCTGCTCACGGCCTACGCGTCGAAGGCCGCGCATGGCTGCATCTCCCGTGCGATGGACATTGCCGGCTTCGGCACCGATGCGCTGCGCAAGATCGATGTCGACGCCGATCATCGCATCGATGTCGCGGCGCTACGCGCGCGGATCGCTGTTGATCGCGAAGTCGGCTTCAAGCCGTTCCTGGTCACGGCGTCGGCCGGCACGGTCGACATCGGCGCGATCGACGATCTCAAGGCGATCGCGGAACTGTGCCGCGAGGAGGGCATCTGGTTTCACGTCGACGGCGCCTTCGGTGCGCTGGCGATCTTCTCGCCGGAGCTCGCGCCGTTGCTTGATGGCATCGCGCTTGCGGACTCCATCGCACTCGACTTCCACAAATGGGGACAGGTTCCCTATGACGCAGGCTTCCTGCTGGTGCGCGATGGCGAGCGCCACAGGCAGGCTTTCGCGCAGCCCGCGGCCTATCTGAGCCGGGAGGCGAGGGGGCTGGCGGCCGGCTCTGTGTGGCCTTGCGATCTCGGTCCGGATCTGTCGCGCGGCTTCCGCGCGCTGAAGACGTGGTTCACGCTGAAGACGTTCGGTACCGACCGGCTGGGCGAAGTGATCGCGCGAAGCTGCGCGCTGGCAAGATATCTTGAGACGCGCGTGCTCGCCGAGCCACGGCTCGAGTTGCTGGCGCCCGTCAATCTCAACATCGTCTGCTTCCGTTACCGCGCCGGCGATGCGGTCAATCGCGAAATCGTCGCCGATGTCCAGGTATCAGGCATTGCCGCGCCGTCGGGCACGATTCTGAACGGCAAGTTCGCGATCCGCGCCGCGATCGTCAATCATCGCACTGCGGAGAGCGATATCGACGCGCTGGTGGCGGCCGTGATCAGGTTCGGCATGCAGCGGACAGGCGGATTGATCGAGATCGAGGCGCCGCCGCTCGCGGCGCAGTGATCGTGATCGGCTGAGACGACAACGGCCCCGGAGATGATCCGGGGCCGTTGTCGTTCGCGCAAATTTCTGCGGAGATCAGGCCGCCGTGCTGACGTGGCCCTCGGGATGCGCCGCGTTGTATTGGTCGCGCAGCTTCTCTTCATAGGCGATCAGCTTGCGAGCATCCTTCAGCGCCCGGTAGAGGTCGCCGTTCAGGATGTTGTTGTTGATGCCCTCGATGATCGGCCAGGAGCTCGGTACGGCCGTGACGATGTCGCGCACCAGGTTGAAATAGGTGCCGTGCTGGGTCTGCGGGTCCGGCGAGATGTACATGAGCTGGACTGCCAGATAGACGAGCTTGGCAGGCGTATCGGCGGTCTCGGGCGTGAGGATGTCGCGCTCGCGCAGGATCGGCACGTTCTCGCCGTCGATCAGAAGGCGGGCGCGCTGGTCGGTATTGGTGATGACGCAGTTCCCGACAATGATGCGTTCGTGCGGCCTGAGCTCGACCTTGAGGGCCATTGCCTGTTCTCCATCAACGCTTTCGTAACCGAAGCGCGTGTTGTGGCGGTTCAAGGTGCAATACTCCCTCAACATTAGTTAACGAGTTCTGAATCCGGGCTGTTGCCGCGGAAAAGCTCAATCATATCAACGCTGAAATTGCTCGCCGCTGCGCCGCCGGCGCTGCGTAGGTGAGCCGAATCACGCTGCGACTCAGCGAAAGCGCCGGTTTCATTTCATGCTTCGTTAGATTCTCGGAGCCACCGTCCGCCGGTCGCTGGGTCAATCAAGATCCCAGGACGCGTAACAGTAGCGTCGTTTACCAGAAAGGTAACACCCCATGTCCGGTATCGTTCTTTCCGCATCGGTTCGTCAGAACCTGCTCTCCCTCCAGTCCACCGCTGATCTTCTCGCCACCACTCAGAACCGTCTGTCGACGGGCAAGAGCGTGAACTCGGCCCTGGACAATCCCACCAACTTCTTCACCGCCCAGTCGCTCGACAACCGCGCCAGCGACATCAACAACCTGCTCGACAACATCGGCAACGGCGTTCAGGTGCTGCAGGCTGCCAACACCGGCATCACCTCGCTGCAGAAGCTCGTCGACAGCGCGAAGTCGATCGCCAACCAGGCGCTGCAGACCACCGTCGGTTATTCCACCAAGTCCAACGTCTCCACCACCATCGCTGGTGCGACTGCGGCCGACCTGCGTGGCACGACCTCCTATGCCAGCGCCACCGCAAGCAGCAACGTCATTTTTGACGGCGCCGCCGGCGGCACCACCGCGGCGAGCGGTGCGACGACCCTCGGCGCCACCATCGGCACCGTGACGGGCACGGCGGCAACGGCCGGTGACGGCACCACGGCTCTGACCGGCGCCATCACCCTGATCGCGGCCAACGGCACCA
>Ga0209148_1001000_pt1 | contig 18034 bp, 17 predicted proteins | sample AraplaCol_mMF_r2_2_FD_184288 | JGI IMG/M metagenome (GOLD analysis project Ga0209148, IMG submission 184288) | Arabidopsis root microbial communities from North Carolina, USA - plate scrape CL_Col_mMF_r2 (SPAdes) (version 2) | ecosystem: Host-associated > Plants > Roots > Endosphere | place... | reverse complement strand
GCCGGGATCGACCGCCTTCTCGATGGCGACGACGGTGGCGCGGCTTTCCTTCGGCCCGCAGCGGACCAGCAGCTGGTCGCCCTTGGCGAGCGGCTTGTCGTGCAGCCAGAAGATGCGCGCGCGCAGCCGCCGCGTCTCGCGCGGGGCGGTGCTCGCATGCGCGATGATGTCGCCGCGCTCGATGAACAATTCGCGGTCGAGTGTGATGCCGACCGAGCGGCCGGCGCCCTGGCGGCTGGCGACCGGGGTCACCGGCCAGCTCTCGACCGACTTGATCTTGGCGATCTTGCCCGCGGGCATGATCACGATCTCGTCGCCGGCAATGAGGCTGCCGGATTCGATGCGGCCCGCCACGATGCGGCGGTCGTCGAACTTGTAGATCGCCTGCACCGGCAACCGCAGCGCCAACGCTTCCAGCGGCCGTGCAGGCTCGAGCCTATCCAGCGCCTCGACCACGGTCGGTCCCTTGTACCAGCCGATGCGGCCGGTGCGCTCGGCAACGCCGTCGCCGTCGCGCGCGGAGATCGGGATCACCGCCGTCGGCGTCACGCCGAGGCCGCTCAGATGCGCCGAAATCTCGTCGCTGATATCCTTGAAGCGATCGGCGCTGAAATCGACGCGGTCCATCTTGTTGACGACCACGGCGACCTGCTTCACGCCGAGCAGATGCAAGAGATAGCCGTGACGGCGGGTCTGGTCGCGCACGCCTTCGAGCGCGTCGATGATCAGCACCGCGCCGTCGGCCTGCGAGGCGCCTGTGATCATGTTGCGCAGGAATTCGGCGTGGCCAGGCGCGTCGATCAGCACGATGTCGCGCGAATTGGTGCGGAAGCGGATCTGCGTGGTGTCGATCGTGATGCCCTGGTCGCGCTCGGTCTGGAGCGCGTCGAGCAGGAACGACCATTCGAACGGCATGCCGCGCCGCGCGCTGACCGCTTTGAGCATCTCGAGCTTGCCGTCGGGCAGGCTGCCGGTCTCATGCAGGAGCCGGCCGACCAGGGTCGACTTGCCGTGGTCGACATGGCCGACGATGACGATGCGAACCTGTGGACGCGTGGTGCCGTTCGGCGTGGCGGGCGAAGTGGGGGTGACGAGCATGTTCATGACCGCGATGCGTCCTTGAATCAGAGATAGCCGGCGACGCGCAGGCGCTCGAAAGCGTCTTCGGTCTCGTGATCGAGCGCGCGGCCGGCGCGCTCCGGCACCTTGGTCTGCTCGAGCTCGGCCAGGATCTCGTCGATGTTCGACGCTGACGATGCGACCGGATTGGTGATGTCCTGGTCGCCCAGCGAGCGATAGCGCTTGCCGTCCTTGGCGAGATAGAGCGGGATGATCGGGATGTTCTCGCGCTTGGTGTAGGCCCAGATGTCGGCCTCGGTCCAATGCAGGATCGGATGGATGCGCAAATGCGCGCCCTGCGGCGGCGATGCGTTGAAATGATCCCAGAATTCCGGTGGCTGGTCGCGCACGTCCCAATTGCCTTCGAGACCGCGCGGCGAGAACACGCGCTCCTTGGCGCGGGTGGCCTCCTCGTCGCGGCGGATGCCGGCGATCAGGCCGTCAAAGCCATATTTCGCCAGCGCCATCTTGAGACCTTCGGTCTTGCGCGCGGCGGAACGGGCGGCAGGCGGCAGCGTTGGATCGACGGCATCGATAGGCGGGCAGGGCTCGACGCGCAGATCGAGTTCCCACTCCTTCCCATAGTGATCGCGGAAGCGATACATCTCCGGAAACTTCTTGCCGGTGTCGACATGGAGCGCCGGGAACGGCACGCGGCCGAGGAAGGCCTTGCGCGCCAGCCAGATCATGACGTTGGAATCCTTGCCGAGCGACCAGAGCAGCGCGATCTTCTTCAGGCGGGCAAAGGCCTCACGGAAAATGTAGATGCTCTGGGCCTCGAGCTGGTCGAGATGGTCCATGCTGGGGGCGGTCTGCTGGATCGCTTTTTGCTCGGAAACGGAAGCTGCGAAACCCAGCCGATCGGCGCCAGAATTGTCCTTGAGAAGATGCATCTCTGCCACTTTGCGTTTGGAGGCGAATTTTCTATAGTTGCGGTGCAGGAGAGAAGAAAAAATTTTCTCTTTGCGCACTAGAAACGACACATATATAGAAAATAATTCCAGTCAACCCCGGATGTGGGGGAAGCGAGTATCGCATGCGGTTCTTGCCGGTGTTTCTCGATCTCAAGACCGGTCCGGTGGTCCTCATCGGCGCGGGTGAGCTTTTGCGCGCAAAATTGCGCGTGCTCGCCTCTGCCGGCGCGCGCATCCGCGTGCATGCGGTCGATGGCAATCTGGACCTGGGCCTGAACGCCGGCGACACCGCGCGTATCGAGATCGCGACGAGCGATCCGCTCACGGCTGATCTTGCCGGCGTCATCGCGATCGTCTGCGCCGGCGCAGGCGATGTCGGTGTGGCGATGTCGGCGCGGGCGAAGTCGCTCGGCCTGCCCGTCAACGTCATGGATGATCTCGAACACTCCAGCTTCATCTTCCCGGCCATCGTCGATCGTGGCGATGTCGTGGTCGCGGTCGGCACCGGCGGAACGTCGCCCGTGGTGGCGCGGCGTGTGCGCGAGAAGATCGAGGCACTGCTGCCGGCACGCATCGGCGAGCTCGCCGAGTTCATCGGCGGCTTCCGCAAGTCTATCAACGAGCGCATCGCCGAGTTTCCGCTGCGCCGTCGCTTCTGGGAGCGCGTGATCGACGGCCCGATCGGCGCCGCCGTGCTGGCTGGCCGCAAGAGCGAGGCCGGCGCGGCGCTCAAGGCGATCTCTGATCCGTCCGATTTTGCGCGTGCCGACAAGCCGGAAGGCTCGGTTGCGCTGGTCGGCGCCGGCCCCGGCGATCCTGATCTTCTCACCATCAAGGCGCTGCGCGCGCTGCAGGATGCCGACATCGTCTTCCACGATGAGCTGGTGTCTTCCGAAATTCTCGATCGCATCCGTCGCGATACCACACGCGTTCCGGTCGGTCGGCGCGTCGGCAAGCCCGGCATCGGCCAGGACGCCATCAACGCGCGCATGATCGAGGCCGCGCAAGCTGGCCAGCGCGTGGTGCGGCTGAAGGGCGGCGATCCCTTCGTGTTCGGTCGCGGCGGCGAAGAGGTCGAGGCGCTGCGCGCGGCGGGTGTTGCCTATTCGATCATTCCCGGCATCACCGCCGGGCTGGGCGGAGCCGCCGATTTCGAGGTTCCACTCACCTACCGTCATGAAGCCACCCGCATCACTTTCCTCACCGCGCACAAGGCGCGCGATGCAGAGACCGTCGATTGGTCGACGCTGACCGATACGAAGATGACCGTCGTTGTTTACATGGGCATGACCGCGGCTGCTGCCGTGCAGGCGGGCCTGTTCGCCGCCGGCCGCTCGCCGGAGACTCCGGTCGGCGTGTTCGCCCGCGTCACGCGGCCGGACGCGCAAGGCACGATCGGCATGCTGCGCGACCTGCCCGAGCTCGTACGGCAGATCCATGGCGGTCCCGCCATTCTCATCATCGGCGACGTGGTCCGGCATGCCGGCTCGCTTCGTCGTCAAACCCCCGAGAAAAACTCAGCTCAAATCATCTCTGACCTATTGGATGCAGCCGAATGACCTCCCCGCTTGAACAGAAGAAGATCAAAATCGCCGGCCCCTCGGTCGTGACCGCCAACCGCACTTGGGACGGCATCGTGGTGTACCGCACGGCCGCCAAGAGCTGGTCCGCGGACCTCGCGGAGGCCGCGATCGTGCGCACCTCCGACGAAGCCAAAGCGTTGCTCGCCGAATCCGTGGCCGATGACGTCGGCGCGATCGGTCCCTATATCGCTCCCGTGCAGGTCGGCGCGGACGGCAAGATCGAACCCGGCAATCTGCGCGAACAGATCCGCCGTACCGGCGTGACCATCGGTCAGTCGGCCCAGGCTTAAGGCATTCGCTGATGTACGCTTACGACGAAATCGACCGCACGCTCGTCAACGAGCGCGTCTCGGAGTTTCGCGACCAGGTGAAGCGCCGCCTCTCCGGCGAGCTCACCGAGGACGAGTTCAAGATCCTGCGCCTCCAGAACGGCGTCTATCTGCAATTGCACGCCTACATGTTCCGCGTCGCGATCCCCTACGGGACGCTGGCGACGAACCAACTGCGGGCGCTGGCCCATGTCGCGCGCAAATACGACCGCGGCTATGGCCATTTCACGACGCGCCAGAACATCCAGTTCAACTGGATCAAGCTCGCCGAGCTGCCGGATGCTCTGGAAGATCTTTCGAAGGTCGGCATCCATGCGATGCAGACCTCCGGCAACAACATGCGCAACGTCACGTCCGACCAGTGGGCCGGTGTCGCCCCCGGCGAGATCGAGGATCCGCGCATCTGGTCGGAGCTGATCCGCCAGCACACCACGCTGCATCCGGAATTCTCGTTCCTGCCGCGCAAGTTCAAGATCGCGATCACCGCGTCTGAGCATGATCGCGCCGCGATCAAGATCCACGACATCGGCCTCAAGCTGATCAAGAACGAAAAGGGTGAGACCGGCTTCGAGGTTCTGGTCGGCGGCGGTCTCGGCCGCACGCCGTTCATCGGCAAGACCATCAAGCACTTCGTGCATGGCCGCGATATCCTTAGCTATATCGAGGCGATCCTGCGCGTCTACAACCAATACGGACGCCGCGACAACATCTACAAGGCGCGCATCAAGATCCTGGTGCACGAGCTCGGGATCGAGAAATTCTCGCGCGAGGTCGAGGAGGAGTGGCAGCACATCCGCAACTCCTCGCTCCAGATCGACGACGAGGTGATCGAGGACATCCGTTCGCGCTTCTCCTACCCGAACTACGAGAAGCTGCCGCACATGCCGGACGAGCTGCGTCAGGCCGCGGCCGACGCCGACTTCGAGGCATGGCGCAAGAACTCGGTGGCTCCGCACAAGGTGCAGGGCTATTCCATCGTCACCATCTCGCTGAAGCCGATCGGTCAGCCTCCGGGCGACGCCACGGCCGATCAGATGGATGCGCTGGCCGATCTCGCCGACAAATATTCGTTCGGCGAGATCCGTGTCGGCCACGAGCAGAATCTGGCGCTGCCGCATGTCGCCAAGCGCGATTTGCCGGCGCTGTGGAAGGCGCTCGACAAGCTTGGTCTGGCGACGCCGAACGTCAACCTGATCACCGACATCATCGCCTGCCCAGGTCTTGATTATTGCTCGCTGGCCAATGCGCGCTCGATCCCGATCGCGCAGGAGCTGACGCGGCGGTTCGCCAACCATGAGCTCGCCAATCTGATTGGCCGGCTTCACATCAACATTTCCGGCTGCATCAATGCCTGCGGCCACCACCATGTCGGCCATATCGGCATTCTCGGTGTCGAGAAGAACGGCGAGGAAGTCTATCAGATCACCATCGGCGGCCGGGCCGACGAGGGCGCGGCGCTGGGCAATCTGATCGGCCCCGGCGTCAAGTTCGACGAGGTCGCCGACGTCATCGAGGACGTCGTGGAAGCCTATCTTGCGCTGCGCGAGCGGCCCGAAGAGCTGTTTATCGATACGGTGAAGCGGCTCGGTGTCGAACCCTTCAAGGAGCGCGTCTATGCCACTCGTTAACGGCGGAAAAATCGCCGACGACAGTTTCGTCAAGCTGGCCGTCGACACGCCGCTGCCCGAGAGCGGCAACGTGCTGGTCCCGGCAGAGCGTTTCATTGCCGAAGCCGATGCGCTGCTCAAGCGCGCCGGCAAGGTCGGCGTGATCTGGCCGAACAACCGCGACATCGACGAGCTGGTGCCGCATCTCGGCAAGATCGCCGCCGTGGCGCTGGTGTTCCCGACCTTCCGCGACGGCCGCGCCTACAGCCAGGCGCGGCTGCTGCGCGAGCGGTACAATTATCGCGGCGAGTTGCGCGCGACCGGGCAGATCCTGCGCGACCAGTTCGTGTTCATGCTGCGCGCCGGCTTCGATTCCTTCGAGGTCAAGAAACAGGCCGACGCAGAAGCCTTCATGCAGACCGCCAAGCGCTACTCGGTGTTCTACCAGCCGACCGGCGATGGCCGTATCACGGCCTTGCACCGGCGCATGCAGTTGCGTCACTCCGAGGGTGTCGGCACGTGAACGTCATTGCGCCCGAAGTCTCGCAGGTTTCCACGCTGCCTTCGGCCGAGGAGCTCGATCGCGCGTTGCGCGATGCGTCGCCCGCGGAAATCGTCGCCGCGGCCTTGAAGACTGTCGGCCGCGACCAGCTCGCGCTGGTGTCGTCCTTCGGCACGGAATCGGCGACGCTGCTCAAGGTGATGGCGGACGTCGATCCGGCGATCCCCGTGATCTTCCTCGACACCGGCTGGCTGTTCGAGGAGACGCTGGCCTATCGCGATACGCTGATCGCGACGCTGGGCCTGACGGACGTCCGATCGATCAAGCCGGCCGAAGAGACGCTGACGCGCGAGGATCCCGACCGCGATCTCTGGTTCTCCGATCCCGATGCCTGCTGCCGTATTCGCAAAGTCGAGCCGCTCGCGCGTGCGCTCAAGCCGTTCTCGGCCTGGCTCAACGGCCGCAAGCGTTTCCAGGGCAATACGCGCGCCGATATTCCTGTCGTCGAGGACGACGGCGCGCGATTGAAGTTCAACCCGTTCGCCAACGTCTCGCGCGAGGAACTCGAGGCGATCTTCGTCCGCGCCAAATTGCCGCGTCATCCGCTTGCCGCATCGGGTTTTCGCTCGGTTGGGTGTATGCCTTGCACCAGCAGAACGGCCGAAGGCGAGGATGAGCGCGCGGGTCGCTGGCGCGGCCGCGCCAAGACAGAATGCGGCATCCACACGACGAAGACTTCGTAGCACAGCCGCGCTGCGGGCTTGCGAACAATGAAATCTGCTTCCGTTGACTTGAGAGCGTTTCGCCACGAGTTTCGCCTGCGCCTTCGCTGACATCGACGTCATCGAAGTGAATGGAGATGGACATGATGCGCCGTATCGTTCCGCTCGCTGCAGGACTGCTCGTTACGGGACTCGTTACAGGCTTCTTGGCAAGCGCGGCTCTCGCTGCTGACATTAATCTTCTGAACGTGTCGTACGATCCGACACGCGAGCTCTATGTCGAGTTCAACAAGGCGTTCGCGAACGCCTATCAGAAGGAGACCGGCAAGAGCGTCGAGATCAAGCAGTCGCATGGCGGCAGCGGATCGCAAGCGCGCGCCGTGATCGACGGCTTGCAGGCCGACGTGGTGACGCTGGCGCTTGCCTATGACATCGACGCCATCGCCGGCAAGGGACTGACGGCGGTCGACTGGCAGAAGCGCCTGCCGCAGAATTCATCACCCTATACCTCGACCATCGTTTTCCTGGTGCGCAAGGGCAATCCCAAAGGCATCAAGGACTGGGACGATCTGCTTAAATCGGGCGTAGCCGTGATCACGCCGAACCCGAAGACCTCAGGCGGTGCGCGCTGGAATTATCTGGCAGCGTGGGGCTTTGCGCAGAAGAAATACGGCTCCGCCGACAAGGCCAAGGATTTCATCGGCAAGCTCTATCAGCAGGTGCCGGTGCTCGACACCGGTGCGCGCGGTGCGACCGTGACCTTCGTCGAGCGCGGCGTCGGCGATGTGCTGCTGGCCTGGGAGAACGAGGCCTATCTCGCGCTGAAGGAGTTCGGCCCGGAGAAATTCGAGATCGTCGCGCCGCCGCAATCGATCCTCGCCGAGCCACCGGTTGCGATTGTCGACAAGGTTGCCGATAAAAAAGGCACCCGCAACGTCGCCGATGCGTATCTCCAATATTGGTACACCAGGGAAGGTCAGGAGATTGCTGCGCGCAATTTCTACCGTCCGCGCGATGCCGAAATCGCCAAGAAGTACGAAAATTCCTTCGCCAAGGTCGAACTATTCACCATCGACGACGTTTTTGGTGGTTGGACCAAGGCGCAAAAGGAGCATTTCGCCGATGGCGGCGTCTTCGATCAGATCTACAAGAACTGATCCGGCGCTGTCGGAGACGACGTAGCAGGGGGCCTGGTGAGCGCAATCGCCTTACGACGCCGGACATTGCCGGGCTTCGGTCTTACGATGGGACTGACGCTGACCTGGCTGTCCGTCATCATCCTGATTCCGCTCGCTGGGCTGTTCCTGAGATCCACCGAGCTCAGTTTCGATCAGTTCTGGGCGATCCTCTCCAGTCGCCGCACGTTGAACGCGCTCCGCGTCTCCTTTGGGCTCGCGTTCGCGGCGGCCTGCGTCAACCTGGTGATGGGCAGCGTCATCGTGTGGGCGCTGGTGCGTTATCGCTTTCCCGGCCGGCGGCTATTCGATGCCATTGTTGACGTGCCCTTCGCATTGCCGACGGCGGTCGCCGGCGTCGCGCTGACCTCGCTGTTCGCCGAGAAGGGCTGGCTGGGCGCGCCGCTCGCAGCCCTCGGCATCAAGGTGGCCTTCACGCCGGTCGGCATCTTTGTTGCCATGATCTTCATCGGCATTCCCTTCGTGGTGCGCACGGTGCAGCCGGTGCTGCAGGATCTCGACCCCGAGATCGAGGAGGCGGCCGGCAGCCTGGGCGCCAGCCGCTGGCAGACCATCATCCGCGTGATCCTGCCCTCGCTCGCTCCGGCGCTGCTCACGGGTCTTGCGCTCGCCTTTGCGCGCGCGGTCGGCGAATACGGCTCGGTGATCTTCATCGCCGGCAATCTGCCCAACGTCTCCGAGATCGCGCCACTCCTGATCGTGATCCGTCTCTCCGAATTCCGCTACGCCGATGCGACCGCCATCGCGGTCGTCATGCTCGTCGTCTCCTTTGTCATCATCTTCGCGGTGAACCGGTTGCAGCGCTGGGCGCAGAACCGGATCCCGGTGCATTAGGCGGGCTACGATGACGATGCAGGTCGCAGATTCCATGTCGCTGACCTCACGTGGTGCAACGGCGCGTGTCCATGCCGCCGCCGCGCGCGACAATCTCCGCACCGAGCCGAAAGCCGTGCGCATCGCCATCATCACGCTGGCGATCCTGTTCCTGTCCGTCTTCGTCGTGCTGCCGCTGGTCGTGGTGTTCGCGCAAGCCTTCTCGCGAGGCATTTTGGCCTATGTCGCGGCGCTGGCCGAGCCGGAGGCGCTGGCCGCGATCAAGCTGACGCTGGTTGTCGCGGCGATCTCGGTGAGCCTCAATCTGATCTTCGGTCTCGTCGCCGCCTGGGCGATCGCAAAGTTCGAATTCCCCGGAAAAACCTTCCTGATTACGCTGATCGACCTGCCGTTCTCGGTCAGTCCGGTGATCTCGGGTCTCGTCTTCGTGCTGCTGTTCGGTGCGCAGGGCTATTTCGGCGGCTGGCTCAGGGATCACGACATCCAGATCCTGTTCGCGGTGCCCGGCATCGCGCTCGCCACGACATTCGTGACCTTCCCCTTCGTGGCACGCGCGCTGATCCCGCTGATGCAGGAGCAGGGCACGCAGGAGGAGGAGGCCGCGATCTCGCTCGGCGCTTCCGGCTTGCAGACCTTCTTCCGCGTCACGCTGCCCAACATCAAATGGGGCGTGCTCTACGGCGTCCTGCTCTGCAACGCGCGTGCGATGGGCGAGTTCGGCGCCGTCTCCGTCGTCTCCGGCCACATCCGCGGCGAGACCAACACCATGCCGCTGCTGGTCGAGATTCTCTACAACGAGTACCAGTTCGTCGCCGCGTTCGCGATCGCCTCGCTGCTGGCGATGCTGGCGCTGATCACGCTGATCGCCAAGACCCTCCTCGAACGTCACCTCGACGAAGGACACGACGTCAATGACCATTGAAGTCAAGAATCTCGTCAAGAAGTTCGGCAGCTTTGCCGCACTCGACGGCGTCGATCTCAAGGTCAATGACGGCGAGCTGCTCGCATTGCTCGGCCCGTCTGGCTCGGGCAAGACCACCTTGTTGCGGATCATCGCCGGCCTCGATTGGCCTGATTCAGGCGAAGTCTCCTTCAATGGCGAGGACGCGCTGGCGCAGGGCGCGCGCGAGCGTCACGTCGGCTTCGTGTTCCAGCACTACGCGCTGTTCCGCCACATGAGCGTGTTCGAGAACGTCGCCTTCGGCCTGCGCGTTCAGCCGCGTGCGGTCCGCAAGGACGAAGCGACGATTCGCCGTCGCGTGAAGGAGCTGCTCGACCTCGTTCAGCTCGACTGGCTCGCCGATCGCTATCCGAGCCAGCTCTCCGGCGGCCAGCGCCAGCGCATCGCGCTTGCCCGCGCACTGGCGATCGAGCCGCGCATCCTGCTGCTCGACGAGCCCTTTGGTGCGCTCGATGCGAAGGTGCGCAAGGAGCTGCGCAAATGGCTGCGCTCGCTGCATCATGAGATCAACGTCACGTCGATCTTCGTCACCCACGACCAGGAAGAGGCGCTCGAAGTCGCCAACCGCGTCGTCGTCATGGACAAGGGCAGGATCGAGCAGATCGGCTCGCCCGACGACGTCTATGAGACGCCGGCGACGGCCTTCGTCCATGGCTTCATCGGCGAATCCATCGAGCTGCCGGTTCAGGTCGAGGGCGGCGTCGTCAGGCTCCGCGACCGGCCGCTCAATCTTGCGGCCGAGGGATTGGCGTCTGGCGCGTCAAAACTGTTCGTGCGGCGACATGACATGTTGGTCGGCCCGCCCGGCAGTGGCGCCCTCGAGGGCGCGGTCCAGCACGTCCGCAATTTCGGGCCAGTGCAGCGGGCCGAGGTCGCGCTCTCGGGCGGTGAGACCATCGAGATCGACGCGCCCCGCGACCGGGAACTGCGCGCCGGCGACATCGTTGGCCTCGAGCCCCGCCGCTACCGCATCTTTGCGGGGACCTGATCGGGTCGAATTTTCCTCAAAATTCACCTTTCAGCCACGGTTGGTATGCAACAACGGCCCCTCATTTGGGGGCCCCTGAACATGCGCGCTGCGGCCGCGATCCTACTTACTTTGCTTCTCGCCGGCTGCGCCGGCAATGAAGCGCCGGTCCAGCAGCCGTCGATGTATGCCGATATGTCGGTTCCGGGCGCCAAGCTCGATGCGCCTGCCGCCGCGATCATGATTTCGCAATATCGCCAGAACAACGGGCTCGGCATTGTTGAGATCGACCCCGAATTGATGCGGCTCGCCGAATCCCAGTCCGGCGCCATGGCCGCTGCCAACAAGATGGACCATGACGTCCGCGCACCCCTGGGCAAGCGGCTCAATGCCGGCGGCTATCCTGCCACCGTGGCGGTCGAGAACATCTCGGCCGGCTATCATACGCTGGCGGAAGCGTTTTCCGGCTGGCGCGACTCGCCTCCGCACCGCGCCAACATGCTCAAGAGCGGTGTCACAAAATTGGGCATAGCGGCCAGCTATGCTCCAGGCACCAAGTACAAGGTGTTCTGGACCATGATCCTGGCCTCGACCGATCCCCGATAAGCCAGACTTGATCCCGGGTGCATTGACGTCGCGACAGACTGTCGCCACGGTGGCTCGCCTTTTGCTATTGTTCCCACATGACAGATCATAGCCCCGAAGTCGCAACAGTCCCCGCGAAGGCGCAACGCGTCCTGGTTCTCCAGGGCGGCGGCGCGCTCGGCTCCTATCAGGCGGGCGCCTATCAGGCGCTGTGCCATTTCGACTTCGAGCCGGAATGGGTTGCCGGCATCTCCATCGGCGCGGTCAATGCCGCCATCATCGCCGGCAATGAGGGCCACACCCGCGTCAAGCGGCTCAAGGAATTCTGGGAGATGGTCTCCGCGCCGGTGCCGTGGAAGCCGATCGGCAAGAGCGACCACAGCCGCGAGCTGTTCAATTCCACCAGCGCCGCGCTGATCGCGACCTTTGGCGTGCCCGGCTTTTTCACCCCGCGCCTCCCGCCCGCGCCGCTGTGGCCGCCGGGCAGCAAGCAGGCCGAGAGCTATTACGACACCGCGCCGCTGAAGAAGACGCTGGAGCGTCTCGTCGACTTCGACCGCATCAACGATCTGAAGACGCGGCTTTCGGTCGGCGCCGTCGGGGTCACCTCCGGCAACTTCAAATATTTCGACAATTACGAGTTCAAGAAGCTCGGCAAGCTCATCGGCCCCGAGCACATCATGGCCTCAGGCGCGCTGCCGCCGGGGTTTCCGTCGGTGGTGATCGAGGGCGAGCATTATTGGGACGGCGGCATCGCCTCCAACACGCCGCTCGACTTCGTGCTCGATGCCGAAATCGACCGCGACATGTTGATCTTCCAAGTCGATTTGTTCAGCGCACGCGGGGATCTGCCGAATTCGCTGCTCGAGGCCACCGAGCGCGAGAAGGACATCCGCTTCTCCAGCCGCACGCGGATGAACACCGACAAGAACAAGCAGCTGCACAACGCCCGCAGGGCCGCGCGCGACCTGATTGCCAAATTGCCCGATTATCTCAAGAACGATCCATCAGTTGAGTTCCTTGCGAAGGTCTCACGTGAGAGCACTGTCACCGTGGTGCACCTGATCTACCGCAGCAAGAACTACGAATCCTCGTCCAAGGACTACGACTTCTCGCATGTCGCCATGGTCGAGCACTGGGAAAGCGGCGTGCGCGACGTGCATCTGTCGATGCGCCACAAGGACTGGCTCGAGAAGCCGCAGTCCGGCGAGACCATGGTGACCTACGATCTCACGGGGGACGTCACCGCGCCCCCGCCAAAAAGGAGCGAATAACATGGGTACTCTCTCAGGCAAGAACGCCGTCGTAACAGGCTCGACCAGCGGCATTGGCCTTGCCTATGCGCGCGCGTTCGCCGCTGCCGGCGCCAATGTCGTCATCAACGGCTTCGGCTCGCCCGAGGACATCGAGAAGGAGCGCGCCAAGATCGAGTCCGATTTCGGCGTGAAGGCGGTCTACTCGCCCGCCGACATGACCAAGCCGGCCGAGATCGCCGGGATGATCGCGCTCGGCGAGAAGTCGTTCGGTTCGGTCGACATCCTCGTCAACAATGCCGGCATCCAGTTCGTGTCGCCGATCGAGGAATTCCCGCCGGAGAAGTGGGACCAGATCATCGCGATCAACCTGTCCTCGGCCTTCCATGCCATCCGCGCTGCCGTTCCCGGCATGAAGAAGAAGGGCTGGGGCCGCATCATCAATACCGCCTCGGCACACTCGCTGGTCGCTTCGCCCTTCAAGTCGGCCTATGTGTCGGCCAAGCACGGCATCGCCGGCCTGACCAAGACCGTGGCGCTCGAGGTTGCGACCAGCAAGATCACCTGCAACTGCATCAGCCCCGGCTATGTCTGGACGCCGCTGGTGGAGAAGCAGATCCCCGATACGATGAAGGCCCGCAACCTCACGCGCGAGCAGGTCATCAACGATGTGCTGCTCGACGCGCAGCCGACCAAGGAGTTCGTGACTTCCGAGCAGGTGGCAGCCCTTGCGCTGTTTCTGTGCAGCGACGACGCCGCGCAGATCACGGGCACCAACCTGTCGATCGACGGCGGCTGGACCGCGGAGTAAGGGCGGCGTCGCCGTGGGACGCGCTACCGTAGGGTGGGCAGAGGCGCATTTGCGCCGTGCCCACCATCTCTCTCCGATCGAAACAGGTCGTGGGCACGCGGGGACCGAGAATGAGGCGCCAGCTTCCGCCTCAATGGCTCCAGGCCAGCGCCGTCACGATCGCGGATTGCAGGTTCAGCTCCGCAAACATGATCTTGCTGGCGACCACGACGAGGACGCAGGCCAGCGTCAGGCGCAGCACCGTTTCCGGCACGCGCGTCGCGCTGTAGCTGCCGATGATGATGCCGGGCAGCGAGCCCAGCAGCAGCACGCCCATCAGACCCCAGTCGACCGAACCGAGCATCCAGTGGCCAATGCCCGCCACCAGCGTCAGCGGCACCGCGTGCGCGATGTCGGAGCCGACGATGGTTGCCATCGGCAGGCGAGGGTAGAGCAACAGCAGCACGGTCACCCCGACCGCGCCCGCGCCGACCGAGGAGATCGAGACCAGCACGCCGAGCACGATCCCCGTGACTACGGTCGCAATCGTGATGGTGCGCTCGTCGACCTGTTCCATGCGCCGGCGATAGCGCTCCATGATCGACTTGCGGAAGATCAGCGATGTCGCGGTGAGGATCAGCGCGAAGCACAGCACCAGATTGACCAGGTTGCGCTCGGTATCGCCCCGGAGATCCAGCTTCCACAGCACCAGCAGTGTCAATGCGCTCGCGGGAATGCTGCCGCAGGCCAGCCGCAGCACCGCGGGCCAGTGCACGCTGCGCGACCAGCCGTGCACGACACTGCCGCCGGTCTTGGTGGCGGCGGCATAGAGCAGGTCGGTGCCGACGGCGGTGGTCGGATGGATGCCGAACAGCAGGATCAGGAGCGGTGTCATCAACGAGCCGCCTCCCACGCCGGTCAGCCCGACAAGCAGGCCGACGCCGAAACCCGAGGCGACGTAAAGCGGATCAATCATGGTCGGGAGAATCTAGGTTTATCTCGTCAATTGGGCAATATGACGTAGAATAAACTTTCCCTGTGACGCAACCTGTTGGACAGAATAAGAAAAATTGTGCTGCAGAGCGGCCACGGAGAGACATTTCGCCTGTTTCGCAAGCTCATCCGGAAACAGTCGTCTCCGGAACAACGCATCGATGCGCGCGCGTCGTACCTATTTACCAAAAGCCAGCACGTGCAGCCCCAGGCGCTGCCGAACGATCCAGAACAGCAGCACGGTTTCGAAGGTGAGCGAGATCGAGGTCGCGGCCGCGGCGCCGTGGCCGCCGAAGCCCGGCACCAGCGCGACGCAAAGCACGACGTTCATGACGAACGCCAGCGCATAGGCGAGCGCGCAGATCTTCTGCTGGCCGAGCATGTTGAGCAGCCGCTCGACGGGACCAATCGCGGCGCGGACCACGAGGCCAATAGCGGCGACGAACATGATGTCGTAACCGATCACGAATTGCGGTCCGAACAGCCAGAGCAGAGGCTTGCCGAAGGCGAGCAGCAGGGCGGTCGCGGCCAGCGACGGCCAGAACGTCCAGACGATGGCATGCGCGACATAGGCCGACAGCCGCGCCTTGTCGCCGCTGGCATTGTATTCGGCGAAGCGATGCGCCGTCGTCGCCGACATCGCGTAGTGAATGAACGACACCAGCGCCAGCGTCTTCACGACAGCAAAATAGACGCCGACCTCATCGGAGGGACGGAATTGCTGCAGCACCAGCACGTCGGTGTAGGAGAGCAGCAGGTAGAAACTCTCGACCAAAAGGATCGGCAGCGAGACGGCGAGCCAGCCGCTGATGTCGTAGGCCTTGGGGCCCGGCGCGATGTGATCGGCGAGCCTGCGGTTCAACACCACCATCTGTCCGGTCATCGCGATCCACACCGCGCCTGCGCTTGCCACCATCGCGGCGATGGCGCCGAGATGATAGCCGAGCAGGAAGGCGCACGCCGTGATGCCGATGATCAGCCCCTGGCGGATAATGAATTGCGGCATCAGGCCGAGCTGCATCCAGTCATGCGAGCGCGCGATGCCGTCCTGGGTGTTGGCGACCACGAAGGCGGGCAGCGTCATGCAGCCGATATAGAGCGGCAGCTCCTCGGCCGGATCGATCCATGGCGAGGCAAGCTTGACGATGCCGGCAAGCGCGAGCGACACCAGCGCGGAGACGCCGAAGGTCAGCCAGCGGCTGCCGGACAGAAAGCCGCGCAGCGAGGCGTGATCGCCGCTGGCGCGATATTCCGGAATGATCTTTTGCGCGGAGGCGGAGATGCCGAAATCCATCATGCTGCCGAGCAGCAGCACCCAGGTCCAGACATAGACATAGATGCCGTAGTCGGACGTCCCCATCCAGCGCGCCAGCAGCACCTGCGAAAAATACGCGAGGCCCGCGCTGATGACACGGATGATGAAGATGGTGCCGGCCAGCCGCCGTGTCAGCGATGCTTCACGCGAGCCGCCCGTCAGTTTTCCGCGCAGCCGCGCGATCAGCCCGGCCGGTCCGGTCGTTGCGGGTTCTGCATCCATCACGGCCAAGTCGAAAAGGTCCCCAGGGCGCCCCGCACGTCGCGGCAGTTCCGGACTTAGCAACCATTCGTTAAGATTCGGTTGGGTGGCAAGGTGCGGCCACAACCTCCGCCCTCGTCCTGGCTAAAGCCAGGACCCATAGCCACAGGGAGAAGTTGGCGCGCGAGCTGGCAACTCCGAGTCTTCGCAAAACTATTTACTGCGGCGTACGGGTCCCGGATCTGCGCTTCGCTTGTCCGGGACGACAGCTGAGAGCGGAGCGACCGCCCGCCTCACTCCAGGTTCGTATTGAACTCGTATGACTTGTCCGGCCCGACCAGCGTGAACTTCAGCGCAGCGCCGTCAGGCTTGACGCCCGGCGGCAATCCGTCGAGCTCGAAGGAAAATCGCTTCACGCCGGGCGGGCTGTGCTCGACCGCTTCAGGAATGGGCAGCGACCACTCCGGCGTCGGCCCTTCCACGAACAGATTGACCTTGCTGCCCTCGGGCGCAATGACATCGACCACCACGTTCTTGGGCCCGTCGCGCTTGATGTCGCGGATGGTCAGCGGATTGGGGTCGCCGACATTGGCGGGCTTCGGCACGGTGTCGAGCGCTGCGCGGAGGTTGCCGTCTTCAGTCGATGCGACGTTGTTGAAGCCGAGCTCGACATTGGCCTCGACGGGAATGCAGAGCTTTTCGCAGACCGCGTAGTTGATCTCGGCGCGCAGCGTCACCGGCTTGTCGGCCGCTTTGGCGACGATACGCAAGGGCAGCACGATCTGGTCGTGATAGCCGATCGAATGGCCGCCCGCGCCGTCGTCGAATTTCAGCGGCGCCGGCCACATCACGGTCACGGCTTCGACATTGTCCGACTTGGAGAAGTCGAACCGCGGCGGAACGCCGGAATCGCCCGGCATGCGCCAGTAGGTCTTCCAGCCTGGCTGGAGCTGGACGGCGATACCGCCGAGCAGCACCGTGCCGCTGCGCGATCCCGCGAGCAGGCGCACCGCGGAATGTCCGTCGCGCTGCCACGGCGAAGCATCGTCGGCACGGGCTGCCATCGCCAATGACGACGCAAGCAAGGTTGTCGCGACGCCAATCGCCGCCTGCAGGGGAACTCTGGTCAGCATGGCACGTCTTTACAGGGTCGCCCCTGGTCAAACCATTGAATTGCTTGTGATGGATGCATTCGAATCATATCTCTGCAAGCCTTGATTTGACAGCAGGGCGGCCTGACATCAGGATAGGAATTGAAACCGGAGTGCTTCACCGATGGCTCCCACAGGCAAGAGGACGGGCGAAAGCACCCGCAGCGCTGGCCCCAGGCTGCCGAATTCTGCCGCATATCTCGATGGCCGGCTCCTGATCGCGATGCCGGTGATGGGCGACTCCCGTTTCGAGCGCTCGGTGATCTATCTCTGCGCCCATTCCGCCGAGGGCGCGATGGGCATCATCGTCAATCATCCTGCGGGCAGCATCGATTTTCCCGAGCTGTTGGAGCAGCTCGGCATCGTCAAGAAGGGCGAGCACATCAAGCTGCCCGAAAATGCCGAAAGCATGAAAGTGCTGCGTGGCGGCCCGGTCGATACCGGCCGCGGCTTCGTGCTGCATTCCAGCGATTTTTATATCGAGAACGCGACGCTGCGGATCGACGATGGCGTCTGCCTCACCGCGACGGTCGACATCCTGCGCGCGATCGCCAATGGCTCCGGCCCCAAGCACGCCATCCTCGCGCTCGGCTACGCCGGCTGGGGGCCGGGCCAGCTCGAGACCGAGATCCAGAGCAACGGCTGGCTGCATTGCGACGCGGACGCGGACCTGATCTTCGGTGACGACGTCGACGAGAAATACGGCCGCGCCCTGCGCAAGATCGGCATCGATCCCGGCATGCTGTCGAACGAAGCCGGGCACGCGTAGCTGGCGCTACGCCCTCCGCTGTCATGTCCCGGCTTGACCGGGGCATCCAGTACGCCGCAGCGGATGTGGTGAGATTGAATTCTCCAATGCAGGTCTCTGGGATACTGGATCGCCCGGTCAAGTGTTCAGCCCGGGGACATGACCGACGGGTGTTCGGGGACATAGCCGACACTTTTTCCGCTCGCCAAGTCGATGATAGCGACTTGGTGAGCGGCAAAGAAGACCCCGTATTGCGCGCTGTTT
>Ga0209148_1000999_pt1 | contig 18034 bp, 15 predicted proteins | sample AraplaCol_mMF_r2_2_FD_184288 | JGI IMG/M metagenome (GOLD analysis project Ga0209148, IMG submission 184288) | Arabidopsis root microbial communities from North Carolina, USA - plate scrape CL_Col_mMF_r2 (SPAdes) (version 2) | ecosystem: Host-associated > Plants > Roots > Endosphere | place... | reverse complement strand
CACATGCTCGTCGATCACCGCACCCATCACTTCCGTATCGGTCTCCGAAAGAAAGGTGCGTCCCTTGGCCTTCAAGGCCTCACGCAGCGTGGCGTGGTTTTCGATGATGCCGTTGTGCACGATGGCGATGCGCCCCTGCACATGCGGATGCGCGTTCTTTTCGCTGGGCACACCGTGGGTCGCCCAACGCGTATGCGCGATGCCCGTGCCGCCGGGCACGGGATCGGCGTCGTAGAGCGCTTCCATCTCGCGGACTTTGCCCTTCGCTCGCACACGGCGAATCTCGCCACCATCGGCGATAGCCATGCCTGCCGAGTCATAGCCGCGGTACTCCAGCGCTTTCAGGCCGGCGATGAGGATGGGCGCGATATCGCGCTGCGCAACAGCGGCAACGATTCCACACATGGCGTTCTTCCTGTTCCTTAATTGACTTTGCGACGCAGGTAATTGAGCAGGTCGATCCGGGTAATCAATCCAAGGAACTGCTCGCCGTTGACGACGATGGCGACATGACCTTTCTCGAAGACCGGCAGCAGGGCGTCGATCGGCGCGGTGACCTGCAGCATCTCGGGCGACGCCATCATGGCGGTGGACACCGGATCGCGGAATTTCGCGCTATCGGCATGCACGTGCAGCAGCACATCGGACTCGTCGAGGATGCCGACGATACGATCGTCTTCCATGACGGGCAGCTGCGACACGTCGTACAGCTTCATACGGTTATAGGCGGTGATAAGCATGTCCTGCGGCTTGATCACCACCGTGTCACGCTGGGCGTACGGGCGCAGGATGAGGTCACGCAGGTCGCCGTACTGTTCGCGCTCGAGAAAGCCGTTGTCGAGCATCCAATAGTCGTTGTACATCTTCGACAGGTACTTGTTGCCCGTATCGCAGACGAGGGTCACGACGCGCTTGGGCTCGGTCTGCTCACGGCAGAATTTCAAAGCGGCCGCGAGCAGCGTGCCCGTGGACGACCCGCCAAGTACGCCCTCCTTCGAAAGGAGTTCGCGAGCGGCAAGGAAGCTCTCCTTGTCGCTGATCGCGTAGGCCTTCTTTACCATCGAAAAATCGCTGATCGAGGGGAGGAAATCCTCGCCAATGCCTTCCACCATCCAACTGCCCGACTTCTCCGAGAGCGTGCCCTCGTTGATGTACTGGGCAAGGATCGAGCCCACGGGATCGGCCAGGACGATCTCCGTGTTCGGCGAGTGCTCGCGCAGGTAGGCCGTAAGACCGCTCATCGTGCCGGACGAACCGCAGCCGACGACGATGGCATCGACCTTGCCGTCGAGCTGTTCGAGGATCTCGGGCCCGGTGGTCTGCACGTGCGCCAGCGGATTGTCCGGATTACCGAACTGGTTGATGAAATAGGCTCCAGGCGTCTCGCGAGCGATGCGCTCGGCCATGTCCTGGTAGTACTCGGGGTGACCCTTGGCGACATCCGACCGCGTGAGTACCACCTCGGCGCCCATTGCCTTGAGGTTGAAGATCTTTTCGCGACTCATCTTGTCCGGCACGACGAGCACCAACCGATAACCCTTCTGCTGCGCTACAAGCGCAAGACCCAGGCCAGTATTGCCGGCGGTACCTTCCACGAGGGTGTCGCCTGGCTTGATCTTGCCAGCGCGCTCGGCACCTTCGATCATCGAACGACCGATGCGATCCTTGACCGAACCGCCCGGATTGGCGCTTTCCAGCTTCAAGAACAGTTCGCAACAGCCCGTATCCAGGCGCTGGGCACGCACCATCGGGGTGCGGCCGATCAGTTCGAGGACGCTGTCATGAACACTCATTGGGACTCCATGGTTGATCCGGCGCAGCCCCTTCGACCGCGCCCGTGGGACGACATGATAAAGGGTGCGCCACTGAATCGATGCCGGCTTCTCGGCCGAGCCAAAACGGTGTATGGACCGCATCGGCTGATCCACGTTCCCTCGGGACAAAAAACGGGCGCCTCGCGGCGCCCGTCTCGGTCATGCATGACCCGGCCAGGTCAGTGTCGCGACTTCTGCCAGGTCTCCCACATTCGTTGGAGTTGTTCCTTGGCCTGCAGCTTTTCCCGCTTCATCTGGGTCAGGGCCTCGTCGCCGAGCGCCAGGCATCCTCGGCCGGCGTCTTCGAGCTTGGAATCGAGTTCCTTGTGACGGAAGTAGAGACGACGGATCTCGGCATCGGCATGGATGAACTTTTCGACGTCGTCACGCTGCTGGTTTTCGAACATATCGATCTCCTCGCGGTGGGATCGGTCCGCGGCGCGGACCGGTCGTGAGGGGAGCCATGCGGGCACGATCCGCGCATCGACAAGATGGATGGAACGCGATGCCATGTGCCTGGGTGAACGTACGCATGCTCCGGCAGGGCCGCCACGTGTTTTTTCCGTGACGGGAGACCGAAGCTACTCCGCTGCACCGGGGGGTGCAAGGGCCACATGCCGAAAAAACAGTTGCTGCCGCAACGATTTACGAAGCAGCTTCCGATTACGAAAAAGCCGCGCAGGATAGCCCTGCGCGGCTCTGTGGCTGGCTCCCACGGGGCGGCGGCATTGCTGGCGTCCTCCCCCTGCGGCCGCGTGACGCGCAGGGCTCAGGCTCAGTTACCGCCCTTCTTCGGCTTCTTCGTCGCCGGGGTGGTGGATGCCGGCGCGCCGCCGTCGGTCGAGTTCATGTCGCGCATGGCCCGCGCGGCAGCCTCGGCCAGCGCGGCCTGCTTCTTCGCCGCATTGGCCACCTTGGCCTGGGCGGCGGCAACCTGGCGGGCCTTCTCGCCTTCGGCCTTGGCCTGATCCAGCGCCTGCGAGTATTCCAGGCCCTGCTGCTGCAGACGCGCGGCTTCTTCCTGAATCATCTGGTTCTGCATGCGCTGCTGTTCGAGCTGACGGCGTGCCATCTCGGCGTCGAGGCGGCTGGCCTCAAGCAGGATGGCATCGTGCTCGCGGTCCAACTGCGCGCTCTTGGCCTGAGCGTCCTGGTACTGCGCCATGGCCTTGGCGATGTCCACCCGGCGCTCGGCGATGTACAGGTAGTGCGCGTGCTGCTTGTCCTTGGGCTTGAACTGAGCCATCTGGTTGATGGCTTCGCGGGCCCGGGCCTGCTCGGCCTGGGCGTAGCCGCCCAAGGTCGGGTCGGACGAGAGCTGGTCGAGGCTCGAATTCAGGCGCCGGACGTCGAGATCGTCGGTGGCAGCCATGGCTGAACCCGCGGCCACGGCAAGCACCAGCGCGGAAAGGAAGGTGGTGTAGCGCTTCATCACTGGCCTCCCTGGTGGTCGTTCAAGGGCTGGGTCTCACCGCCGACGGGCGGCGGCGTGGCGTCGGTGGGCTCGGGCAGCACGGTCTCCGATTCCTGCACATTGTTCGGGATGGGCACCGTGTCGTTGGCGTGGTTGTCGATCATTTCCACGCGCATGCGCGAGTTTTCCTTGCTCTTGGCGGAGTTCTGCGCGCGGGCAGCGCCGAGGCGGGCCTTCGCCCGCGCCAGTTCGCTGTCGGCCCGGGACTCGTCGGCGAGCAGGGCCGCCTCTTCGTACTTGCGGCTCGCCATGGCAGCCTGGGCCTGGCGGAACTTGCTCTGGGCGTAATCGAGATCGACCGGCGCATAATCGGCCGCTCCGGCGTCTCGCGCGGCCTGTAGCTGGGCGAGGGCCTGGTTCATGGTGCCGTCGGGCGGGGGCACGCTGGCGCAGCCAGCGAGGGTGGCGATAGCCAGGGCCAGTGTGGCCAGGCCGATGAGCCGGCGGCCCCGGGAAAGGGCTTTCGACGGCAAGTTGTGCACCATCACTCGTTCCTCTTACAGATTTGCGAGATATTGTCGATATACAGGTCAGGTGAGACCGTCTTCTCGATTGTAATGCGAACGCCCGGGGGTTTAGGTGGATATCGGTTATTTCCTCAAGCTGATGGTGGACAAGGGGGCGTCGGACATGTTCCTGACGACCGGTGCCCCGGTGAACATCAAGGTGGAGGGCAAGCTTTACCCGCTCGGAAATACCGGCCTGCCCAGCGGCATGGTCAAGAAAATCGCCTATTCCCTGATGGATGAGGGTCAGGTGCCGCAATTCGAGCGCGACCTCGAACTGAACATGGCCCTGGCGGTGAAGGAGGCGGGCCGCTTCCGCATCAACGTGTTCAAGCAGCGCGGCGAGATCGGCATGGTCATCCGCGCCATCAAGAGCGAGATCCCCTCGCTGGAAGAACTGCGGCTGCCGACGATCTTCCGCGACCTGATCATGGAGCCGCGCGGCCTGATTCTCGTCGTGGGCGCCACCGGCTCGGGCAAGTCCACCACCCTGGCGGCGATGCTCGACCACCGCAACAGCAACAGCTCGGGCCACATCCTCACCATCGAGGACCCGATCGAATACCTGCACAGGCATAAGCGGTCCATCGTGAATCAGCGCGAGGTGGGGCTGGATACCCACAGCTATCACGAAGCGCTGAAGAACGCGATGCGCGAGGCGCCGGACGTCATCATGATCGGCGAGATCCGCGACACGGACACCATGGAGGCGGCGATCTCCTTCTCGGAGACCGGCCATCTCTGCCTGGCGACCCTGCACTCGAACAACGCCGACCAGACGCTGGAGCGCATCCTCAACTTCTTCCCCGAGTCGGCGCACAAGAACGTGCTGATGAACCTCGCCCTGAACCTGCGCGCGGTCATCAGCCAGCGCCTGGTCATCGGCAAGGACGGTCGCCGTATGCCGGCGACCGAGGTGCTGCTCAATACGCCGCTGATCCGCGACATGATCCGCCGCGGCCAGATCCACGAGGTGAAGGACGCCATGGACCGCAGCCTGCAGGAAGGCATGCAGACCTTCGACCAGTCGCTCTATCGCCTCTACAAGGACGGCCTGATCACGCTGGACGAGTGCCTCAACAAGGCCGACTCCCGCGATGGCCTGGCGCTCAAGATCCGTCTTTCCGAAGGCGCCTCGGGTAACGAATTCGCGTCGAGCGATCCGTACGGCATCGGGGTCTGACCCCGGTGCGGGGGCCCCGGTGCGAAACCCACGAAGCAAAGGTAGGAGCCACCCTGGTGGCGAAAAGCCAATGAAGCGGTGTAGCCGCGAGGCAAGCTCCCATCGCCAGCAGGCTGGCTCCCACCGGCAAGTTCCCCTCGCCGCCGTGGCGGCTCCCACAGGGGGCGGCGGGGCCTACATGCTCTTCGGAGCGTCGGGCTGGGCTTCGGGCGCGGCCTTTCGAAAGGCGTCCAGGGCCTGGCACGCCTCGACCACCCGGCGAATCGTCGGATACGGGGCCAGATCGACACCCCAACGCACGGCGTTGTAGAACTGCGGTACCAGACAGGCATCCGCCAGCGTCGGCGTGTCGCCGTAGCTGAAGCGCCCGGACGTCCCGTCGCTCATCACTTGCTCGATCCCGTCGAAGCCATTCTTGATCCAACGCCGCGACCAGGCTTCCTTGGCCGCCTGATCGGCCCCGAACTCAGTTTCGATTGCCTTCAAGACGCGCAGGTTGCCCAAGGGATGGATGTCCGCGCCCACGGCCTGCATCAGTTCCCGGACCTTCGCCCTGCCCGCCGGGTCGGCTGGCATCAGAGCCGGCGTCGGCCGGGTCTCGTCCAGGTACTCCATGATCGCCATCGACTGGCGCACCACGCGGTCCCCGTCGAGCAGCGTCGGAAGCTGTGCCTGCGGCGACACCGCTCGATAGGCCGGCTTCAGGTGCTCTCCACCCTCGTTGACGAGGTGTACAGGCCGGGCTTCATAGTCGAGCCCCTTCAGGTTCAACACGATGCGTACACGGTACGCGGCGCTGGAGCGCCAGTAGGTATAGACAACGAGGGACATGCTCACCTTCCTTCCGAGTCGCCGCGAATTCTAGCGGGACGCACGCTACAAGCCTTGCCGCACCGCCGCGCAAGCGGCACGAGCGTATCGATTTGCACGGATCCACCCGACCCAAGGACAATCGCTAATTCGCCATCCCACGAGCTGGAGCCCAACGTGTCCGTCATCCGCATGCAAGACCTCGACCTGCGCGGCAAGCGCGTGCTGATCCGCGAGGACCTCAACGTCCCCGTGGAAAACGGAAAGATCACCTCCACCCAGCGCCTCGACGCATCGCTGCCGACCATCGTTGCCGCACGCGACGCTGGCGCGAAGGTGATGGTGATGTCTCACCTCGGCCGACCGAAGGAAGGCCAGTTCGATGAGGCGTCATCGCTCAAGCCGGTGGCCGAATGGCTGGGCAAGAAGCTGGGTAAGGACGTGCGGCTCGTCCGCGATTACCTCGGTGGTGTCGATGTCGCCGATGGTGAAGTCGTCGTGCTCGAAAACTGCCGAATGAACGTCGGCGAGGGCAAAGACGACGAAGCACTCGCCAAGCAGTACGCCGCGCTGTGCGACGTCTTCGTCATGGATGCTTTCGGCACCGCTCATCGCGCGCAGGCGTCCACCCATGGCGTCATCCGCTTTGCTCCAATCGCCGCCGCCGGCCCGCTGCTGGCGAAGGAACTGGACGCGCTCGGCAAGGCACTCGAGAACCCCGATCACCCCCTGCTGGCGATCGTCGCGGGTTCCAAGGTCTCCACGAAGCTCGAACTGCTGCAGAACCTCGTCGGCCGCGTCGATCAGCTCATCGTGGGTGGCGGCATTGCCAACACGTTCATCCTCGCGGCGGGTCACAAGGTGGGCAAGTCGCTCGTCGAAGCCGATCTCCTGGACACGGCGAAGCGCATCATGGCCGACGCGACCTCGCGCGGTGCCGACGTGCCCGTGCCCACCGACGTCGTAGTGGCGACCGAGTTCTCCGCCACGGCCAAGGCCACGGTCAAGCCCGTGGACCAGGTCGGCGATGACGAAATGATCCTCGACATCGGTCCCGATACCGCAAAGCGTTACGCCGAGCTGATCGCGAAGGCAGGCACGGTGGTGTGGAATGGTCCGGTCGGCGTGTTCGAATTCGATGCCTTCGGCAAGGGCACGGAAACACTGGCCCGCGCCATCGCCGCGTCGAAGGCATTCTCGATCGCTGGCGGCGGCGACACCCTCGCCGCGGTCGACAAGTACGGAATCGAAGACGGCGTCTCCTACATCTCCACCGGCGGTGGCGCGTTCCTGGAATTCCTCGAAGGCAAGGAGCTTCCGGCCGTAGCAGCGCTCAAGGCGCGGGCGGAATCGGTCTGATGCTCATCCTCTTCGACCTCGATGGCACGCTCATCGATTCGGAACTTGGCATCCTTGCCGGCGTTCGGCACTCGCTGGCGAGCGTCGGCGCGGAGGCACCCGACGACGCGGTGCTCCGTTCGTGGATCGGGCCACCACTGCGCGTCAGTTTCGGCGAGGTGCTCGACGGCGACAGCGAGCGTGTGGAAGCCGCGGTCGCCGCGTACTCGCAGCGCTTCCGCGAGGTGGGCTGGTCCGAGCACACCGTCTATGCCGGCGTGCCCGAACTGATCGCGACGCTCGCCGACGCCGGACACCGGCTGGCGGTGGTGACGAGCAAGGTGCGCGCTCATGCCGAACCGATCCTCGCCCACCTTCCGTTTGGTGCGGCCTTCGAGCGGATCTACGCGCCGGGTCCGGCATCGGCCCATAGCGAGAAGGCCGAAATGATCGCCGCCGCCCTCGCCGACTTCGGCCATCCCACCGAAGAGACGATCATGGTCGGCGATCGCCGCTTCGACATGGAAGGCGCCGTCGCCAATGACGTGCGAGGCGTCGGTGTGCTTTGGGGCTTCGGCGATCGCGAGGAACTCGAAGCCTCGGGTGCATGGAAGCTGGTGCAGGCGCCGGAAGAAATCGCGTTGCTCGCTGCAGAGGTATTGGCGGGCTGATCTGCGTCCCGCGCCTGCATTGACCGACAGAGACATTCGGTCACCGGCGATATCTACCGAAAATGAGCGCGACTACCGTCCAGGGTCGCGCTCACTACTCGGAAGCTCGCTGATGCGTCTACGCTACGTCGCCCTCGCCCTGGCCGGCTATGCCCTCGGCATGGCCCTCGCTCCGTCGGCCAAGGCCGCCAACACGCCCTCCTCCTGGACCGCGCCGCTGGCGCGCGAGCTGCACGAGACCCAGCGTCACAACGAACCCAGCACCCGCCCTCGCGTCGATGGCGTGCGGCGCCCTGGTACCGCCGCACGATGGATCACAGAGGCGGCACTGATGACGCTGCAAGCGACCGGCGTCATCAGCGGTGGTGGACGCGACGACACGGCGGACGTCGGGCGGATTCCCCCGCGTTTCCCAAGCGACCCACAAAGGAATCCGAACTGGATCCAGGGACACATCCGTTAGCGTCACTCAGTCGCAACCGCACGCATCATCGCCTCCGTGAAATGAGGCAGCAGTACCTCGTTGCCATAGGCACTGAGGTGGTCGCCGTCGAAGAACAAAGGGCGACCGTTCAAGAAAGCTGAGCACTGCTCTGCCGGGGGACACAGCGCTTCGGCGGGATCGAAGAGCGTGACGCCATCGTCGCCTTCTGCCAGCGCCTTCAACGCCTGAACGACAGGCGCGCGCAGTGCAAGAAATTCGTCCCGATCGATTCCCATGCCGCCAGCGCATATCTCGTTGGACTGCGTCCACCGGTCGACGCAACGGAACGGCGGCGCTTTCAATATCGGTGTCGGCAATGGGAGGACTACTTTTGCGCCTGTCGCTCGGATGCGCCTAATGACTGCGCGAGCTGCATCCATGGTCTCGTCAGCAGGTGGGCCGGGCGCGACCTGACCGTCCGCCATGGATAGCGTTGCCCATTGGTCCACGAACCGGGGAAGGCGCAACGACGGGAGAAACACCACATCGCCTCGTCCGATCTGTGCCTCGAGGCTGGATAGCGAGGCATTAGTCTGTGCTTGGCAGGTCTCCGCGGCTTCGCGCCATGGCTGCAGGCTCACTACGTGACATCCTGCATGGGTATATACCGCGACCTCCGCACCAGTATGCAGCGCATAGGCGGCAAAAGCCGGACCGTAAGCGCGTGCATGCGAGTCGCCGACGGCGAAGACACGAGGACCGTGCGCTACGCCCTCACAGCCGGCGCGGTAAACGATGTGCTTTCCTGCCTCGCCGCTCAAGTATTCGGGCGCCACTGCGCATCCACGATCATCCACCAATCGCTGTTTCTTCGACGGATACCAGTCATCCTGATGACGGGAAACGGTGCTGAATGAAAAGCTCGCTCGATAAAGCTCCATCCCACGAACCAACGTCGCTCCTGTGAGCGCCACGACAAACGTCGCGGCAACGACTTGCACGCCTCGCTCGTTTGCAAACGACGCTGCGCGGAACGGTCGTTCCACCCACCGGAACGACGGCCAGGCCAGAGCGAACGACAATCCCACCGCGCCAAAACATGCTCCGATCCCAGATAAGCCGACCGTCCATCTAAACAGGACGAACACGGGCCAATGCCATAGATATAGCGAGTAGGACATTCGTCCGAGGTAGGTCAGGGGGCGCACGAGCACCGGGAGCGCATCAGCCGTAGAAGGAGCTCGCTGATGGAAAGCGGCAATAAGTACCACGGTGGCAACAACGGAGATCACAGAGGCATGAAACGCTGACTCAGGCGAACCCCGCCATGTAACCGTCCATACAAGCAGGGCGAATGCAACGACCGAGCCACCCCACCTCACAGCAGAGCTAGAGAACGTACCGAATGTGCTGATGTCGGCGCCCCGCCTCAACGCCAATGACAAGATGACTCCCACGCCAAGTTCCCAGAAGCGGGTGGACAGTAAGTAATAACCCTCCGACCGACCTTCGGCATGCATCGATAGAGCGAAGGCAAACGATGCTGCGGACGTAGCGAGGAGAAGTGCAAGGCAAAGAATGCGTGCACGTCGACCGACAAACCAGAGCCACAGCAGGAGCGGAAAGAGCAGATAGAACTGCTCTTCCACGCCCAGGGACCACGTGTGTGTAAACGGGTTGAATTCCGCCAGCGGCGAGAAATAGCCGTTATCGCGCTTCGCGAGCAGGACGTTGCCAACGCCGAAGAAGGCGTATCGGCCCGTGCGGGGAATGTCGTCGCTCAACCAGGACGGCGGAATCCATAACGCCGAGGCCAAGGAGACCACCGTGAGACACACGAACAGCGGCGGTGCAATACGCCGAAGGCGCCGGGCAACGAAAGCCACGGCAAGCGCCTTGAAAGAGCCACTCGCCCGGGCGAGCGCGGAATGACAGACCACGAATCCGGAGATAACGAAGAAAACGGCTACGCCAGCAAATCCACCAGGCAGCGCGCGAGCATCGAGGTGATATGTCAGCACTGCCAAGACCGCCAGTGCTCGAAGAACGTCGACGTGTGGGAAATACGCGACTGGCGATGATGGCGTCGTCATGACGTAAAGCTCCTTGAATCAGGGAAGCGTAGCAGCTAGCTGCTCAGCGACGAAGCGTGATGCATCGCATTGCCATGGTGTCGTAACGACCTACCCGCGTAAGCGGCCGTCGCGCATTTTGCCCGCTGCAAAGACCTATTCGTAGTTCCGCGAGTGCTTCGTAAGTTGCCATGACTTCATCCGAAGTCCTGAAACGAGGAGAACGCTTTGAACCTGGACAAGCGAGCCGCATGCGCCGTCATCTTCCTGGTATTCGGCCTGCTGGATACCGGGGCCGTTGAGGCAGCAACGCTACGCACCGGTGAGTCCATGAGCCCCGGACAGAAGCTGTACTCAGATACCGGACGTTATTTCGCCACGCTCCAGACGGATGGAAATTTCATCGTCTATCGTGATGACGGGCACGTCAGGCGGACGGCAATTTCGTCCTTTACGACAGCAATAATCACCCCGTGTGGTCCACGGGAACGCGCGGCGCCTGGCACATGTTCAGCATCAGCGAGTATGGGCAAGCGATGGTGCTGACCGTGCAGGACTGGTGGCAGACAAGAACGGGCAACCCGCGACTGGCCCAGGGCAATCCTCTGATATTCCCTTACCAGTTCGTTTTCCAACCCGGCCAGACGCACAGCACCGGTGGACCACATTCGGTGACGTTCCGAACGGACGGCAACCTGGTGGTATCACGGTTTGGTCAACCTATCTGGAGTTCGCATACGCCACGGGCCACACAAGCAAGCGTCGCCTATGGTTTATACATTTCCGAGGGTGGCATGACGCGCTTTCAAGCACCAGCACGATACAAACCTGTTCCATCACCCGGTACGGCGCTCGAGTTCACGCTTGGCTACGTTGCCCTTTTCCCTGATGGCAACCTTGTTGCCTACCGAGCGGTGCCGGTCTGGACCGCAGCACATGACCACATTCCTCTCCGTGAACGGCCGAAGGTCCCCCACTGTGTCGGCGACCCGATAAAGTGCGGACCGAACAGCAATCGGCGCGGCTGGAAGTAGCGCAAAAAAAGGCCCCCTTTCGGGGGCCTCATCACATCACTTACTTGATCACGCTCTTCACCGCGTCCACCACCGCCGTGGTGGTGATGCCGAAGTGTTCGTAGAGCTTGTCGATCGGGGCCGAAGCACCATAGGTGCTCATGCCGATGGCCTTGCCGTCGAGGCCGATGTACTTGAACCAGAAGTCCACGCTGGCGGCTTCCACGGCCACGCGGGCGCGGCACCAGGACGGCAGCACACCTTCGCGGTATTCGACCGGCTGTGCGTCGAATTCTTCCGTGCAAGGCATCGACACGACGCGGACCGGAATGCCCTGGTCATTGAGCGCCTGTGCCGCTTCGACCGCCATGCCCACTTCCGAGCCCGTTGCGATGATGATTGCCTTGAACGTTTCGGCTGCTTCCCAGAGCACGTAGCCGCCCTTCTCGATGTCGGCGACCTGCTGTTCCGTACGCGGATTGTGCTTGAGGTTCTGGCGCGAAAAGATCAGGCACGACGGATTGCCCGCGCGCTCGATCGCCTTCTTCCACGACACCGCCGATTCCACGGCGTCGGCGGGGCGCCACACGCGGTTGTTCGGGATGAGGCGCAACGAACCCAGGTGCTCCACCGGCTGATGCGTCGGACCGTCTTCGCCCAGGCCAATCGAATCATGCGTGTAGACGTGAATCGCATGGGCCGGAATCAGCGCGGACATGCGCACGGCGTTGCGCGCGTAATCCGAGAAGGTGAGGAACGTCGCGTCGTACGGGATGAAGCCGCCGTGCAGCGCCAGGCCGTTCGAGATCGCACTCATGCCGAACTCGCGCACGCCGTAGTGAATGTAGTTGCCTTCCGCGCCTGCCGTGGCGACGTTCTTCGAGCCCTTCCAGATGGTGAGGTTGGACGGAGCAAGGTCAGCCGAACCACCGATGAGTTCCGGCAGCAGCGGGCCGAAGGCATCAAGAGCCATCTGCGAAGCCTTACGCGACGCGACGACGGGGCCTTCGGCCTGCATCTTGCGCACATAGGCTTCGGCGCCTTCCTTCCAGTTCGCCGGCAGTTCGCCGGACGTGCGGCGCTTGAACTCGTCGGCGAGTTCCGGGAACGCCTTGGCATAGGCAGCGAACTGCTCGTTCCAGGCGCCTTCGAGCTTCGCGCCCGTTTCCTTCGCGCTCCACGATGCGTAGATCTCTTCGGGAATCTCGAACGGGCCATACTTCCAGCCAAGCTTCTCGCGCGCGGCCTTGACCTCGTCCGGACCCAGCGGCGCACCGTGCGACGACTCCTTGCCTTCCTTGTTCGGCGCACCGAAACCGATCACCGTCTTGCAGATGACCAGCGTGGGCTTCTCGCTCTGCGAGGTAGCTGCCGTGATCGCCTTCTTGATGGCTTCCGCGTCATGACCGTCGACCGGCTTGCCGTCGTCGCCCAGTACCACGTTCCAACCGTAGGCGCGGAAACGCGCCGGCGTGTCGTCGGTAAACCAGTCGTGGACTTCACCGTCGATCGAGATGCCGTTGTCGTCGTAGATCGCGACTAGCTTGCCGAGCTTCAACGTGCCGGCGAGCGAGCAGGCCTCGTGCGAGATGCCTTCCATGAGGCAACCGTCACCCACGAACACAAAGGTGTGGTGATCGACGATGTCGTGGCCAGGGCGATTGAAGCGCGCAGCCAGGACCTTCTCGGCCAGCGCGAAGCCGACGGCGTTGGCGAGGCCCTGGCCCAGCGGGCCGGTGGTCGTCTCGACGCCAGGCGTGTGGTGATATTCCGGATGACCGGCGGTGCGATAACCCAGCTGGCGGAAGTGCTTGAGATCCTCGATGCCGAGGTCGTAGCCGGTCAGGTGCAGAAGCGCGTACTGGAGCATCGAACCGTGACCGTTCGACAGAATGAAGCGGTCGCGGTTGGGCCAGTGCGGGTTGGTCGGATTGTGGTGCAGGAAATCCCCCCACAGAACCTCGGCGATATCGGCCATGCCCATGGGCATGCCGGGGTGGCCGGACTTGGCGGCTTCCACACCATCCATGGCCAGGGCGCGGATCGCGTTTGCGCGTTCGCGGCGTGTCGTCATCGGCATTCTCCAGTTAGCAGGCTCGGAAAAACCCCGATTGTCGCGCATTGCTGCCCGGCTGTCGTGGACGTTCACGCTGTGTCGTGGAAGTTAACCAGCCCTTAATCTTTCAACACCGTTTTTTGAATTTCTTCAGGTACGGGCGGTTCTAATCGACCACGGTCATCGTCCTTCCCCTCCCCACACGGGCGGTGGCCGCCCCGAAAAGAAGAGGAACATCCCCATGAAAAAGGCAGCTCTTGCCCTTGCGGTTTCTTGCGTCTCGTTTGCGGCCATTCCGGCCTTTGCACAGGACAACACCGCCGTCTCCGGCAATTACCAGCCCAGCCAGTCGGTCGGCAGCGGCAACTGGTTCATCGGCGCCAACGTGGGTCGTACCAACGGTAGCGACACCGGCGGTTTCGGCAGCAACACCAGCGGATTCAACTTCCTCCACGGCGAAAAGGGCCGTCGCACCGGTTACGGTCTGCTCGGCGGTTATCGCTGGAAGGTCGGTCCGGATCTCGGCCTCGGCGTCGAGGCGGGCTATGCCGATCTCGGCAACTATCGCGTGAAGAACGCCTTCGAGTCGGATCAGGACGTGAACCAGAAGTCGACGCGCAATGCGCTGCGCGGCTGGATGGTCGGCGTCAACGGCAAGATCAACCTCGTGCCGCAGTGGTACATCAGCGCGCACGGCGGCTACTTCCGTGCCAACGACAACAACCAGAACTACAACAACAGCGTCGGTCAGGACCTCGGTTTCTCCAGCGGCGGCCGTGCCGATCGCGGTAGCTGGTATGCCGGCCTGGGTACCGGTTGGGACGTCAACGAGCACTTCGGCGTGGGCGTGAGCTACGACTACTTCCATGCCGACGCGGGCAAGGTGCGCAACAACGCCACCGGCGAGGTGTCGCGCGGCCTGAAGCGCTCCACGGGCATCGTCTCGCTCGCTGGCGAATATCGCTTCTAATTCAACACGTTCCAACCTTCAACGATTGAGCCACGGCGCCACCCCCGCCGTGGCTTAATCGTTTCTTAATACTGAACTCACCGGTATTGAATCCCTGCGGACGCGCCCAATCTATGGAGGACGCTCGGCACCCCGGCCGCGCGTCAGCGCTGGCGGCGTCCCCCATGGCCCCGCGCCGAACAAGAACAAGCAGGAGAGATTCACCATGAAGAAGACCCTCATTGCCCTCGCCCTCGTTGCGGCTGGCATGGCTGCGGCCCCCGCTTTCGCGCAGGACGCTAACGGTGCTGGCGGTTGGTTCGTCAATGGCAACGTCGGCCGCACCTCGGTCGACAAGGGCCGCTACGACGGCCACGACACGGGTTACGCCTTGAACGGCGGCTACCGCTGGGCCGTGAGCCCGTGGGCGGCGCTCGGCGTCGAGGCCGGCTACAACGACCTCGGCAACATCAACGCGAAGAACTTCTTCAACGGCGACCGCGTCGTCGACCGCCGCAAGTCGGAACTGCACGGTTGGACGGCCGGCCTGAACGGTCACTTCAACATCGACCCGCAGTGGTACATCAGCGCGCGAGCCGGTATCTACGGCTGGAAGGGTCACGGCACGAGCAACGACGACATCACGCGTCGCGACCTCGACAAGACGAGCTGGTACGCCGGTGCGGGCGTGGGCTACGACTTCAGCAACAACTGGAGCCTCGGCATCAACTACGACCACTACGATGCGAAGAAGGACGGCCTGGACCTGTCGACCAACATGACCTCGATCTCGGCGGAATATCGCTTCTGATCGACACGAAGATGTGGGGGCCGCTATAGCGGCGAAAAGCCCACGGAGCAGTAAAGCGGCGAGGCATAGGCCTCGCCGTTTTTTATGTGTAGATGGAACCGCCAGCGACGAGGCCATCTAGCCTCGCCGCTGTAGCGGCTCCTACGACAGCGCGATCTACAACGCGATGCTCAGCGCTTCTTCCACTGGCCCAGCGCGGCAGCGCCATTTTCCTGGGCGCGGGTGTAGACCGCCTTCTGGGCTTCTGCCCAGTTCTTTTCCTTGTCCTTCGACCAGATGTTGAGCGCTTCAGCCACGAGCGCGCGGCCGTAGGAGAAGCTGACCGGCCACGGGTGCGGGCCCATCTGGTTGATGAGGTTGAGGTGCTCGGTGGCCTGCGCGTCGCTCTGACCGCCAGAGAGGAACACTATGCCCGGCAGCGTCGCCGGCACGCAACTCTTCAGCACGCGAACAGTGGCTTCGGCGACGTCTTCCGGGGTGGCCTGCGCATCCTTGGGCGCGTGCTTGCCCGGCATCACCATGCTCACCTTGAGGATGGTGCCTTCCAGCATGACGTTCTGCTCGTAGAGCGCGTTGAACAGGCTGCGCAGCACGGCCTCGTGCACTTCGTAGCTGACGTCGATGTCGTGCTTGCTGTCCGGGCCGTCCATCAGGACTTCCGGCTCGACCATCGGCACGAGACCCGCTTCCTGGCACAACGCGGCATAACGAGCCAGGGCATGCATGTTGGCTTCGATGGCGGTGGAGCTGGGGTTGTCGTCGGTGATGTTGATCACCGCACGCCACTTCGCGAACTGCGCGCCGAGCTGCGCGTATTCCTTGAGGCGGTCACGCAGGCCATCGAGGCCTTCGGTGACCACGTCGCCCGGAAAACCGGCCAGCGGCACGGGGCCCTTGTCGACCTTGATGCCAGCGATGATGCCGGCCTTCTTCATGGCCTCGACCATCGGCACGCCGTCCTTGGTCTTCTGGCGAATGGTCTCGTCGAACAGGATGGCGCCAGAGATGTGCTCGCCCAGGTTGGGGGCGGTCAGCAGCAGTTCGCGATAAGCACGGCGGTTTTCCTCGGTATTTTCCACACCGGCGGCGTCGAACCGCTTCTTGATCGTGCCGGTCGACTCGTCGACCGCGATGATGCCCTTGCCCGTGGCCACCATCGCCTGTGCGATCTCTTCGAGGTTTTCGATGCTCATGACAACTCCGTGAAAGTAAAAGGTTTGGCCCCAAGGATCGTGCGGGGCAAGTACAAAAAGCCGGCGGAGTATAGGTGACCCGTCCGCCGAAGCCGTTGTGCGCCGCGATCAGTTGGGCTGCGTGTATCCGGGCAGTTCGCACTGCTTCATGATCGCGGCCTTGCGGGCGGGGTCTTCAGGCAAGTTGAAGCCCACCACGTAATACGTCAACACCGGTTCCCCGCTGCGGTTCACGCCGGACGGGGCGTAATGGAAGTCCTTCACCGCGCTGACGCCGACCTGGGCGAGATCGCCCTCGGGCACCGTCTTGGCGGCCACCACGTTCTGCGGCAAGCCGTTGGAACCGATGAGATAGGTGACCGCGACGCAACCGGGCTGGTTGAGGTTCTTGCCCGTGTTGGGCACGTCGGCATTGACCGAGGTGTTGGTCAGGGTCCAGTAGTTCGGGAGCCGATCCGGCGCGACGCGTCGGGTGGTCTGCGCTGCCGCCGTGCCGGCGGCGAGGAGGAGGACGGCGGCCATAGCGCCGGTACGGAAGCTGATGCGAATCATGACGCCCCTCTTGGAATGACCAGGACGCCGAGTTTACCCCCGCCCGGGGATGCGGTGCGTGTGAAATCCTGTCATTACTGTGCGGCGGCGCCTGACGAATCGCAGGAGCCGCCACACAAGGCGCTTTAAAGATCGCGCAGGCTGTCCGCGATACCGTCGTCGCCGATCACCAGCAGCTTCAGCGTGTTGGTACCGCCGCCCCGGCCGATGTGGTCGCCGTGGGTCAGGATCACGCGATCGCCCTTGGTCAGCTTGCCCAGCGCGAACAGGTGCTGGAGCGCGGCGCGGGCCGTATGCGCCGGATCGAGGTTGTTCTGGGCAAAGTCCACCGGCTGCACGTCGCGCAGCACCAGCATGCGGCGGCGTGCCACGTCCGACGGCGACATGGCGTAGATCGGCACGGCGAAACGGTAGCGCGAGAGCCACTGCGCGGTGGCGCCGGATTCGGTCAGGGCCACGATGGCGCGCACGCCGACCTGAGCCGCCAGCAGCATCGCGGCGAGCGCAATGGCCTGGTCGGAGCGATCGAGCGAATGGGTGCCCGGACGCAGGTCGTCGCGTGGCTCGAACTGGCGCTCGGCACCGAGGCAGATACGGCGCATGGCCGCCACTGCCTTGTCCGGATGCGCGCCGGCCGCACTTTCCTGCGAAAGCATCACGGCGTCGGTGCCGTCGATCACCGCATTGGCGACGTCGAGCACTTCGGCGCGAGTGGGAATGGGAGCCGACACCATCGACTGCAGCATCTGCGTCGCCGTGATCACCGAGCGGTTGCGCATGACCGATTCGCGAATGATCTTCTTCTGCAGGCCCGGAAGCTCGGCATCGCCGATCTCCACGCCGAGATCGCCACGGGCCACCATCACCACATCCGATGCGTCGATGATCTCGCCGAGCACAGGAATCGCATCGGCACGCTCGATCTTGGAGACGATGGCGGCGTCGCCGCCCGCTTCGCGCAGGAGACGGCGCGCCTCGTGCAGGTCTTCGGCCGAACGGACGAACGACACGGCAAGGAAATCCGCGCCCATTTCGGCGGCGAGCTTGATGTCGCTGCGGTCCTTGTCGGAGAGCGCGGCCACGCTGAGGCCACCGCCCTGGCGGTTGAGGCCCTTGCGGTCCGACAGACGGCCACCGATCGCGACCCGGCAGCGAATCTCGCTGCCCA
>Ga0209148_1000998_pt1 | contig 18046 bp, 12 predicted proteins | sample AraplaCol_mMF_r2_2_FD_184288 | JGI IMG/M metagenome (GOLD analysis project Ga0209148, IMG submission 184288) | Arabidopsis root microbial communities from North Carolina, USA - plate scrape CL_Col_mMF_r2 (SPAdes) (version 2) | ecosystem: Host-associated > Plants > Roots > Endosphere | place... | reverse complement strand
CATCACTCACGCGGCATGGCTGGATCAGGCTTGCGCCCATTGTCCAATATTCCCCACTGCTGCCTCCCGTAGGAGTTTGGGCCGTGTCTCAGTCCCAATGTGGCTGATCATCCTCTCAGACCAGCTACTGATCGTCGCCTTGGTGAGCCATTACCTCACCAACTAGCTAATCAGACGCGGGCCGATCTTTCGGCGATAAATCTTTCCCCGTAAGGGCTTATCCGGTATTAGCACAAGTTTCCCTGTGTTGTTCCGAACCAAAAGGTACGTTCCCACGCGTTACTCACCCGTCTGCCGCTGACGTATTGCTACGCCCGCTCGACTTGCATGTGTTAAGCCTGCCGCCAGCGTTCGCTCTGAGCCAGGATCAAACTCTCAAGTTGGACTTGAACTTTGAACCGGCTGATCACAACGTTTGACGAGGTCCCACCATTGTCGACCGAAATCGACTTGCTGTCTGCGATTCACATCGCGGACAACGATGGTGTTTCCTTTGAAACGTGTACCGCCGAAGTCTTTCGTCCTCTCTCAGTACTCAAAAGCCGAAGCTTTTAAGTGGTCCGAGAGGCGCAAGGACTCCGCCGTCCACGTTTCTCTTTCTTCATCTTCACTTGTCAAACAGCCCGGGACCGTGGAGGCCCCAACCTTCCAGAGTGGAAGGGTTCCGACACCCTTACCGACGTCGAATGACTCCAACCGATTGTGTCGGCTGTTGTGTCACTCAACAAGGTGAGGAGCATCAGTGGCGCGTTCGCTCGCCTTGGTCAGTGACCCGGCGGCGCCGCGCTCAGTGGTTGGGGTTATAGGCCCCACCTTCCGGGCTGTCAACGCCAATCGTCAACAAATCGTCGCACAGTGGATTGTCGCGAAAAATCGAGTGATTACAGTCGATTAGAAAGACGAGGGGAGCGCGAAGCGGGGCCGCCCGGCAAAAAATCTGAAAAAAAGTTTGGGCCCGGGCGAGCTCCTGAGGGGCTCGGAAGGGGCTCCCAAGGGGTGCCGGAAGCGACCCCGCCTGCCCCCGGTCCAGGCTTCCCGCGACCGGCCGTTCAGGAATCTTTTTCCATATTAGGCGCCGTACTAGAGCCACAATCCCGCGGCGTTCTGGTATGACACAAGCTTGAATCGCGGGGTGCCAGTGGGGGCTACCGGCGATTTTCGTGGGGTTCAGAGAAGGCGATCTGACGATGACGCGGCCTTCTTCGGACATTCGAAAGACATCGAGAGACCTTCACCTGCCCAGCTGTTCGTAATTTCGGCCGGGCCTCATTCGAGGCCTCCTGAGCGCGAGCAGCTGTGCGATAAGACTTTTTCCGAGATGCCCCTGCAAGAGGGCGACCGGGAGAGGCGCGGACGGCGAAGGTTTCGGGTCGTTGATTGGGGGACTTGGGTTGAACCAGAGGACGTCACGCGGCGCTTACGGGCGTGAGACCGGGATCATCGATCTCGGCCACGAGCCGCCGCTGTCCGTCGATGGTTCGGAAGCTGCCGTCATCGATCGCCGTCGCGTCTCGGTGCAATGGTTCAGCGGCACAATTCTGACCGGACTCTGCGGCGCAGCCCTGATCGGCGGCGCCGTTTTCGCGTCTCTCGATGGCGAAATGACCTTCGCCAAAGTGCCGGAGCGGGTCGAGGGCGCGCTGCGCGGCGCCTTCGGTGCGGGTGATCGCACCGCCACGCTGCACAAGAGCGATCGCCTGCCGCCGCCGAGTGACTCGACCGCCTCCCGCAACATCGTCCGCGTCTCGACGGTTGCCCGTGTCGGCAACCGCGACGTGATGCGGGTGCGTCCCTTCATCCGGATCGCCGGCAATCTGTCGATGACGACAAGCGATCTGTCGGCGAAGATTCCGCCGTTCAACGCGCAGCGCATGCTCACCGACGTCGGCTCCGATCCGAAGACCGCAACCGACGATCCGAACAATCCTGAGGCGGTCGAGCCCGACGCCGAGGTCTCCTTCGTCACCAAGGACCTCTCGCCGGTGCTGCCGAAGGCCAAGATTTCCGCGGTGGTGGCGCTCGACGACATCCTGATGCGGGTGCGCGATGCCGCCAATTGGCGCGGCAATGGCGGGGTGCGCTACGCCTCGCTCGCCAACGCGACCGCCGACGTCTCCGGCGCGGCCGGCGCATCCGACATGAAGATGGCCTACGCCACGGAAGCGTCGTCGTCCGATCCCTATGCCGGTTTCGAGACCCGCGTGGTGCCGGAGAACGTGACGCTGCTGCCGAAGACCAAGGAGCAGATCACCGGCGGCAATCCCAACGGCGAGCGCGTCCATGTCGTCAAGAAGGGCGACAGCGTCGGCTCGGTGCTGCGCGATCTCGGCGCCACGGCCGAGGAGGTCAAGGCGATTACTGCGACGCTCGGGCCCCGCGGCCGCGATGGCGGCCTGAAGGAAGGCGAAAAGCTTCGCATCCTGATGGCGCCGGCGAGCCCCGGCGCGAGGCTGCAGCCCTATCGCGTCGTCGTCGCCAACGACACGGTGGTCGAGGCGATCGCGGCACTGTCCGATCTCGGCAAATACGTCGCGGTCGACGTCTCCAGCATGAACACCGTCGCCGACGCTACGGCCAACGCCAGCAGCGAAGACGATGACGATGATGACGGCAGCGGCGTGCGGCTCTACCAGAGCATCTACGAGACCGCGATGCGCAATAAAGTGCCGATGCCCGTCATCGACGACATGATCAAGATCTACTCCTACGACGTCGATTTCCAGCGCAAGGTCGCGCCGGGCGACTCGTTCGATGTGTTCTATGCCGGTGAAGACGAAGGCACGACGGCGACCGACAAGAGCGAAGTGCTGTTCGCCTCGCTCACGGTCGGCGGCGAAACCAAGAAATACTACCGCTACCAGAGCCCCGACGACGGCGTCGTCGACTACTATGACGAGACCGGCAAGAGCGCGAAGAAGTTCCTGGTGCGCAAGCCCGTCAACAGCGCCATCATGCGCTCCGGCTTCGGCGGCCGCCGCCATCCGATCCTCGGCTATGTGAAGATGCACACCGGCGTCGACTGGGCGACCTCCTACGGCACGCCGATTTTCGCCGCCGGCAATGGCGTGATCGAGAAGGCGCAGCTCGAAGGCGGCTACGGCAAATACGTCCGCATCAAGCACAACAACGGCTACGAGACCGCCTACGGCCATATGTCGGCCTTCGCCAAGGGCATGGAGCCCGGCAAGAAGGTCCGGCAGGGCCAGGTCATCGGCTTCGTCGGCTCGACCGGCCAGTCGACCGGCCCGCACGTTCACTACGAAATTCTCGTCAACGGCCGCTTCGTCGACCCGATGCGCGTGAAACTGCCGCGCGGCCGTTCGCTCGAGGGACCGATGCTGTCAGGCTTCGAGAAGGAGCGCGACCGGCTCGACGGCATGATGAGCGGTCGCGGCGGCGCGATTGCGCGGATGTCGGACGCCACGGGCGGGCCGCTGCAGGTCACGAACCGCTGATTGGATCACCGGTCGAGATCGACCGGACATCTCCAGAAAAACATCATGCGAGATGACGTCGTGCTGCGACGTCATTTTGCCGCGCCACAATCTCAAGTTTCGTTTGCCAAAGCGGCATGACGGGCGAATACTTTCCAAAAAACGGGAGGACTCGCCATGAAGCACAGGCTCGCCTGCGCGGCTTTCGTCGCTGCATTTTTCTCGACCACAAGCGTATTTGCCGATGGCTGGGAGGTCACCAAGCTGGTCCCGGGCTCGGCGTTCCATGGCGTGCATGGGCTCGGAGTCGACAAGGACGGCCATCTGTTTGCCGGGAGCGTCGCGGGCGCAGCCCTCTACGAGGTCGACATCGCTGGCGGCACCGCGAAGGTAGCAATCCCCTCTCCTGTCGGCATGGCCGACGATATCGCGTTCGCACCCGATGGCACCATGGCCTGGACCGGTTTTCTGACCGGCGATCTCTATTCCCGCAAGGGCGACGGCCCGATCAAGAAGCTGGCGTCAGGCCTTCCCGGCATCAACTCGCTTGCCTACCGCAAGGACGGCCGGCTCTACGCCACCACCGTTTTCCTGGGCGACACGCTCTATGAAATCGACGTCGAAGGCGCCAAACCGCCGCGTCAGATCATGGAGAAGATGGGCGGCCTCAACGGCTTCGAGTTCGGCCCTGACGACAAGCTCTACGGTCCGCTGTGGTTCAAGGGACAGGTCGCCAAGGTCGATGTCGACAAGGCCGAGCTGACGGTGGTTGCCGACGGCTTCAAGGTCCCGGCCGCGGTGAACTTCGATTCCAAGGGCAACCTCTGGGTGGTCGACACCGCGCTCGGCCAGCTCGTTCGGGTCGACCCCAAGTCCGGCACGAAAGCCGTCGTCGCACAGCTCAAACCGTCGCTGGACAATCTCGCCATCGACGACAAGGACCGCATCTACGTCTCCAACATGGCCGACAACGGCATCCAGGAGGTCGATGCCGCGACCGGCCAGGCGAAGCAGATCATCATCGGCAAGCTCGCTTTGCCCGGCGGCATCGGCGTCACTTCCGAGAACGGCATGGATACGATCCACGTCGCCGACGTGTTTGCCTATCGCACGGTGGACGGGGCAACCGGCGAAGTCACGGAAAAGGCGCGCATGCATGCCGACGGTGTCACGCTCGAATATCCGATGAGCGCGACAGCCAAGGGCAACGACGTGATCCTGTCGAGCTGGTTCACCGGCACGGTGCAGGTGATCGACGGCAAGACCGGCGCCACACGCGACATGCTGCACGGCTTCAAGGCGCCGCATGACGCCATCGTGCTTGGCGACGGTAGCATCCTGGTGGCCGAGCTCGGCACCAAATCGCTGGTCAAAGTCAGCGGCGAACATGGCAAGGATCGCACTACGCTGGTCGCCGGTCTCGAGGGTCCTGTCGGGCTCGTCGGCGGATCGGGCGACGAAGTCTATGCCACCGAAGCCTTCGCCGGCACCGTCTCCAGGATCGACAAAAACGGCGAGAAGACGGTGCTCGCCAAGGATCTGAAAATGCCCGAGGGCATTGCGCGCGGGAGCGACGGCAAGCTGATCGTCGCGGAGGTCGGCGCCAAGCGGCTGATCGAGATAGCACCCGACAGCGGCACGATCACCGAGATTGCTGCCAATCTCCCGATCGGCCTGCCCGGTGCACCTGGCGGCCTGCCGACCAACATCCCGACGGGCGTGGCGATCGGCGCCTCCGGCGCGATCTACTTCAGCTCCGACATCGAGAACGCGATCTACAAGGTGGTGAGGAAGTAGAATACGGGGCGTGCGCCTTTGATCGTCGACGAACCCGGGGACGGGCTGACAACTACGTTGGTTGCCAAATCGCACCCGTTCAAGAATAATTGGCGCCGTCACTGCACGAGAGGCGGCGACTGTGTTGACCACACCCGGGTGCCGCACGAGTGGTGTACGGAAGAGAGTGCCTTCCATGTGCAGATCAATAATCGGCTTCCTGACTCTGCTTGTCTTCGCAACGATTCTTGTCTTCCCGACCGTCGCGGCGGTAGAAGCCCGGTCGCCTCGACACCCAACCTTCAAGAAAGATACTCTTTATTCGACCGCCCGCGCACGTCTGGTGCAGTCAGGCTGGCGCCCCGCCAAAAAAAGAAAAGCGAGCGAATGCGAAGAGGGCGACGACTTGTGCAAGCGATACCCGGAAATGCGGGCCTGCGCCGGCACCGGCGAAGGCAACTGTCTGTTTTGCTGGAAAAAGGGCGGCTATCTGATCATCGTCACCACAGTGTACGATCCACCGCTGGTTGACGCAGTTGAACCTCGGGCATCCTGCCCCTGACATCCGACGCGCGTTGTCGCCGCAGGGCGTCAGAGCATTCCCGGAGAAAGTGCCTCCCACGCGCTTCTGGCATCCATCGTCGCAAGGTTCTGCTGAAATTTCGCACGCTCGGCATTCATCGCATTGGCCGCCTGTTGGGCCGAGATCGACGCTTTGTTGCCACCGATCTTGTCGAAAAACGATCTGCCCGTGTGGGGATCTGCCACCGACGCGAACTCCTGCGCGAGCGCAAGCTGGGCGGCCTCCAGATTCTGACTGGCGCCTGTGATGTACGCTTTCACTTGCGGCCGCTTGTTCGCGACTAGATAGCGGCGGAATATCGTTTCCTGAAGCTTCGGGCCATACTTCTCGTCTGGACCAATGCCCAAGCTTGAAACGGCCAGCTTCATTGTAAGGGGAATCACCTGGTATTTGCCCACGGCGAACAGTCTGTGCGGGTCCCCCTTCGGCAGGGCCTGCAACGCCATCAGATCCCTCATGGCCACGTTGGCAAAGTTGATCTTCTGATGGGGATTGTCGCCGGCGTTGCCTCGATTGAAGGTACCGTAGTCGCCCTCGCCCCGCGAAATCAACTCGCCCAGGAAGCCTCCCGCATTCGGCACGCCACCTGGAACATTTCCCGCGGGCGGGTTGATCACATTGCCGGAGGCGCCTGGCCTGTTCGGCAGCCCGTTGTTCGAGCCGTTGATGGTCGAATCGGGCACGATGGCACCCTGCAGTTCCGTACCGGCCGTGATGATATTGTCCTTTGTCGTGGCCAGCACTGGGTCCAGACGCGCCATGATATGGTCGATCGTCAGGTCGGCAGCCACCGAGCCGTCGTTGCCAAAAATCTCGGTGTGGCGCTTCACGATATCGGCAAAGTTCGCCATGCCGAGCGGACGATCCTGGGCCTGGGCGGCGGCCGCGACGCCGTCAAACGCCTGCTTGATGGTGGGAGGCGGGGTCTTGGTGACCGCCGCGGCCGCGGCCTTGGCGCCGATCAGAGACGCAAGATAGAGCTCGGCCCAGGTCGGCTGCCGGTGAGCGATCGTATCCAGCTCCGACGTGAGCGCCTGTTCGGTACGACGCGTCATCAGCGCATATAGCGAAATCTGCATGCGCCAATCTGCAATGTCCCTTGCGGTAAATGTGGACACCTTGAATTCGGGCACGGCGCGGGCAGCATCCCATTCCGCCTGAGAGAACAGCAGCGGTCCGAACAGCGTGACCCCGCCTACACTCTGCCGATCCCTTGAGGTCGCGCTATGCATCTCCGCGACCGCGGCCAGATAGTGCGGGTTGGTGTCGGTAAAGAGCGCTTCAACCCAGCACTGACGGGCAAATAGAAGCTTGTCCAGCGGGCCGCCAGGCGGCGTGCCGGCGAGATCGACCCTGCTCGAACGAATCCAGCCCTCAGGCGTCGCGGCCGGGTCGAACAACCTGACCTTGGTCCAGGAGACTTTCAAGCTTCCACCGTCGTCCTGGGGCGTGTCGACCTCCGACGTGCCGAGTATTTCGACCTCGGTATTCGCCACCGCATCGCCATCGTCCACCAGCGCCTGGTCTTGCCCTGGTTGAACTCGTAGCACGTCATCTTCTCTGATCGTCGGCATGGCAATCTCCTGCAACGGCTATCCTGGAAGCAATTTCGAACGGGGTCGGAGCGCGTTCATGCGACACCCCTGAAAAGATCAGGACGACGCCTGGATCAATGTGTTGAGCTTGCTATCGAGCTGATCGCTGAAAGTTGCATCCGCGGCAGGGGGAGGATCCGCGGTTAGCCTGCGGATTTCCTGGATCGCCTTCCGCGTATCATCGTCAAAAATTCCGGTCTGCTCCACTTTCAGGGGGGACTTCTTGGCGGCGAGAAGCAGGCCCATTTTCCGTTGCAGGACCTTGATGCGAGCTTCATGCCCCTGCGCTGGCACGCCATAGCGTCCCACCTCGAAACCATTCTTGAACTTGGCCTTTTTGCAGTCGCCGACATCGTTGACCGGTGCCTGGAGAACCTGCCGCAAGTCGTTTGACGTCAGATCGATCTCCTTCGGTACTGGTCGCTTCTGTGCAACAAGGTACTGCCTGACCGCCTCGATAGTCGCATCACTAGGAATTCCGTCTCGAACGGGCACGCAGAGCGCCAACTGTATGTCGGTGACCGTCGCCTGCGTGACCTTTTTCTTTTGCTCGTCCGTGAATTGTGTCTTCTGTACCGTATCGCGGGATCGCTGAATCGTCATTCCGCTCACGATCGTGGGGTCGATCAGCGGCGGCCGATTCAGCGCCGCCGACCCGCCCATCTGGAACACCGTCACCGTCGAGTTGATATCCGTCTCGATCGTGAACGGTGTGCAGATGTTCAGATACGAGCGCAGCGCATAAACGGCCGCTGGCCTGTTCTCGACCCTGACCGACTGGAGACCGACCCTGTAATTGTTTCGTCGCTGCAGCACCAATGTCTGCACCGTCGTCTTGTCGACCTCGAGCAGCAGGCGCGAATTGACGTTGATGAACGTGTCGGCGGCGAGTCCGAACGCCAGGCCAGCGAGCGTGATCGGGTTTGCACTCACGCCCGCCACGCGCATGATGGCCTGGCTGGCGACAGTGAGATCGCCGAGCTCCTTCAGGACCGCGGTGTTGGTGCGACGCCTGTCGTCGAGCCAGGCCAGATAGGAATCGCAACGTCGATCGACGTCGTTTAGGCCCGCCTGGACGAGCAGATTCCAGTCGTTGGGGCTCAGCTGCACATTCACGCATTGCCCTTCCGTGGTGGAAGTAAGCGACAGCGTTTGCCGGCAAAGCTCCGTCAGGTAGATGTCCTGATATTGCGTCGTCGCAACAATGTCTTCGGAATAGAGATCCGTTCCGATCCCGTATCGGAAGTAACGCGTGTCGGTGGTATCGCAGGCGCTCAGCAGCAGCCCCAGACACACGGACGCAACGACTCCCCAAAGGCTACGCATCGACGCAATCCTGTTGGGTGGCAGCGGGCGGCTCATTGTGTCATCGATCTTGCGCACGGCTTGCCTCTTACTGTTCGAGCGTTGACGGATCGACGTCCCAAGGCGCCTGCTCTTCATGCGCGCCCTCTACTCCGTTCAAATTGGCGGTGACGATTGCGAAAGCGCGCTGCACATCATCCACGACATCGCGCCGTCGCGTATTGATGTTGCGGACGAGAACGCGCCAACGGCCCTCTCCGCTGGCATCGGCGGTTTCTCGCCAGAAGCGCAGAATGAAAACCTGATCCAGGAGTGGTTGTTGTGAACTCATGGGCCGAGCGTCGCATGGCGCGAACTCGGGACGATTGCGCAATCGTTTCGGGATCATGGCCCTCCGGTCACAGCGGCCTGCGGAGAAAATTCCGCAGCGGTGACGTGGCGATCACGGCGGAATCACGATGCGGCCGGGCAAGGCAACGCCTTGCCCGGCCATGATCTGGCCACGCCTTGGTCAGGCTCGCGATATCAGATGGATTGGGGACTGCGGCGGCCAGAGCCTTTCCCGTTCCGATTGAATCGGAACGAGGCTCTATTCATTTTGACGTGTTTTCTTGATACGAAACCGTATCCACTTCGCTCGAAAACGCTCTAGTTGGCAGCGCGCCGCCTTTCGTCACGGCCCATGAGCCGCATATGCAAATGCTGGGTATCATCGGCGTTGTGCAGATTCCTGATCTCTTCAATGATCGCACGCGTCGCTGGAAGCGGAGAAATCCCCAGCTCCTGCTGGATCATACTGATCCAGTGATCGTAGTACCTGATGGCGTCAATCCGCCGCTCATCGAGCGCGAGCAAAGTCAGGAGATGCCGAACCAGTTCCTCGCGATACGGATCGAAGCGCAGCGCATGACGGGCGAGCAGGATCGCGTCATGATAGTGGCCACAGAGGCCCAGATGCCGAACGACGATCATCGCCGACTGCACAAAAACAGAATGCAGCCGCTCGCGTTCCTCCAAAATCCAGTCGGCATCCTCGCCGTCCAGGAATGGCCCCTCGTAGCGGTACAGGACGGCGAGAATCTGCTTCATCCTGGAAGGATCCGCGTCCACCTCAACGCCGTTGAGAGCCGACTGTGCCGCTTCAAGCAGCGCCCAGGTGTCGACGTCCAGCCAAGACGTCCTCTCGAGGATGGTCTCGGGGCCAATTGTCCGCAGACCGTACCCTTCCCGGTACTCCGGAGCGGATGCGAGCAGTTTTCGCAAACGCCAGATCGCGGAGTTCACCGCTCTGCGCCCCCTGTCGGTGTCCAGCTCCGGCCAAAACAGGTCGATTAGTCGCTCGCGACGATGCGGGCGATCCGGATAGGTGAAAAGGAAGCCGGCCAGCCTTCGTCCTGCTGGACCGAGATCCAGCCAGATCTGCTCGTTCCCGCGAGTAACCCGGCTTGCCCCCAGCAAACTAACGGTCAACACCGCCGCCCTCCACGCAAAACACAACAAAAAACAGCCTGTGGCGCTCAGTCATCGCAGCTCGAAATTGCGAGCTCAGTCTAAAATTGTCAGTCGCCAAGAACTCGCGTGAAATTCCTGAGTTCGTGGACGCAGGTTACGCTTGAGATGGAATTATGATAGCGAAGCTTTTGGTTGTTCAACACCAATTTACATCCAAAGCGAATAACCGCGTTGCGTGTGTCTTTCGAACGACACAACACTACACTGATACCCAGCGTCTTCGCAAAAGCGAAAGCCCTCTCCGCGCGGGCGGAGAGGGCTTTGCAATGTCCGAATGCTCGATCAGGCTCAGTTCAGCTTGCGCTTCGACACCGGCGCCTCGAACTGCGCGATTTCCGCGGTCTGCGGCGCCTTGCCGTTGAAGGTCAGCACGTTGCCTTCGGACGAGATCGCGACGCTGTCGCCATCCCTGACGTCGCCGGCCAGGATCATCTCGGCGAGCGGATCCTGGAGATAGCGCTGGATCACCCGCTTGAGCGGCCTTGCGCCGTAGGCGGGATCCCAGCCCTTGGCGGCGAGCCAGTCACGGCCCGCGGCATCGAGCGTCAGCACGATCTTGCGATCGGTCAGCAGCTTCTGCAGCCGCGCGAACTGGATCTCGACGATCCGGCCCATCTCGCTGCGCTGCAGGCGATGGAACAGGATGATCTCGTCGACGCGGTTCAGGAACTCGGGCCTGAAATGCCCACGCACCATCCCCATCACCTGCTCGCGCACGGCTGAGGTGTCTTCGCCCTCGGGCTGGTTCACCAGATACTCCGAACCGAGGTTCGAGGTCATGATGATCAGCGTGTTGCGGAAATCGACGGTGCGGCCCTGGCCATCGGTCAGCCGGCCGTCGTCGAGCACCTGCAACAGCACGTTGAAGACATCAGGGTGCGCCTTCTCGATCTCGTCGAACAGCACCACCTGATAAGGCCGACGCCGCACCGCTTCGGTCAGCGCGCCGCCCTCGTCGTAACCGACATAGCCCGGAGGCGCGCCGATCAGCCGCGAGACCGAGTGCTTCTCCATGTACTCGGACATGTCGAGGCGGACCATCGCGGTCTCGTCGTTGAAGAGATACTCGGCGAGCGCTTTGGTCAGCTCGGTCTTGCCGACGCCGGTGGGCCCCAGGAACATGAAAGAGCCGGTCGGCCGGTGCGGATCCTGCAGGCCCGCGCGCGAACGACGCACGGCGGTCGCGACCGCACGCACGGCCTCGGCCTGGCCGACGACGCGCTGTCCGAGCTGCTCCTCCATCTTCAGGAGCTTCTCTTTCTCGCCCTCCAGCATCTTGTCGACGGGCACGCCGGTCCAGCGCGAGACCACCTGCGCGATGTGGTTGGCGGTAACAGCCTCCTCCATCATCTCACTGGAGCCTTCGCGGGCCTCGATGTCGGCGAGCTGCTTCTCCAGCTGCGGGATCCGGCCATAGGCCAGCTCGCCCGCCTTCTGGAATTCGCCGCGCCGCTGCGCGTCGGCGAGATCGACGCGCAGGGCGTCGAGCTCCGACTTCAGCTTCTGGGCGTTAGAGAGCTTGTTCTTCTCCGCGCTCCAGCGCGCCGTCAGCGCCGCAGACTTCTCCTCGAGCTCGGCGAGCTCCTTCTGAAGCGACTCCAGGCGGGATTTGGAGCCGAGATCGCTTTCCTTCTTGAGCGCTTCCTGCTCGATCTTGAGCCGGATGATCTCACGGTCGAGCGAATCCAGCTCTTCCGGCTTGGAATCCACCTGCATCTTCAGCCGCGCCGCGGCCTCGTCCATGAGGTCGATCGCCTTGTCGGGCAGGAAGCGGTCGGTGATGTAGCGGTTGGACAGGGTCGTCGCCGCCACCAGCGCGGAATCGGTGATCCGCACGCCGTGGTGCTGCTCGTACTTGTCCTTGAGGCCGCGCAGGATCGAGATCGTGTCCTCGACCGAGGGCTCGCTGACGAAGATCGGCTGGAAGCGCCGCGCCAGCGCCGCGTCCTTCTCGACGTGCTTCTGATACTCGTCGAGCGTGGTCGCGCCGATACAGTGCAGCTCGCCGCGGGCGAGCGCCGGCTTGAGCAGGTTGGACGCGTCCATTGCGCCGTCGCCCTTGCCCGCGCCGATCAGCGTGTGCATCTCGTCAATGAACAGGATGAAGTTGCCTTCGCTGGCGGTGACTTCCTGGAGCACGGCCTTCAGCCGCTCCTCGAACTCGCCGCGGTATTTTGCACCCGCAATCAGCGCGCCCAGATCGAGCGACAGCAGCTTCTTGTCCTTGAGGCTCTCGGGCACGTCGCCGTTGACGATGCGCAGCGCGAGCCCTTCCGCGATGGCGGTCTTGCCGACGCCGGGCTCGCCAATCAAGACGGGATTGTTCTTGGTCCGCCGCGAGAGCACTTGAATCGTGCGGCGGATCTCCTCGTCGCGGCCGATGACCGGGTCGAGCTTGCCGTCGCGCGCAGCCTGGGTCAGGTCGCGGGCATATTTCTTCAGTGCGTCATAGGCGTTCTCGGCCGTCGCGGAATCTGCGGTGCGGCCCTTGCGCAGCGCCTCGATGGCGGCGTTGAGATTTTGTGGGGTGACGCCGCCCTTGTTCAGGATGGTGCCGGCTTCGCTGTTCTTTTCGAGCGTCAGCCCGAGCAGCAACCGCTCGACGGTGACGAAGCTGTCGCCCGCCTTCTCGCCGGCCTTTTCGGCCGCGTCGAAGGTGCGCGCGAGCTCGGGCGCCAGATAGATCTGCCCGGCGCCGCCGCCACTGACCTTCGGCACCTTGTTAAGTGCGTCCTCGGTCGCCTTCAGGATTGCGCGGGAATTACCGCCGGCGCGGTCGATGAGACCGGAAGCCAGGCCTTCATTGTCGTCCAGCAGCACCTTCAGCATGTGCAGCGTGGAAAACTGCTGATGCCCCTCGCGCACAGCAAGTGACTGCGCGGACTGGATGAAGCCCCTGGAGCGTTCGGTATATTTGTCGATATTCATGGTCTTTTCTGTCCCTCGGCCTGCCCCTGGGGCCCTCTAAGGCACCCCAAACGGCATCTTCATTGGGTTTCCGCTTGTCGCGTTGACGTTCCTCAACCAGCAAGCGGTCGTTATCAGCCGACGCTGGCGCCGGCCTGACCCAGATGTGGGAAGCGTGTCCTCGGATCGGAAGAGGCGCGTTCACAATTTCGTGCGCGGATCGGCCGACTTGGCGGGGGCGGCCAGAATCCCCTAAGTAGGCCCCATGAACTTCAGCTCAAAACCAGCCAGCCAGACCGCCGAAATCACCGGCCTTTACCGCTACCCGATCAAGGGCCTGACGCCGGAATCCCTGCCCCGGGTCCCCTTGCGCCGAGGGCAGACCCTGCCCGCCGACCGCCGCTATGCCATCGAGAACGGCCCCAGCGGGTTCGATCCTGAAGCCCCCGAGTGGAAGCCGAAAATCCAGTTCCTGATGCTGGCGCGCAATGAGCGCCTGGCCTCTCTCGACAGCCGGTTCGAGGACGCGACCAATCGCCTGACCATCAGTAAGGACGGCCAGATCGTCGCCAGCGGCGATCTCGAGACCGCGGCCGGTCGCGCCGCGATCGAGAGCTATTTCGCGGAGAATTTTCAGCCGGAGCTAAAGGGTCCGCCAAAAGTGCTATCCGGCCGCGACCACAGCTTTTCAGACGTCGCCCGCAAGGTCGTGTCGATCATCAATCTCGAGAGCGTCCGCGCGATCGAGACCATGCTCGGCGGGACCGCCGTGCATCCGCTGCGCTTCCGCGCCAATCTCTACGTCAAGGGCTGGGCGGCCTGGTCCGAGCTCGACCTCGTCGGCCAGACGCTCGCGATCGGGCAGGCCCGGCTGAACGTGGTCAAGCGCATCGTCCGCTGCCCGGCCACGAATGTGGACCCGGTGACGTCGAAGCGCGATCTCGAAATACCGCCGACATTGTCGCGGCATCTCGGCCACATGGATTGCGGCATCTATGCCGAGGTGGTGGCCGGTGGCGAGATCGGCGTTGGTGATGCGGTGGCGGTGGAGCAGCCGACACTGGTGTGAGCGAACTCCGCTGCCGTAGGGTGGGCAAAGCGCAAGCGTACCCACGCATTTTTCGCGATCGAGAGAGATGGTGGGCACGGCGCTTGCGCGCCTTTGCCCACCCTATGACACCGTCACCTCAATTCGGCATCACATACGCATAGATCCGGCCGCGCGAGATCGGGGCTTCGCGGACGCGGTTGCCGTTGTTGCCGGAGATCATGATCGGATTGCCCTGCGCGTCGATGCCGGTGATGATGCCGACATGACCACCGCGGCCGCCGCGCGACATCACCGCGATGGCGCCGACCTGCGGGCCGGAGACGCGCGTGCCGTAATGCGCAAACGAGTTCGCCATGTCCGATCCGGTGCCCTGGTGGCCGGTTTTCTCGAGCACCATGTTCATGAAGCGCGCGCACCACAGGCTGCCGCGTCCCGTGGGATTGCCGCCGAGATAGCGCCGCGCCTCGGACACGAGGCCGGAGCCGCCGCCGAAGCCGCTGCTCATCGCCGCACCACCGCTGTTGGCGTTCGGATCGTAGCTGGCCTGCGTGTTGGCGAACTGGCCCTGCAACGCCGCCGCGTTGCGCTCGAAGCGCGAGCTGCCCGCATGCTGGCGATGATGATGATGTCTGGCGTGATGCACGGAGGCGTGCCGCTCTGCGCTGTGACGATGATGCGGCCGCGCTGAGGCCGGAGAAACGAACGCGGCAATCGCCGCAAAGAACATCGCCAGCGCGACAACACGACGCGACAGGCGAGACGCAAACAACTCAACCATTCTTCATCCTTCTTGACACCCCCACTTCTCAAGTCGGCCCGTGCGATGGCCAACATCGACGAGGCCGTTAAGCCGTCCGATGTGGCGAGAAAAAGACAGCGAGCGTGCGAATAGCTGCGATGATTTTGCGTCAATGCTCGCGTGAAGCTGCCTTATTGCGGACATCTGCATTAACTGCGATCCTGAAGATGCGGCTTGAAGAGAGGGAAACGGTTAATGCCCCACGCCACGACCAGGGACGACGTCCGCATCTACTTCGAAGAAGCGGGTCAGGGAACGCCGATCATTTTTCTGCACGAGTTTGCGGCCGACTACACCAATTGGGAGCCGCAGATGCGCTACTTCTCGCGCAGCCACCGTTGCATCACCTACTCGGCACGCGGCTACACGCCGTCTGACGTGCCTGATGGTGAGGTCTACAGCTACAAACACTTCTACACCGACGCGCTTGCCGTGCTCGATCATCTCGGAATCGAGCGCGCGCATCTCGTCGGCCTGTCGATGGGCGCGTACTCCTCGCTCCAGATCGGATTGAACGCGCCGCAGCGCGCGCTGTCGATGACGCTCGCCGGCGTCGGCTCGGGCTCGGAGCTCGAGACTCTCGACGCCTGGCGCAAGCAGTGCCGCGCCAATGCCGAGCAATTCGAGACTCTGGGCGCTGCAGAAGTTGCAAAGGTTACGCGCGAGGCGCCGAGCCGGATTCCCTTCCTGGTGAAAGACCCGCGCGGCCACGCCGATTTCTACGCGGCGTTGGCGCGGCATGATTCCAAGGGATCGGCGAACACGATGCGCGGTTTCCAGGGCAGGCGGCCGTCGATCTACACGCTGACGGATGCGATCAGAAGCGTGGCGACGCCCGCGCTAATCATCTGCGGCGACGAGGACGACCCTTGCGTCGGCGCGAGCCTGTTCTTGAAGCAGCATCTGCCCGCGGCGGGCCTTACGATGTTTCCGAAGTCGGGCCATGTGCTCAATCTCGAAGAGCCGGCGCTGTTCAACGAAAGTGTGGAGCGGTTCGTGACGCTGGTGGAAGCGGGACGGTGGCCGGTGCGCGATCCGCGGTCGCTGGTGGGGCATTAGGGTGACGGCGTCGCCGCACATTCCGTCATTGCGAGCGCAGGAAGCAATCAAGACTACCTCCGCGGAAAGACTCTGGATTGCTTCGCTGCGCTCGCAATGACGGAGGATGGAACTGACGCCTACGGTGTCACTTCCCCTGCCCCCGGCTCAGCAGAAACACGCCCTGCTCGCCGAACAGATTCCATACCCACCATGGCAAACGCAGCCGCAGCGGGCGGCCATAGAGGTCGAGTGCCTCGGCGCGTTCCATCTTGACGTGGATCTCGTCGCACAGCTCGACGAAATCCTTGATGGTGCAGAAATGGATATTGGCGGTGTCGTACCAGCTCGCCGGCAGGTTCTCCGTGCGCGGCATGTGGCCGCCGATCAGGAGCTGCAGACGCATCCGCCAGAAGCCGAAATTGGGGAAGGAGACGATGGCGCGGCGGCCGATGCGCAAGAGGTTCTCCAGCACGACCTTGGGCTGACGCGTCGCCTGCAGCGTCTGCGACAGGATCACGTAGTCGAAGGCGTCATCAGGGTAGTTGACGAGGTCGGTGTCGGCATCGCCCTGCACCACGGCGAGGCCCTTTGCGACGCAGCGGTTGACGCCCTCGCGCGACAGCTCGATGCCGCGGCCGTCGATGCCGCGGGTCTCGAGCAGCTGAAGCAGATCGCCGTCGCCGCAGCCGACGTCGAGCACCTTCGAGCCCGGCCTGACCATTTCGGCGACCAGCAGATGATCCGCGCGAAACGGGCCGGACTGCTCGGAGGCGAGTCCGTTGAGCGGCAGCACTTCCTGTACAGACATCGCTAGCCGTCCTTGGCTGTGAGTCCGCGCGCCTTGCCTGCCGATTGCAGGAAGGCACGGGAGATATCGAAGAATTCGGGCACGTCGAGCAGGAAGGCGTCATGGCCGCGATCGGTCTCGATCTCGGCAAACGACACCCGGGCGCTCGATGCGTTCAGCGCATGCACCAGCGCACGCGATTCCGAGGTCGGGAACAGCCAGTCGCTGGTGAAGGAGACCACGCAGAACCGCGTCTCAATCCCCGCGAACGCCTTCGCCAGCACGCCGCCGTGGTCGGCGGCAATGTCGAAATAGTCCATCGCGCGGGTCAAATAGAGATAGGAGTTGGCGTCGAAACGCTCGACAAAGGACGAGCCTTGGTAGCGCAGATAGGACTCGACCTGGAAGTCGGCGTCGAACGAGAAGGTCGGCAGCTCGCGATCCTGCATGCGGCGGCCGAACTTGCGATGCAGCGCCGCGTCCGAGAGATAGGTGATGTGCGCGGCCATGCGCGCGACCGCGAGGCCACGATGCGGATGGATGCCCTGATCGGCATAGGCGCCATTGTGCCAATCGGGATCGGCCATCACGGCCTGGCGGCCGAGCTCGTGGAAGGCGATGTTCTGCGCCGAGTGCCGCGTCGAACAGGCGATCGCCAGCGCGGAGTAGACGCGCGCAGGGTACGCCGCGGTCCATTGCAGCACCTGCATGCCGCCCATCGAGCCGCCGACGACGGCGAACAGCGTGTCGATGCCGAGCCGGTCGATCAGCATCGCCTGCGCGCGCACCATGTCGGGAATGGTGATCACGGGAAAATCCAGGCCCCACACCTTCCCGGTGGCGGGATTGATCGAGGCAGGCCCCGTCGAGCCCATGCAGCCGCCGATCACGTTGGAGCAGATGATGAAGTATTTGCTGGGATCGAGCGGCCGGCCGGGACCGACCAGCGTCTCCCACCAGCCGGGCTTGCCTGTGACGGGATGCACATTGGCGACGTGCTGATCACCGGTCAGCGCATGGCAGATCAGCACCGCGTTGGAGCGATCGGCGTTGAGCTCGCCATAAGTCTTGTAGGCGATCTGGAACGGGGAGAGATCGACGCCGCAATCGAGCCGCAGCGGCTGGTCCGCGCCGAACCGCGCGACTTCCGAACTCGGATGATCGACCTCATGCGACCGATCGTCGGCACTGATCGCAGGACTTATGATCGTGGGACTTGGGACAGACTTGACACCAACCATCTCTGACCATCGACC
>Ga0209148_1000996_pt1 | contig 18233 bp, 15 predicted proteins | sample AraplaCol_mMF_r2_2_FD_184288 | JGI IMG/M metagenome (GOLD analysis project Ga0209148, IMG submission 184288) | Arabidopsis root microbial communities from North Carolina, USA - plate scrape CL_Col_mMF_r2 (SPAdes) (version 2) | ecosystem: Host-associated > Plants > Roots > Endosphere | place... | reverse complement strand
GGCGATCCTGCTCGCGGTGGTGGGCGTGGTCGGGCCGATGGCGATCGGTCGTTCGTTGATCCGCCCGATCCTGCGCATCGCCGAAGTCACCAGCTCGCTCGCCGCGCGTGACCATAAGATCGATCTCGACGCGCTCGATCGCGGTGACGAGCTCGGCCAGATCGTGTCGGCGCTCAAGACCTTTCGCATCCAGGCGATCGAGAAAGAGATGCTGGAGCGGGACGCGCACGAGGAAGAGCGCCGTCGTACAACCGCGGTCGCCGCCGCTACCGCGGAAGGCGAGCGCGCGAAGCGCGAGACGCTCGATAGTCTGCTCCACCAGTTCGAGACGCGCGTCGGCGCGATGATCGATCAGGCGCAGCAGGCGATGCATCGGCTCGATCACAACGCCGAGCGTGTCGAGCAGGCAGTGCAGGGCGCCAATATGCTGGCCGAGGATCTCGACCAGGCGGCGTCCGCGTTCGCCTCGGAAATGGAGATTGCACGCACCGCGACCGACGCGCTCGTCTCCGCGATCCGCACGATCGACAATCAGGCGGCTGTGTCGAACGCGATCGTCGCGCGCATTCAGGAACATGCCAGCCTCGCCGAGGGCGCGGTCCACCAGTCGGTGGAACGCGCGGAGGAGGTCGAGAAGGTGGTAAGCGTGATCGACACGATCGCGGGCCAGACCAAATTGCTCGCCTTGAACGCGACGATCGAGGCCGCGCGCTACGGCGAGCAGGGCCGCGGCTTCGCAGTGGTGGCAGGCGAGATCAAGTCGCTCTCCAGCCGCACCGGAGCCTCTACCGGAGAGGTGCGTCAGCAGGTTGGTGAAGTGCAGCGCGGCATCCGCCGCGTCGCCGATGCGACCTCCGAACTGACCGCCTTGATTGACCAGATGGGCGGGGTGACGACGCAGGTTGCGGCGGTGTCGCGCGATCAGGCGCGCACTACCGACCTGATCGACCAGCGGATCGAAGCGGTGCGTAACCGCGCCGAAATCCTGTTCGCGACCAGCGCGGACATCCGCTCGTCCGCGATCGCCAACCAGGCATCGGTGCGAGACCTGCGCGCGGACGGCCGTGCGCTCGAAGCCAGCCTTCAAGGCCTGCGCGACGACGCGCGCGCCTTCGTCTCGCAGCTGCGCGCGGGCTGACCCGCGTTAGGGCACCCAGAAGAGCATGTCTTTGGGCTCGCGCTGGAGGTGGCCAGCCTGCCATGTGTCATCGTCTTCCAGGCCGTGCCAGCCGTTGGTGGCATGCGAGGCGACATAATCGCGCCAGCGATATTCCTGGAAGATCGCGACGATGTTAGCTGCATAAGCCTGAGCCAGCATAGAATTGCCCTCGATGACGACCAGATTGTCGTCGTTCGAATGGCTGGCCTTGTAACCCTGATTATGAGAGCCGGTCATCACGACTGGCTCAGCGCCGAACGGATCGAGCACGATCACCTTGCTGTGCACCATCACGCTGCTGGCGCCTTTGAGCTCGGGCTCCCAATCGTGATATTGAGCCTTGATCGCTGCCGGGACCAGCACCGATGCGGGAGGATGGTTAGTCTCCCCCGCAATGGCGGCGCTGCCGATCAGGCCGACCGGCGGTGTGATAGTGGCATCGGTAAGGTGCTCGATCTCCTGGTTGACCACACCGCGGGTATAGATACCGGTCGCGGCCTGCCGTTCCAGTATCGTCTGTAGCAACGTCTCGCGGGCGGGGTCCTTGGCGTAGGTGCCGGGGAAGAAGAACAGGAACAGGATGCCGTCTTTCGCGGCGGCGATCCGCGCGCGGGCAAAGTCCATGTCTTGCGCCTTCCTGGTTGCGGCGAACCATGGGGTGATCTTGCTCGCGCCCGAGGGTCGGGTCTCGGCGCTCGAATTCCCATCGACCAGAGCGGCATCGTAGCCGTTACCAGCGGCCAATAATCGGTCCCACGCCGCCTTGAAGTCAGCTGCGATATCCGCATTCTCGATCAGGATGCCGTTATTAACCTGCGTACAGAGGCCGGTGACGGTAAGGTTGGTGCTGCCGGTCCAGACTTTCTGGGGACTTCCGGCCGCGTCACAGAAGACGATGAACTTGTTGTGGGCAAAATGGCCCGTTGCGACCATGCGGTCGTGCAGATCGATCTGCGAGGTGTCGTGCAAATCCTGTCGCACCTCGGCATTTTCGTCGGGCTTGCTCTTGCTCTTGTCGAACGCGCCGTTTCCCAGGATGAGGTGGCATTTCGGCCCGAGCGCCTTGAGCGCCGCAATCACCTCAGGGTCGTTGAGTTCGTAGAGAGCGGAATAAACCTCTCCGGGCGCCGATTGCAGCAGATCGAGCAATGCGGGTTTGAGATGTCCCGCCAACGCCTCGCGAAGCGGATCGCCTGGAGTCGAAACCGCGTCGAGGAGCGTGGTCCGAGGCGCTCCTCCTTTGGCTTTGAGCGCACGTTCGACCCATTGGGTGGCGATCACGCCGCGGTTGAACCAGGCGCTGATATTGTCCCCCGCCGCTGGGCCGAGGGTGACGGGCGGTGTCCAGGTGGCTCCAGTAAGGTTGGGTTCAATCAGCCCGCTCACGCCCGAGAGGACTGGGGCGACGCAATAGGAAACCTCATCGCCGGGCTCGAGGTCATAGTCCCACCACATGTAGCGCTGAAGCGGCCAACGCCACGCGTCGTTCGCCGGGGGCGGTGCCTGATGTTCGACGAAACCGATGCGGTTGTGCAGCCAGGATTCGACAGGGATCCCGCCGCGCGTGCGCTTGCGGCGAACAGCGAAGCCGCGGCAACCCGCAATCGGAGTCCAGGTCTTGGGATCGGGATCCGCCGGCCGCCAGCCCAGGCACACATGATCCCCGTTGGAAAAGACATTCACCGCGAGCATTGTCACCCCCGATCGCGCCGCTCGGGTCAGGCACCGTGCGCCCGCCTCCGATACCCCCGCCGCTTTTCGATACCATGACTCCTTGGGCCGGGCCATCGCGGCAGGGCTGGCGAAGAGCCATCTTCAACCATTCCGGCAGCATTTTTCGGGCGCGAGGATCGCGAGGGCATGACCATCGCCAATCGGAAGCGGATGCTGGCGAGGACGCACTTCCTCAACCTCGCGGCGCGCGAGCAGCCTAAGCCAACAGGTCGCGTTCCTCAGGGTGGCGATCGATATAGGCCGAGACAAACGGACATTCGGCAATCACCTTTAGGCCCCGTTCGCGAACATCCACGAGCGCGGCCTTGATCAATATGCTGGCCAGTCCGCGCCCCTGCAGCCGCTCGGGCACCACGGTGTGGACGAAGGCGAGCGCGTCGCCTCGCGGTTCGTAATAGGCAACCGCGAGTCCCCCTTCGGCATGCAGTTCGTAGCGCTTTCGCTCTGTATTATTGACGACGTTTCCGTCCATTTTTTCCTCAAATCCTGTAGGTACGTACCTACCTTGTAGCGCCTGCGACACAGATTGGCGGGGATCGGCGACAAAATCGAGGGGTCTTCCTGCTTTAGCATTGCGCGCATAGCCATCGCTGCCCTTTCGTTCGTGCAAATCACGGGGGAGAGGCAGAAGAATATGGGCGGATTCAGCAGCACATTGTCGGATCGACAGGCGATCTGGGCCTTCGTGCTCGGTTGCGTCGCGGTCACGGCGGGCGTGTGCGCGCATTTGCCCATGTTCGCGATGGCGCGCGCGATGCATTACCGCCTCGCTGGCATGCCGATGGATCCGCTGATGATCGGCGGCATGGTCTTGATCGTGGCGGGCGTGTTTGTCGCGGCCTACGGCCTGCTCCCGCGCAATGTTGCTGCGCAACGCGCTGCGGCCGCCGATATCATTGTCGCCGCTCCCGAGGATGCGCATCTCGGCCCCGCGCATTGGGGGCTGATGGCGGTGCTGGTGATCGCGTTGGTGATCGATGTCATGAAGCCCGCTTCGCTCGGCTTCACCGTGCCCGGGATGATCAGCGAATATGGTGTGCCCAAGAAGACGGTCTCGCTGGTGCCGTTCTTCGCGCTGATGGGGACGGTCACCGGATCGGTCGTGTGGGGCATCATAGCCGACATTTACGGACGCAAGGCGTCGATCTTGCTCTCGGCGGTTATGTTCGTCGGCACCTCGATCTGCGGCGCGATGCCCAGTCTCGCCTGGAATATCGGCATGTGCTTCATGATGGGCGCCGCGGCGGGTGGGATGCTGCCCGTGACCTATGCGCTGCTCGCGGAGATGATGCCCAATCGCCATCGCGGCTGGAGCCTGGTGCTGGTGGGCGGACTGGGCGCGGTCGGCGGCTATTTTGCCGCGAGCGGCCTCTCGGCGCTGCTGCAGCCGATCTTCGGCTGGCGGATCCTGTGGTTGGCAAATCTGCCCACCGGCCTGACCTTGGTGCTGCTTGGCGCTTTCATTCCGGAATCGGCCAAGTTCCTGTTGGCCCGCGGCCGTGCGCAGGAGGCGGAGGCGGTGATGCGTCGCTTCGGCTCTCGCGTGCGCAAGGCGAGCGCGTCGGTGGTTGCCGCCAGGACCGGTTCGCATGCGCTGACCGGCCTCAAGCTCTACGGCAAGCTCGCAGCGCTCAGCATCTGCGCCTTATCTTGGGGCCTGATAAATTTCGGGCTGCTCCTGTGGCTGCCCGCTGATCTGGTGGCGAAGGGCTATTCGGTGGGCGTTTCGAGCAAACTGCTCGCCGAAAGCGCGCTGATCTCCTTTCCGACCGTGTTTGTCGCAGCTTTTCTCTACAGCCGCTGGAGCACCAAATGGTCGCTGGTAACGATGATCGGCCTGACGCTGGCGGGCTTGCTACTGGTACTGCATCTCGAACTGGCAGGACATGGCAGTCCGGTACTGCCCGTGGCGCTGCTGATCGTTGGCACCAACGGTATCATCGCGATCGTGCTGCCTTACACGGCTGAGAGCTTCCCGCTGAAGGTGCGCGGGCGCGCCACGGGTTGGGTTGCCGCCTGCACCAAGGCAGGCGGCCTGTTCGCACAGGCGCTGACGATCAGCGGCATCCTCCTGTCGATGGGTCTGTCGTCCGCACTGATCATGATCCCGACGGCTTTGTCGCTGATCCTGGTCGCCTGGTTCGGACGCGAGACGCGAGGCAGCGATCTGCGCGACCTGGATGCGGACAGCGGGCAGATTGGCCACGCGGAAGCCTAAAGGGCTGTTTGGGCGTTGGTGTGGGCGAAAGGAATAATCCCATGCCCAAGCCACCCGAGACCCCGCCGCATTCGGATATCGATGGCGTCAACCGCGACGCGCGCGTCGGTAAGCCGTCTGGTTCGTCGCATCCCGATCCGGGCGCAGCGTTGGATCATGCCCAAAAGGAGGGGAAAGCGCGACCTGAACAAACGCCGCCGTTGCGCTAGGCCGTAACACAGGCCGGGCTGAGCTCGGTCGGTTTAATGTCTTCCACCGGAGGCACTTCGCCGGGGTCGGCGGCGAACAGGCCGTAGCGTGCAAGCTTCGCGCCCCAATCGGCGCGCGAAGTCCACGCTGCGATGAAGGGCGCGCCGAGCAGTCCGATCGTCACCGGCAACTGCCAGATACCCGCACCCAGATCGCCCATCGAGATCAGCCAGAAGGGCAGGCCCAGCACCACGTGCGGCGCATAATGTTCGAACGCCTCGCCGATCCGGAGGCCGTCGCTGTCGCGCCGCTGCGGGTGCCAACCGCTCTGCTTGCCGCCGAGTATCTCGACGATCGACAGGCATTGCGACGCCATCAGGATCGGCGCGACCACGATCGAGAGCGGGATTTCGGCGAACATGCCCAAAAGGATAGCACGCCATCCACCCAGGCTACGCACCAAGCTACGGTCAAACAACGCCCAAACCAGCGCCAGAGCCTTGGTGCCGAACAGGAGCGCGAACGTGACAGCGATCAGCCAGCCGGGTGTACCCACGCCCGCGATCGGGCCGCCGACGCGGAACGACTGCAGCGCGCCGACCGCAAGCAGCAACAGCCACAACGGCGAGGTCAGGTAAGAGGACGCCCCCATCAGCAATTGCAGCCGGCTGACCCAATGCAGGCCCGACGCGTCGAGCAGGCGCAGATGCTGGAGATTGCCCTGGCACCAGCGCCGGTCGCGTATGGCATGGTCGATCAGAGTCGGCGGGCTTTCCTCGTAACTGCCGGACCGCAGCACCATCATCCGCGTGCGCCAGCCGCGACGGCGAAGCAGGGTTGCCTCGACCGTGTCGTGGCTCTGGATAATGCCGCCGAGCGGGGCAGGGCCGGACAAAGCAGGCAGGCCGCAGCTCTCGGCGAAGGCGCGCACCCGCACTATTGCGTTATGCCCCCAGAAGGTTGCCTCGTCGCCCGACCACCAGTTGAGACCGGCACTGAAGATCGGTCCGTAAAGGGCGACCGAGAATTGCTGCCAGCGTGCGAACAATGTGCGTGCGGCGGTCAGCTGCGGGTTGGTCTGGATCAAGCCGACCGTCTCGTCCGCCTCGATCTCCGAAGCCAGCCGCGCCATGGTCTCTCCACTCATCCGGCTGTCGGCGTCGAGCACGATCATCGATTCATAGGCACCGCCGAACTGGCGAACCCAGTCGGCGATATTGCCGGGCTTGCGCGCGACGTTGAGCGAGCGGCGGCGATAGAAGATCGGGCAGCCATCGGGCTGACGCAGCGCGCGGCAGGATGCGCGCTCGGCGGCTTCGGCGGCGGGGTGGGAATCGCTCAGCACGAAGAAATGGAACAGCGACTGGGTTTCGATCCGGACGAGGTCGGCGGCCATGCGTGCGATCCGCGCGGCGACCGCTTCGATATCCTCATTATAGACCGGCACCAGGATCGCGACCGGGCGTGACGGCGCCGGGAGGGAGCGGATCGTACGATTGCGGCCGCCGATCGACACGACCAGGCCCGCGCCCGCGGTGAGCAAGCCGAAGCCGATCCAAGCGAACAGCATCAGGCTCAGGATCACGAGCAGCTGATCGACCGCGTCATAGCCGTCTTGCGCGAGCAAGGTGGCGATGCCCAGGCTTGCAACGAAGCCGATCAGCCCGCTGCCCGCGATCAGGAAGATCCGGCGTGCCCAGTGACGCGGCGGGGGAGTGCGATGCGTGGGAACCGGCCGGTGATAGAAATCCTGAACCGGCATAAGGAGCGGCGCGTCGGCTGGCAGGTCGCGATCGGCGAAAGCGGAACCGGTTACGCTCGCCACGCCTGACCCGTCGAGGCCTTGCGATACGACTTCCCGACACGCTTCGTCGCCAGTGGCAAAAGTCTCGGGAGTCCCTTCTCTAAGCTCGAGACTCACAGGAATTGGTATAAGAGCGTTTCGGTCAAAGCGGTGCCGCCGCGGTGCAGGTAAGCCCGCAAGTCCTTCGTTTCGCCGTTTTTATGCGGGACATCGACGATCAGGCGCCAGCGATTGCTGGTGCCGACCACCGGATAGGCGACGCTGCTGATCGGCTTGGCGCCGCTCACCGAGACGTCGGCTTCTACCCCGCTCGACCGGCCGAGCCCCGCGAGCGAAGGTCCCTCGAAATCGGCGACCAGGCGGGTCGCGTCGGGGATCGGGTCAGTGCCCGGCCGGCCGGCGACGCCGCGCCAGCAATCGACCGTGCGTGCGACGCTCGACGCGGGTTCGTCGCCGATCCAGTGCAGGCGATAATCGAGCGCGTAGTGATTGCCCGCCCTGGCCGGACCCGCCGGGGTCCAGAAAGCGACGATATTGTCGTCGGTCTCGCCGCGCGTCGGCAGCTCGAACAGGGTGACCGCGCCCGGGCCCCATTGGCCTTGTGGCTCGACCCAAAGGCTCGGGCGCTTTTCGTAGAAGACGCCGTCATCCTGATAATGATCGAAGTTGCGGTCGCGCTGGAGCAAGCCGAAGCCCTTCGGATCTTTGTCCCCGAAGCTGTTGGTGATCGGGTGGGGCGGATTGTCGAGCGGACGCCAGATGCGCTCGCCCGCGCCGGTCAGCAACGCCAGCCCGTCGCTGTCGTGGATTTCGGGGCGCCAGTCGGCGGCCTTGTCTCGATTGCCCTCGCCATACCAGAACATGCTGGTGAGCGGGGCGAAGCCGAGCCGATCGACATCCTTGCGCAGCGTCAGCACAAAGCTGACCTCCTGACTGACGCCCTGCGGCCCTTTGCGGTTGACGAAGCGCCAGGCGCCCGCCGCGCTGGGGCTATCGAGCAAGGCATAGACGGTGACCGCATTGCCGGGTCCGCGTTCGAGCCAGAAATGCCTAAAATCGGGGAATTCCTCGGGTCGGCCCAGCCCGGTATCGATCGCGAGCCCGCGTGCGGAAAGGCCATATTGCGCGAGCGGGCCAGCTGACCGGAAATAGGATGCGCCCTGGAAGGCGAGCCAGTCTCCCCGGCCGCCCGGGTTCATCAGCCGGAATCCCGAGAAACCGGCCACGTCCGCAGGCAGATGTTCGGCCCCGCTGTACAGATCGCGGCGAAACTCGAACTGCCGTGCCTGCCCGTTTTCTACGAGCGAGATGGCGACCGGCGTATGCGCGTAGCGGTTGAGCGGGAAGAATCGAACCGGTGCGACGCTATCGGGCCAGACGGTGGCCTCGGTCTTGTAGGCGACGCTGTTAGCTGTGTCGTAGGTCACCGCCTTTGCACCGGAGGGCGGGGGAGGAGGGGGCACATGGGGGCGGGCCGCAAGGCGTGCGGCTTCGGTCTTGAGCGTCTCCCACGAAAATGGAGCTGCGGCCGCGGCTGCTCGGATCGGCAGGCTCAGCCCCGCCGCGCAAACGGCGGTGCCGGCCAGAATCTGACGGCGGGAAAAGGAAGTATGGGTCATGGTCCGAAGGCAAAAGCCTGCCTGGCCGATCCGGTTCCGTATGCGAAACGACAAGCGACGGTCCGGCCCCGTCGAGAGCCGGACCGAGCTATTGATTCAGTCGCGCTCAACGCAGAGCGCGATGCCCATGCCGCCGCCGATGCAGAGCGTGGCGAGGCCCTTTTTGGCGTCGCGACGCTGCATTTCGTGGAGCAGGGTGGTCAGGATGCGCGCGCCCGATGCGCCGATCGGATGGCCGATCGCGATCGCGCCGCCATTGACGTTGACCTTGGATGCGTCCCAGCCAAGCTCCTTGCCGACCGCCAACGCCTGCGCGGCGAAGGCTTCGTTGGCTTCGACCAGATCGAGGTCGGCGAACTTCCAGCCGGCCTTTTCGAGCGCTTTCTGGCTGGCGGTCACCGGGCCGATGCCCATGATCGCGGGATCGACGCCGGTCGAGGCCCAGCTCTTAATCTTGGCCAGCACGGGCGAGTTGCGGCGCTTGGCCTCATCCGCCGACATCACCACGATCGCAGCGGCGCCATCATTCAGGCCCGACGAATTTGCGGCCGTGACGCTGCCTTCCTTCTTGAAGGCGGGGCGCAGGCCCGCAAGGCTGGCGACGACCACGCCTTCGCGGATGAATTCGTCCTGGTCGACCACGGTGTCGCCCTTGCGGCCCTTGATTGTGACCGGCGCGATCTCGGCCGCGAACTTGCCGTCGCGGCGCGCAGCCTCGGCCTTGTTCTGACTGGCGGTGGCGAAAGTGTCCTGCTCCTCGCGCGTGATCTGGTACTTCTCGGCCAGATTCTCGGCAGTGATGCCCATATGATAGCCGTTGAAGACGTCGGTCAGGCCGTCCTTGATCATCGTATCGACCAGCGACAGGTCGCCCATCTTCTGCCCGGCGCGGATTGCCTGGGCGTGCGGACTCATCGACATATTCTCCTGGCCGCCCGCGACGATGATCGTGGCGTCGCCCACCTGGATCGATTGCGCCGCGACCGCGACCGAGCGCAGGCCCGAACCGCATACCTGCTGCACGCTCCATGCGGGCACGCCCTGCGGGAGGCCGGCGGCGATCGACGCCTGGCGCGCGGGATTCTGACCCTGGCCCGCGGTCAGCACCTGGCCGAGGATGACTTCGTCCACATCCGCCGGGTCGACGCCCGCATCCTGCAGTGCGGCCTGGATCGCTATCCGGCCCAGTTCATGCGCGGGCGTGGTCGCGAAATGGCCGAGGAAGCTGCCGACGGGGGTGCGCTTGGCGGCGGTGATGACGACTTCGGTCATGGGAACGGGACTCCTGGAATTGGAAGTTTGGGAGGCGCCTAGCGCGCGGATGTGACGCGGGAAAGCCATTCCGCCAACGGCTGCCACAAGCTCTGCTTGGCGCGGCCGCCGACAATCATGCCGACGTGACCAAGGTCCAGGTCGTGGCGCTCGCCTACGCCCGGCGTGGTCGCCGCGGGGACGATGCGGTCGGTTGTGGACGCGATCTCTAGCATCGGCATCGTCAACGCTCGGGGATCGACTATCTCGCCGCCGACCCGCCATCGGCCCCGGCCTGGCGCGTCGCCGGCGAACAGGTCGAGGAACAGTTCGCGCGCGGCACCGCGGGTGAGGGGCGGGCCGTCATTGGCCCAATCCTCCAGCCGGACGAAGGCGCGCGATTGCGGATCATCGGGATCGCGCAGCGCGTGCGCTTCATATTTGGCGATGGTGCGCTTGGGATCGAGCCGCCAGAAGGCTGCCTGTAATATCTCCATCGGCAACACGCCGAGCGCATCGGTCGCGGGCTCGGCGGTGCGCCACAGATCGGCGAGTGCGTCGAGCGTGTCGGCGGGATATCCCGCGAAGCGCCAAGGCGTTGCGATCAGGCATAGCGCGGTCACGGGACGCAGTGCCGCCACCGCGATCGCCATCGTGCCACCCAGGCAATAGCCGACCAGCGCCACCGGTGCGCCGATCGCGTCGATCAGCGGCAACAGCATTGTCTCGACATGGCCCGCGACGCCGAGCTCGCGCTCCTCGGGCAGCGGCGAACCCCAGTCGAGCAACAAGGGGCGTAAGCCTTGCGTCGCGAGCCAGCGCAGCAGCGAGCGGTCCGTATCGATGTCGAGCACATCGGGGGGATTGATCAGCGACGGCACAAACAGGACCGCCGGGCCGTCTCCGCCATAATCGCGGATCGAAGCGCGTCCGGCGCGTGCGATAACGGGCATGGGCGGCGACCCCACGCTACGGTCCGCCTGCTGATACAGCCTTAGTCCCTTGAGTATCGTTGCGGTGCGGTCAGGAGATTCCGCCGTTTCGCTGCGCAACATACTCAGAAAAAGCGGAAGGGGCCTCGGTCTGTGTTGCGCTGCGTCAAGGATCGATGCTACGTCATTGTCACAATAGGGAGGTGATTGCGGCATGGCGAAGTCGTCCGAGGGTTCCGGTACGGTCATCATAAAAAAATACGCCAACCGCCGGCTCTATAATACGGAGTCATCGAGCTACATCACGCTCGACCACCTCGCCCAGATGACGCGCGATGGGCGCGACTTCAAGGTCATCGACGCCAAGACCGAAGAAGACATCACGCACAACATCCTCACCCAGATCATCATGGAGGAGGAGAATCGCGGGCAGACGATGCTGCCGGTCAGTTTCCTGCGCCAGCTGATCTCGCTCTATGGCGATTCGATGCAGGCTATGGTGCCGCAATATCTGGAAGCCTCGATGGAGGCGTTCCGCCGCAACCAGAACCAGTTCCGCCAGGCGATCGAGGGCACCTTCGCGGGCGGCCCCTTTGCCGAGATCGCGCGTCGCAACATGGATATGTTCGAAGCCGCGGCTGCCGCATTCAAGCAGCCGGGGGCTCCGGGTACGACGCCGGGCGCCGCGACGTCGACAGCCCCTGCCGCGGGTGGGAGCAAGGAAGACGAACTGGCCGCGCTCAAGGAGCAGTTGGCTGGGCTTCAGGACAAGCTCAACAAGCTCGGCAGCTAGCGCGCCCGGCAGGGGCGCGTTAACCCTCTTGCCCCCATAGCGCCGGGTACGGCGGGGAACGGATGGCAATAGGCGGGAATTCAGACGGGAAAGCAGGGGGGCTGTCGTTCCATACGCGGCTCGTGTGCGTCGCGTTCCTGCTCTATTTCGCCGCCGCCGCGCTTTCCGCCAATATCGGCCGGTTCAGCGACTTAACCGCCTGGCTGCTGTTCGCGCAGGATCGCTGGTTACTGCTGGCTGAGGCTTTGGTGCTGGCCGCCGCGACGATCGCGCTCAGACCTGGCGGCAGGCCGCTAACCCTTTCGCCCCGACTCTGCCACCTGCTTGCGTTGTCGCTGATCCCGCTATGCTATCTTGGCCATATCTGGCCCTTGTGCGGCTACGACATGAGCCGTGACGAGCAGATGGCGGTGTTCGACGCGCGCATCTTCGCGCACGGCCTGCTGGCCCAACCTCTGCCCGCAGCCTGGCAGACGCATACCGACGCGCTCAACAGCCTGTTCCTGCTGCCAGCCGCGCATCCGATCGCCTGGGTGTCGGCTTACCTGCCGGTCAATGCGGCTTTGCGTGCCTTGGTCGGGCTGGCGGTCGATCCCAACTGGACCAGCCCAATCCTGACCGCGATCGGGGCGATCGCCCTATGGAATTGCGCGCGACGGCTGTGGCCGGACAACGCGGAAGCGCCGACGGTCGCGTTGCTGCTCTACCTGACGTCGGGGCAGGTCCTGTTCGCGGGCATGACCGCTTATGCGATGGCGGCACACCTGACATTCAACCTGCTCTGGCTGTGGCTGTTTCTGATCGGGCGGCGCTGGAGCGATTGCGCGGCGCTGATCGTCGGTGCGCTCGCAACCGGGCTGCACCAGCCTTTGTTTCATCCGATGTTCGCCGGCCCCTTCATCCTGGTGCTGCTTGGACGACGCGCATGGGGGCGGGCGGCCTGCTTCATCCTCGGCTATGCCGTGATCTGCGGCTTCTGGCTCAGCTGGCCGCATTTGATTTATGCGCGGATCGAAGGTGCGCATCCCTCTGCGGTACCGCTCGATGCCGATTTCTGGGCACGGCTGCGCGCGGTCCTGGACGACGAGCCGGAGGCGCGCTGGACTGACATGGCCGCCAACCTGCTGCGTTTTATCGGTTGGCAGCCGATCTTGCTCCTGCCCCTTTTTATAGCGGGGTTCGCGACGGGCATTGCGGTTGCCCGGCGCGACGCGATGCCGATCGCGCTCGCGGGCGCAACCCTATTGCCGCTCATAGTGGCGACGATCCTGATGCCGGATCAGGGACAGGGCTTTGGCTATCGTTATCTGCACGGCGTGATAGGCAGCGCGATCTTGGTCGCGCTCTACGGCTGGAATCATCTGGTGGAGCTGGAGGCGCGCTGGCGACCCCTGCTGGGGCGGACGCTCGTGGGCGGCGCGCTGGCGCTCCTGCCGATGCAGGCGCTGATGACCTATGCCTATCAGCAAAGCGCGGCGATGGTGGAGGCGCGGGTTGCATCGAGCGGCGCGGATTATATCATCATCGGCAATGACGACGCGCCGGAATCGGGCGGGCTGGTGATCAATCGTGCGGACCTCTCCAATCGTCCGCTTCGGCTTTTCGCTGACAAGGTGGATCCCGATCTCACTCACCTTATGTGCGCGCGCCGGGCGACGGTGGCGCTGCCCACCGGCGGTTTCTATGCACCGATCAATCGCTATTTCAGCGGCACGTTGATCAGCCTAGCTGCCGATCGCCGCATCTGGGGCCTAGGCAGGCAATTGCGGCAGGCTGGGTGCGACGTGCGGGTTATCGGCGGCGCATAAGTAAGCGACCGATTAACCATTCCTAAGCCGCCTTATGCCAGTGTGACGAATCGGGCAGTCCGCCCACGGGAAGCCGTATGCCGCCAAGCCTGAAATATAATACGATGGAGCGTCTCTCGGTTCGCCGGCCGGTCGACCGGATCGATTTCATCGCTGGCCTATGCCGCTGCAAGCGGGTGCTCGATATCGGTTGCCTCGATGAAACCGCGTTGATCAAGCGCGACACGAAGGACTGGCTTCACGGCCGCATCGGCTCGGTCGCCGCGAAAGTTATCGGGGTCGACAACTCCGCCAGCATTCCCGCAGAGGGCCTGAAGACGGGCCCAAATTCGATCATCGTGCGCGGCGACGGCACCAACCCGAATCCTTCGCAATTACACGAGATGGACGTCGACCAGATCGTCGCCGGCGAGTTTATCGAGCATATCGACGAGCCGCTTGTCTTTTTTCGCAATCTCCGCCGGCGTTTTCCCGGCTGCGAACTGATCCTCTCGACGCCCAATGGAACGTCGCTTGCGAATATGCTTCTGGGCATGATTGGTCGTGAGGCGCAGCATCCCGATCATGTCCATGTCTTCAGCTACAAGGTGCTGAACACCTTGTGCCTGCGCGCCGGCTTCGAGGATTGGGAGATCATTCCGTATCGCTTCTATGCGACCGAAATGAAGCTGCATTCGCGCGGCTTCACGCGCTTCGCTGCCTCAGTTGCCGAACGCGTGATTCGCATCGGCGAGCGCTTTTTCCCGCTGCTCTGTTTCGGTTATCTCGTGCAAGCGCGGCTATAAAAGCCGCTGTTTTCAACGGAATAAGCGGCGCGTGATGGCGAGCCGGGCGCTCAGATAATTATAGACCAGCAAAACCGCGGTCGCGATCGGCGCGGCGATCAGCATCGGCAGGCGTAGCCCGTCGCATAGCAAGGCGAGCGTCGCATAAGCGGCGGGAATACCGAGCGCGACCCCGGTCATGAAGCGCCCATAGCCGCGCCAGCCGGGGATCTGGCGGAAGGTGAAGTGAACATGCGCGCCATAGCCTGCCGTGCCGATCACCGCGAACGACAGCAAAGTCAGGGCCGGAATGCCAAGCCCGGCACGGGCGCCCGCAATCAGCAAGACGTTGTTGGCCAGCGCACAGGCTCCGCCACTGATAAGGTAGCGCGCCGGTTGCCTGCCCGCTGCCGGGATCAGTGGGCGCATATCTTCATCGCATAATTGTTGAACCAGGGCGCGATCGTCTGTTCGGCCGTGATGCAGTTCGCGCCGAACACGGCATCCATCACCTGGCGGGCTTCAGCCCGCGTCAGATAGGCGATCCGATCCCCAGTCAGCCAGCGGTCGGCGGCGTAGCCCAGATAGTAGATCGGGGCGTAGTTGCGGTGCCAATCCTTGAACGCCAGTACACCTTCCGGTGCGAGCAACGCACGGACCGCGGCAAGGAAGGGGCCGCGCATATCGCCCGGAATATGGTGCAGCACGTCGGTGACGACGATCAGGTCGTAGGCGTTCGGGGCTTCCGTAGCCAAATCCTCCGCAGTGACGATCCGGAAGCGCACGCGATCGACGGGGCCCCTGTAGAGGCGCCCGATCTGCGCCGTGATGTCGACCGCGTCGATCGTGGCATCGGGAAAAGCGCTTGCGAGCCACATCGTGCTGCAGCCTTCGCCGCAGCCGAGCTCAAGGATGCGGCGCGGCTGTGGCGCCCAAGTGCTGATCGTGCGCGTCCAGTGATCGAGGCTCATGAACAAGCCGCGCCACAGGTCGGCGATCAGCCGCTCATGGCGGCCGAACATCTTGCGGACCCTACCGCCGATCGACATTCACAGGTTGCCCGTAAGCGCCAGCCGCAGGCGCGGCAGGACCCGATCCACGATCCGCGATTGCCGCAGATAGCGCGCAACCTCGATCGGGCCGAGGCTCAACAGGCGAAGCGTCGCACGAAGGAGAGCGCTTTTGTGTCCGCACGATGCGTCGGCAAGCGCGCAATTCACATCGATCGACGCGCGAGCTCGGCGTTCGACGCGCCCGCGCGCATGCACGGGGAGGTGACACAGATGGCGTTCCAGCACCGTTTCCAATTGCGGGCGAAGACTGCCGGGCCGGCGGCTGCCGGTCATGGTCAGTGACCCGCGATGGAGGCGAAAGGCCGTGGTGGTCTCACTGCGGACCGCGATATATCCCTGCGCGGCGAGCTTCAGATAGATATCCCAATCGGCGCTGAACCACAGATCATCATCCATGCCACCCGCGGCCAGCCATGCGTCCCGACGCGCGACCGGGGAGGGGATCGCGATGCTGCTTTGGACCAGCAAGGTGGAAATAAAGTCTTCGGGCGCAACGAGGCCGGGCCGGAAAGGTAAATCCCAATTTCCGATCCGATGCCCGTCGGGCCCGGCGAACCAGGACGGGGCCACCGAGAGGACCGCGTCGGGGTTGGCCGCGATCGCGCGGCGGACGGCGTCGAGGTGGCCGGGCAGCCACAGATCGTCCTGATGCAGCATCGAGACATGGGCCGCACGCGCCTCGCGCACGCCGAGGTTGGTCTTTGCAGTCCAGGATGGCAACTCGGGGATGTCGCGCCATATGATGTCGAGCCGGTCGGCGAAAAGGTCGGCGATCCGGCGGGATGCATCGCCATCGGCACCCGAATTGTAGATCAGGAATTCGACCCCGTCGGTATTTTGGGTGGCGGCGCTGGCGAGAGTTGCGTGCAGGAATTGTTCCCCGTGATGCACCGGCATCACCACGGACAGCCAGGGCTCTGTCGGTTTGCGGAGCAGGCCGATCGGGGCGTGGGCGCGGCATGACGCCACATCCAGCGGCGTCGCCTGGGCGAAGTCGAACCTGTGAACGGACATGTCCATCGACCGGAATGCGTAGACGAATGAGGTTAATGGAGCGTTGTGGCCTGCGGAGTCGGCTGGCGGCACCGGGTGGCGATGGCCGCCTCGCCGGCGAGCAGGGCCATGGCCAGGATGGAAAGGATCAGGCCGAGGTTTTCAACCGGCAGCCGGTGGCGTTCGACTATGCAGCCCGCACCGCGATAGCGGAGTAAGCCGGTACCCGGTTCGGGGCCACTTGCTGCAAGGGCAGCCCCGCAACGCACCTGCCAGATCGGAAAGTAATGGAGCCGGACCGTGGTCCAGCCGCCGGCGCTACGCGACGGCGGCGTGTGTGCAGCCAAAGCGAGCGCGCGGTGGGAATAAGCCGCATAAGGTTCGCTCAGTCCGGCGGGCAGATATTCGATCACGTCGGGATGTTGTGCCATCAACGGCGCGACGGGCGGGGCCGAGCGGTTGGAGGTAGGCAGCCACAGGATGATCAGGCTGAGCGCCAGGGCGGGCACGGCGAGCAGCATCACGCGGGGTGCGGGCCATTCGGCGCATGCGACGATCCAGGCGAGGCCGAAATCGGCGAGCACGAACAGCCGCCACGGGAATTGGACCTGCGCGAGGATCGGGATCGTCCACAACGCTGGGATCAGCCCGAGCCCCATCGCCAGTAGCGCGAGCACGAACCAGCCCCGCCAGTCGCGCCGGACCAGGGCGAGTGCGGGGATAGCGAGCGCGCCCGCTATAAGCCCCATCAGCAACAGCCCGTCGCGCATGTGCGGATCGGGCGAGAGGATCGTCCAGCGCACCGCCTGCAAGGCCGGGATGCCTGTCATGGTCGTGATCTCGGCGTAACGACGCAGCAGGACCGCGGGCAGCAGATAGGGCGCGGCGAGCATCAGCCCGAAAACGAACCCTGCGCCGATGCGCAGCCAGGCTTTCGCGTCACGCCGCGCCTCCGCTAGCGTCAGCGCCGGGACCAGAAAAAGGCTGACGAGCAAAGCGGTCGGCAAATGAGTCAGGATCAGCGCGCCATAAGCGAACGCGATGCGCCATGGGCTGCGTCTGGCGACGCCGAGCGCGATCAGCGGCAGCAGGGCGTAAGCGGAGAATTCGGCGAGCGCGCCGCGCATCCCGAAATCCAGCAAGTGATAGGGCAATGCCATGTAGAGCGCGGCGCCGAGCGCGGGATGGCGGGCCCGGCCATCGAGGAAGCAGCCCATCGCCAGCCCCGACAGCCATAAGGCCACGGTCGCTGCGCCGAGCAGGCTCGGCCAGGGCGACAGGCCGATTAGCCCGAACGGCGCGGTGAGCCAGAAAGAGACGGGGCCGTAGAAATAGAAATCAGGCGCGCCGAGCCCGCCATGCGATTGCGCCAGCCAGCGCGGCCACAGATCGCCATGGGCGATTGCCGTGTTGAACTGATCCGCCCAGACGTAGTTGATCCAGTGGCTGTCGTTGAGCCTCAGCGGCCCCAGCATCACTGGTACCATCAAGACCAAGGCCAGCAGCGCCAGCCATAGCCAACGCGGACCAGCAGCCAAGCGTTCGCTTACAGACACGCTTCCAGGAATGGCTGGTCGAAGCCGAACTGCTTGGCCTTGTCGAGCGTATAGGGGCGCAGGCCCATCGAGCGATATTCGCCCACGATCTTCCCGTCGGCGGTCTCGTCCAGATATTCGAACTTGAACAGTTCCTGGGTCACGATCACCGCGCCTTCCATGCCGATCACCTCGGTCACGTTGGTGACGCGGCGGCTGCCGTCGCGCAGGCGCTTGACCTGGATGACGAGATCGACCGAGTCCGCAATCTGGCGGCTGATCGCTTCCTTCGGCACCTTGATGTCCGACATCATCACCATGTTCTCCATACGGGCGAGCGCCTCGCGCGGGGAGTTGGAGT
>Ga0209148_1000995_pt1 | contig 18242 bp, 20 predicted proteins | sample AraplaCol_mMF_r2_2_FD_184288 | JGI IMG/M metagenome (GOLD analysis project Ga0209148, IMG submission 184288) | Arabidopsis root microbial communities from North Carolina, USA - plate scrape CL_Col_mMF_r2 (SPAdes) (version 2) | ecosystem: Host-associated > Plants > Roots > Endosphere | place... | reverse complement strand
GCGCCTCGGCCACAATCTCGAGCTCTTCGATGCGGCCCTCAGCGGCCTGCGCCAGGGGCTGGGCGAGGCCTGGAGCAAGACCGTCATCCTGGCGGCCACTGAATTCGGCCGCACCGCGGCGCCGAACGGCACTGGCGGCACCGATCACGGCACCGCTTCGGCCGCTTTCATGATGGGGGGCGCCGTCTCCGGCGGCCGCGTTCTCGCCGATTGGCCGGGCCTTGCCGCAGGCAAGCTCTATCAGGACCGCGACCTTGCCCCCACCCTGGATCTCCGCGCCGTCACCAAGGGGGTGCTGCGTGACCATCTCGGCATTGCCGAGGCCCAGCTCGACGAACAGGTCTTCCCCGCCAGCCGGCAGGCGAAGCCGGTGACGGGATTGCTGCGCGCCTGACGACAGGATGTTCTTTGCTGATCAGGGCCGGTCAGGCGACGCCTCAGCCGGCCGCTTTGTGGAGCGCGGTCCGGACCGAGCGGATATCGTTCCGCAGCTTCTTCAGGGCATCTCCTGCGAGCCCAGTCGCTCCGTCGACACAAGCCGGAAAGTCCCGGGCGATGGTGCGCAGGGCTGATCCTTTCTCGGTCAGCCGAATCCGGACTTGGCGCTCGTCCTCCAGGTCACGGCTGCGCGTCAGGAATCCCAGCTTCTCCATGCGCTTCAATAGCGGTGTCAGGGTACTGGATTCCAGAAACATCATCTCGCCCAGGCTGCCGACCGTTTGGTCGTCCTTGGCCCAAAGCGCCACCAGGGCCAGATACTGCGGATAGGTCACATCCAGCTTTTCCAGCAGCGGCTTGTAGACGCGGCTGAAGGCATGGCCGGTCGAATAGACCGCAAAGCAAATGAAATCATCGGGTTCCAGGGCTTTATTGGCCACGGCATCCTCCGGCCAGGGAAATCGAATCAGGGGCAATCCTGCCTCACACTCTCCATAAATAAATATCACGCGATATAATCGCAAGATATTGACATCCGTCCCGTCGCCTATATTTATATAATACACGATATAATAGTGAGTTATATAAATTCCTGCTTCGAGGTCCGGTCATGGATGGTCTGTCCGATGGTCAGAGAAAGTATCCGCGCTCGACATTGCTGGCATCGTCAGCCGATCGCGGCTGGTCGACGATATCGGCCGAGTTGCGGGCGCATCCCGCCGGGGTGGTCAGATCGACCAGCCAGCCGCATGTGGAAATCGTCGTCGCGATAGACGGCGGCGATGATGGCTTCGTCGTGCGGACGGGTTCGGCGCGGCAGGAACAGACCCGGTCCATATCGGGTGCGATCTGGCTGGTGCCGACCGGTATCGGCCGCGAGGAGATCGTCCTGACCGCCCCGATCCCGCAGGCCCTCCACCTCTATCTGCCGACACAGCAGTTCAACCTGCTGGCCAAGCAATATGGCTTCGGCCGTTCGCCCGCACGTTGCCTCCAATATCTGGGCGGTTTGCAGGACACGCTGATCCAAGAGATCGGTGAAGCCTTACTGGCGGAACTCACGACGGAAACGACGACCGGCCGCATGCTGGCTGAAACCTCGTCCGTCATGCTCGCCGTCTGGCTGGCGCATCGCTACACCGATGGCAGTTTCGTGAAGGGTGGCAACGCGAGGCCGCAGCGACTGGACAGGATTAGGTTGCGCCGCGTGCTCGATTACATTGAGCAGCATCTCGATGAAGAGATCACGGTCTCTGCCCTGGCCGACCTCGCCAATCTCAGCGCCTTTCATTTCACCCGCATGTTCACGGCAACACTTGGCGTGCCGCCCTTCCGCTATGTCGGTAGGCGCCGGCTCGAGCAGGCGATGGCGATGCTGGCTGATGGCGCGCTGCCGCTGGTGGAAATCGCCCATCGCTCAGGCTTTGCCTCGCAAGCCAGTTTCAATCGCGCCTTCCGCCGTGCGGCCGGGATGACGCCTGGAGAGTATCGGCGCCTGCTGCGCTGAGCGCCGTGCCGCCTGCTGCGCAAGCACGGCCAATACTACAGCAGCCGGGGAAAAGACGCGCATCTCCGGGACCCCTCACAATGCCGGCCCGCGCGCATAGCCGGTCTTCCAAACTCCAGGATCATCTCCATGAAATCTCTTCCCAGCCTCGCCGCCCTCATCATCGGAGCAAGCCTCATGACGCAAGTCGCCTCGGCCGACACCAACCCGTCGACGGATACCAGGATCGATCCGCAGATCCGCAGCTTCCTGACCGAGCTCAACAAGGACAGCAGCCCCTTCTGGCAGCTGCCGCAACCCAAGCCCCAGGACATCCTGACCGGGCTGCAGAACCGGACGCAGGTCGATATGTCCGGCGTGACGACGGCCGAGAAGACCATCACCCAGGATGGCGTGACGGTGAAACTTTACATCATGACGCCGGATCATCCGGCGGAGAAGCCGGGTGTCCTCTTCTTCATTCATGGCGGGGTCTGGATCGTCGGCAATTTCCAGAACCATCAGCGGCTGCTGCGCGATCTCGTCGTCGGCTCCGGCCAGATCGGCGTCTTCGTCGAATACACACCCTTGCCAGCAGCGAAATTCCCCACGCAGATGGAGGAATCCTATGCCGCGCTGAAATGGACGGCCCAGCATGCCGGTGAATTTGGTGCCGATGGCAGCCGCATCGCGGTTGCCGGCAATTCGGTCGGTGGTGATATGTCGGCCGCTCTGACATTGATGGCGAAGGACCGCAAGGGGCCCAAGATCAGCTACCAGGTGCTGTTCATCCCGGCGACTGATGCCAGCGTCGATACCACCTCCTATCATGAATTCGGCACCGGCCGCTTCCTCGCCCGGGATTTCATGAAATATGGCTGGGATCTCTATGCCCCCGATGCGAAGACCCGCGACAATCCCTATGTGTCGCCGCTGCGGGCGAGCAATGATGAGCTGAAGGGATTGCCCCCGGCTTTGGTCATCACCGCCGAAAACGACCCGCTGCGCGACGAGGGCGAGGCCTATGCCCGCAAGCTCAAGGCGGCCGGCGTCGATGTCACCGCCGTGCGCTATAACGGCATGATACACGACTTCGTGCTGTTGAATGCGATCCGGCACTTGCCCGAGGTCGGCGCCGCGATCGACCAGGCCAGCGACGGCATCCGTCGTCATCTGCAGCGGTAATCGGCTCAGGCGACAGGCCAGCGATGCGGTGGCATCCCCTGCCGTATCGCTGGCGCGCGTTGATTGGTCAGATGAGCGGGAAAGTATCCGCAACCAGAGTCAGCGGATCGCTGAAGCTCCGATAGATGCCGCGCAGGCCATCCGCAGCGTCCTGCAGCCGCCACTGGCCATTAGCGGTCATCGGTTCTGGCAGGGCGTTGAGCGGGAAGAAACCAAGATCGGCGATCTCGTCATGCGGCCGCCAATCGGCGAGATTTCCGATCAGGCGCGCGGCGAAATTGAGGACGAGATCGTCCTTGTAACTATTGGCATAGACACCGACCAAGCCGAGGACTTCGATCTCGGCACCGATCTCCTCGCGCACTTCGCGGATGAGGCCGTCGAGCGGGGTCTCGTTGAATTCGAGGCGGCCGCCCGGCGTGGTCCAATGGCGGTCGCCGTAATTCTGCCTGACGCAAAGCGCGCGCTTGTCCGGGTCGAAGATGCTGGCAAAGACGCCGATCGTGGCCATGACAAGCGCGCGGTGTGATCAATAAGCGTAGCTGGTGAAGATCGGATCGACGCTGCCGTTCCACTTCTCCTGATAGAGCGCCAGCTTTTCCTCGGCCGGGGTGACGCCACGCTGGGCGATCTCCTGCAGCACATTGAGGAAACCGCTTTCGTCGCCACCAATCCGGTCCAGCGCGGCACGGCGTTGCAAGCCGAGCCGGGCGATCTTCAGGACTTCCAAGGCAAGATCGCGCACCGTCTTGCCCTTGAAGGCGGTCTTCAAGGCCAGGCGCGGCACGTCACGGCGCAGATTGAGATGGTCTTCCGCCGTCCAATCCTTGACCAGGTCCCAGGCGGCGTCGAGTGCCTCGTCGCTATAGAGCAGCCCGACCCAGAGCGAGGGCAAAGCGCAAAGCCGCTCCCATGGCCCGCCATCGGCGCCGCGCATCTCCAGGAACTTCTTCAGCCGCACTTCCGGGAAGGCGGTGGTCATGTGATCCGCCCAGTCACTGGTGGTCGGGATCTCGCCCGGCAGCACCGGCAGCTTGCCATTGAGGAAATCGCGGAAGGAAAGCCCACTGGCATCGATATACTTGCCGTCGCGATAGACGAAATACATCGGCACATCGAGCATGTAATCGACCCAGCGCTCGAAGCCCATGCCGTCCTCGAAGACCCAGGTCAGGGTGCCGCAGCGGTCGGGATCGGTATCGGTCCAGATATGGCTGCGATAGCTGAGGAAGCCGTTGGGCTTGCCTTCGGTGAAGGGCGAATCGGCGAAGAGCGCCGTCGCCACCGGCTGCAGCGCCATCGAGACGCGCAGCTTCTTCACCATATCGGCTTCGCTGGAATAATCGAGATTGGTCTGCACCGTACAGGTGCGCAACATCATGTCGAGGCCGAGCTTGCCCTTCTTCGGCATGTAGTCGCCCATGATCTTGTAGCGCCCCTTGGGCATCCACGGCGTATCGGCGCGCGACCATTTCGGCTGGAAGCCCATGCCGAGCATGCCGATGCCGAGCTCGCCGCCGATCTCCTTCACCTGCGCCAAATGCTTGCCGACTTCGGAGCAGGTCTGATGGATGGTCTCCAGTGGAGCGCCGGAAAGTTCGAACTGGCCGCCGGGCTCCAGGGTGATGCTGCAGCCATCCATGGTCAGGGCAATGATATTGCCGTTCTCTTCCACCGGTTGCCAGCCGAAGCGCAGCAGGCCGTGCAGAATGGCGCCGATGCCGTTCTGTCCTTCGTAAGGAACCGGACGCAGGGTCTTCAGGTCGAAGACGAATTTCTCGTGCTCGGTGCCGATCCGCCACTGATCGCGCGGCTTGTTGCCGGATTCGATATATTCGACCAGCTGCCGTTTAGAGGTGATCGGTGTGCCGCGTGAACTCGGTGGTGCCGACATGTATTCTCCCAAGTGACTCTGATCTTGCCCCGCACGGCCAGTCTGCTTTGCGCAGACGGCGCCTATTATCGGCTTGGCCGGATCGATTGCGGCGGTCTTAGTTTCCCATCCCCGATCACCGCCTGAAAGATCGACAGCGCCGCCAGCGCCGCCGTGTCGGCGCGCAGGATTCGGGGTCCCAGGCCAACGGGCGTAACAAAGGGCAGTTTTGTCAGCCGGTCAAGCTCCGTCCGTGCAAAGCCGCCTTCGGGCCCGCAGAGGATGGCCCAGCTGTTAGGTTTCGATGGGGTGCCTGTGAAGCGATGTAACGCATCTGCCATGGGAAGCGCGTCTCCGGCCTCGGCGCAGAGCAGGATGTGCCGATTGTTGTCCCAGCTGGAGAGGCATTGATCGAGCGATACCGGCTCGGCAACCTTCGGCAATGTCAACCTTTCGCATTGTTCCGCGGCCTCGATGGTATTGGCGGTCAGGCGATCGAGATTGAGTCGCGAAGCCGCAGTGTTCTGGGTGAAGACCGGACGAAAGGCGGCGACGCCGAGCTCGGTCGCCTTTTCCACCAGGAAGTCGACAGCATCCTTTTTCAAGGGCGCGAAACAGAGCCAGATGTCGGGGCCGCTATCCTGCAATCGTTGCTGGCTATCCAGGGTCAGTTCGACCAGTCGCTTATCGCATTTACTGATGGTCGCCGCATATTCCCCATCGCGGCCGTTGAACACCTGTACGGGATCGCCGACGGCCCGCCGCAATACGTTGCGCAGGTAATGCGCTGCCCGCTCGTCCAGGGACAGATGCTGGCCGGCGGCAAGATCGGCGGTGACGTAAAGGCGCGGAACCATGGTTACTGACAATATCCCTCTAAGCCGCTGGGCAAATAAACCGTCGGACGAATAAAAGCGGGTTCGCTTCCCTTTAAATCGATCGCGCTCTAAAGTGCGGCGCAACCGGATCAAGGGCAGCGCCAGCCGTCTGGGCTGCGCCGGCCAGCAAGGAATCCCGAACGGCATGTATAGCGCAACTGATATCAATGCGGGCAACTGGGTCGACCGCTGGTTCCCCCCGCATCTCCGGCCCTATCTGCGGCTCGCCCGGGCTGACCGGCCGATCGGCACCTGGTTGCTGCTGCTGCCCTGCTGGTGGTCCATCGCCCTGGCCGCGGAACCGGGACATTGGCCGGATCTCTGGCTGATGATCCGCTTTGGCATCGGTGCCTTGGTCATGCGGGGTGCGGGCTGCACCATCAACGACATGGCCGACCGCGACATTGACGTCAAGGTTGCCCGCACCGCGACGCGGCCTTTGGCGAGCGGGGCCCTCTCCATGCGCCAGGCTTGGCAGTTCCTGGCCCTGCAATTGGCGGTGGGCTTCCTGATTTTGATCAGCCTGTCCTGGCCGGCGATCTGGCTCGGCGTCGCCTCGCTCTCCCTGGTCGTCATCTATCCCTTCATGAAGCGCATCACCTGGTGGCCACAGGTGGTGCTGGGTCTTGCCTTCAACTGGGGCGCCTGGATGGGCTGGGCCGCGGTGCGCCACGAGGTCGGCAGCCCCAGTCTGCCGCTTTATCTTGCCGGCATCTGTTGGACCTTGGTCTATGACACGATCTATGCCCACCAGGACAAGCAGGACGACATGCTGGTCGGCGTCAAATCCACCGCCTTGCGCTTCGGGGCGAAGACCCGGCAATGGCTGACCGGCTTCGCCATCGCCCAGGTGCTGCTGATTGGCATCGCCTTCGAGGCGGCGCATCTGGCCTGGCCGGCTTATCTCTTCCTGCTGGTCGTGGCCGGCCATCTCGCCTGGCAGATCATCGGCGTCGATCTCACTTATCCGCAGGACTGCAAGGCCAAGTTCCTCAGCAACCGCGATCTCGGCCTGCTACTGCTCATCGGCATCGTGCTCGCCCGGCTGGTGGGGTGAGCGATGGGCGTCGATCCCAAAGAGTTCATCCGCAGCCAGACCGTCCTTGTCGCACCGCCTTTGACGCCGGAGATCAAGCTGCATCTCGCGACCGAGATCACGCCGATCTGGGAAGCGACCGAGGAGACGCTGGCCAAGGGCAATATCCCGCCGCCTTATTGGGCCTTCGCCTGGCCGGGCGGGCAGGCGCTGACCCGTTACCTGATGGATAACAGTGACTGGGTGCGCAATCGCCGGGTACTGGATTTCGCCGCCGGCAGCGGCTTGACCGCGATCGGCGTCGCCAAGGCCGGTGCCGCCTCCATCGAAGCGGCGGAGATCGATGCCTTTGCCATCGCCGCAATAGAACTTAATGCTGCGGCCAACAATGCCAGTGTGCGGGTCATCATGGATGACGTGATCGGCCAGGGTGTCGATCGCGATGCCGGGCGCTGGGACGTCGTGCTCGCCGGCGACGTCTGCTACGAAAAGCCGATGGCCGAGCGGGTGATCGCCTGGTTCCGGCAATTGGCGGCGCGGGGTGTCACCATTCTGATGGGCGATCCCGGCCGCAATTATCTCCCTGGCAGTGGCTTGATCGAAGTGGCGCGCTATGACGTACCGACCACGTTGGAGCTCGAGGATCGTACCGTGCGCGAGACCGTCGTCTGGCGCTTGATGCCGTGATCGCTGGTAGATGAGGCGAATGCTGTGAACGAAACGAGCAGAACTGACGCCGCTGCTGGGAAAGCGGTCGAAGCCCGTATTGCGGGCCTCTGGCGCTATCCGGTGGCGAGCCTGCGCGGCGAAGCGCTCGACGAACTGAGCTTTGGCCCCGATGGCGTCATCGGCGATCGCGGCTATGCCGTGCTGGATACGGTGAAGAACGTGCTGGTGGGCTCATCGCGGCCCGGCTGGGACGCGCTGATCACCTGGAACGCCCGTTATCTCGGACCGGTCACCCTGGGTGCCCCTTTGCCGCCGGTCGAGATCAGTTTCCCCGATGGCGGTAGTGTCACCAGCGCCGATGCCGATTGCGATGACCGCCTGTCGGCGCGGCTCGGCAAGCCGGTGCGGCTGGTGCTCAATGACGGCAGTGTCGTGCCGCCGCGTTATGCCCTGGCGCCCTGCCATTTCCTCACCACCGCCAGCTTGGCAGCTTTCCGGGACATCTATCCGGAAGGCACCTTCGAGCCGGCGCGATTCCGCCCCAATCTGTTTCTCGATTGCGGCCCGGCCAAGGGTTTCCTGGAACAGGCTTGGCATGGCCGGCACCTGTGCGGTGCGGCTGCAGCCGATGCCGAACTCAGCGTGACCGAGGATTGCGTGCGTTGCGCCATGACAGTGCGGGCCCAGGGTGATCTGCCGAAGGATCCCCGTATCCTGCATACAGTGACCCAGTTCAACGATACCAATTGCGGCGGCTATGCCGCGGTGGTGCGGCCCGGGCGGCTGGCGCGCGGCGCCGCGATGACCATCGCGCCGTAAACCGGCCCGCCGTCAGGCCTCTGGATGTGTCAGGCCTCTGGATGTGTCAGGGGCCGGCCCAGCAACAATTCCCGGCATTTCAGGGCCAGGATACAGAGCACCAAAGCGAGGGCCGTGCTGTTCGCCGCCATCAGTGCCGGCGAGCCGATCAGGACGCCATAGGTCAGCCACAGGCCGGAGCCCAGTGCCATCATCAGATACATGACCAGCGAGACGTCGCGGGCGGAGCGGCTGCGCCAGATCTTCAGTGCCTGCGGCAGAAAGGACGAGGTCGTCAGGCACGCAGCGGCGAAGCCGATCATCTCGATCCAGGCGGGATTGTTCATCTGAGGGTCACTTCGGCGGCCCGAAGCCGCACCGATGGTCACAGCGTGAGGCATCGGCGCTATGCCGCCGGATCAGCCTCGTGAGATCCGGCGGGGTGAAACCTGCGTATCAGCTGGCTTCCTTGACCGGGCGGGTGCCCTTGGCCAGTTTCTCGATGCGGTAGCGGCTCATGGCATCGTCCACCGTCGACCAGGCGCGCCGCGACCATTCGATCTTGGCGCTGTCATAATCGTCGAACGGACCGAACCATTGCTCGCCGCCGCCAGCCGCCGGCTCACAGAAAGTGGTATCGGCATAGGGACAGCCGACCACCCAGTAGACGCTCTCGCCGCCTTCTTCCTCGATGCGGAAGCGGGCATTGGCCTGGTCAACGGATTCCCAAGCGCGCTTCTGCCATTCGGATTTGGCGTCGTCATATGAGGAAAACGGGCCGTAGCGGTGTTCTTTGCCACCGTCCTGGAGACGGTTGAAATTGGTGTCGGCGTAGAGGCCGCCAACCACCCAATAACGTTTCATAATCGAGCACACCCCAATTGTGGTCGCCGAACCTAATCCGGATGCTGATTTGGTCGAAAAGACGCAATTGCAGCATCGAAATTCAACGATCATCAGTTTAAGCTAAAAACCGAGTCGCGAACATCACGAAATTGACCTGCCTGTGCTAACAAACCCTTACGGCATCTGCCAAATTCGCTTGCGGCGACGGGGCCGTCCAGCGAGAGGTTCTTGGTGCAGAGCAGCATGAAACAAAACCAGGGAGAATTTTAGATGTCCAAAGGCATGCAGCCGAAGGATTTCGCCGACCTCTACGACAAGTTCCAGGCCAATGTGTCGCGCTATGACTGCGGGCGTTTCTGCAGCCCGCTGAACCACGGCGGTGGCCCCGTCTGCTGTTCGACGCAGCACGCCGTGCCGGTGGTCGAGAAGGCGGAATATGACCTGCTGAAGACCCGGACGGATCTCTGGCACCGCTTCAAGCCCTATGATGCCACCACCAAGAAGATCGTCAGCGAGCTGGGGAAATCCTGCCTCGCGATCGAATGCAAGGGGGCCCGCCATTGCGAGCGCGATAACCGCACGCTCGCCTGCCGCGCCTTCCCCTTCTATCCGTATATCAACAAGGAAGGCGAATTCATCGGCATCGGCACCTATTGGATCTATGAGGATCGCTGCTGGCTGATCTCCAACATGCAGGTGGTGGAGCGGGACTTCCTGCAGGAATTCATCGCCGCCTATGAATACTGCTTCGAAAAGGACCCGGCCGAGTTCGAGACCATGAAGCAGCATTCAGCCACCCATCGCCGCACCTTCACGCGGGCGAAGCGGCCGATCTTCCTGATCGCCCGTGAAGGCGGTTTCCTCAAGGTGCTGCCGGGCGGCAAGGGTATCGTCAAAGTCAGCCGCGACGACCTGCCGCGCATCGGCGTCTACAAATCCGAGCGCGCTTACGCCAAGGCGGTGAAGGCCGCCAATGGCGAGATGCCGAAACAATCCGTGATGGCAAGCTAGGCATCCATTATTCAATCATCCGTTGATGGGCTGCGTGATCGGCGCGGAAAACGCGTCGGTCATCGCTTGTCGCCTGCGGAAGCTCAGCGCCCAGGCAAGTAGTGCGATGCCAGCGGCGACGAGCACCGGCAGGCGCAGGCCGACATGCTCGGCGGAGGTGCCGATCAGCAGGGTGCCGAGCCCGGCGGCAAGGCGCATCAGCAGGAAACGTGTGGCCATGACGCGGCCGCGCTGGGATTCCGCGATCGAGAGCTGCAACAGGGTCACCGTGCTGGTGCGGCGGATCTCACCGGCGATGCCGAAGGCGACCATGGCCGCCAGAGCGAGGATGAACTGGTCGACCAGGACCAGCCAGGCGATGGCGATCGTATAACCGAGGAAAGCCCACAGCACTCGCTGCGGCGACACGGCCTTGCTGCCGCCATAAGCGAGCCAGAGGGCGGCGACAGTGGCACCCAGCCCACCTGCCGTCATCAGCGCCGACATGCCGCCGACACCGCGGCCCAGTACGTGATCGGCATAGGCCGGCAGCATTTCGTAGATCCCGTTGCCCATGGCATCGCCGACCAGCGCCAGCAGGAGGAGGGTCCTGATGCCGCGATGGCCGAGGATGTAGCGGATGCCGTCCCAGAGATCGTGATGCGCCGGTCGGCCGCTCGGTACTGGCGGTTCGAAATCCGCCGGCGTCTTCAGGCAGAGCGTGGTGGCGATATAGACCGCATAGCCGACGACATTGCTGGCGAAGGCCGTGGCCGCGCCGAAGCCGTGGATCAGCCAGCCGGCGATCGCCGGACCGGCGAAGATCGCGAACTGGGTATAGGCGGCATTGACGGCGATGGCAGCCGGGAGCCGCTGGCGGGCGACGAAGCGTGGCAGCATGCCGAACATCGCCGGAACGCTGAAGCCATGGATCGCTCCCTGCAAGGCGACCAGGACTGCCAGCCACCAGATCGTCAGCTGGCCCGAAGCGGCGAGTACGGTCAGCGCCAAGGCCTGGAACAGCGCCAGTGCGGCGGTGACCTGGTTGATCCACAGCCGGTCGACGCGGTCGGCCAGTACGCCGCCCCAGGGCAGGATCAGGACGTTCGGGACGATCTCGATCAGTGCGACGATGGCGAGCCAGGTGGTGGAATGGGTCAGTTCCCAGGCGGTCCAGGACACCGCCACTTCCTGGATGAAGAAGCTCAGCCAGGAGGCGATCGACCCCACGGTATGGATGCGGAAATTGCGATCCGCAAAAGCCTCGCCGATGCCGCCCAGACCGATTTTCACGCGCCGCTCCCCATGCCCTGACCGCTAGCATCGGGCTTCACCGGCGATCGGCAAAGCGCTTTATCGTCAAACGACGGGATTAAATCAGGCAGCGGGTTTGCGCGCCTTTTCCTTCGCATACAGGAAGGTGCCGAGCAGTAGCCAGCGTCGCGCTTGTGTCTCCTTGCCCGGCAAGGGGGTGAGCGGTGTAGTGTAATGCCAGAAGGGCAGGCGGTAGATGGTGAGGCCGCCGAGGCTCGCCACCGGCACGATCTCAGTGAAATGCCCGCCCTTGGCATAGACCAGGTACTGGTGCTGCACGGCGCGGTTGGCGAGCGACAGATGGATGTCGAGATAGCCCTGCGCCGCCTGCTTGTTTTCCGGATGGTGATCGTTATGCGGGCCGGCATAGTCGCCCGGCCCATAGCACAACACCTGCTGGCCGCCCTTGGGGTCGAGCTTGCGGCCGACCACGGCTTCGGCAAAGGCAATGAAGCTATCGCTGGACAGGAGATCGATGAGGCCGATCTCGCGGGCGACCGCCATCGCCTTGCCACGGCGATTCTCGAGATAGGCCGTCATCACCCGGGCCGTCTTCGGCAGCCATTCCTCGTAATCCTGTTGCATCTCCCAGATGGTTTCCGGCGGGATCGGCGCTTCCATGCGGGTGAGATGCGGCAGCATCTGCGCCTCCAGCACCCGGCGCAGGTTTTCCGCCTGTTTCCTTGCCACCATGCCGTCGAGGGCAATGAAGCGCCGCCTTGGATCGGCGAGCGCCCCGCAGATTGCCTGGTCCCTGCCTGCCAGCACCCGGCGCCCGGCGGGGCTCAGGAGGTCTTCGAATTCTCGGGGGATCTGCAGCATGACGGCGCCTGGCTCTGTTCCACCTCGCGTCTATAGCCCGGCTTTCTGCCGATGGTCAAAACGCCCCGGCAATACGGTGCCGGCAATACGGGGCCGGCTTCGTCGCATTTGTCACAAGCTTTGATTATGCTCTCGCGGGCCTGAAACATTGAGAAGGGGCTGCTGGAGATGCGATTGCGCGGAGCGAAGCCGGTTGCTGCCACAGGCATTGTCGGCGCGATCCTGCTGCTGCTCCTGATAGGGACGCCGCGTCTCGCCGCTGCCGGCGGCCAGAGCGGCGATTTTGATCTTTATGTGCTCAGCCTGTCCTGGTCGCCGGAATATTGCGCCGGCCATCAGAACGATGCCACGCAATGCGCCGCCGATAAGCATTTCGGCCTGGTCGTGCACGGGCTCTGGCCGCAATACGTGACGCCCCGCCCGGATCCCGTCTCGGGGAAGCAAAGCGGCTGGCCGGACAATTGCCGCAGTTCTGCCAATCCCGCCCCGCCGGAGGAGGCCACCGCCGTCTGGCCCAGCCTCGGCCTCTATCGCCATGAATGGCAGACCCATGGCACCTGCACCGGCCTTGCACCGGGCAGCTATGTCGATTTGACCAAGGAATTGCGGCAGCGTTTCCAGATGCCCGCCGCCTTGCTGCCGGAAGGGCGTGACCAGATGATCGGCGTCGATCAATTGCGGGCCGCCATCATTGCCGCCAATCCCGGCCTCGCGGCCGCGGGTCTGGCCCTGGTCTGCCACCGCAACCGGCTGGCGGAAATCCGCCTCTGCCTCGGTCGCGACGGATCGCATGATTATGCCGGCTGTCCGGCGACCGTCTCCAATGACGATCCCTGCCCGGACACGGTCCGGATTCGCGGACTTGGTAACTGACCTGCTTTGCGCTCTATCTCATTGAATAGAGACAGATTCACGTTTTAGACAGAATCGCGGAGCGATTCTGTCTAAAACGATCCGGCTCTAAAACGCGGAAAACCGGGCAGTGACGAGCGGCATTTGAGTTCGAGCGGCCCGATCCGGTAAGATCGCGGCCACCTGACCGGCCGATTTCCAGCAAGAGCGCGTGATGACCCGATCCCTGGCGAGCAATACCCAAGACGCCCTCTGGCTGGAGAGCGAGCGCCTTATCCTGCGTCCCCTGGCGCCGGGCGACGCCGATCCCATCACCGCCTTGGTCAATGACTGGGACGTGGTGCGCTACACCGCCATGATCCCCTTTCCCTATCAGCGGCAGATGGCGGCGGATTTCATCCAGTCGCAGGCCGCGGTCGATCCCGCCGGCTCCTTCAACCTCGCCATTGCCCGCAAGACGGATAACGCGCTGATCGGCTGCATCGGCCTTATCCGCGGGCAAGAGGCGGCGACGGCCGAGCTCGGCTATTGGCTCGGCCGGCCGTTCTGGTCCCAAGGCTATGGCAGCGAGGCGGTCCGGCGCCTGGTCGATTTCGCCTTTACCGAGCTTGGCCTCGCGCAGCTGATCGCCAGCGCCGTGCCGACCAATCTCGCCTCGCACCGAGTGCAGGAGAAGAACGGCTTCGTCATCGATGGCGCCGAGGAAATCGCCGCGCCCGCTCGCGGTCATCCGCTGCAGGTGATCCGGCGCCGGCTCGATCGCGCCGACTGGCCGCCGAAGGCGCCGATGCGCATTGTCACCGTGGTGGCGGTGGCCCTGGTCGATGTCGATGGGCGCATCCTGCTGGCGCAGCGGCCGGCGGGCAAGAGCTTGGCCGGCCTATGGGAATTTCCCGGCGGCAAGCTGGAGGCGGGGGAGACCCCGGAAGCCGCCCTCATCCGCGAGCTACATGAAGAGCTGGGAATCGACGTCAAGGCAAGCTGCCTGGCGCCGCTCACCTTCGCCTCGCATACTTATGAGCGCTTTCATCTCCTGATGCCGCTTTATGTCTGCCGTCGCTGGCATGGCAGCGTCAGCGGCCGCGAGGGCCAGAAGCTGGCCTGGGTGCGGCCGCAGCAGTTGAAAGACTATCCGATGCCGCCGGCCGATGAGCCGTTGATCCCGATGCTACTTGACCTGCTCTAGCTGCACGACCTCAGAGGGTCAGGCCGGGTGGCAGCGGTCTGTTGAGTTGCGCCTGGACGCGCTCATGGGTGGCGAGGTCACGCACCCATTCGTAATAGACACCCTTGAGGGCTGCGATGATGGCACCCGCGACCTGCAACCGGCTGATGCCGGCAGCATGGTGCGGCGGTGGTGAGGCTGTCGCATCCTCAATGACAGCAACGCGATGGCCGAGGCTGAGCAGGCCGATTGCCGACTGGCCGACGCAGACATCGGTTTCGAGGCCGACGAGAACGAAATCGCGTCGCCCCGTCGCGTCGATCGCGGCGCGGATATCCGGCTGACCGCAAAGGCCGAAGACCATCTTGTTGAAGACAGGGACATCGGCCGGCAATTCCTTGAGGAGGTCCGGCACCAGGGAGCCGTTCGCCGGGATATCTTCAGCCGTCGCGATGATGGGGATGTCGAGGATGCGGGCAACCCGCATCAACCAGGCGATGCGCGCCGCCAGCGGTTGGCGCTGATCAAGCGGCAGCTTATCGAGGAAGTATTGCTGGACGTCGATGACGACCAGACAGCTGCGGTCGCGCTCCAGCAAATCCTGCGACCGGTCCATGATCCATTCCCCAAAATGCTTGTTGCTTGATCGGATAACGCCTTCTTCAGCGCGATCCTGAGGGCTGGGACGGGCCTTGGCAAGGCCCGGGCTGATGCCTATCGCTGCAGCGGATCACTGGCGCGGCGCGTCGAGAAAATCCCTGAGATTGGTCTTGCCGCTGCCGGGCCGGAGCGGCTGCTGCTGCGATTGATGCGGGGCCCATCCCGTCAGGAACAGGATCTGGAAGGTGGCGACCAGCCGGCCGTCACTATTCGTATGATCCTGGGCATAGAGTGCTGCTGCATGGGCAAGCACGCTGCGCCGCGTTGGCCGGCGCAGCCGGTCGACCACCAGATTGGCTTCGCCCATGCCGCGGAGATCGCCGAGCAGCTTCATGAAGTCGCCATAGGTGACGGTGACGGTCTCGCTATCGACCACCGGCAAGGCGAAACCCGCCCGTTGCATCAGCGCCGCGGCATCGGCGACTTCGGCGAAAGGCGAGACCCGCGGGCTGATGCCGCCGGTCTCGGCCAGTTCTGCCCGCATCAGGCAGTCGCGCAATTCCTGCAAGGTGCGGCCGCCGAACATGGCGCCGAGAAACAGGCCATCGGGCTTCAGGGCGTCGCGAATCTGCAACAGGGCACCCGGCAGGTCATTGACCCAGTGCAGGTTGAGATTGCTCATGATGAGATCGAGCGCGCCTGGCTTGAACGGCAGCCATTCCTCATCGAGGATCACCGCCGGGCCGTTGCGGCGCGCCAGTTGCAGCATGGTCGGCGAGAGATCGGCCTGCAGCAGGGTCTCGATGCCGCCGCGCCCGCCGCGCAATTCGGCGAGGCTGCCGATGCGACAACCGAGATCAAGCGCCAGCGGGAAACGGTGCGTGATGTCATCGAGCCGGTCGAGCAAACGCTCGGCGATCTCGGCAATGAGAAAACCGTGATCGTCGAAGCCTGCGGCTGCCCGGTCGCGCCGGCGGCGCAGGAGCTGACGGTCAAAGATGCGGGCTTTGGCTGGAACCGTCGACGACAAGGCGGCGGCGGTCTCTGGCGGCTGCGGAGACTGGCTCATGCTTTTTCACTAGGCCAGTCGCGGTCCCGATGCAACGATACAATGGGTGCAATGGCAGCGTGCGTGCGGATGCTCACAGACGCGACATCTGGCATGGACTGGTGTAGCGCCGGGGCCGGCAAGAAGGGCGCCAGCTTGACAAGCGAAGCGACCCGATGCGCCAATGGCCCATGCTGAAAGCCGTTGCCGCGACACCGCTGATCCGGCCCTTGCTCGACGTTTCCGGGCGGGTGGGCCGTTATCTGGTCGATGCCGTCCTGCCGCCGCGCTGCTTGAAATGCGGCATATTGATCGACGCACCGGAAAGCCTTTGTCCCGCCTGCTGGGCGGGATTGCGGTTTCTCGCGGCACCCCAATGTGCCTGCTGTGGCTATCCCTTCGAGATGGCGGCGGAGGCGGGCGCACTTTGCGCCGCCTGCATGGCCGTCCGGCCGCCCTATCGAAAGGCACGGGCCGCCTGGGCCTATGACGATGGTTGCCGCGACCTCATTCTCGCCTTCAAGCATGCCGACCGGCTGGATCTCGCCAAGCCCTTTGCCCGCTGGATGGCGCAAGCCGATGCGGAGCTGCTGTCGGAAGCCGATCTCATCACCCCGGTGCCGTTGCATTGGCAGCGCCTGCTGTCCCGGCGCTACAACCAGGCGGCGTTGCTGGCCCAGGCCCTGGCAAGGCTCGGGGATCGGCCGCTGGCGCCCGATCTACTGCGCCGCCGCAAAGCCACCCAGAAGCAGGGCCATCTCAGCCGCCTCGGCCGCCGCCGCAATGTGCAGGGGGCTTTCGAGCTCACGCGCCAGGGGCGGCAACTTGTCGCAGGGAAGCGGGTGCTGTTGGTAGATGATGTCGTTACCACCGGGGCGACCATCGAAGGCTGCTGTCGGATATTGCTGTCTGCTGGTGCCGTTTCGGTCGATATCCTGGCCCTGGCCAGGGTTGTGCGGCCCCGCTAGCCCGGTTTTGGCCATCCTCTTACATATGTTTCGCGAGCGCCGATTTCTGTGCGCAGGCTCACAATTGGGAACTTTTCGGGAACTTTGCTGCCTCAAGCCAGCCTTGCGGCAGACGCAAGCAGGATGTCCTTGCCAACCTCGCATTAACGTCCAAATGATACTGTGACGCTTCGGTTGCGACGGACTCGGGAATGTATGGCTCGAGCACTTCGTCAGTTTGCAGAAGCCGCGAAGGAGCCCTTGAACCCATCATGGCGCAGGTTGAGATCTACACGACAATGATTTGCCCGTATTGCTACCGGGCGAAGAAGTTGCTCGATACGAAGGGCGTAACTTACACGGAAATCGATGTCATGACCGATGGCAAGCTGCGCGCCGAGATGCGCGAGCGGGCCGGCGGCCGGACCTCGGTGCCGCAGATCTTCATCAATGGCCGGCATGTCGGCGGCTGCGACGATCTTTATGCCCTCGATCGCCAGGGCGGCCTCAGCCCGCTGTTGCAGCAGGCGCCAGTCTGATCCGCGCTGATCTGATCCACGCCGGGGACGTGCCCGCCTGATCAGTCCCAGCCTGTCCTGCTGATGGATCAGCGGTCGGTTTTGCTGCTATCCTCGCCGGCAGATGATCAGGGCTGAACAGCCCAGCTAGCAACAGAGCGAGGGCAATCATGACCAGTTCCACCTCCGCCTCGGCCTTCAAGGCTGCCTGCGTGCAGATGACATCTGTGCGCGATGTCGAGCCCAATCTGCCCCTCGCGGGCGATCTCATCCGTGAAGCCGCCGCCGCCGGTGCCAAGCTGGTGATGACGCCGGAAAACACCACCATCATCGAACCCGACCGCAAGCTCGCACTCGTCAAGGCGCTGCCCGAGGATCGGCATCCCGGCCTGCCCTATTTTTCCGACCTCGCGCATAAGGAAGCGATCTGGCTGCTGATCGGCTCGATGCCGATCAAGCTCGATAACGGCAAGCTCGCCAATCGCAGCTTCCTGTTCGGGCCCGATGGCAAGGTCAAGGCCCGCTACGACAAGATCCACGTCTTCGATGTCGACCTGCCGAATGGCGAGGTTTATCGCGAATCCGCCACCGTGCAGCCGGGGGATCAGGCGGTGGTCGCCGAGACGCCGTGGGGCGCTCTCGGCATGACCATCTGCTACGATCTCCGCTTTGCCTATCTGCACCGGGCCTTGGCCCATGCAGGCGCCATTTTCCTCACCGTACCTGCCGCTTTCACGGTGCCCACGGGCGAGGCGCATTGGCATGTGCTGCTGCGGG
>Ga0209148_1000992_pt1 | contig 18267 bp, 19 predicted proteins | sample AraplaCol_mMF_r2_2_FD_184288 | JGI IMG/M metagenome (GOLD analysis project Ga0209148, IMG submission 184288) | Arabidopsis root microbial communities from North Carolina, USA - plate scrape CL_Col_mMF_r2 (SPAdes) (version 2) | ecosystem: Host-associated > Plants > Roots > Endosphere | place... | reverse complement strand
ATCAGAGCCTGCAACGGCGCATCCGGGTCGCCCTGCGGCGGCGGCACCCTGGCGATCAGGGTCTCGAGCACGTCTTCCACGCCCAGGCCGGTCTTGGCCGAGCACACGGTGGCGTCGGACGCATCGATGCCGATCACGTCCTCGATCTCTTTCTTGGCGTTCTCCGGATCGGCGTGTGGCAGGTCGATCTTGTTCAGGATCGGCACCACCTCCACGCCCAGGTCGAGCGCCGTATAGCAGTTGGCGACGGTCTGCGCTTCCACGCCCTGCGACGCGTCGACGACCAGCAGCGCGCCTTCGCAGGCGGACAGCGAGCGCGAGACTTCGTAGGAGAAGTCGACGTGGCCCGGGGTGTCGATCAGGTTCAGGTTGTAGATCTGGCCGTCGCGTGCCTTGTATTGCAGCGCGGCGGTCTGTGCCTTGATGGTGATGCCGCGCTCGCGCTCCAGGTCCATCGAGTCGAGGACCTGCGCGTCCATTTCACGTTCCGACAAGCCGCCGCACAGCTGGATGATGCGGTCGGCCAGCGTCGATTTGCCGTGATCGATGTGGGCGATGATGGAAAAGTTACGTATGTTTTTCATTAACAAACTCAAAACCAAAAAGAGCGGCACGCGGCCAGGCCGGTGCGGACGGACAACCACCGATCGCCCGCCGGCGGAATACGAAAAAAGCGCCGCGTCTGGGGGACGGGTCGTTCCCCGGGCGAGCGCCTTATCGGGCGAAACCGGCGTCCAAGCGCCGCGGGTTCACCCGTAAGCTGCCCATTTTACCGGATTTCGAGCCAGAAAGCCCGGTTTCCGGGGGGCCGCCCCCGGGACGACGCGCGACGGCCTGGATAGATGCGGTGCGAAACACGGGCCGCAAGAGCGTTGAAAATTAATTTCCAACCGTCAAGTTGGCGCTGGAAGCGCCGTTAATGGGACATCGGCGGCCCGCCGCCATCCCGATACGTCGCCACCATGATCTACACGTCCGATCCGCAGCAATGGAGCGCCCTGCTGGGCCAGCCCATCGAGACCCGCATCCTGCCCCTGCCCGACGAAGTGCGCGAATTCGTGCACCAGGTAAACATGGCGTCCGGCCTGGATGCCGTGCCCGCGCCGTGCACGCCGGACGTCGCCCTGCAGGCGGACCTGCGCGCCGCGCTGGCCGGCATGCCGGCCGCCGTGCGCGACCTCGCAAGCCCGCTGCTGCTGGGCGTCTGCGTGGGCCGCGGGCTCGGCTCGTCGGGCGTGACGGACATCGTGGCGGATGCCGTCGATGGCCGCATCCTCGGCTGCATCGTGCTGCTCGACATGGATCTGCTGGAAACCCACACCGCCAATTCCTGGGCGACGTGGAAGGAAAACCTGCCGTTTGGCGGCCCCGGCTTCGCGCTGGCCGCGACGATCGCGGAACCGCGCGACGACACCCGCGCACACGCCCTGCAATTCCTGCTGTTGCACGAATTCGGCCACGTCGTGACGGCCGGCGGGTCGTTCCTGCCGCGCTGGTGGGAACCGGTGCCGGCGGCGTCCTTCCCCTTTCTCGACCTGAGCTGGGGCGTCAATGCGCAAGGACGCTTCCTGCCGTGGGACGGTTCCGATTTCGAGCTGCGCGGCGCCGTCGATTTCTACGGCACCAACAAGCTGGACAGCGATGCCATCGTGAGCGCGTACTCGGGCCTGGAAGGCAGCGATTTCCCGAGCCTGTACGGCGCGACGAATCCCTACGACGATTTCGCCGAATGCTTTGCGAGCTATGTCCACAGCGAACTGCTGGGCAGGCCGTACCAGTTGCGCGTCGACTACGACGGCGTGCCGCAGGCGACCCTCGACAGCTTCTGGGCGAGCCCGCGCAGCAATGCGAAGCGGGCGTTCATGCGGGAGTTGCTGGGCAAAGCGACGGTCCCGCGCGTTGCCAACGACGCGCACTTGCTAGTCGCTGCATAAAATACCGTCGTTCCCGCGGAGGCGGGAACCCAATGTAGAGCTGCCCCAATGCTTAAAACTTGGGTCCCCGCCTGCGTGGGGACGACGATTATTTTGGCGCCGCGTGCGCCGCCCGATGCAGCATCCCCTCGAACGCACGGAACACCTTGTCCATCGCAGGCCCCTTGTACGGATACTTGCCCGGGTCGTCCATCGCGTGCACGACCATGGCATTGTCGACTTCGAAGATCAGCAGCCGGCCGTCCTGCGTTTCCGCGCAATCGATTCCGAGGTAGGGCAAGCCGATGCGCGCGTCGATGTCGGCCAGCGCCCCCGCATGGCGCCGCGCGAAGCCGGCGTCGAAATCGGCCATGCCGGCCGCCTCCTCCGCCCGCTTGGCCGCGCTGTCGTCCATGCCCGCGTTCAGGTAGTGCACCATCCAGTGCGACGAGATCGCCAGGTGGCAGATGAACGGCTGTCCGTCGATCAGCACGATGCGATATTTGCGGAACTGGCCGTCCGGTCCGGAATAATCGACGAACGGCGCCAGGTAGAACTCGCCCGCCGGCTGCGCCGCCAGGTAGGCGCGCAACGCGGCTGCATTTTCCACTTTCTGCAGGTCGGTGCCGGCGTGCGAATCGAGCGGGCGCACGATCAGGGGAAATGCGGCGCCCGGCAACGGCGCCTGCACGTCGAGCGCGCCGTCCGCCAGTTGCGCCGCCGTGTCGCGCGCCACGCGCACGGTGCGCGGCATCAGCACGCCCGCCGCGCCGTCCAGCTGCGCATGGGCGCCGTCGCGCGACAGGTGCGCGATCCGTTCCGGACGGTTGATGACAGGACGCGGCCAGCCGTCCAGCATTTGCGCCGCGTCGCGCAGCAGCGCCACGTTGGCGTCCGATTGCGCGATCGACACGAACAGCACGTCGTGGTCGGGCACCTGTTCCGGCAGCGGCAGGTCGAGCGTCAGGTATTGCACGTTCGCGGCGATGTCCGACGTCTGCAGCAGGAATTCGATCGGGGTGTTCGCCATGAAGTCGCCCGGCCCCATCAGCACGAGCAGGTTCAACGTCGGCGTGCGCGCCGGTGCCGGCAAGGTGTACAGCGAGCGGGTGGCGAGCGCGTGCCGCTGCACGTCCAGGCCCGCCTCGCGCTGGCCCAGCAGTTGCAGGACGAAGCTGGCATCGAGCCAGGCGTTCGCGTCGTCGGGATGCGCCTGGGCGCGCGCCAGCAGGCGTTCGCCGATGGGGCGCAGGTCGGCGCGATAAAAGGCGCAGCGCATCAGCGCGGCGGCGCCGATCAGCGGGGCGTGCGGCGTGGCGGCGGCAGCGCCGAGTTCAGGAGTGATCATGCGGTGGGAGGTAAGGATAGACGGCGGCCGGCCCGCAGCACGGCATCGACGAGCGCGTCGACGTCGGCGGGGCCGGTGCGGTGGTTGACGAGCGCGGCGCGGATCGCGTAGCGGCCGTCGAGCGTCGTCGCCGACGGCGCCACGCGGCCTTCGTCGTACAGCGCCAGCACGATCTCGCGGTTGACGCGTTCGGTGTCGGGACAGACATAGCGGAAGCAGACGATGTTCAGGGTGACGGGCGCCGCCAGCTCCAGCTCCGGCTCGGCCGCGACGCGTTCGGCCAGCCGGCGCGCCAGCGCGCACGTGGCCGAGATCGAGCGGCCGATGGCGTCGGCGCCGTAGACCTGGAACGTGAGCCACGTCTTGAGCGCGCGGAAGCCGCGCGACAGGTCGGGGCCGACGTCGCACGGCCAGGCGGTCCCTGCCGCCAGGCCGCGTCCGGCGCGCTGCAGGTACGCGGCCGGCGCGGCGAAGGCGTCGAGCATGCGCTCGCCGTCGCGGGCCAGGAAGTAACCGGCATCGTACGGCACCTGGCCCCATTTGTGGAAATCGAAGGCGATCGAATCGGCCCGGGCGATGCCGTCGAGCCGCGGCGCGACGTCCGGCGCGAGCATGCCCAGCGCCGCGTAGGCGCCGTCGACGTGCAGCCACATGGCCTGCGCGCGCGCGAAATCGGCCAGCGCGGGCAGCGGATCGATGGCGCCCGTGTTCACCGTCCCGACGCTGGCGACGACGAGGAACGGGTGCAGCCCGTTGCCGCGGTCGGCCTCGACCTTGGCGGCGAGGTCGGCGAGATCCATGCGGCCGGCGGCGTCCACGCGCACGCTGCGCAGCGCGTCGGTGCCGAAGCCCGCCATGTCCATCGCCTTGGCGATGCAGCCGTGCGCTTCGGTCGACGCGTACGCGCGCAGCCCGGCGTGCGCGACGAGCCCTTCGGCGCGCACGGCGCGGCCGAGCGCGTGCGTTCGCGCGACGACGACGCCCATGAAGTTGGCGATCGACGTGCCGGTGACGAACACCCCGCGCGCGGTGGCGGGAAAGCCGAACAGGGACGCCATCCAGCCCGATATCTGGTGCTCGACCTCGACGGGCGCCTGGTTGCGTCCGCCGACGTTGGCGTTCAGCGCGCCGGCGATCATCTCGGCGAGCATGCCGACCGGCGTACCGGCGCCATGCACCCAGCCCATGAAGCCGGGATGCGGATTGCCGACGGTATAGGGAATCACATTGTCCTGCAGGGTGCGGTAGGCGTCCGCCAGCGAACCGCGACCGCGCGGCAGCGGCGCGCGCAGGCTCGCACGCGCGTCCGGCGGCATCTGCTGCCACACGGGCCGCGCGCGGATGCCTTCCAGGTGGTCGAACATATCGTCCAGCATCCGGTGCCCGAGGGCACGGATTTCCTTCCAGTCCTCGGGGTCCAGCGTCGTGTCGGGGCCGTCAGCCATAAGCGTCATTCAGGAATCGATGACGCCGATTATCGCAGGTCGCTGCCGAATCGATCCGGTGAACACGATGGGATTGTTATGGCAATTGCTGTCGCAACTAGGCGGCGGCCACGGCTTGCAGGCCGAGATGGCGCCGCAGCGCCGCCTCGTCGAGGAAGTAGTGGCACAGCTCGGTGCCGGCCGGATCGCCGTACAGCACGGGCACCAGTTCGTCGAAGCGGGCCACCAGGGCCGGGTCGGCGTCGACGTCGACCACGTCCACCGTGTAGGCCTGCCCCTGGCGCGCCATGAAGGCCTGCAGCGCCGCCAGCATGTCGTCGCACAGGTGGCAGTACGACCTCGAATACAGCGTGAAGCGGGGCGTTCCGCTCATGGGCGCGGCCGAATGACGAGATAGCGCGAGACATTGTCGCGCCGCACCAGCAGGGCCACCGGCTTCTTGGCGTCGAGCTTGGCGACGAGCCCGTTGAACTGGGCGGCGCCCGTGATCTCGACATTGTTCATCTGCAGGATCACGTCGCCCTGGCGGATGCCGGCCGACGCCGCGCGTCCTTCGGCGAACTCGACCAGCACGCCCGCTTCCGTCTTGAGCTCGCGCTTCTGGGCGGCGCCGAGGTCGGAGACGTGCAGGCCCAGCGCGTTCGGCGCCTGGTCCGGCGCCGGCTTCTTGGGCGTCGTTTTCGCTGTCGGCGATTTTTCTTCCTGCAGTTCGACGATGGTCACCGGCAGGTCGAGCTGGCGGCCGCGGCGCCACACGGTGACGGTGGCGCGGCTGCCGACGGCGCTGCCGCCGACGAGGCGCGGCAGGTCGGACGAACGGTCGATGTCGCGGCCGTTGAATTTCAGGATGATGTCGCCGACCTTGACGCCGGCCTTGTCCGCCGGCCCGCCCGGCTCGACCATCGCGACCTCGGCACCGCGCGCGTGGCCGAGGCCCAGCGATTCGGCCACGTCCGTCGTGACTTCGCTGATCTGCACGCCGAGGCGACCGCGCGTGACCTTGCCGGTCTTGCGGATCTGGTCGGACACGCGCATGACCTCGTCGATCGGCACGGCGAACGAGATGCCGTTGTAGCCGCCGGACAGCGTCGCGATCTGCGAGTTGATGCCGATGACTTCGCCACGCATATTGATCAGCGGGCCGCCCGAGTTGCCGGGGTTGACGGCCACGTCGCTTTGGATCAGCGGCAAATACTCTCCCGTATCGCGCGCCTTGGCCGAGATGATGCCGGCCGTCACCGTGTTCTCGAGGTTGAACGGCGAGCCGATGGCGATCACCCACTCGCCCACGCGGATCTTGCTGGAATCGCCGATGCGCACGCTGGGCAGGTTGCGTCCGTCGACCTTGAGCAGGGCCACGTCGCTGCGGGCGTCCGAGCCGAGCACCTTGGCCTTGAATTCGCGCCGGTCGGTCAGCGTGACGACGACCTCGTCCGCGCCCTCCACGACGTGCGCATTGGTCAGCACGAACCCGTCGTCCGAAATGATGAAGCCGGAGCCGACGCCCCGCTGCACGCGCTCTTCCTGCGGCAGCTCCGCGGGCCCGCCGCGGCGTCCGCGCGGCGCCATCTGGCCGCCGAAGAAGCGGCGCAGGAATTCCTGCATTTCCTCGTCGGGCCCGCCCTGGTCGAGGCGGACGCGTTCGGTGGTGCGGATATTCACGACGGCCGGACCGACCTTGTCGACGAGGTCGGCAAAGTCGGGCAGGCCGGTGACGGCCGGGACCGCAACGGGCGCGGCCGCGTGGACCGCCGGGACGGACATCAGACTCGCGCCCGCAAATACGAGGGCGGACAGGATCGCGCTTCCGGTTTTGCTTGTCATAGGATCGATTAGGTCTGTGCTTGGATGGATGATATGGTAAGACAAAAGCGCATTGTTGTCGCGCTGGCACGGCCGTGGCGGACGGGGTGGCGGTCCGGCGTTCCGGCATGGGACGGCGCGGGCCGCTGCATGGCCGCGCCGGGAGATGCGCCAGCGGCTCAGGTGGGCCCGGCCACGGTCTGGTCGAATTGCGCCGCCGGACCGGCCGCGTCGCCGGCGCCGGCCGCGCGCTTGCCCGGCAGCGGTTCGGCCTCGAGGCGTGCCGCCAGCCGTTCGGCGAAGCCGGGCGACAGGTCGGGCGCGGGCGCCGCGCGCAGGACGTCGCCGATCTGGTGAAAGAGCGCCCAGGCCAGCTGGCCGTCCGGACCGTCCAGGGCGGCGAGCGCCAGTTCCTGGTCGGCATCCGGAACCTCGCCGTCGCTCAACGCCGAGATGAGTTCGCGGTTTTTTTTGTTCGTGTCCATCGTCATTCCATCACGCCGGTATGTGATCCCAGGTCTCCAACATCGGGAACCCCGCCCCGGACGGCCGCCGGCCGCTTCCGGATATGCAAGATTCCTTCGCGATCATCGCTACCTACCGACGTTTGTCCGCCGAGATATCGAGCAAGGGCCGCAATTTCTCGGCGATGACTTCGCGCGCCCGAAAAATCCGGCTCCGCACCGTACCGATTGGACACGCCATCACTTCGGAAATTTCCTCGTAGCTTAAACCTTCAATTTCGCGCAGGACGATTGCTGTCCGTAATTCCAGCGGCAAGGCTTCCATGGCCGCGTTCACGGTATAGGCGATCTGCTTGCTGGCCAACATCGATTCCGGTGTATTAATGTCTCGCAAGCTATCCGCGTCGTCAAATCCTTCCGCACGTTCGGCATCGGTTTCCGTCGAGGTCGGCGCCCGCCTGCCTTGCGTAACGAGAAAATTCTTTGCTGTATTGATTCCTATCCGGTACAACCACGTATAAAACGCGGAATCGCCGCGGAAATGGCGCAGCGCACGGAACGCCTTGATGAAGGTTTCCTGCACGACGTCTTCCGCCTCGGCCGGATCGTGCACGAGGCGCGACACGAGCCGCATGAGGCGACGCTGGTATTTCGCCACCAGCAGGTCGAACGCCCGGCGATCGCCAGCCTGGACGCGCTCAACCAGCAGTTGATCACATTCGCGTTCGGTCGTCACTGCAATGCCCCGTTGGCTGCGGCGGCGTCCCTGTTATACGGAAACGTGGACAAGCCGCCGAGCGTTGCCGATGCTCGCGACGGGACGACGTTTCTCTAAGAGTTGGTCCGCTGCAATAAGTTCGATGAGTCTTCGCATCCTTCGTCTGCATCTCCGCGCCGGCCGACCACTGCCAGAGCGACAGCCAGCGCGCGCCATGTGGCGGCGTCGACGCTGTCGCGCCACACGCCCAGGACGCTTGGCCCCGAGCCCGGCGCGGCATACCGCAACAGCATCAGCATCGGCCAGATGACCGAGCCCGGCAGCAGGACCGCATTGCCGCCCTGCGGGCCGCCCACGTCCTGTTGTACCGTCACGCGTAAGTCGCCGGTTCCAGAAATATCAATCCGGTGCATCTTTGGACGACGGGCCGTGGCGGCCAGCACGGCGGCGCCGGCGCCGGCCAGCGCGAACGCCACCAAAGGCGTTAACAGGAAACGTCCGGGCGCCAATAGCCCGACGGCTAGCGCCGATGCGCATTGCGCCAGGCCGCAACCGCCCCACACGACACGCTGGATGCGTGAAGGCCTGACGAGCGCGGAAACCGCGATCGACATGGGAATACTCGCTGGGTTAATGTGGCCGCTCGGCCAGAAATGACAAACGCCCATTCCTTTGACAGGAATGGGCGTCTGAAAGTTCGGATATCGTTTAGATCTTTGCGAAGACCAGCGTACCGTTGGTGCCGCCGAAACCGAAGGAGTTTTTCACCGCGTAATCGATCTTCATGTCCCGCGCCATGTTGGCGCAGAAGTCCAGGTCGCATTCAGGATCCTGGTTGAAGATGTTGATCGTCGGCGGCGACACCTGGTTGTGGATCGCGAGCACGGTGAACACCGACTCCAGGCCGCCCGCGCCACCCAGCAGGTGACCCGTCATCGACTTGGTGGAGTTGACGACCAGCTTGCCGGCATGGTCGCCGAAGGTGCGCTTGATGCCCTTCACTTCCGCCACGTCGCCCACCGGGGTCGACGTGCCGTGCGCGTTCACGTAGTGCACCTGGTCCGGGTTGATGCCCGCGTACTGCATCGCGGCGACCATGCAGCGCGATGCGCCGCTGCCGTCCTCGAGGGGTGCCGTGATGTGGTTGGCGTCCGCGCTCATGCCGAAGCCGACGACTTCCGCATAGATCCTGGCGCCGCGCGCCTTCGCGTGTTCGTACTCTTCGAGCACCATGACGCCTGCGCCCTCGCCCAGCACGAAGCCGTCGCGGTCGCGGTCCCACGGACGCGATGCCGTCGCCGGATCGTCATTGCGCGACGACAGCGCACGTGCCGAGGCGAATCCGCCCAGGCCCAGCGGCGACACGGTCGATTCCGCACCGCCGGCGATCATCACGTCGGCGTCGCCGTACTCGATCAGGCGGGCGGCCTGGCCGATGCAGTGCAGGCCGGTCGTGCACGCGGTCACGATGGCCAGGTTCGGGCCGCGCAGGCCGAACTTGATCGACAGGTCACCCGAAATCATGTTGATGATCGACGCGGGGACAAAGAACGGCGAGATACGGCGCGGGCCGCGATTGTCGTACTCGGCCTTGGTCTCCTCGATCATCGGCAGGCCGCCGATGCCGGAGCCCACGAGCACGCCGATGCGGTCGGCATTGTCCTCGGTGACGACGATGCCCGAATCCTGTATCGCCTGGATGCCCGCGGCCATGCCGAAATGGATGAACGTATCCATATGGCGGCCTTCCTTGCCAGGCAAGTATTCCTCGACGTTAAAGTTCTTCACTTCGCCCGCGAAGCGGGTCGAAAATGGCGTTGCGTCAAACTTGGTGATATTGGCAATGCCCGATTTGCCCGCCAGTGCTGCTTCCCACGCCTCGGCAATGGAGTTGCCGATCGGAGAGATGCAACCCAGGCCGGTAACGACGACACGGCGGTTGCGTGAACTCAAGCGCTTCTCCTGAAATCCTGAAAGCTTAGGCCTTGACGTGTGCCTGTGCGTACTCGATAGCCTGACGGACGGTCGTGATCTTCTCGGCCTGCTCGTCCGGGATTTCCATTTCGAATTCGTCTTCCAGGGCCATCACCAGTTCCACGGTGTCCAGCGAGTCAGCGCCGAGGTCGTCAACGAACGAGGAATCGATTTTGATGTCTGCTTCGGCAACGCCCAGTTGCTCAGCGACGATTTTTTTAACGCGTTGTTCGATATCCGACATGTTATGGCTCCATTAGGTATGTGTTGCGGAAAGTGCGCGCATTTTATCAGGCTTTGCGCGTTGAAAAACTATTTTCAGCGTCTGACGCTAAATCATACGAAACTACAGCCAACTGCTGAGATTTCTTTTTAAAACGTGCCGGCCGAGCCCGTCAAAACCGGCCGCCGGCACGTCCGGCCGTCAGTTCATGTACATGCCGCCGTTGACGTGCAGCTCGGTCCCCGTGATGTAGCCGGCCTGCGGACCGGCCAGGAAGGCGACCGCGTGCGCGATGTCTTCCGGCTGGCCCAGGCGGCCCAGCGGGATCTGCGTCAACAGGGCCTCGTGCTGGCCTTCGCCCAGCGCTTTCGTCATGTCGGTGTCGATGAAGCCCGGCGCCACGCAGTTGACGGTGATGTTGCGGCTGCCGATCTCGCGCGCCAGCGCGCGCGTCATGCCGGCCACGCCGGCCTTCGCGGCCGCGTAATTCATCTGGCCCGGGTTGCCGGACGCGCCCACGACGGACGTGATGTTGATGATACGCCCCTGCTTGGCCTTCATCATCCCGCGCAGCACCGCGCGCGACAGGCGTCCGACGGCCGTGAGGTTGGTGGCGATCACGTTGTCCCACTCCTCGTCCTTCATGCGCATCGCCAGCTGGTCCTGGGTGATGCCGGCATTATTGACGAGGATGCCGACGGCGCCGACGTTCTTGCTGACGTCGTCGATGACGGCGGCGCACTGCGCGGCGTCGGTGACGTTCAGCACGACGCCCTTGCCGCCGAATTCGGCGAGGTAGGCACTGATGGCGTCGGCGCCGGCGCCGGTGGTGGCGGTGCCGACCACGGTCGCGCCCTGGCGGGCCAGTTCGAGTGCGATGGCCTTGCCGATGCCGCGCGAGGCACCGGTGACGAGGGCGACTTGGTTTTGCAAATTCATTTTGTCCTCTTGTTCTCTAACGGGATTGGCGGCGCTCAGCCTTTGACGGCGGCGAGCACACGCTCCAGCGCGGCCTGGTCGACCAGGGCTTCGCCCACCAGCACCGGGTCGATCCGTTTGGCCATGCCGATCAGGGTCTTGCTCGGCGCGCATTCGATGACCTGCGTCACGCCGTCAAGCGCCATCTTCTGCATCGTCTCGACCCAGCGCACGGGACCGGCGGCCTGGCGCACGAGCGCGTCCTTGATCGCGGCCGGATCGCTCAGGATAGCCACGTCGACGTTGTTGATCAAGTCGATCTGCGGCGCGGCAAAATTCAGGTTCGCCATGTAGTCGCGCAGGCGGTCCGACGCCGGCTTCAGCAGCGACGAGTGGAACGGCGCCGACACGGCCAGCTTCATGGCGCGCTTGGCGCCCTTGGCCTTGGCGATGTCGCAGGCGCGCTCGACGGCCGCGGTGTGGCCGGCGATCACGATCTGCGTCGGTTCGTTGAAGTTGACGGCTTCCACGATCTCGCCCTGGGCCGCTTCCGCGCAGACGGCGCGCACGTCGTCGGCGGCCAGGCCGAGGATCACGGCCATGCCGCCCTGCCCGACCGGCACCGCATCCTGCATCGACTGCGCGCGGAAGCGCACCAGCGGCACGGCGTCCTTGAAGTCGATCACGCCGGCGGCGACGAGGGCCGAGTATTCACCGAGGCTGTGGCCCGCGACGACGGCCGGCCTGGGACCGCCCGCGGCGATCCACGCGCGGTACACGGCGACGGCCGCCGTCAGCATCACGGGTTGCGTGTTGGTGGTCAGGTCCAGGTCTTCCTTCGGGCCGTCGGCGATCAGCTTGCCGAGGTCCTGGCCCAGCGCTGCCGATGCCTCGGCGACGGTCTGTTCGACGACCGGGTTGCCGGCGAAGCCGTTCAGCATGCCGACGGCTTGCGCGCCCTGGCCCGTAAACAGAAATGCGAATTTATTACTCATCAAGTTCTCCTTGATTGTTGTTCCTTGCCGGGCGCCGGTTCGGCCGGGCGCCCGGTGAATTGTTCAGTCGAGCTTGCCTGCAATCACATGCGTGCCAGCACGGCACCCCACGTGAAGCCGCCGCCCACGCCTTCCATCATGACGTTGTGGCCGGGCTTGATGCGGCCGTCGCGCACGGCCACGTCGAGTGCGAGCGGGATCGATGCCGCCGACGTGTTGCCGTGTTCGTTGACCGTGACGATCATGCGGTCGATCGACATGCCCAGCTTCTTCGCCGTGCCCGTCATGATGCGCAGGTTGGCCTGGTGCGGGATCAGCCAGTCGATGCTGCTGGCCGGCATTTGCGCATGCGCCAGCGCTTCGTTGGCGACTTTTTCCAGCACGGTGACGGCCAGCTTGAAGACGGCCGGGCCGTCCATGTACAGGAATTTCTGGTTGACGGCCAGGTTCGACGGGTTCGCGGGGCCGCACAGGATGTCGCCATGGCTGCCGTCGGCATGCAGCTTGACGGCCAGCACGCCCGGCTCTTCGGACGCCGCCAGCACGACGGCGCCGGCGCCGTCGCCGAACAGCACGCAGGTGCTGCGGTCGTCGAAGTCGAGGATGCGCGAGAACACTTCCGTGCCGATCACCAGCACGTTCTTCGCGTTGCCGGCCTTGATGAAGGCGTCGGCCGTCGCCATCGCGTACACGAAGCCGCTGCACACGGCGCCCATGTCGAACGCGGCGCTGTTGTTGCGCATGCCGAGCTTGTTCTGGACGATGCAGGCCGTGCTGGGGAAGCTGCCGTAAAAGTCCGGGGTCGACGTGGCGACGATGATCAGGTCGATCTGTTCGGCCTCGAGACCGGCCGCTTCGAGCGCTTTGCGCGCCGCATTCACGGCCAGGTCCGACGCGTTTTCGTCGGGCGCCGCGTAGTGGCGGGCGGAGATGCCGCTGCGCGACACGATCCACTCGTCCGACGTCTCGATGCCTTTGACGGCCAGCTGGGCCGCCAGGTCGTCGTTCGTGACACGCTGCGCGGGCAGATAGCTGCCGGTGCCGATAATTTTGCTATATGTCATTACTAACCCTGCTGAATAGTTGAGCCTGGCGCTTCCGGATTGGGAGCTTGCGGCAACATTTCGGCGATCAAGGTCGAGAGTTGCGCCTGCACATTATATTTCGCCGCGTCAAAAGCGCGCCGGAGTGCCCACTCGTAGGCATAGGCACTGGCGCCGCCGTGGCTCTTGAATACCAGGCCCTTGAGACCCAGCAGACCGGCGCCGTTGTAACTTTCGGGGTTCAGCTTCTTGAGCGATTTGCGCGCCAGCAGAGCACCCAGCTTCGACATGGTGCTTTCCATGAACGTGGTCTTGAAGAAGCGCGACAACCCTTCGATCGCCTTCAAGGTCACGTTGCCGACGAAACCGTCGCACACGACGACGTCGACCGTGCCCTTGAAGATGTCGTTGCCTTCGACGTTGCCGTGGAAATTCAGCACGCCGCGCTCGTGGTCGGCCCGCAGCAGGGGTGCGGTGGCCTTGACCACTTCGTTGCCCTTGATCTCTTCCGTACCAACATTGAGCAAGCCGATGCTCGGGCGGCGCTTTTCCATCGCCTCGAACAGCACGGCGCCCATGATGGCGAACTGGTGCAGGTGGTGGGGCTCGCAGTCGACGTTGGCGCCCAGGTCCAGCATATAGGTCGGACCGCCCTTCTGGTTCGGCAGGATCGAGCAGATGGCCGGACGATCCACGTCGGCCATGGTTTTCAGCACATAGCGCGAGATGGCCATCAGCGCGCCGGTATTGCCCGCCGAGACGCAGACGTCGGCGCTGCCGTCCTTGACGAGCTCGATCGCCACGCGCATCGACGAATCCTTCTTGCGGCGCAGGGCGACTTCGACAGGATCGTCCATGGCAACCACTTCGGACGCGTGGCGGACGGTCAGGCGCGGATTATTGCCCGCGTGATGTTTCTTGAGTTCAGCACGGACCTGCTCTTCCTGGCCAACGAGGATCAGTTCGGCATCGGATTCGCGCTTGAGGAATGCGAGGGCTGCCGGGATGGTCACGGCGGGGCCATGGTCGCCGCCCATGCAGTCGATGGAAATTTTGATTGTCATTTGTCGGGATGAACCGCGGGCTCAAGGTCGGCCGACGGCGGCGTGTTCTCGGCGGGGTGCACAGCGGACCGAGTCAGCAGGATGGAAAATGACGGTGTGCCAGTTCCGGTTGCGACCGGCGACACGGGTACCGCGAAAGAAAAAGCGGCGCCACGCATTCGACATACGTTGCACCGCTTTCATGGAACAAAACAACAAGACGTCGATTACTCGTCGTTCTTGGTCTTGAGCACTTTACGGCCACGGTAGAAACCGTTCGGGCTGATGTGGTGACGCAGGTGCGTTTCGCCGGTGGTCGGCTCGACTGCCAAGTTCGGGGCGGTCAGGAAATCGTGCGAACGGTGCATGCCGCGCTTCGACGGGGACTTCTTATTCTGTTGAACTGCCATGATGACTCCTAAACATAAGTTCTAAAATTCTAACACATTCGACTTGCAAGTACATGCGCATCGAGTATCCCAGCGGCAATAACTTTGGGAACGCCATTGCCGACATGCTTAACGCTGCCTTACAACGATGACTCAATACTCGAGCTGCACGCGTTTGACACGTTTTGACGCTGCGAATGCTACCCGGAGGCGGCACCCACTGCAATTCTTTTATTCTGATTTGAGGCTCTTCAATGCCGCGAACGGCGATACCTTCTCGGACTTGATCGAGTCCAGCAGCTTGGTATCGGGGCACACCTCGTGTTTCGGTGCCTGCGGCAGGGCCAGCAGGGCTTCATCTTCCAGCAGATCGCGGATGTCGCAGGTGTGGCTGCCGACGATCACGTCGATACTCTCGTCGTCGAGGATTTCCTCGATCTCGTCCGCTTCCGCGTCATCCTTGCCGAGCACCAGCACGGTCGACGAATCGAGCTCGTAGCCGAACGGGGTCAGGCAACGCTGGCAGACCAGCTGCACGATACCGGAGACGGACAACGTCAGCATCGGATATCCCTGCCGGGTCTGGCCGCCCTGGATGGACCAGGCAATCTCACCGGACCGGTCGGCACATTCGGCCGCCAGGCGGGGCATTTCCACCACCGGCGTAACGCCTTCACGATGGCCGTTGTTCCGACAAAACTCAAAAGCGTCGATGACAAAAGCGCTCATTTGGAAAAACATCTCCGGAAAACCTGCGATAATAACAGGCTTCGCCCCACGCAGTCAAAGACTCCGTGTTTTTTTAGGGAGGCGGCGCGGCGGCACGTCGCAAAACCGCCATGTTCCTGTTTTATTTACAAAAATCGATGCCAAGCTCCGTCCTCTCGCGCCTCATCCTGGCCTCCAGCTCCGCCTACCGGCGCGAGCTGCTGAGCCGCCTGCGCCTGCCGTTCGACGCCGTCGCGCCCGCCATCGACGAGACCCCGCTCCCCGGCGAAACCCCGGAAGCGACGGCGCTGCGGCTGGCGCGCGACAAAGCCGCGGCCGTCGCCCGCGCGCACCCGGGCGCCCTCGTGATCGGCTCGGACCAGGTGGCCACCCTGGACGGCATCCAGATCGGCAAGCCGGGCGACCACGCCCGCGCCCTCGCCCAACTGCAACTGATGCGCGGGCGCCGCGTCGTCTTCCACACGGCCCTGTGCCTGTGGGACGGCCGCTTGCCAGCGACCGAGGCCGCCACCGCCGCGCAAGTCGAGAACGTGCAGGTGTTCGTGACGTTCCGCGACCTGCCCGATGCCGAACTGGATGCCTACCTGCGCATCGAACAGCCGTACGATTGCGCCGGCAGCGCCAAGAACGAAGGCCTCGGCATCGCGCTGCTCGAGCGCATCGAGAGCAGCGACCCGACGGCCCTCACCGGCCTGCCCCTGATCGCCCTGACGGGCATGCTGCGCCGCGCCGGCATGCCGTTCTTCACTATTCAACAATAACAATGATGCCCGGTACTCTCTACCTGATCCCGAACACCCTCGGCCCGACCGACGCGGCGCCGCACGCACTGTCCCACATCCTACCCGAACACGTGCAGGACATCGCCAGCAAGCTCGATTACTTCGTCGCCGAGAACGCCAAGACGGCGCGTGCCTTCCTGAAACTGGTCGCCATCGACCATCCGCTTGCGCGCCCGCTGCAGGACATCCAGATCGCCGAGCTGAACGTAAACACGCCGCCGCAGGCGCTGGCCGCGCTACTGGCGCCACTGCTCGAAGGCCGCGATGCGGGCCTCGTGTCGGAAGCGGGCGTGCCGGCCGTCGCGGACCCGGGCGCCGACCTCGTCCGGCTGGCGCACCAGCACGGCGTCAATGTGCGTCCGCTCGTCGGGCCGTCATCGTTGCTGCTGGCCGTCATGGCGAGCGGCCTGAACGGCCAGAGCTTCGCCTTCAACGGCTACCTGCCGACCGACGCCGCCCAGCGCACCAAGCGCATCCAGCAACTGGAACAACGGTCGCGAAGCGAAAAGCAGACGCAGTTGCTGATCGAGACGCCCTACCGCAACGGCGCGATGCTGGAAGCCCTCGTCGCCGGCTGCCAGCCGGGCACGCTGGTGTGCGTGGCGACCGACCTGTCGCTCACGACGGAAACCGTGCGCACGCAGACGGCGGCGAAGTGGAAGGCCCAACTGGCCGCCGGCAAGGCGCCGGATTTCCACAAGAAGCCGACCGTCTTCCTGTTCCTGGCACAGTAGGAATACCGGCGCTCAGCGCACCTCGGCGCCGAGTTCGCGCACCCAGCCGAACGCGGCCAGTTCGATCTCGCGCACCTGCTTGACGGACAGGCCCAGCCGGCCCAGCGCGGCGCCCAGGTCGTGGCCCGGCTCCGCGTGCTCGAGCGACTCCGCCACGCTCAGCATGGCGCCGTAGTCGCCGTCGCGCTCCAGCAGGGCCGCGCGGACGTCGTGCGAGATGTCGACCTTGTCGAAAATCTCGCGCATCGGCACGCCGAACAGCGCATCCATCAGCGACATGATGCCGACCGTGAATGCCGTGTTGGCGCCGGCGACGTCGCCCGGACGCAGCGTCAACGTCATCAGCTCGAGCACGCGGCCGCGCGTCGTGGCCATCTGCAGCAGCGGCGAATTCAGCTCGACTTGGCCTTCCGGCCCGCTGTACAGCAGGATCTGCACCCAGCGCTGCAGCTGGCTGCGGCCGAGCTGGACGAGGGCCTGCGAGATCGATTCGACGCGCGGGGCACCCGTACCCGACAAGTGGCCGTTCACGAGGCGCAGCAGGTTGAGGCTGAGCAGGGCGTCGCGCTTGACGGCGGCCTCGATGGCCTCGTTGTCGGCATGCGAGTGGATCAGGTCCATCAGGCGCAGCAGCACGAGCTCGGACGGCGTGATCTTCTTGCCCGACAGGATGGCCGGCCGGGCGAAGTAATATCCCTGGAAATATTCGAAGCCGAGTTCCAGGCATAACTGGAATTCCTCGACCGTCTCGACCTTTTCCGCCAGCAGCTTCTGGTGCGGTCCGCGCAGTGTGTGCACGAGCTCGGCGAGGTCGTCGCGACCGACGCCCTGCAAGTCGATCTTGATGACGTCGACGAGGTTCCTGAGCTTGCTTACCTGCTCGGAATGGCCTATAACATCGTCGAGGGCGAACTTGAAACCTAGCGCTTTCAACTCCCTGATGCGCGCCAGCAATTGCGTCGTCGGACGGACGGTTTCCAGGATTTCGAGAATGACCTGATCGGGAGGCAGGAAGCGGACGAAATCGCTCATCAACACGACTTCGTCGACATTGACGAAGGCAGCCTGCTCGCCCACCACCTCCTTCATGCCCAGCTGCGACGCATGGGAAATCACGGCGGCGGTGGCGGCGGCATAATCGGTCAGCTGCGCGTCCTCATGCTCCGGGGCGGCGCGGAACAGCAACTCGAACGCCACCAGTTTCTGGTCGCGTCCGAGGATGGGCTGGCGTGCCAGAAAGAAATCGTCGGACGGCGTGGACGTGGCTGCCGTTGCTACCGCATGCATGTAAAACTCCTGAAACGCACGGCACGCACCATGCGCACCGGGTCCGGTCTGGCCGGAATACCGGTCCGACTATACTACAGACGGGAAGTCTTTACATTTCGACATCGTATCAAAACGTTTCAGACAAAGACGTTCTCGCCTGAAACTATCCATGCAAGCGGGGTCAGGAACGGCCCGATCCGTTGCGCTTGGATGGGCCGCGCGGTGCGGCGGTGGCCTCGGTACGCGGGCCACGCGATTGGGTCCGGCTGCCCGTGCCGGCGCCGCGCGGACCGGGCGCAGTGCGTTCGCCGCGTCCCGCGTCCTCATTGCGCTGACCGCGCTGGCCCGCCGCCTGGCCGCGTCCCTCCGCGCCGCCCTGCTCGCCCCTGGCCGCACGGCCACCATGGTCGCCTTCGCCTTCCGCGCGCGGGCGCGTGCCGTCGCCGAACGCCTGGCCCGGCAGGCGCAGGCTGCCGC
>Ga0209148_1000991_pt1 | contig 18274 bp, 11 predicted proteins | sample AraplaCol_mMF_r2_2_FD_184288 | JGI IMG/M metagenome (GOLD analysis project Ga0209148, IMG submission 184288) | Arabidopsis root microbial communities from North Carolina, USA - plate scrape CL_Col_mMF_r2 (SPAdes) (version 2) | ecosystem: Host-associated > Plants > Roots > Endosphere | place... | reverse complement strand
GCGAGCAATGGTCCCTGCTGCTCACGGTCGATACCCATGACACCGACCAGGCCGCGCTCGGTGCGGAGCGGCAGGAAGAGGCGTCGTGCGCCTGGCAACGTCTCGGCATCGCGGCCGGCCGGCTTGCCCTGCGTCCAGGCCCAGGTCGCCGCGGCGAGATCCGCCTCGCTCAATTCATCTTCCGGGGGGTAGCCGGCGCGTACTTGCAGGGATCCGTTTTGCGGCAGGACCAGCACCACATGCAGCTTCAGCATGGCGGCAATCTGGTGCGCGGTCGCCCAGAGCAGGTCATCCATATCGCCGATGCCGGCGATCTTGCGGCTGAAGCCGTAAAGGGCAGCGGTGGAATCGGCGCGCTTCTTGGATGCCGTCGCTTCCAGCCGCACCCGGGCCGCCAGCTGGCTGGTGAAGACCGCCACCACGAGGAAGAAGAACAACGCGACGATATTGGACGGGTCGGCGATGGTCAGGGTGAAGAGCGGCGGCAGGAACAGGAAGTTATAGGCCAACATGCTGATCAGCGACGTGAACAACGACGGCCAGAGGCCGTAACGCATGGCGCTGAACAGCACCGCCGCGAGGAACAGCATGGAGATATTGGGTAGGCTGATCGCCTGGTTGAGCGGGAAGCCGATCCCCGCCGCCAGCGCCACCATCACCGTACTGACGAGATAGGGCTTAAAATCAAATGACTTTGCCGTGGTTTCCGCCGGCGCTTCGATCAGCTCCGCCGGTGCGGCGGGCTCGGTCTCGCCGGCGATGACATGGACATCGATATTGCCGGAGCGGCGCAGCAGATCATGCACCACCGAGCCGTGCAGCATCTCGAACCAGCGCGAGCGGCGTGACTTGCCGATGATGATGCGGGTGATGTTGTTGGCGGTGGCATAGTCGACGAGATCGGCGGCGATATGGCGGGCGGGAATGGTTACCGCACCGCCACCGAGATGCTCGGCGAGACGCAAGGCATTGGCGATGCGGTCGCGCTCGGCCTCGCTCAGCGTCTGGTGTCGCACGGTTTCGAGATAGAGCGCTTCCCATTTCGCCTGCAGGCGGTCGGCCGTGCGTCTGGCCAAGCGTACCAGGCTGGCGGAGCTGGGGTGCTCGTTGATGCAGACGACAATCCGCTCGCCCGCTGCCCAAGGCCCGCGGATGGCATGCGCCTGCATATAGTCGACCATCTGTTCGTCGACCCGCTGGGCAGCGCGGCGCAAGGCCATCTCGCGCAAGGCGGTGAGGTTGCCCTCGGAGAAATAATGGTCGATGGCCCGTTCGGCGACCTGCTTGCCGTAGATCTTGCCTTCCTGCAGGCGCTGGATCAGGTCTTTCGGCGTGAGGTCGATGACCTCGATCTCATCGGCTTCGTCGATCACATGGTCGGGTAATGTCTCGCGCACCCGCACATGGGTGATCTGCGCCACGACATCGTTGAGGCTTTCCAGGTGCTGGATGTTCAGCGTCGAATAAACATCGATGCCAGCGGCGCGGATCTCCTCGACATCCTGGTAGCGCTTGGCATGCCGGCTGCCGGGCACATTGGTATGGGCGAGCTCGTCGACCAGTACCAGCCCCGGCTTGCGGGCGAGGATGGCGTCGATATCCATTTCCGCCAGCCGGCGGTCGCGGTATTCGACGTCCTTGCGGGGCAGGATCTCCAGCCCTTCCAGCAGGGCCTTGGTCTCGGCGCGGCCATGGGTTTCCACCAGGCCGACGATGACATCCACCCCTTCACGCTGCTTGGCCTTACCGGCGAGCAGCATTTCGTAGGTCTTGCCGACACCGGGGGCGGCGCCAAGAAAAATCTTGAGCCGTCCCTGATGCCGCTTCCCCGTGGTTGCCAGAAGTGCCTCCGGGGATGGTCGATTGCCGTCTTCCGGCGAGGATGAGAGGGGATCAGGCATCAGGGACGGTGTTCCTCGATCAGGGCTTCAACTGGTCCAGAGCGAGGTTCAGAGATAACACGTTGACATGCGGCTCGCCAATGAAGCCGAGCTGCCGGCCTTCGACATGGTCATTGACCAAGGCCTGGACCTGCTCCGGGTTGAGGCCGCGCGCCTTGGCGACGCGAGCCACCTGGTAATTGGCACCAGCCGGGGTGATGTCGGGATCGAGCCCGCTGCCGGAAGCCGTCACCAGATCGACCGGGATCGGCTGGTCACTGGTTTTCTGCAGATCCTTGACGCTGCCGGTCACCCGGTCAACCAGCGCCTTCGAGGTCGGCCCCAGATTGGAGCCGCTCGACGAGGTGGCGTCATAGCCCTGGCCGGCGGCTGAGGGGCGGGGGTGGAAGTATTTGTCGCTGGCAAAGCCCTGGGCGATCAGGCTGGAGCCGATCACCTTGCCGTCCTTTTCAATCAGGCTGCCATTGGCCTGCTCCGGGAAGGCCGCCTGGGCGATGCCGGTCACGGCATAGGGGTAAGCCAGTCCCGTGATGGCCGTCATGACGACGGTGAGGGCGATGGCGGGATAAAGCTGTTTCAACATGATGATGATCCTCCTTGGATCCAACAGGCATCAGACCAGGTGCAAGGCGGCGACCAGGATGTCGATCGCCTTGATGCCGATGAAGGGAACGATGACGCCACCGATGCCATAGATGGCGATATTCCGGCGCAGCAAAGCGGCTGCCCCCTTGGCCTCGTAGCGCACACCCTTCAGGGCCAGCGGGATCAAGGCGATGATGATCAGCGCATTGAAGATGATGGCCGAAAGAATGGCACTTTCTGGCGAGGCCAGATGCATGACATTGAGGGCGGCGAGTTGCGGCAGGAAGGCCGCGAACATCGCCGGGATGATGGCGAAGTACTTGGCGACGTCATTGGCGATCGAGAAGGTCGTCAGAGCACCGCGGGTCATCAACAACTGCTTGCCGATCATGACGATTTCGATCAGCTTGGTCGGGTTGCTGTCGAGATCGACCATGTTGCCGGCTTCGCGCGCCGCCTGGGTGCCGGTCTGCATGGCGACACCGACATCCGCCTGAGCCAAGGCCGGGGCGTCATTTGTGCCGTCACCGCACATCGCAACCAGCTTGCCCTTGGCCTGCTCGTCACGAATGAGCTTCAGCTTGGTCTCCGGCGTTGCCTGGGCGAGGAAGTCGTCGACCCCGGATTCCGCGGCGATGGCCGCCGCGGTCAACGGATTGTCGCCCGTGATCATCACGGTGCGGATACCCATGCGACGCAATTCATTGAAGCGCTCACGGATGCCACCCTTGACCATGTCCTTCAGGTGGATAACGCCGAGGATGCGGTCATCCTTGACCACGGCCAAGGGGGTGCCGCCGGACTTGGCGATGGTCTCGACGATGCCGGTCAATTCTGTCGGTGTGGTAAACTGGCCACGCTTCAGCTGGCGGACATATTCGATGATCGAATCCACCGCGCCCTTGCGGATGCGCGAACCGTCGAGATTGATGCCGCTCATCCGGGTCTGCGCCGTGAAGGGCACGAACTCGGCATGGATCGGCGCCATATCGCGGCCACGGAGCCCATATTTCTCCTTGGCGAGCACGACGATCGAGCGGCCCTCCGGCGTTTCATCCGACAGCGAGGAGAGCTGGGCCGCATCGGCCAGTTCCTGTTCGTTGACGCCGGGCAAGGGCAGGAAGGCCGAGGCCACGCGATTGCCGAGCGTGATGGTGCCGGTCTTGTCCAGCAGCAGGGTATCGACGTCACCGGCGGCTTCGACGGCGCGGCCCGACATGGCGAGCACGTTGAACTTCACCAGCCGGTCCATGCCGGCGATGCCGATCGCTGACAACAGGGCACCGATGGTGGTCGGGATCAGAGTGACGAACAAGGCGATCAGGACGATGATCGGCACTTCGCCGCCGGCATAATTGGCGAAGCTCGGGATGCTGGCTGTCGCCAGGATGAAGATCAGCGTCATGCCGGCGAGCAGGATGTTGAGCGCGATCTCATTCGGCGTCTTCTGCCGCTTGGCGCCCTCGACCAGGCTGATCATGCGGTCAAGGAAGGTCGAACCTTGGGCCGCGGTGATCTTTACCTTGACCCAGTCCGAAAGCACGCGGGTGCCGCCGGTGACCGCCGAGCGGTCGCCGCCGCTTTCGCGGATCACCGGGGCGGATTCACCGGTGATCGCCGATTCATCGACCGAGGCGATGCCCTCGACCACCTCGCCGTCGCCGGGGATCATGTCGCCGGCTTCGACCAGGACGAAATCACCGACCTTCAGGGTCAGCGCCGAGACATCCTCGGTGGCGCGGCTGTCGAGGCGTGCCAGTTTCTTGGCGATGGTCTGGCTGCGGGTCTTGCGCAGAGCATCGGCCTGCGCCTTGCCGCGGCCCTCGGCGACCGCTTCGGCAAAATTGCCGAAAACGACCGTCAGCCACAGCCAGAACACGATCTGGGCGGAGAACAATACCGATTTGCCGACGGCAAGATCACGGATCACGATGAGGGTGGCGCCCAGCGCCACCACCTCGACCGCGAACATGACCGGATTATGCACCATCTTGCGGGAATCGAGTTTTAACACCGAGTCCCGGATGGCTGCCTTCAGGATCCCCCCGTCAAACATGGAGATCTGTTTGGATTTAGACATGATTTACTCCAGTGAAGAATAAGGTCCGAACGCGCTTAGAACAGCTGACCGGCAAGCATCATCAGATGCTCGACGATCGGGCCAAGAGCGAGGGCCGGGAAGTAGGTGAGACCGACAACGATCACGATCACGCCGAGCAGCAGGCCGACAAACAAGGTTCCGTTGGTCGGGAAGGTGCCGGCGCTGGCTGGGGTCAGCTTCTTCGCCGCCAGCGAGCCAGCGATGGCCAGGCTGGGGATGATGATGAAGTAGCGGCCGATGAACATCGCGACGGCACCGGTGATGTTGTAGAACAACGTGTTGCCGGTGATGCCGCCGAAGGCACTGCCATTGTTGCCGGCGCTGGAGACATAGAGATAGAGAATCTCCGAGAAGCCATGCGGGCCGCTATTGGCGAGGCTCTTCAGGGCCGAGGGCAGGACAGTGGCGGTGGCAGCGAAGCCCAGCACCATAACAGGCACACAGAGCAGTGCCAGCATGGCGTATTTGACTTCCTTGGCCTCGATCTTCTTGCCGACATATTCGGGTGTACGCCCCACCATCAGGCCGGCAATGAAGACGGCGATGATGGCGAAGATCAGCATGCCATAGAGGCCGGCGCCGACACCGCCGACGATCACCTCGCCCAGCATGATGTTGATGAGGGGTACCATACCGCCCAAAGGCGTGAAGCTGTCATGCATGGCGTTGACGGCACCGCAGGAGGCGTCGGTGGTCACAGTGGCGAAGAGGGCCGAATTGGCGATGCCAAAGCGGACTTCCTTGCCTTCCATGTTGCCGCCGCTCTGCATTGAGCTCGCCAGCTGGTCGACCGGCAGGCTGCTATAGGCGGGATTCCCCTGGGCCTCCGCCCAATAGCAGAACAGGGCGCCGCCGAGATAGAGGACGAACATCACGGCGAAGATGGCCCAGCCCTGGCGCTGGTCCTTGACCATGCGGCCGAACATGTTGGTGAGGCCGGCACCCAGGGTGAAGATCAGGATCATCTGGATGAGATTCGACAAGGCCGTCGGGTTCTCATAAGGATGCGCGGCATTGGCGTTGAAGAAACCGCCGCCATTGGTGCCGAACATCTTGATGGCGATCTGCGAGGCGACCGGGCCCTGGGCGATGGTCTGTTGACCGCCTTCCAGCGTCGTTGCCGTCACGTAGTCATGGAAGTTCTGCGGAATACCCTGGAACACCAGGAACAGGGCCGCGATGAAGGAGACCGGCAGCAGGATATAGAGCGTGCAGCGCACGGTATCGACCCAGAAATTGCCGATGCCTTGCGCCGACCGCCGCGAGAAGCCGCGAACGAACGCAACGGCGAGGGCAATACCGGTGGCCGATGAAATGAAGTTGTGCACGGTCAAACCGACCATCTGGGAGAAATAGCTCAGCGTGCTCTCGCCGCCGTAATTCTGCCAGTTGGTGTTGCTGACGAAGCTGATTGCCGTGTTGAAGGCGAGGTCCGGTGCCATGCCGGCAAAGCCGCGTGGATTGAGCGGCAGATAGGCCTGCAAGCGCAGGATGGCATAGAGGACGGCGAACAGCACGAAGTTGAAGACCAGCATGCTGACCGCATAGATGATCCAATGCTGGTCATCGTTTTCGCGAATGCCGCAGATTTTATAGATAAGGCGTTCGACCGGAACGAGGACGGGCGACAGGAAATTGCGCTGCCCCTCGAAGACCTTGGTCATGTAGCCGCCCGTCGGTTTGACGAGCGCAATGATCAGAACGCTGAAGACAGCGATCTGCAGGAGACCGTTGAATGTCATGATGATGCTACCTTGTTGAACGGCGCGGGCTCGGAACCGGATCTCGTTCGGGTCAGAGCTTTTCCGGCCAGATCATGGCGATGCCCATATAGATGAACAGGCCGACGGTGATGATGGCGCCAATGGCGATGTCGAGCGTCATGGCTGCCTCACACCCGCTCGCAGGCGTAGACATAAACGATGCTCAGAAAAAAGAGGCCGATCCCGGCCAAAAGGAGGACCGTGTCCAACATTTCTAACCCCGATGAAAAAAGCGCCGATTGCGGTTCGGCTATTACGCGAATTAAGCGTCGTCACCGGGGCGTAAGGAATCGAGACGGTTCGCCCGAAGGCGACATAAAGGCAGCATAAAGGCGCTGTCGCTGACAGCGCCTAATGCCCTGAGGAAAAGAGATTTATTCTTTTATCGTCTTGGCGCGCATTGCAGCCATGCGCGGTGACACTCAGCGCTTGACGCGGTGAATCGGCTCGCCCAAGACCTCGACCAGTACCTCGATTCCAAGCCCCGCCTGATGGCCGATGGTCATCGTGCCGTTGCTGGTCTTCGGAATCCCGGTGCCATTGGGTGTCGTTACCCAGTTGTGGAAATCGACCGTATGGGTGCGGTATTCCGCCGGGGTCGAGAGCGAGAGATGGATCATGGCAGCGGTGTCGATCTCGGCGCCGCCGGTATCCTCGACGGTGACGGCAAGGCCTAGCTCCACGGCCACATCGCGGATCTGAGCGGCGGCGGTGACGCCACCCACCCGGGCGATCTTGATGGTGATACCGTCGACCACCCGGTCCTCATTGGCGCGCAACAGGGCACGCAGGCTGTCAATCGATTCATCGAGCACCAGCGGCCGGTCGCAATCCGGTCGCAAGGCGCGGTTTTCCTCGTAAGCGAAGCAGGGCTGCTCCATGTAATAATCGAGATGGCGCGTGGCGCGGAGGAAGCGACGGGCCTGGTGCGTCGACCAGCCGCCATTGGCATCGGCGAAGAGCACGATATCGTTGCCGAGTGCCGCGCGCACTGCCTCGATCCGCTCGATATCCTCATCGGGATCGAGGCCGACCTTGACCTGCAGGCGGCGATAGCCCTCATCGCGATACTTCAGGGCGCGCGCCACCATCTTGTCCGGTGACATCTGTGAGATCGAGCGATAGAGATCGACGCTCTCGCCATAGCGGCCGCCCAGCATCTCGGCCAGCGGCAGCCCGGCGCTCTTCGCCAGCACGTCCCAGAAGGCCATGTCGATCGCCGCCTTGATATAGGGATGGCCCTTGAGATGGAGATCCATCAGCCGCCGCATACGCCCGGTTTCCCGGGGATCGGCCTGCAGCACGATCGGCGCCAGTTCGGCGAAGCCGGCCCGCGCCGCCGCGGCAAAGGAGGGGTCATAGAAAGCGCCGAGCGGCGCCATCTCGCCCCAGCCGGTGATGCCGGCATCGGTATCGATCCGCACGATGAGGCTGTCGAAACCTTCGGCACTGCGGCCGCCGGAACAGGTATAGGTGCCGTCGCGGAAGGGCTGCCATTGGCGATAGGCGGAAATTTCACGGATCTGCATGGTTCTGCTCGTCGGTAAATCAGCGGGCTGTCTCAGGACATCTCATCCCTAGCCTAACATGCCGCCCGGTCGATTCAACGACTGCGGCTATCCTGCGCACGGAAACGACCTGCTCTGACCGCATAGGCTGGCAAACTGGGGCGTCGGTCTTGACGGGATCACCCGTGGGCCGCCTGTTCCAGCCTTGACAAGGCGCATGCCGGCCAGACTAACAATTGATGCTGCGCCGGCTGACGGTGATGCATGATCGGCCTGCCGCAAGGAGAATTCATGGATCGGTTCGGAACGCTGAATACCTTCGTTGTAGCTGCGGAGGCCCTCAATTTCACCGATGCCGGGCGGCTTTTGGGGGTCTCCTCATCCGCGGTCAGCAAGACGATCGGCCGCCTGGAGGAGCGACTGGGAGTCCGCCTGTTTCACCGGAGCACACGGAGCATTTCCCTGACGCCGGAAGGCGAGATGTTTCTCGCGCGCTGCAAGAGCATTTTCGGCGAGTTTGAGGCGGCCGAACAAGAATTGGCGCAGTCGGTTGCCTCGCCGCGCGGCCGTTTACGAGTCAGCCTGCCTTTGGTGCCGAGCCTGCTCGGCGATACGCTGACGGATTTCATGGCGGCCTATCCGGACATCGAGCTTGATCTCGATTTCTCCGATCGGCTGGTCGATGTGATCGAAGAAGGCTTCGATGCCGTCATCAGGACTGGTGACACGGCGGATTCGCGCCTGATGACGAAGACCCTCGGCTCCTTCCGGCACCGGGTCGTCGGTTCGCCGGCATATCTCACGACGCGCGGCAGGCCGAAGCATCCGCAAGACTTGGCCCAGCATGCCTGCCTGCATCACCGGTTCCCGGCGACCGGCAAGCTCGAACGCTGGCCCTTCAGCCATGACGGAAAGGATATCGATCCGGAGCTGCCGAGTGCCGCTGTCGCCAGCACCTTGGAGCCGTTGATCAAGATGGCGGAAAAAGATGTTGGGCTTGCTTGCGTGCCGGTTTTCATGGTGCGAAAGCAGCTGACGGATGGAAGCCTGATCTCCGTGCTGGACGACTATCTCAACTCGACCCGCCAGTTCCGCATTCTCTGGCCGTCGAGCCGGCAGCTGTCGCCCAAGGTGAAGGTCTTTGTCGCCTTCATGGCGGAGCATCTTTTCCCGCCGGAAGAGCGTGGATAGGAAGCAGCACCTCCCGCCCGATTGACGACACCGCAGTCACAACTGTCTTGACCCGCGCGCCAATTCCGCGCGCCGCGCCGGTACCCATCTGAAGGGACCGAGGGACCGGCTGTCAGGATTGCCATCCGGCTGGTCTCCATCAAATGGAGACAAATCATGTCAAATATCGAACTCGCGAAGGATGAGGCTGCTTACCTCGTCGCACCCGAACAAACGGGAGATCTGCGCGGCTGGCTGGCAGTCTTTGCTGTGGCGCTCAGTGCCACGGTTTTCTGCACCACCGAATTCCTGCCGGTCGGTATCCTCCGATATATCAGCCAGGACCTCGGCGTCACAGAGGGCCTGGCGGGCATCATGGTAACGGCGCCCGGTCTTCTCGCCGCCTTCGCGGCTCCGATCGTCACCCTGGCGGTCGGCAATCATGATCGACGCCGTGTCCTTTGGGGCCTGGGCATCTTGCTCGTCGTCTCCAACCTGATCGCCATGGTCGCGCCGAACTTCGCGACCCTGATCCTCGGCCGCGCCCTGTTCGGCATCGGGCTTGGCGGCTTCTGGGCCATCGGGGCGGGCCTTGGCGCGCGTCTGGTGCCGGCGAAGGCTGCGGGGCGTGCCACAGCGGTGATCTTCGCCGGTGTCTCGATCGGTATGCTGATTGGTGGTCCGGCCGGGGCTCTGCTGGGCGATCTCCTGGGCTGGCGCGTTGCATTCGGCGCCTCCCTTGCTTTGTCCGTGCTCTCTTTGGCGATCCAGTTCCTGGCCTTGCCGAAGCTGGCCGCCGAGAAGGCCATTCGCCTTGCCGACCTGCTCAACATCCTGGCAACGACGAATGGCAGGGTCGGCATTGCCGCGATGTTTCTGGTCCTCTGCGGCCAGTTCGCGACTTATACCTATGTCACACCGTTCCTGGCGCAGATGTCGGGCTTTGACGGCCGGATGATCTCTTCGCTCCTGTTGGGCTATACCGCGATCGGTCTGGTGGGAAATTTCATCGGCGGTGCCGGTTCCGACCGTGCCGTGAAGCGCATGTTCCTGCTTACCATCCTCTTCATCCTGGCACCGGTGGCCGTTCTGCCAGTGCTCGGCAGTTTCCAGATGGCAGCAATCGGCCTCCTCGCCGTCTGGGGGCTCGCTTACGGTGCGATGCCGGTGGCGCTGCAGAGGTGGATGGCGGCCGCCGCACCGGAAGCAAGAGAGGGCGGCATGGCGCTCTTCGTCGGCAACTTCCAGATCTCGATTGCGATCGGATCGTTTCTCGGCGGCCTGGTCGTCGATCATGTGGGGCTCGGTGCCGCCATGTATTTCGGTGCGGTCCTGGCGATGACGGCTCTGCTGGTGCTGGCGATCTTCGGTTGCAATGGCAGAACGGCGCGGTAAGCATCCCTGATGGCTGGGATGATCGGTCGAAGGGCGTCCCCATCGGCCGGCCGTCTCCGGCCCCGCCGATGGGTCAGCGCGGGCACCTTGTCGGATTATGGACACGGCAGTCACAGCTGTTCCAACGGCCGGCCCACTTATCCTCCGATTTCAAGACCTTATCTCTTGTCACACAGGCGGCGACGAACGTGATCTCACGCAAGGCAACCGCGCCACATCGACCTTACCAGGAGATTTTCATGTCAAAGCTCTATTCACCCGTGAAACTCGGCGCGATCGATCTGGCGCACCGGGTGGTGTTCGCACCAATGACCCGCTTGCGCTCCGAGCAACCGGGTGACGTACCTGGTGAGCTGATGGCCGAATTCTATGGCCAGCGCGCCTCCAAGGGGGGCTTGCTGATCGCCGAGGCGACGCCGGTTTCCATCCTGGGCCGCGGTTATCTCGGCGCGCCTGGCATCTATTCGGATGAACAGATCGCCGGCTGGCGCAAAGTCACCGACGCGGTCCATGCCAAGGGTGGCAAAATCGTTCTGCAGATCTGGCATGTCGGCCGTCAGTCGCATGTCGATATGACCGATGGTCAGACACCGGTGGCGCCCTCGGTGGTGCCGTTCGAACAGATCGTCTTTACGAAAAATGGCTGGGTGCCGGTTTCGCCGCATCGTGCACTGGAGACAGCGGAAATTCCCGGCATTGTCGAAGAATTCCGGGCCGGTGCCGCGCGGGCCAAGGCAGCCGGCTTCGACGGCGTCGAAATCCACGGTGCCAATGGCTATCTGATCGATCAGTTCCTCCAGGATGGCACCAACAAGCGCACTGACCGCTACGGCGGCTCGATCGAGAACCGGGCGCGCTTGCTGATGGAGATCACGGAAGCTGTCGTTTCCGTCTGGGGGCCCGGCCGGGTTGGTGTCCGGGTTGGCCCGAGCGGCACCTGGGCATCCATGCATGACAGCAACCCCGAGGCCTTGTTCGGCTACGTGGCCGAGCAGTTGAACCGCTTCGATCTCGCTTATCTGCATGTGATCGAACCGCGCATCAAGGGCGACCGGGAGATCGAGGACGGTCGCCCGCCGGTCGCGGCCAAGAACCTCCGCCAGATCTTCAAGGGGGCGATCATCGCCGCCGGCGGGTTCCAGCGCGCGGATGCCCAGTCAACGGTGGAGCGGGGCGATGCCGACCTGATCGCCTTCGGACGCTTCTTCGCCGCGAACCCCGATCTGCCGGAGCGGCTGCGCCGCAATCTGCCGCTCAATGACTACGACCGGGACACTTTCTGGGGCGGTGATCATCGCGGCTACACGGATTATCCGGCGTACGAACAAAGGGCCGAACCGCGGAAAGTTGCGGTTCCGGCCTGAGCGACAGATGCCTGGCGCGATCGCTGTCGCGCCAGGCCGGTTTCAAGGAGATCGAGATGAGTTCGGCAAAATTGGCCCTGTCGACCAGGGGAAAGATCAGGGTCGGTATCATCGGTGTCGGCAACTGGGCCAATTTCGGCCATCTGCCGGTCCTCGACCTGCTGCCGGAATATGAAGTCGTGGCGGTTTTCGCGCGCCGTCGCGCGGCCGCCGAAGAGGCGGCTGCTCGGTTCAAGATCAGATATGTGCTGGATAGCGCCGAAGAACTGGTGCGGCATCCGGAGGTCGATCTGGTCCTGATCCTGTCGACCGCGCCCCAACACGCAGAACATGCGCGCCTGGCGATTGCCGCCGGCAAGGATGTCTATACCGAATGGCCGCTGACAACCTCCACCGAGACATCGAAGGCGCTTGTCGCCGAAGCCGAAGCGGCTGGCGTCCGGCATATCATTGGCCTACAGCGGCGCCTGGCGCCGACCAATCGCTATCTCGGCGATCTGTTGCGTGACGGCTTTGTCGGCAAGCTTCGATCGGTTCGCATCCATGTCAGCATGAACTACTTCCAGGCGCGTCGTTCCAAAGCATTGCAATGGACTGTGGCGCCGGAAAACTTCTCCAACGTCATCGCCATCTATGCCGGCCATTTCCTTGACGCCCTCTTCGCGGCGACGGGTCGCCCCGACCGGATTTCGGCGGAACTGATCAACCAGTTCAAGGCGGTCACCATCGTCGAAACCGGCGAGGTCCTGCAAACGACGACACCGGACCAGCTGGTGATTGCGGGCACCTTCGGAAGCGGCGCGGTTCTCTCCGTCCATATCGAGGGCGGCAAGCGGAACAATTCGGGTATCCAGATCGATATCACGGGCGATCAGGGCGATCTCCGAATCACCAACAAGTCCGCCTTCGGCGATCCGGTGCATGATTACGTGATCGAAGGGATCCACGGTGATGACCTCCCGCTGGAACGCATGCCGATACCGGAGCCGTATCGTTGGCTGCCGCCATCGGGTCTCCCGTCCAGCGTGCTGGAGCTCGCCAGTCTCTATGCCGCATTCGTCAAGGACCTGCAGCACGGCACCCATCACGCCCCCAGCTTCGCAGACGGTGTCTGGATGCATCAGTTCCTGGATGCCGTCGACCGGTCGGCTCGATCTGGCAATCGTCAGGCGGTCATCGAGGCATCGACGCCTGCGCGATTGGCTGCTGAATAAGGTCGCTCGAAGCGAGTGTTGAAGAGAGCGAGATCATCCTGCGCGGCCCATCCAGCCCATTCCTGGATGCCCCACGTTGCCGTTATCCGCCGTTGAGAAAGCGCTGCAGATAAGGGGCCGTCCGGCTTTCGATATCGACACAGAGATCTGCCACCGTGCCGGCGGCGACGATCTTGCCGCCAGCGGTGCCGGCGCCCGGACCGATATCGATCACCCAGTCGCTCCCGGCGACGATCCGCATATCGTGCTCGACCACGATCACCGTATTGCCGGCAGCGATCAGCCGGTCGAGCTGCAGCACCAGCTTTTCCACATCGGTGGGATGCAGGCCGGTGGTCGGTTCATCCAGCACATATAAGGTGTTGCCGCGTTCGGCGCGTTGTAGTTCCGTTGCCAGCTTGATGCGCTGCGCTTCGCCGCCGGAAAGCTCGGTCGCCGGCTGGCCGAGACGCAGATAGCCAAGGCCGACTTCCTTGACCACACTGAGCGACCGATGCAGATGCTGGTCATCGGCGAAGAAATCGCAGGCGGCGTCGACCGTCATCGCCAGGACCTCGGCGATATTCTTGTCGCGGTAGGTGATCTCCAGTGTCTTCGCGTTGTAGCGTGCTCCATGGCAGACGGGGCAGGGGGCATAGACGCTGGGCAGGAACAGCAGTTCCACCATGACGAAGCCTTCGCCGCTGCAATTCTCGCAGCGCCCCTTGGCGACATTGAAGGAGAAGCGCCCGGCATCATAGCGCCTGGCCTTCGCCTGCTTGGTTTCGGCAAACAGCCGGCGCACCTGGTCGAAGAGCCCGGTATAAGTCGCAAGATTGGAGCGCGGCGTCCGGCCGATCGGCTTCTGGTCGACCTGTACCAGCCGTTTGATCCCGGCGAGGCCGCCGACGATCCGCCCGGAGCTGACCCGGATCTGTTGTTCCAACCCCTCTTCCTGCACTTCTTCCTTGGCCGGTGCCTGCCCCAGTTGCTCGGTGACCAGATCGACCAGGGCCTGGCTCACCAGGCTGGACTTGCCCGATCCGGAAATGCCGGTGACGGTGGTCAGGATGCCCAGCGGGAAGGCGATGTCGAGATTGCGCAGGTTGTTCTGGGTGATGCCCGCCAGCTTGAGCCAGCCTTTTGCTTGACGTGTGGTCCGGTCCCGGAGCTTCCGTCGCGCGTGATCGTCTTTGGCGAAGAGATGCTGGCGCGTCTGTGACGCTTCGACCTCAGCCAGTCCCGCGAGCGGGCCGCTATAGAGCACCTCGCCGCCGAACTGCCCCGCCGCAGGCCCGACATCGACGATCCAATCGGCATGGTGGATGACGTCGATCTCATGCTCGACGACAAAAAGGGAATTGCCCGCCGCCTTCAACTGGTCGAGGGCCGCCAGCAGCGCCTCAGTATCGGCGGGATGCAGGCCGGCCGAAGGTTCATCGAGGACATAGACCACGCCGAAGAGATTGGAACGCACCTGCGTTGCCAGGCGCAGCCGCTGCAACTCTCCCGGCGACAGGGTCGGCGTGCTGCGCTCCGGTGCGAGGTAGCCCAAGCCCAGATCCAGCATCACCTGCAGGCGTCCCACCAGATCCTCGGCAATGCGGCGCGCCACCTTGGCTTTTTCGGCATGCTTCTCTGCCATTTGGGCCAGCGCCGGTGCCGTCCCCGCTGCATAGGGTCGCAGGATTTCTTGCAAGCCCGCCAAGGACAAGGCCGATATCGCAGCGATATCGAGACCGGCAAAAGTGACGGAAAGCGATTCTCGCCGCAGCCGCTTCCCTTGGCACAGCGGACAGTCGCTGTTGACCAGATAGCGCGAGACCCGCTTTTTCATCAGCGCGCTTTCGGTATTGGCAAAAGTCTGTAGCACGTATTTGCGCGCACCTGTGAAGGTCCCCTGGTAGCTCGGCTCGTCCTTGCGCTTCAACGCGCGGCGCACCTCATCTGGCTCGAAGCCGGCATAGACCGGCACCACCGGCTGTTCGTCGGTGAAAAGCAGCCAGTCGCGATCCTTCTTCGGTAGATCGCGCCAGGGCTTGTCGATGTCAAAACCCAGGGTCACGCAGATATCGCGCAGATTCTGCCCGTGCCAAGCCGGCGGCCAGGCGGCAATCGCCCGCTCGCGGATGGAGAGGCTGTCATCGGGAACCAGGGAACGCTCGGTGACGTCATAGATCCGTCCCAGTCCGTGGCAGGTCGGGCAGGCGCCGGCTGGCGTGTTCGGGGAAAAAGCCTCCGCCTCGAGATGCGGCTGATGCTTGGGGTAATCGCCGACCCGCGAATAGAGCATGCGCAGGAGATTGGAGAGCGTGGTGACGCTGCCGACCGTCGAGCGGGTGGTCGGAGCGCCCCGCTGCTGCTGCAGGGCGACGGCCGGCGGCAGGCCGTCGATCTCGTCAACCTCGGGGACCGACATCTGGTGAAAGAGACGGCGCGCATAAGGCGAGACGGATTCCAGATAGCGTCGTTGCGCTTCGGCATAGAGAGTCCCGAAGGCGAGCGAGGATTTGCCGGAGCCGGAAACGCCGGTGAAGACCACCAGCGCATCGCGGGGCAGGATCAGATCGACATTCTTGAGGTTGTGCTCGCGGGCGCCGCGCACCCGTACGAAGCCATCGTGCCCGGCACGCATCGCTTCGTCACCGACGACCGGAGACAGCTTCGCTTGCGTTGTCGCGCGGCTCCGGCTGGAGTTGCGCTTTTTTCGCTCTTTCATCATTGCCCCGGATCGTGTCGACAGGGCATCACCATAGCTTGATGCGGTCGGCCGATAAACCGCTCGAAGCGACAGGACTTAAACAAAGGCGTCATATAGGAACGGTGTGAATCTGTTCGACGCGGTGCCGGAATGATGAATAATGATCATGTGCCGCCCCGCCTCAGGAGATGATCATGCCGGGTCCAGCCCTTTTCCAGCCCGCCCGTGTCCGAAACCTCGATCTCGCCAACCGGATCGTCATCGCTCCCATGTGCCAGTATTCCGCCGAGGACGGCTGTATGAATGACTGGCATCTCATCCATCTTGGCCAACTGGCGCTGTCCGGGGCGGCGCTATTGACCATCGAGGCGACGGCTGTGCTACCGGAAGGGCGCATCACCTGGGCCGATGTCGGCCTGTGGAACGACGATACGCAAAAGGCGGTCGGACGGACGCTGGAAGGGATTCGACGCTGGTCCGACATGCCGATCGCCATTCAGCTCAGCCATGCGGGGCGCAAGGCCTCGACCGAGGTGCCGTGGCAGAAAGCGCGGCAGTTTCCGCCCGGTGATCCGCATGGCTGGCAGACGGAAGCGCCGTCGGCCATTCCCTTTGCCGCAGAGAATCTTGCTCCCACCTCCCTGGACCGCGAGGGGCTGCGGCGGATACGCGATGCGTTCGCGGCGGCGGCGCGGCGGGCGGCGTCTCTCGGGATCGATCTCATTCAGCTGCATGCGGCCCACGGCTATCTTTTGCACCAGTTCCTGTCGCCGCTATCGAACCAGCGCGATGACGATTATGGCGGCTCGCTGGCGAACCGGATGCGGTTCCCGCTTGAAGTGTTCGAGGTGGTGCGGGAAGCCTTTCCGGCGGAAAGACCGGTCACCTTGCGTGTCTCCGGCACCGACTGGATGAAGAATGGCTGGGACATAGAGCAGACGATCGCCTTTGCCGAGGCGCTGCAGCACCGCGGCTGCGACGCCATTCATGTATCGAGCGGCGGCCTGCACCCGGAGCAGGCGATCCCGGTCGGGCCCGGGTATCAGGTGCCGCTGGCGCGGGCAGTGAAGTCGGCCGTCAAAATGCCGGTGATTGCGGTGGGGCTGATCACGGGTTTCGACCATGCCGAAGCGATTGTTTCGACCGGCGATGCCGACTTCATCGCTTTGGCGCGGGCCATCCTCTATGACCCGCGGTGGCCCTGGCATGCGGCGGCAGAACTTGGTGCCAGCGTTATCGCGCCGAACCAGTATCTGCGCTGCCAGCCGCGGCTCTTCAGGGATCTGTTCCAGACCAGCAACGGCTGAGGTGCGAGAGGCAAGGGGTATTCGTCTCTCGGTCCGGTCAGCCAGCAGCGGCACACTTTGGACGGCGCTCAGCACCTGGTGTTCGATATGCGCAAACTCCCGGTCTTCAAGTTCGTGCGATCGCGGTTGGTTGACGAGTCCGTCGAGGACGAAGCCGCCGTCGCGCAACACCAGGACCCGGTTGGCCTCAGCCGACCGCAAAAATTCTGGCAGTGAGCGTTGATCCTGCCTCAGCCCTCTACAGCCAGCTTGCAATTTAAATATTGCGAATAATTCTCATTTGCGATATTGCAACGCTGAGAACCGTTCGCATTTCGATGCGCGCTGGCTGATTTGCCCTGGCGCACCTTCGCTGACTGAAAGAGATCGACCCGATGGCAAAAACGCTGCTTTTGACGCTGGTTTTATTGTCGAGCCTGCTGGCATATCCGGCCCTTGCCGAGGACAGCACCGCGGCAGCCGCGCCGGCGGCGGCTGAGCATAGCGAAGCGGGCGCAGCAGCCTCGGCGCCGATGACACAGCCGTCAGCGGCGGCATCCACGCCGGCGACTACAGGCGAGGCCGCCATTGCTGCCTCTCCGCCGGCTACCGCGCCGGTGGCGGCGCCCAAGGATGCCCGCGACGCCGGCCCCGCCGGCACGGGTGTCGGTGACGCCGGCCCTGCCGTCCCGGGCGCGGCGGCCGATGGTATGCCGGTCATCGACGATGCCCTGCTGCCGCATGACCTGTCGCCCTGGGGCATGTTCCTCAATGCCGATATTGTCGTCCAGGCGGTGATGGGCGGTCTTGCCTTCGGCTCGGTCGTCACTTGGACGGTGTTCTTTGCCAAGGCCTGGCAATTGTTTTGGCTCAACCGGCAGATGGCGGGGGCCTTGCGCCATCTGGAAGCTGCCCCGTCGCTGGCCGCGGCGCAGAATGCGCTGGATGAGGGCAAGCGGCCGGGCAGTGGGCTCGGCGCCGCGTTGCTTGCGGCAGCGATCGTTGAAATGGATCTCTCAGGCCATGCTTCGTCCGAGGGCGTGAAGGAACGTGTCGCGTCGCGCTTCGACCGCCTCGCGGCCCAATTGGGGCGCAGCATGAATCGTGGCACCGGTGTCCTGGCGACGATCGGCTCGACGGCGCCCTTTGTCGGCTTGTTCGGCACCGTCTGGGGCATCATGAACAGTTTCATCGGCATCTCCCGGTCGCACACCACCAATCTCGCCGTGGTGGCCCCCGGCATCGCCGAGGCCCTGCTGGCGACGGCGATCGGTCTGGTTGCCGCCATTCCCGCCGTCGTCGTCTAT
>Ga0209148_1000989_pt1 | contig 18315 bp, 19 predicted proteins | sample AraplaCol_mMF_r2_2_FD_184288 | JGI IMG/M metagenome (GOLD analysis project Ga0209148, IMG submission 184288) | Arabidopsis root microbial communities from North Carolina, USA - plate scrape CL_Col_mMF_r2 (SPAdes) (version 2) | ecosystem: Host-associated > Plants > Roots > Endosphere | place... | reverse complement strand
CGCCCGCGCCGTCGGCTCCCACCACGCCGGCTCGGCCGCCTGGTAGACGACGGCGGCGCGCCAGTCCGGGGCCGGCATGGACGATTCGGGCCGGCCGTCCAGCAGGGCGTCGCCGTCGTGCGGGTCGAGGTCGGCCAGCATGCGCAGCAGGACGCTCTTGCCGGCGCCGGACGGACCCTGGATGGCGATGCATTCGCCCGCGCGCACGTCGAACGTGAACGGTCCGCCGAACGGCGAGCGCAGGCCGCGTACGGACAGGAGCACGGGCGCGGCGGCGTCGGTCACGAGCGCGCGGCGGTCCGGATCATGTCGAACGGGGAGACGTCGGCGATGAACGAGCGCGAATTCAGCCGGCCGCTGTCGAAGTGGCCGAATCCGTCCGCGGCATGCTGCCGGTCGTGCGAGTGGCGCAGCGGCGGCTCGTCGGCGCCGAACTGTGCTTCCGTTTCCAGCTGCTGCACGCGGGCCGTCAGCGTGGCGACCGTGCTGCGCAGCGCGGCCAGTTCGCGGTCGCGCTCGCGCAGCGCGTCGTCGTGGGCGGCGCGCAGCAGGCGCACGTGCTCGTCGACGTCGGCGTGCAGGCGGTCGGCCAGCTGGTCGACGAGGGCGTGCAGGGCCCGGCCCGTGTCTTCGCGTCGGAGGCCGGACGGGGCTTGCGCGGCGCCGTCTTCGCTGCGCAGCTCCTTGAGGTATTTGTGGATGGTCGACTTGGAGCCGCTGTCGCCGAGGGCGTGGCGCAGCGCGTCGACGGACGGATGGCGTCCCGTCGCCAACAGGCGGTCGCGGGCTTCCCTGACCTGTGATTTCGTGAGTCCGCTGCGTGCCATGTCGTCTCCGTGTCGTTTGTCGGATCAGGAACCGGCCTGATTCACCCGTCCGCGGTGCCGCACGTTATTCAGTGTCGGATGCACGACCGGGACGGTCAGCATTGTACCGCCGACGGCCAGCGGCGGGAGCGCCGTGAACGTGTCGGCGATGCTGGCCGGCCCCGTTTGTGCGGCATGTCCTACGCGTCCTGTTCCCATGCTCCTATTGGATGCGGCCGGGGCGGTCCCATATTCGAGACATGTCGTTCACGCCTGTTTCATACCGGCCGTTCGCCGACCTTTGCAGGACTGGCAAGGTATTGCCGCCACGGCGCGACAGTCGGGGGACTGTCGCAAAAAAATCCGGCCCCGGCGCCTGCCCGGCGCGCCGCTATGCTCTACAATAGGTGCTCGGTCGCGCGGCGAATGGCGTTCGTGCCACGCGCGCGCAAGCATCAGGAACACGGATCAATGCTTCACCTGCACAAGTCGTGGCGCCGCAAGGCGCCGGGGATCACCTGCCTGGCCCTGGCCGCGGCGTTCCACGCGTCGGCGGCACCTGCCGTTACCGACCGCGCCGGTCCCGGCGTGTATCTCGAAGAGATGACGTCGCCGGAACTGCGCGACCGCATCGCCGCCGGCACCACGACGGCCCTCGTGCCCATCGGCGGCACCGAGCAGAGCGGCCCGCACATCGTCCTCGGCAAGCACAACGTGCGCGCCCGCGTGCTGGCGGGCCGGATCGCCGCGCGGCTCGGCGATGCCGTCGTCGCGCCCGTCGTCGCCTATGTGCCGGAAGGGTCGATCACGCCACCGGCCGCGCATATGCGCTTCGCCGGCACCCTCTCGATTCCCGATGCCGCGTTCGAATCCGTGCTCGAATCCACCGCGCTGAGCCTGTGCCGCCACGGCATCCGCGACGTGTTCTTCCTGGGCGACCACGGCGGCTACCAGAACAATGAAGACAAGGCCGCCGCGCGCGTGAACCGGGCCGGCGGTTGCCGCGCCCACGCGCTGGGCGCCTATTACGATGCCGCCACGACGGCGTTCAACGCCGACCTGAAGCAGCGCGGCTTCAGCGACGCCGAGATCGGCACGCACGCGGGCCTCGCCGACACGGCGCTGTCGCTGGCCGTCGACCCGGCGCTCGTGCGTCCCGCCCAGGTGGCGCTCGGTGCGCGCGGCGGCGTGCGCGCGGGCGTGCACGGCGATCCGACCCGCGCGACCGCGGAACTGGGCCGCATCGGCGTGGAGCGCATCGTCGACGCGTCCGTGGCCGCCATCCGCGCCGCCCGGCAGGACGGGGGCCATCCAGCGTCCGACCAGAATCCGAATTCTTCCCATCGAAAGTAAAGAAGCCATCGTGTCATCCAAAACTACCGTTGGTGCCGTCCTGGCCCTGTCCGTCCTGGCCGGCGGCGTCGTTGCGGCGCGCGTCGTCGGTGCGTCCGCCCCGGCCCCGATTCCCGTGGCGGCGTCCGCCGCCATCGCGACCGTGGCGGGCATGCCGCCCGTCGTCGATCCGCGCAATGTGTACAGCGAGATCGGCCCCACGCACCTGAGCGCCGTCGTGAAAGGCGATCTGGAACGCGTGTACGTGCCGAACCTCCGTTCGGACGACGTCAGCGTCATCGATCCCGCCACGATGAAGGTCGTGGACACCTTCAAGGTCGGCCGCAGCCCGCAGCACGTGATTCCGTCGTGGGACCTGCGCACGCTGTGGGTGGCGAACAATGCCGAGCGGCGCGGCGACGGCAGCCTCACGCCCATCGATCCGCGCACGGGCAAGCCGGGGCCGAACGTCGTCGTCGACGATCCGTACAATATGTATTTCACGCCGGACGGCAAGTCGGCGATCGTCGTGGCCGAGGCCCGCCACCGCCTCGACTTCCGCGATCCGCACACGATGGCGATGCAGTACGCCATCGAGGTGCCGCAATGCGGCGGCATCAACCACGCGGAATTCTCGATCGACGGCCGCTACGCGCTGTTCACGTGCGAATTCGACGGCAGCCTCGCGAAGATCGACCTGGTCAACCGCAAGGTGCTCGGCTACCTGAAATTGACGATGCCGTCGACGCGCTTCCGCGAAGGCGTCGACCCGACGGCGCCCGGCGCCAGCGAGATCTGCACGGCCAAGAAGGGCATGCCGCAGGACGTGCGCATCTCGCCCGACGGCAAGCGCTTCTACGTCGCCGACATGGATGCGGACGGCGTCCACGTGGTCGACGGCGACAACCTGAAGCAGATCGGCTTCATCCCGGTCGGCATCGGCACGCATGGCCTGTATCCGAGCCGCGACGGCAAATACCTGTACATCTCGAGCCGCGGCACGCACCGCATCCACGGCAAGCGCAAAGGGCCGGGCAGCGTGGCCGTGCTGGACTTCGCGACCGGGAAGATCATCGCCAACTGGCCGGTGCCGGGCGGCGGCAGCCCGGACATGGGCAACGTCAGCGCGGACGGCAAATGGCTGTGGCTGTCGGGCCGCTTCGACGACGTCGTCTATCGCATCGACACGAAGACCGGCGACATGCAGAAGGTGAAGGTCGGCGGCGAGCCGCACGGCCTGACCGTGTGGCCGCAGCCGGGCCGCTATTCGCTGGGCCATACGGGCAACCTGCGCTGACCTGCGGCTCGTCAACGCCGAATACCGCCCGCCGGAGGGAGCGGGCGGCGTTCGGTTCTCGATCAGGACTGGCGGCGCTTGCGCGACGTGTACAGGCCGCAGGCGCCCAGGCCCAGCAGCATCAGCGATGCCGGTTCCGGCACGTTGTTGCCGGCGCTGTCGGCCGCGCGCTGCAACACGTTCGCCTTCAGGTTCAGCGTCAGGTTGTAGCCCGCGCCGAGGGTGCTGGAGGCGAACGCGGTGTCGGGATTCGCGTCGGCCAGCGTCAACTGGTACGACGCCGACAGATTGCCCAGCGAGGTCGCGAGGAACGAGGCCGTGTAGCCGTTGGAGGCGCCCTGTGCCAGGTTGTCGAACAGCGACAGGCTCGTCGAGAACACATTATTGGCATCGCCCGTTTCCGCGACATTGGTCAGCTTCAGGCCGACGCGGTTGGTATCCAGCAGGTTCGAGATCGAGAAGTTTTTCGACGCCACCGCATCGCCGAGATAGACGTCACCGAAATCCAGCGTCAGGCTGGTCACCGACGCGCCCGCGCTGAACGACTGCGCGGCGTGCAGCAGGTAGCTATAGGTGGCACTCAGGTTGCCTTGCCAGTTGATGGTCGACGTGGTCGTGGCGGTGCCGGCGAACTGGTTGGAGGTCGTCTCGGCCGAGTTCGACGCGGCGACCAGGTCGACCAGGAAGCTGCCGCTGCCGGCGTAGGTATTCAGCGAATTGCCGTCGACGCTCGTGCTCTTGATGATGGTCGCGGACTGGCTGCCGTTGTCGCAGCTTGCCTTGATCTTGCCGCTCGTGACGGTGCAGCTGTCCTGGACATTGCTGAGGGACATGCTCGCGCCGGAGACGCCGGTCGGGATGACGAGATTGACCGAACTGCTGCCGGTACCGCCGGCCGTGAACGTGCCGTCGCTGTTCGCGCCGGTGCCGCCCGTGGCGACCGTGACGCTGGTCGTCTGCTTGTACGTGGATGCCACGTTGACGGTGGCGCCGGTCAGCACGCCCAGGCTCTTGTCGAACTGGGCGATCGTCGCTTTCTGCTGCGTATCCATGTTCGTATTGGCCGTGCCACTCTGGCCGCCGTCCGACGTCGCAGTCTTGCCGCCGAGCGTGTCGGTGACGGCGTTGCTGACGTCGAAGGCCGTCGTCGCCGTCGTGGTGACGAGTGTGGCGTGGGCCAGGGTCGGCATGGTGGCGAGTACGGCCAGGGCGGCCAGCACGGCTTTGTGAACGGATGGTTGTTGCATGGTGAGTCCTTTCGTTGAACAGTCGATGAGATACAAGTTGTTGTTTTACTTTTTTGTTTTTGTATTGACTGTCAGCGCAAGGATTGTGCCAATAATTATAACTATCTGTTCTTTAAGGGAAACTGACTTAAATTATTTTCAATAACGCTGCCTCCTGTAAAGATTCTCGACATTAATAAAAGTTTATTTAAGAAACTTTGTGTCACGTTTTTGTCAACCCTCAGCCTTCAGTGCAACGGCGTGCCGGCCTCCCAGGGCACCGACAGCACGGCGCCCAGCGCGTCCGCGACCTGGCGGCCCAGCACCGCGTCGCCGTCCTCGATCTGCGGCAGTGTGCGGTGCAGCGCGCACAGCACGACGGCGTAGTCGGCGCGGCGCGGATGCAGGCAGGCGTCGCCGAGGCGTTCGAGCAGCGCCTCCTCGCGCCGGAAGTCCGCTTCGACCGCCGCCACGACGGCGGGAAAATCCTGCACGAAGACGTCGTCCGATTGCGCCTGCAGGGCTTCGATGCGGGCGCACAGGCGTGCGCGGCGGTGGCGCACGGCCGCGCAGGCCGTGACCGGATCGGTGTCAGGTTGGTGGAAGTGCATGATCTGCCTCAATCTCGTCGATGATGAGGAGCAGTGTCTTTGCCCCGCGCGATTTGTTGTTTGATCTACCTCAAACGCGGGGGATTCCGCAGCTCAGTGTGCGAGCAATAGCGGCGCCCGGGCCCGTTCCAGCAGTTCGCGCGTGACGCCGCCGAGCATCCATTCGCGGTAGCGGCCGTGGCCGTACGCGCCCGTCACCATCAGGCCGGCGCCGCAGTCGCGCGCCAGGCCCATCAACGCCGCGCCGACGGTGGCGCGCGTGCGTTCGACGACGACGTCGACCCGCGCGCCGTGCCGTGCCAGGTACAGCGCCATGTCGGCGCCGGGCTGCTCGCCGTGCAGTTCCCCCTGCGCCTCGGGATTGACGAGGACCAGCCGGACGACGTCCGCGCGGACGAGCAGCGGCAGGGCGGCGGCGATCGCGGCGATGGCCTGCATGCCGCCGTCCCATCCGACGACGGCGGTGCCGGGCAGCGGCGCGTCCGCATAGTCCGGCGGCACGACCAGCACGGGACGGGGGCCGTGCAGCGCCATGTGATCCGGCAGGGCGCGCGCACGCATGGGCTGCGCGGGATCGGCCTGGGCGCCGCGGCTCAGCACGACGAGGTCGGCATAGCGCGACTGCAGCAGCAGCGCGTAGCGGGCCTCGTCCTCGACCAGACGGGCTTCGAAGGAGGTCACGCCGAGGCGGCGCGCCGCGTCTTCGAACCCGTCCAGGCGCGCGCGGGCGCCGCCGCGCAGGATGTCGAAATCGGGCCCGGCCGTCGTCGCGGCCACCGCGCCCGTCAACAGCGCGTAGTCGAGCCAGCCGATGCCGGTGTCGGCGCTGCCGACGAGGTGGGCGTCGAAGGCGTTGGCGAGCAGGGCGGCCGCACGCAGGCGGCTGTCCTGGGCGGCACCGCCGTCGACATGCACGAGAATGGTCTTGATCATGACGTTCGCTCCCGGGACGGGCATGCGGGGAGTGTAGGCCGGGGCAGGGCGAACGTCAGGAATTCGTTTGATTTGCATCAAATCGAACACAGATAACGTTTGTTCCACGCTTGGCACTAACCTTTTAGTTTAGATCAGTACGGCAGGATGGCAAATTGATTCCGCAAATCTCATCCGCCCGCGCGATCAGAAAAATCATCGGCGAAGCCTCTTGCATGAGCATATGCTTGAAACGAATATACATATACGGAGACAACGATGAAATTCGGAATCGCGCCCGCCCGCATGAAGGCTCATCTGCACTTGTCGCACGTCCACCGGCCGCATTTCCACATGCCGCACGTCCACCGCGACTGGCACGCGTTCGAACCCGTCCTGCGCGTCTGCCAGATCATCCTGCTGGTCGTGCTCGCCCTGCCGTTCGCGCAATTCGTGGCCAAGACCATCGTGTGGGCGTTCAAATCGATGTTCGGGTGAATCGATCAGCGGATTGATCCGCGCCGGCGGCGCGGGTGCTTTAGCATGAACCGGATCCCGACTTCCGATCCGGAACATCATGCCTGTGCCTCTTTCGTCCCGCCGCCGCCTCGTCCTGTCGTCGTTGACCCTCCCGTTCTGGCACCACGCGGTCCATGCCGCGGCGCCCGGGAACAAAAAACTGTCCATCCTTGACGCCGGCGCCATCGCCGACGGCGCCACGGTCAACACGCGCGCCATCCAGGCCGCGATCGACCGGCTGGCGGCGCAGGGCGGCGGTACGGTCGTCGTGCCGGCCGGCGTGTTCGTCAGCGGCGCACTGTTCCTCAAGCCGGACGTCCACCTGCACCTCGACCGGGGCGCCGTCCTCCGGTGTTCGACGGACATGCAGCATTTCCCGGTCCAGCGCACGCGCATCGAGGGCCACTTCGAAGAGCGTTTCAATCCGGGCCTGATCAATGCCGCCGGCTGCGATTGCCTGCGGATCACGGGCGAAGGCACGCTCGACGGCGCCGGCCGGCCGATCTGGGACCGGTTCTGGCAACTGCGCAAGGCGGCCAAGGACAAGGGCAGTTTCCGCAACCTGGACCTGGCGCGCGCCCGGCTCGCCGTGATCGAGGCGTCGCGCGGCGTGACGATAGCCGGGATCACGTTCAAGGATTCGCAGTTCTGGAACCTGCACCTGTACCGCTGCCGCGACGTGGTGGTGAGGAATACCAGCTTCCAGGTGCCGGACGACTACGTGCAGGCCCCGAGCACGGACGGCATCGACATCGACAGCTGCCAGGACGTCCTTGTCGACGGCTGCCATTTTTCCGTGACCGACGACTGCATCGCGGCCAAGGGCTCGAAGGGACCGCGCGCGCTGGACGACAAGGACAGCCCGCCCGTCGAGCGCATCCGCGTGCGCAACTGCGTGTTCCGGCGCGGCCACGCGATGTTCACGCTGGGGAGCGAGGCGACCGTCGTGCGCGACGTCGTCGTCGAGCATTGCCGGGTGCAGGACGTGGGCAGCGTCGCCCACCTGAAACTGCGGCCGGACACGCCGCAGCGCTACGAAGACATCCATTTCCGCGACCTGGTGCTGGAATCGGACAAGGGCGAGATCGTATCGATCCGGCCGTGGAGCCAGTACTTCGACCTGCAAGGCGCCGCGCCGCCGCATTCTTATGTGCGCGACATCAGCCTGTCCGGCATCCGCGGCCGTTTCGGCGCCTTCGGCACCATCGCGCCGAACCCGGGCCAGACCGACATCGCGGCCATCGTGCTGAGGGACATCGATGTGCAACTAAGCGACACGCGGCTGCGGGTGAAAGGCGCGGCCGCGCCGGTGCTGGAACACGTCGTCGTCAACGGCAAGCCCTACGCGCCGGACGCGCAGGGCTGAGCCGCTCAATCGGTCGACTTACGTCAGCGCACGAGGCAGGGGCGCTTGTTGTCGAACTTCCAGCCGGGGATGAGGAACTGCATCGCGACGGCGTCGTCGCGCGCGCCCAGCCCCATGTTCTTATAGGCCTGGTGGGCCTTTTCCAGTTCGATCTCGTCGAGTTCGATGCCGAGTCCCGGCCTCGAAGGGATGTGCACGAGGCCGCCTTCGATCTTCAGCGGCGCCTTCGTCAGGCGCTGGCCATCCTGCCAGATCCAGTGCGTGTCGATCGCGGTGACCTTGCCCGGCGCCGCCGCGCCCACGTGCGTGAACATCGCGAGCGAGATGTCGAAGTGGTTGTTCGAGTGCGAACCCCACGTGAGGCCGAACATCTGGCACAGCTGCGCCACGCGCACGGAACCCTGCATCGTCCAGAAGTGCGGGTCGGCCAGCGGGATGTCGACCGATTGCAGCTGGATCGAGTGGGCCATCTGGCGCCAGTCGGTGGCGATCATGTTGGTCGCCGTCGGCAGGCCGGTGGCGCGGCGGAATTCGGCCATCACTTCGCGGCCGGAGAAGCCGTTCTCGGCGCCGCACGGGTCTTCCGCATACGCGAGGATACCGTGCTTGTCGCGGCACACGCGGATCGCTTCCTGCAGCGACCACGCGCCGTTCGGGTCGAGCGTGATGCGCGCGTCCGGGAAGCGCTCGTGCATCGCGACGATGGCCTCCATCTCTTCGTCGGCGGACAGCACGCCGCCTTTCAGCTTGAAGTCGTTGAAGCCGTAGCGCGCGCGCGCGGCCTCGCACAGGCGCACGACGGCGTCGGGCGTCAACGCTTCCTCGTTGCGCAGGCGCAGCCAGGCGTCGCCGGCGTCGGGTTCGGCGCGGTAGGGCAGGTTCGTCTTGTTGCGGTCTCCCACGTAGAACAGGTAGCCGAGCATCTCGACGGCGTTGCGCTGCATGCCTTCGCCCAGCAGCGCAGCGACGGGCACGTTCATGAACTGGCCCAGCAGGTCGAGCAGGGCGGATTCCACGGCCGTGAGGGCGTGGATCGTCGTGCGCAGGTCGAACGTCTGCTGGCCGCGGCCGCCCGAGTCGCGGTCGGCGAAGGCGACGCGCATCGCGTTCAGGATGTTGTTGTACTCACCCAGCGTCTTGCCGACGACGAGGGGGCGCGCGTCCTCGATGGTCTGGCGGATCTTCTCGCCGCCCGGCACCTCGCCGAGCCCCGTGTTGCCGGCACTGTCCTTGAGGATGACGATGTTGCGGGTGAACCAGGGGCCATGGGCGCCGGAGAGGTTCAGCAGCATGCTGTCCTGGCCGGCGACGGGCACGACGCGCAGTTCGGTGATGACGGGGGCTTTGGTGCCGATAGTGTTCATGGTGAATGACGTTGGGTGAGTTGAATGAAAAGGTCTACCGGTTCACGAGCGACTTCACGAGCTTGACCCGCTTGATGTCGCCGACGATGAACAGGTAGCACACGATGGCCAGCGCCGCGTTGGCGCCGACGAAGATCAGGGCGCCGGCGAACGAGCCGGTGTTCTGGACGATGTAGCCGATGACGATCGGCGTCGTGATGCCGGCCGTGTTGCCGAAGGTGTTGAACAGCGCGCCGGACAGGCCGCCCGCTTCCTTCGGCGACGTGTCCGAGACGACGGCCCAGCCCAGCGCGCCGACGCCCTTGCCGAAGAACGCCAGCGACATCGCGGCGACGACGAGCGTATCGGCTTCGATGTAGTTACAGGCGATCATCGTCATCGACATCAGCATGCCCAGCACGATCGGCACCTTGCGCGACACCGACAGCGAATAGCCGGCGCGGCTCAGGCGGTCCGAGATCCAGCCGCCGGTGATGCCGCCGAGGAAGCCGGCGATGGCGGGCAGCGAGGCGACGAAGCCGGCCTTCAGGATCGTCATGTGGCGTTCCTGCACGAGGTAGACGGGGAACCACGTCAGGAAGAAATAGGTCAGGGTCGTGATGCAGTACTGGCCGATGTAGACGCCCAGCAGCATGCGGTTGCCCAGTAGTTCCTTGATGCAGGCGAACGTGTCGACCTGGCTCGGCTGGGCCGTGCGGCTGCCGCTGTCCAGGTCGACGAGGGCGCCGCCTTCCCGGATGTATTCCAGTTCGCCGGCGCTGATCGACGGGTGGTCCTTGGGGCCATGGATGGCCTTCAGCCAGACGAAGGCCATCACGATGCCCAGCCCGCCCATCACGTAGAACACGCTGTGCCAGCCGTAGCTGTGGACGAGCCAGCCCATGATCGGCGCGAACAGCACGGTCGCGAAGTATTGCGCCGAATTGAATACGGCCGCGGCCAGGCCGCGTTCGTGCGTCGGAAACCACGCGGACGCGATGCGGCTGTTGCCCGGGAACGAGGGCGCCTCGGCGGCCCCGACGAGCAGGCGCAGCGTGAACAGCGTGGCGACCGCGGCGCCGCCGGCCAGGAAACCGGCCGTCCCGGTCAGCATGGTGAAGATGGACCACAGGAAGATGCTGCAGAAGTAGGTGATCTTGGAGCCGAAGCGGTCCAGCAGCCAGCCGCCGGGCAGCTGGGCGATCACGTAGGACCAGGCGAACGCGGAGAACACGAAGCCCATCTGGACCGCGTCCAGGCCGAGTTCCTTCCTGATGCCGGGCGCGGCGATCGAGATCGTCGCGCGGTCGGCGTAGTTGATGGTGGTGATCGCGAACAGCATGGCGAGGATCAGCCAGCGCGTCCGGGTCCGGACCTTGGCCGCTGCCGCGGCATTGACGGTTTGTGCTTGTTCCACGGTGGTCTCCGGTTGTCGATTATCGTCGGTCATGCTCATGCCGCGTGGCGGATGCCGGGCCTGTCGCCGGCGTGGCCCGGAGCGGACGGATCGGCGCCACCCGCGGGCATCGCCTGGTGCGGCGTGTGCCGGCGGCCGACACCGGCCTGGCGTTTGAAGGAGGTGCCGGCGGCGAGGCTGCCGGGGCGGATGACGTCGATCTGGCCGTGGCGGGAGGCGGCTGCGGCGCCGGCGGCGAGGAGGGCTGCTGTATTGTTCATTATCTCTTCCATTGTTGCGTTAAAGAAGAGAGACATTGCAAGGTGTCTCCTGATGCTACCCGGATCTGTCGTCCAGGTGGCTTATGTGCTGCAAACGATCATATGCCTTGATCAATTCACGATCAAACCAAACTGTGATTCATAACATTCAAGAATTGAATCGATCAGTCGTGAAAAGTCGGGAGGACATCGCGCAGGAACAGCCGCAAGACCGGATTCTCGTTGTCGCGCCGGAACGTGCAGACCATCTCGACGGGTTCCGTCGCCATCTCGCGCATGACGATGCCGTCGAACTTCAGGTTGGCGGCGCCGGCCGCGATCAGGGCGGCGCCGACGCCGGCCCGGACCAGTGCCAGCATCGTGTGCACCTGCCCGATGTGCTCGACGATGTCGGGCACGACGCCGGCGCGGGCGAAGCGTTCGCTCAGCATCATGTAGAAAGGACGCGCCTCGTACGGCGAATACATCACGAACGGCCGGCCGTGCAGGTCGGCGAGCGTGGGCGCCAGGGGCCACCGATCGGCATCGTCCGCGTGGATCGCGAGCATCAGCGGTTCGGTCAGCAGCAGCCGGCTGGCGAGTTCGCCGTTGATGGTGTGCGGCCGCATCAGGCCCAGGTCCAGCTCGCCCGAGTTGAGCGCTTCCACCTGCGCGGTGCTGACCAGTTCCTTGAGATTGAGCGCGACGCCCGGCGCGCGCTCGCGCAGGCGCCGCACGACTTCCGGCAGCAGGCTGTAGCCGGACGCCGACGTGAAGCCGATGGCCAGCGTCCCTTGTTCGCCCTTGGCCGCGCGGCGCGCCGTGAACGTGGCTTCCTCGGCGATGCGCAGGATGCGCGCCGCTTCCGGAAAAAACGCCTTGCCGGCCGCGGTCAGCCTGACCGTGCGGCTGTTGCGTTCCAGCAGCTGGGCGCCGACGTGGTGTTCGAGCAGGCGGATCTGCCGGCTCAAGGGCGGCTGCGTCATGTTCAGGCGCTCGGCCGCGCGGCTGAAATGCAATTCCTCGGCGACGGCCACGAAGCAGCGGAGCTGGCTGATCTCGAACATGACGGTTTTCCTGTGACGATCCGGTTGCGCAGAGCGCGATTATGACCCATGCGCCGGTGCCGCGGGCAGCGTGCTATCGTTGGGGCCGAGCCACCGCCAAGGAGACCCCATGAGATTCGACCAGCGCATCGCCATCGTCACCGGCGCCGCCGGCGGCATCGGCCTGGCCACGGCGCGCCGCCTGCTGGTCGAAGGCGCCGCCGTGATGCTGGCCGGCCACCACCAGGACACCGTCGATGCCGCCGCCGCCGCACTGGCGCAGACGACGGATGCGGCCCGCATCGCCACCATCGCCTGCGACGTGGCACGCGAAGACCAGGTGATCGCCGCGGTGGACGCCACCATTCAGCGGTTCGGCGGCTGGGACCTGGCCGTCAACAACGCGGGCACGATGTCGTTCAAACCCATCGAGCAACAGACGGAGCAGGACTGGCGCGCCATCCTCGACGTCGACCTGCTGGGCGCCTTCTTCTTCACCAAGCAGGCGTTCCTGCGCATGCGCCGGGGCGGGGCCATCGTCAACGTCTCGAGCGTGCATGCCGTCGAGACGGAGCCGCTCGTCGCCCCGTATGCGGCCGCGAAGGCGGCGCTGCTGTCCCTCACGCGCTCGGCGGCGCTGGAGGGCAAGGCCAAGGGCATCCGCGTCAACGCCGTCCTGCCGGGCGCCGTCGACACGCCCATGCTGTGGGATAACCCGAACGTGAAGGCCGGCGTCGAAGTGATCGACAAGGCGGACGTCGGCGCCGCGGCCGACCTCGCGGCCGCCATCGCCTTCCTGCTGGCCGACGAAGCCCGCTTCGTCGATGGCACCTCGCTGCGGGTCGACGGCGCGCGCCTGGCGCGCTTGTAGACGCTACACGCCGTCGTTACACGCCGTCGCCGTCCCCGCGATCGTGCGCGGGCGACGGCCGTCAGGGCTTCACGAACCGATAGGCGAAGCGATCGGTCTCACCCTTGATCGAGGGGTCGAATACCTTGCTCGAGTGCGGATCGTCCTTGTTGGCGAGAACGTTGCTTTCTGCGTCCAGTACGAAGCCTGCCGCTTCCACCTCCTCGCGCACGGTCGCTGGGTCAATCCGATGCAGCGACTGGGCGTTGCTTGTGCCTACCCCGGCGGCAGCGGCGTGATCCGCGAGCTTCCGTATGAGGCCTACCGGATCGTTCTTGAAGTGGGCGACTTCGGCCGGCACGAAGCTGTAGACCCGTCCTTCGGTTCCAACGACGTCTGAAAAGACACGGGTCCAGTCTCCGTCGCCCGGGTAAACGTCGACGACGGTGGCGCCCACATCGACGCGCGAGAAACGGATCAACTCCACTAGCTTGGATTGGTCGTACATAAAATCTCCTTCACTGTAGGGATTTCGACGAGCTTATGACGTCCGAGGCAGCGGTCTACCGCTCATCCGCCATAGACCGCGAAGGCCGCCCGCGCCAGCGCCTGAGTTCTTCCGGGCGCTCATGGCATCGCCTTCATTTTATTTTCCATTTCCGCGGTTGGATCGCGCTCGATCGGCCGCATTCGTCGTGTCGCGACCATGAGGACGGTGTACCGCCAGCGACCACGCCGGGGTCAACCCTGCGCCATGCCCCCATCGACGGGAAGATCTATACCGGTGATGTAAGAACTTTCATCGGAGGCGAGGAACGCGACTGCTGCAGCGATTTCCTCGGGCATACCCCTGCGGCCCATTGGGATCTGCGTGGTGAACTGTGCGGCTGCTTGCTCGGCCTGTTCAGCGGTAAGGCCCGTTGTGGTCGCCAAGGCCGGGGTGTCGATTGCTCCGGGGCTCATACAATTCACGCGGATCTGGCGGTCCTTGAGTTCCAAAGCCCAACCGCGCGCGAAGTTGCGCACGGCCGCCTTGCTAGCGGCGTAAGCAGTAAATCCTGGGAGCCCCAGCACGTTCGAGACCGAAGAGTTCAGGATAATCGAACCGCCGTCTTTGAAGAGAGGAAGGGCCTTCTGCACCGTAAAGAACATTCCCTTCACGTTCACGTCGAACGTCTGGTCAAAATGGGCCTCAGTAGCTACCGCGAGCGGTGCGATTGTCCCTGCGCCCGCATTCGCGAAGAGAATGTCGATGTGACCGTGTTTCTCTTTCACGACAGCAAAGAGGCGGTCCAGATCTTCCAAGCGCGACACATCGCCCACGACCGTTGTAATGTTTTTCTGAATGAGCGAGGCGGCCTCTGTCAGCTCTTTCTCCCGGCGCCCAGTGATTACGACATGCGCACCTTCATCCACGAAGCGCTTGGCTGTGGCCAAGCCAATCCCACTGCTTCCGCCCGTGACGACTGCAATCTTGCCTTCTAAGTTTTTCATGATCTTTCATCCTTTAGTAACGAAAAGCGGGGTCCCGCGACTGGCGGAGCGGAAATCAGCAATGGGACGACGACTCAAGCTCTCCGCTCGAGGCGCAAAAGCTTGCAAACCGGCCCGCTGGCCGAACAAGAATGGTAGGAGCCCACCGGGCTTCTGAGAAGACGGTATGTTGAGATGCAATCCATCTCTCTTGTAGATGGATGCTGTTGACTGGCCCGACGAACTTTCTGCGCTCACTGTGACGGCGGCTTTGCGGACGAGAGCGCCGTGAACTGCAGGCGATCTCGCTCGCGTTGTCGACGGTAAGGATATACAGCGCAGTCTCGATCTCAGGTATCGGCTCGGACAACCATTGGGTTGCTGCCATTCTTTCCCAAAATCCGGCCGTACAGTCGCACGTCAACGATGCGCGACTCTGCAGCTGTTGAGGGTACGGGTTAGGGTAGACGACGATACGACTTCAGGCCGAGCCAGTGTCATGCGGGTTTTAGGGAACAATATGAATTCGCTACGTTCTCGGCCGCGGAGGATTTCGCCTATGTAATGCAAACGCAGAAGCGGGCGACCATCGTGGGCGACGTCACCCGAGGCGGTGCCCATCCCACGGCACCATTTCGCTTAAGCGCTCACTTCGTCGTATCGATACCCGTCGCGGAGAGCATCAGTCCGATCACCCACACCAATTGGGAAGGTGCCGGCGTGCAACTGGACATCGTGGTGCCTGCCGCTAAAGCACATGGCGTTGCGGCGTCCTTGATTTTGAAAAACAAGATCCAGCCATGACTTCGCGACGACGGGCTTTACGTTCCGGAGAACCCGGGACGAAGGCGGCCAAGTCGATTCGACATTGCGCCGCGCTTCCCGTTTTGACCGCCGGCTCGACTGGCTCCGGTTGAGATAACCACAACGCGCACGGGGTGCCGAACACACGCCGTGCGCAAGCGTTTCAGTGCCAGCGTACCGGCATCAGCATCTTCGACCGGAACCAGCGCGCCAGCAGGTTGCCGCACATCCGCACGGGGCCGAGGTGGCCCATCACGTGACGCTGGTACGTGAGGCCGTACATCGCGAGCGCGAACGGGCCCTTGACGTGCAGGTGGCGGTTGCCGATCGCCCGGCGCAGGATGCCGACGGCGCCCGCCCGGCCCAGCGACACGAGCGTGCCGTAGTCGCGGTACTGGAAGCCCGGCAGCGCGTCCGGCGCCTTGTGCGTCAGCACCTTCGCCAGGTAGACGGCCTGCTGGCGCGCGGCCTGGGCGCTGGGCGGCGCCATCGCCGTCTTGTCCGGATTGAGCAGCGTGCAGCAATCGCCCATCGCGTGGATGTCCGGGTCGGTCACGCTGCGCAGGCGGGCGTCGACGACGACCTGGTCGTTGCGGTTCAGCGCGACGTTGAGGCCAGCGCTGAATCGCGGACCCTTGACGCCGGCCGCCCACACGGTGATCGCGGCGGGGAACACGCGGCCGTCCGTCGTTTCGACTTCGTCCGCGCGCACCTCGGCGATCGCCGTGTCCGTGCAGATCTCGATGCCCATCGCGCGCAGCTTGCGCACGGCCAGCCCGGACGCCTCCGCATCCAGCGACGGCAGCACCTGCGGGCCGCGTTCGACAATGCGGATGTGCACCTGGTGCGGCGATTCCAGTCCGGCCAGGCCGTAGTGGGCGAGCGTGTCGACCGTGTGGCGCAGGTCGGCCGCGAGCTCGATGCCGGTCGGGCCGGCGCCCACGATGACGATGTCGAGCAGCGGCGCGCCGGCGTCGGTGCGGGCGTTGCGGCGCCGTCCGGCCTGGGCGCACAGGCCGAGGAAGCGCTGGCGGAAGACTTCCGCGCCCTTGACGCTGTCGAGCGCCAGGCAGTGTTCCTGCGCGCCGGGGATGCCGAAGAAATTCGTGACGGAGCCGTAGGCCAGCACGACGCGGTCGTAGTCGATGACGGTGTGCGCGTCCGGCGCGTCCTCGAAACGGCTGCGCACCGTGAGCGTGCGCCTGGCGCGGTCGACGTCGACGACTTCGCCGCACACGAACGTGAAGTGGTTGTCGATGGCCTGGCGCGCGTAATCGATCATGTGGTCGGCCGGGTCGATGGTGCCGGCGGCGACCGCGTGCAGCAGGGGTTTCCAGAAGTGCGTGGGCGCGCTGTCGATGAGGATCACGCGGCCTTTGTGGCGGGCGCCGAGCCGGCGTCCGAGCCGGGTGGCGAGTTCGAGGCCGGCGACGCCGCCTCCGACGATGACGATGGACTGCATGGTGTTCTCCCTTCTTGTCGAATCGATGCGGCCCGGGGGCGCCGGCGCCGCGCTGCATTCGCGCATCCGCCGGGAGCAGTGCCCGCGGATGCCGGGAAGACTGCTCAGTGTGTCGTGGTCCGCATGGTGACCTTGCGCGCGTCCTTGCGCATGACGACCGCTTTCGGTGCCTGTACGCCGATGTGCGCAAGGCGGGCCGCGGCGATGGCGCGGGGCGAGGTCGTCACGGCCAGCGCTTCGTCCGGCGGCACGCCCAATTGGCCCAGGACGACGGAATACGGGGCCTTGTGGCCGCGCGCTGCGAAGTCGGCGCCGGTCAGCACGACGGAAAAGATGTGGTGGGCGGTGTCGCCGAAGCGGCGGCGCAGCTGTTCGCCGGCCTGTTCGTGCGGCAGTTCGGAGATCAGGGCGCACGGCAGGCCGCGTTCCATCGCCTGGTCGAGCAGGCGCACGGCATCGGCCGGGACGTTCGCCGCGGCGTCGGCCGCTTGGATGCTCGGGAACGCGGATAAGTCGAAGATGAACGCTTGTGCCGTCATGATGCTCTCCTTTTGTGGGCCGTTGTCGCTTGAATTATCTTTACTATACGGCCGGGCCGGATAAAATAAAAATAAGTATTTTTTAAAATCCAATAAGGAATCACTTATGTATCCAGCCAGCTTCAAACAATTGCAGGCCGTGATGCTGGTGGCGCGCCACCAGAGCGTGTCGCGCGCCGCCGAGGCGATGCACGTGACGCAGCCCGCGGTGTCGCTGCACCTGAAACTGCTGGAGGAGGCGGCCGGCGTGCCGCTGACGCGCCGCCAGGGCCGCAACATCCAGATGACGGCGGCGGGCGAGCTGCTGGTGGGCTACGCGGAGCGCATCCTCGGCCTGTGGGAAGAGGCGGGCGACGAGATCGCCGCGCTGAAGGGCGTGACGTCCGGTACGCTGCGCATCGGCGCGGTGATGACGGCGGAGCACCTGCTGCCGCCGATGCTCGTGCGCTTCACGACGGGGCGGCCGCACGTGCGCATCAAGCTGCAGGTGGGCTCGCGGCCGGAAGTGATCGGCATGCTGTCGCGCGACGAGATCGACCTCGCCATCATGGGCACCCCGCCGCGCGAATTCCCGACGAGCGCCAGCCGCTTCGCGCGTCACCCGATGGCCTTCTTCGTCGCGCCCGGCCACCCGCTGCTGGAGATGGCAGCGGTGACGCTGGCCGACATCGCCGCCCACAACCTCCTCGTGCGCGAGCGCGGGTCGGGCACGCGCGCCGCGATCGAGCGCCGTTACGAGGAAGAGGGCGTGGCGCTCGCGATCGGGTCCGAGTTGTCGAGCAACGAAGCGATCAAGCAGATGACGGCGGCGGGCCTCGGCGTCGCCTTCTTGTCCGTGCACGCCTGCACGCTGGAAGTGCGCAACCGGCTGCTGCGCGTGCTGCCCGTGCCGGGCGTCGTGGTGCAGGGCGAATGGCACGTGATGCACAAGGCGGCGCGCGCGATTCCGACCGTGGCCGCGTCGTTCCACGAATTCATGGTGGAGCACGGGCAGCAGGTCATCTCGGATGAGCTGGAAAGTATTACCTGGAAGTGATAGTTCAATATATACTCCGTATATGGATTGTATATGG
>Ga0209148_1000986_pt1 | contig 18363 bp, 14 predicted proteins | sample AraplaCol_mMF_r2_2_FD_184288 | JGI IMG/M metagenome (GOLD analysis project Ga0209148, IMG submission 184288) | Arabidopsis root microbial communities from North Carolina, USA - plate scrape CL_Col_mMF_r2 (SPAdes) (version 2) | ecosystem: Host-associated > Plants > Roots > Endosphere | place... | reverse complement strand
TCACCGAAGCCGCGCAGGAGTGCACCAAGGAAGCGCTGCAGATCTTCGGCGGCCACGGCTACATCGCCGAACACGGCATGGAGCAGTTCGTCCGCGACGCCCGCATCATCACCTTGTACGAGGGCACCACGCAGATCCAGGCGCTGGATCTGCTCGGTCGCAAGATCATGCAGTTGCAGGGCGCCGGCCTGAAGCATTTCCTCGGCGAGATCTCCGCCTTCTGCCAGGCTCACCAGGCGAACGAAACGCTCCGCGCGTTCGTGGGACCGCTGGCCGTGGCGGCGAAGACCTGGGGCGATCTCACCCAGGCCATCGCGCAAAACGCGCAGGCCAACCCCGAGGAACTGGGCGCCGCCGCCGTGGATTACCTCTATCTCTCGGGCTACGTCAGCCTGGCGTATGTCTGGGCGAAGAGCGTGCTGGCCGCCGAGGGTTCCTCCCTCTCAGCAGAACGCCGGCAGGCCAAGCGCGACACCGCCAGCTTCTACTTCGCCCGCATCCTGCCGCGCATTCACATGCACAAGGCAGCGATCGAAGCGGGTGTGGCGAGCCTCCCTGAGGTGCTGTAAACGCGAGCGATTCGTGGGGCCGTTTCGGCAGCCATCGGCTACGAAACGGCCCGCGCTCGGATAGGGGCCATCACACTTACGACCTCGCGGGGCTTTCCTCGACATGCCCGAAGGTGTAGAAAAAAGCCTCTGCCCGGAACTGCGACCGAGACGGTGACCGACACGATGAGCGATTCTCCGTTCCTGATCCGTCTCGCCGAGAGCGACGACGACGAGTTCATCCTCGGCCTCATTCCCCGTTTCGTCGACTTCAAGCTGCCCAACGGTCGCACGCGCACCGACTGCTTGAAAGGCATCGAGTCCGACCTGGTCAAGCACCTCGACGAGCAACCGTCGAACAGCTACATCTTCGTCGCCGAGAACGACGAGGGCGAGGCGGTGGGCTTCGTCCACCTGCAGAAGACCAAGGACTTCTTCACTCACCGCGACAATTGCCACATCTCGGACATTGCCGTGGCGGAGCGTTACGAGGGTGCCGGGGTCGGCGCCTTCCTGCTCGATCATGCACAGACGTGGGCCAAGGAGCACCGCTGCCAGTTCGTCACGCTGGCGGTCTTTCCCGGCAACGAACGCGCGCTGGAGTTGTATCGCAAGCACGGCTTCGACACCGACCTGATGCGCATGGCGAAGCCGGTGCGCTGAGCGCCTCCGCGCTGTAGCGAACACTCAGCACCACCGCGCCGTGGGCGGTTGCAGGACGCGAGCGCGGCACCGCTTGGACCGGATACATGAGCGCACAATGGATACCCGTGACCCGCCGACACGTCGTTCTCGCGGGCGATCTCGCCGGCACGGTGGTTTTCGCGGTCGAAGGCGCCATCGCTGCCATCCACGGCGGACTGGATCTGCTCGGCGTGCTGGTGTTGTCGTTCATCGTCGCGCTGGGCGGTGGCGTGGTCCGCGACGTACTGATCGGCGCCACACCACCCAATGCCATTCGCGACTGGCGTTATCCGACGCTCGCCTTCGCCGCAGGACTGGTGACCTTTGCGTTCCACGCACCCATGACAGCCGCACCGCCCATGGTGCTACTCACACTCGATGCCGCCGGGCTCGCCATCTTCGCCGCAACGGGCGCGGAAAAAGCGTGGGATTACGGGATCACCCCGATCAACGCGATCCTGATGGGCGCCGTGACGGGCTGCGGTGGGGGCGTCATCCGCGATCTGCTACTCACTCGCACGCCGCTGATCCTGATGGCGGATATCTACGCCACTGCAGCGCTGCTCGGTGCGGCAGTGGTCATCGGATGCCGAAAGCTGCAATGGCCTCCCGCCGTCGCCACGGCACTGGGTTGCCTGGTGTGCTTCGCCGTCCGCATGGCGGCCGTGGCTTTCGGTTGGCAATTGCCCCGCGTCGCGTGAGCGCCCAGCGTACGACGGGACTAATCGACCAGTTCGATATCCAGACCATGCAATAGCCCAAAGGACTCGCTGCGGGTGAACCGACCACCGCGCACCGGGTTCTCCTGGACATTGATCAGGTAATGCATGGCTTCGCTGAAATCCACGCCGATGAGCTGGGTCTTGTTGAAGAGACTGTCGCGGAAATCGGTATACGTGAAGTTCGATTTGGCGAAGTTACCTTCCCGGAAATCGACGCTGTGCGCCTTGCACTCTTCCAGCACGGTTTCCTGCAGATCGAGGCCGAAGAAGTTCGAGTAGCTGATGTTCGACTTGCGGAAGGCCAACTTGCCCGGCGCGGCATAACGCGGCCACTCCGCACGGGTCCAGTCGACGCCCAGCAATTTGCACTCATCGAACGACACCGCCTGGTATTTGCTCGCCGACAAACGCGCATTGCTCAGGTCACATGAGCGAAAGGTGCACTCGATGAACTTGCAGCGATCGAACACGCTTTCCGTCAGCGAGCAGCGTACGAAGGTGCACGACTCGAACGTTCTCGAAGTGAACGTCTCACCGGCAAGGTCGAGACCTTCGAAGTGCTTCAGATAGAACTCGGTATCGCTGGGCAGGGAACGTGTCATGGTCGCGTAAGCAAGCGGACGGAGAGAAACCATGGCGGCCGAGCCTTGAAGGAACGAGCGCCGCAACAGCTTTGGAACGCAGCATGACGCGAAGCGGGCGCCATGGCATAGGCCCAAAGAAAAAGCCGCCCGAAGGCGGCTTTTCCAGTATTGCTTGCGTAACTCAGGACACCGACGCAGGGGTTTCCTTGCGCTCGCGCTCGTCGAGGCGGGCGGCCATGCGGTCGATGTTGGCCAGCGAGACCAGGTGCGCGTAGATCCAGCCGAGGGCACCCTCGCGCAGGAATTCGTGCGCCGTCTTCTCGTCGAGCGCGCGCAGCCTTTCCTCGTTGATCACGAACAGACCGTTGAGGTTGATGCCCTTGCCTTCCTTCTGCAGCGTGATCGTGCGCGGCTCGAGCAGGTTGTGCTCGCGCAGCTTGCCCATGAACCACTGCGTGCGGGCCACGTGGTCCTGGAACTCGCCGAGGAAGTTCACGGCGTTGGTGAGAGCCGGCGCATCGGTGCCGTCCTCGTTGAACAGGCGCTCGCCTTCCTCGTTGTTGAAGCCTTCATAGGCTTCGTCGAGGAACACGGTGAAGTCGTCGCCTTCGGTACCGGCCGGCTTCTCGGCCAGCACGAACGGATAGCGGCGAACGAACGCCGGGATGTAGATGCCCTGCTCCCAGAAGCCGTTCTCACCGACCAGCAGGTTCTCGCCCTGGCGGAGGCCAAGCAGCGCCATCGGGCCTGCTTCTTCCAGCGAGTTGCCCGCAAAGAGAATCGGGAAATCGCGCGCAGCGGGCGCGAATTCGACGCCGGTCAGCGGCACGGAGTGCGCGGAGGCGGCGAAACGGATGTTGTTCACGGCCTTCAGACGCAGGTCGCGGTGGGCGGTACGGTTCAGGGGAACCGGACGCTCGTAGAAAAGCACTTCTGCCACTGTGTAACCCTCATGGACCCCGCGGACCTGGGAAGCCACCCCGGCCCCCCTTCCAAACCCGCTGGGCTCGAATGCGAATTCCCACTATAGCAGTGGTCGATGGCAGGTGAAGCCCCGAGGGATCGGTACCGGGCGGCAGGCCCCGTTCTGCAGACGGTTGAACGGCGCGACCACGGCCCCCTTGGACAACGCTATTCCGTAGCAATAATCGGCTATGCTCGGGCCAGACCCCTCCTGCAGGGGCTGGATCGCGGTGCGATCCGCACGGAGTTCGACTTGCTGGAACGCTCTTTCGCTTATGTGAAGGACGAGACACGATGACGATGGAAGTGCTCCAAGAGGACCTGCCGAGGGTCACCGCGTTACATGCGACGCGGGTGCTTTCCCTCGATGCGGCAGGCCGCATCCTGGACTGGATCAGTTGGCAGGACGCGGTTTGCCTGTATGTGCGCGGCGTGGTGGCCTGGACCCTGGGCGACCCGTGCGTCACTGTCCACGGCGGCATCAGCCGGGCGAGCGGACTGCGCAGCAGCCTGCAATTGCACCCGATCGTGGCCAGCACGGGCCATTGCCGCGAACACGCGATCGACCCGGCCCCAGCCCTGACCAACACCGCTCTGTTCGCTCGAGACCGGCACATCTGCCTTTACTGCGGCCATCAGTACACGCGCCACGAGCTGACCCGCGACCACGTGGTGCCGCTGTCCAAGAAGGGCGCCGACGAGTGGGAGAATGTGGTCAGTGCTTGCCTGGCCTGCAACCTGCGCAAGAGCAACCGGACCCCGCAGCAGGCCAACATGCCCTTGTTGGCCGTGCCCTACCGCCCGAGTTGGGTGGAGCACCTGATCCTGTCCAACCGCAACATCCTCGCCGACCAGATGGAGTTCCTGGTGAGCCATCTGCCGCGCGACCGGCGGCCCGGCTAACGGCAAAAAACGTCGCTGCGCCGGGCGGTTGCCGCCGTCTGGCCGCGGCGGCGGCCACGCAGGCCGGGCCGCTGCCCGGCCCTGTCGCTTTATGTTCACCTTTTGTCCCTTGCCCCGCCCCCTCGGGAGGCGAACAATAGGCAGATGAACGACCTCTCCCGTTATCCCTATCTGGCGCAGATCGAGTCGCCGGAGGACCTCCGCCGTTTTTCGACGGATGAACTGCCGGCCATCGCCGACGAACTGCGCGGCTACCTGATCGAGGCCGTGGCGTCGTCGGGCGGCCATTTCGGCGCCGGGCTGGGAGTGGTCGAGCTGACCGTCGCGCTGCACCACGTGTTCGAGACGCCGCGCGACCGCCTGGTCTGGGACGTCGGCCACCAGTGCTATCCGCACAAGATCCTTACCGGTCGACGTGACAGGATCACGACGATCAAGAAGAAGGACGGCCTCGCGCCGTTCCCGCGCCGCGAGGAAAGCGAGTACGACACCTTTGGGGTTGGCCATTCGTCCACGTCGATTTCCGCGGCCCTGGGCATGGCCCTGGCGCTGCAACGCCGTGGCGACATGCGCAAGGTGGTGGCCGTGATCGGCGACGGCGCGATGACGGCTGGCATGGCCTTCGAAGCCTTGAATCACGGCGGCGACGTCGAACCGAACATGCTCGTGATTCTCAACGACAACGGCATGTCGATCAGCGAGAACGTCGGTGCGATGACCAAGATGATGGCCCGCGCCATGGCAAGCCGCACGCTCAACGCCTGGCGCGAGCGCGCCAAGAAGGCGATGCCGCGCGAGTCGTTCGTCGGCCGCTTCTTCAAGCGCTGGGAAGAACACGCCAAGGGCATGTTCGTGCCTTCGACCTTGTTCGAGGAGCTGGGCTTCCATTACACCGGCCCCATCGACGGCCACAACATGGCTCAACTGGTGAACGCGCTGGAAACGGTGAAGGCCCTCCCCGGCCCGCAGCTGCTCCACGTAATGACCACGAAGGGCAAGGGCTACGAGCCTGCGGAAAAGGCGCAGATCGAGTACCACGCCGTGGGCCCGTTCGATCCCGTGGCGGGCCTGGTGAAGAAGGGTGCGCCGGCCAAGCCGACCTATACCGACATCTTCAGCGACTGGCTCTGCGACATGGCCGCGACCGACGAGCGCCTGCTGGGCATCACGCCCGCCATGCGCGAAGGTTCGGGCCTGGTCCGTTTCTCCAAGGAATACCCGCAGCGCTATTTCGACGTAGCGATTGCCGAGCAGCATGCGGTGACGCTCGCGGCGGGCATGGCGGTGGAAGGGGCGAAGCCCGTGGTGGCAATCTATTCCACCTTCCTCCAGCGCGCCTACGATCAGGCCATTCACGACGTGGCCCTGCAAAACCTCGACGTGACCTTCGCGATCGACCGCGCGGGTGTGGTCGGCCCAGACGGCGCCACGCACTCGGGCAGCTTCGATCTGTCGTTCATGCGCTGCCTGCCGAACATGGTGATCATGGCGCCGGCCGACGAGAACGAATGCCGCACGATGTTGACCACCGGCTTCCGCTACGAAGGCCCCGCGGCGGTGCGCTATCCCCGTGGCACCGGCCCGGGCGCAAAGCTGGCCGAGACGCTCGAAACCTTCCCGATCGGCAAGGCGGAAGTGCGTCGTCGTGGCCACCACGGCCTGGCGATTCTGTCGTTCGGCACCATGCTCGCGCCGGCCGCCGTCATCGCCGCGGAGGTCGACGCCACATTGGTGAACATGCGCTTCGTGAAGCCGCTGGACGAGGAACTGATCCTCGAACTGGCGCGCACGCACAAAGCCTTCGTCACCATCGAAGACAACGCCATCGCTGGCGGTGCCGGTGCCGGCGTGGCGGAATGCCTCGCTGCCCATGGCGTCACTCTGCCCATCCAGCATCTCGGTCTTCCGGACGTCTATCTGGAACACGGCAGCCGCGAGGAAGTCCTCACCATGGCCGGCCTCGACCTCCCGCAGATTCGCCACGCGATCCGCGCACGGTTCCCGCAGTTCTGCGCGTCGGCGGTGGCTAGCGCGGGGTAATCCGCGCTCCACACGACTGGGTCCACATAGGTAGCACCAGCTTCTTCGTCGAGCGTTCAACCGACGAAGGTAGGGAAAATTCCGTGTAGGGAATGCTCGCCCGCACCGTATCACCCGGGGCTAGCCGGAAGTTGCAGGACGACGGACAGAAGCCGAGATTTCGTTCCTTGATGTGGTACTTCCTGCCGTCCGCCTCGACCCATACGTCATTGCTATGTGCGTCGAGAAATCCCAAGTTGTTAGGCCACGATCCTTCTTCGATGCACCACGTCTGGCCCGACGTATTCTCAAGTTCGATATCGAACCGCTTTGAGCCCGGATTGTCCGAGATGCGCAGCAAATGGGTGATTTCTCGCCTTCCCTCCGGTTTTGTCGCGGAACACGACATCAGCCATACAGCGAGAACTGCGAAAAATAGCGCTCGTGTCTCGCGGCGAATCATTGGGACAGATCCGTCAGATGATCCGGATTCACGACGGCGCGATTTTGTTCACGTTCGCGTAGGAGGCGGAAGTACTCACCGCCATTGGCAAATTTATAGGCTTTACCTCCTTCGATACGCTGGTCGGTGAGTCCTACGGTGTGCAGAGATTCGTGACCCGCGGCCCATTCGAGCATCGATGAATTGCCATAGGAGGCGTGGCTGGTATTGATATAGATATTGTTACCACCCACCGTCGCCGCCGCCAAATCTGCCCCACCCATTCCCATGCTCTTCCATTCTGAAGCCGAACTCGCGTTCGCAAACAACCCCGAACCCGGACCGGCGTCGAGCACGCGCGCAGCCTGAGTAAGGGAATCGGCAGCGGAGAACAAGTTCCCTGCTGTTGCACTGCCCTCTCCCATGACCGACTCGAAGGCACGTACTGCCGATTTGTCACTTGAATCTAGCTTCGTGCCTGCGGCTATCTTCTCAGCTGCCGCCCAGAGTTTCCCCGCAGCCTTATGGTGCCCAGCGGCTGCGCTGTGCTGGGCCTTGTCGAACCGCTTCCATGCCTGGTCATCCTTCCAACCGGTACCACGTTCGTAGTTTCCCGAAGGATCGATGCGGTTCATCGGGTTGTTCGATACGTACGCATATCGATTCATGCTACCGACGTACCCGGGCGACGCCTCTACCGCATCCTTGGACAGGAACCGTCCCGCCCCCGAGTCGTAGTATCGAGCCTGCATGTAGATCAATCCGTCGTCGTCATGGACATGTGCGGTGTAGCCTAGCCCGGCAACTGGACCGAGAGCGGGACTCCCGTAAGGCCGGTAGTCCGATGACGATAGGGTGTTGCCTTGCGCATCGGTCGTGGCAAGCACCGATCCCTGCGCGTCGACATAGTAATAAACAACATCCCTGGCCCTAGCCACCGGTGTCGTGAACCACAACGGCATCCACAGCGAGCAATAGAAAACCTTTCGCCAGACACCGTTCCTCCGGCGGAGGTTATCCGTCAGCCGAGATCGCTCCGATGTCGTGTCAGAAACTTGCATAGACATACCCACTCCACGGCGAACATCCACTGGCGTTACATGCCCTGACCCGCATGCTGATCTGGCCTATGACCTCGCCGGTATCCTCGATAAAAATCGACGAAGGTGTCGCACCCGCGTCCTGATAATCGGTTCCGATGCCTGGAATGTTCCGTTCGATCTGATAGTTCGTGGTGGTGGCAACCGCGTTCCAATGAATCTCGTACTGACGTTTGTAGCCCGGCCCTGTCCGCCCACCGGATACGCCCGATGGCGTGGTCGGAGGTAGCGCCACGGTGACGACGGCTTGACCGCTCCACGGGCCACATCCCCCTGCATTGCATGCCTGCACCGCGTAGTAATACGTGCCGTTTTGCTTTCCGCCGAGACTCCACGCGCCGCCTGCCGTATTGCCAATCAAGGCCCAGCCTGCGCCATTGACGTTCTCGAAGACGTTGTACGACGTGGCGCTCGCTACGCCACTCCAACTGATCGTGTAGGCACCATTGATACTGGTGCCACCCCCCGCTATTCCCGGTGCAGCGGTGGGTGGCAAGGTGATGCCCACCGCATTGCTCAGCCGATAGCCGCTGCAGCCGCTGTTGTTGCAGGCCTGCACCTGGTACTGGTACGTGCCGCTGGCGGGCGTGCCGAACGTCGCACTGGTGGACGCACCGTCATATACCGTGGTCCAGGTGCCACCGTTGACCTGCTGGATGACTACGTAACGCGTGGCCGTCGCACTCGCCGCCCAGCTCAAGCTCACCGGCCCGGCGACCGGGGCCGAGGCGCTGGCACTGCCCGGCACCGGCGGTGGCAAGAGCACGCTGACGTTCCAGGTTGGACCGAACGGTGCGCAGCCACCTGAGGCGCAGGCTTGCACCTGATAGCCGTACGTCCCTGTGGCTCGACCGCTGGCCGACCAACTCGTCGCCGTCGAGGCAGAGACCGTCGTCCACGCACCACCGTTGAAGCTTTCCCGCAGCGTGTAGGACGTCGCCCCGGCGATCGGCTGCCAGCTCATCGCGATGCTGCCATTCGTGCTGCTGCCCGCACCGCTCAGTGAGACATACGGTCCGGCCACCAGCGGGGTGAAGCCAAAACTCTGGAACCAGGCGATCCCCTCCTGCACTGGCTCGAATTGCACGCGTCGGCCGTTGCCCAGCAGCAGCGCGGACGGCATCGCGATGGTCACCGCCGCGTGCTGGCCCGGGGCGATTTCCGGGATCCCTTGGCGAGTGACGTCGCCCTGCACGACGTTGCCCGCCGCATCGATGAGATGGTTGCCCAGGTTCACCGGATGCGGCCCACCCGAGGCCAGCGTCACCGTGCCGTTATTAGCGATGTCGACCGTGGTCAGCACGCTCTGCCCGTCGGTCGACAGCGATGGCGCGGCGGTGATCGTCAGCGTCACGTTGACCTGCTCGCGCGTCAAACCGGTAACGTTGTTGCAGAGGTTGCCGGTGCCGGCCGTGGGACATGCCGAGTACGGACCGGCGTCCACGGTCGTGTTGTTCGGCCAGTCCTGGAACCAGCCCACGCCGGCCTGGAGCAAGCTGAAGCGGATGCGTTTGCCGCTGCCCAGCACCGCGGGCGCGGCGACGTGCATCGTAAGCGTGCCATGGCCGCCGACCGGGATATCTGTAAGCAGGTTCACTCCTGCTTCCGGTTGGGTCGCGGCGCCCGCGCTGTCCAGCAGGTGATAGCCCATCTGCACCGGGAATTGGCTGTTGGCCGTGAGCGGCCGCGTGCCGTTATTGACGATGTCCAATGTGACGTCGATGGTCGTCCCATCCACCGAGAGGCGCGGCACGCCCACGATCGCCAGCGCCGTCCTTACCTGCGCGGGCTTCAGGATATCGATGTTCTCGGTCGCCTTGGCGACCAGCTTCTTGCCGAGGTAAACGTACTCGCTACCCAGCCGCGTGGCCGGGTCCAGCTCCCACATCAGCTGGCCGGCGCTGTTGTACGCGTAATAGGTCGTCCCCGCCGGAGTGACCTTCTTCACCCGGCGACCGGCTGCGTCGTAGGTGTACGCACCCTTGCCTGGGATCGCGGTCAGCCGGTTGGCCTCGTCGAAGGTGAGCGCCTGCCCGTCCTTGCTGGCCGTGTTGCCGCGGGCATCGTAGACGAAGGCATGCACCGCGGTGGCCCCGTTGGTGATCGAGGTAAGCCGGTTGCTGCCATCGTAGGCGTAGGTGTTCGTACCGCTGCCGTTGCTCAGGCTGCGGAGGTTGTTCAAGGTGTCGTAGGTGTAGCTCTCCGTACCCCACAGATTGCTCGCCGTGGCCGAGAGCAGACGGTTCAGGCCGTCGTAGCCCATCACCTTGGTGCGCTGCCCGTTGGTCTGATCGAGGATCTGGCTGACGTTGCCGTTGGCGTCGTAGGCGAAGTCTTCGCTGACGCTGAGCGTGGCGCCCTGCCCGTAGGTGAAATTACTGAGCAGGTTGCGCGCGTTCTTCTGCGCCAGATAGCTACGCCCATTACCCAAGCTGTATGAGCGCACGTCGCCGTCGGCGAAGTAGGCGATGCCATTGGCGTAACCGCCCACCGTCGTCGGCCGGCCCAGGGCATCGGGGGTGTAGGCCACCACCTCGCCGTCCGGATACAACACGGTACTCAGCGCACCGGCGGGGTCGTAGCCGTAACCCAAGGACCAGTTCCAGCCATCCACCGCCAGCACCTCGGCGGTGAGCAGGCCAAGCTTGTTGCGGCCGAAGGTCCAGCCCACTGTGCCCGAGGTGGCCGTGGCCGGGTTGCCCAGGGCATCGTAGGTGAAGGTGCTCGGCGCGGTACCGCTGGGATAGACCACCGAGGTGACCCGGTTCATCGCGTCGTAGGCGCGCACCGTCCGGGCCGCCTCGGCAACCTGGTCCTGGCCGCAGCCGGCGCCGTTGAACGACGCACCGGACGCACTCCAGGCCAGGTTGTCGGCGCCGTCATAGGCCATGATCTCGCTGCCGGATTCCGGCTCCCACGTGCGGCACAGGCGATGCTCGCTGTCGTAGGTCATCGTCTTGGTGACCGATTGGCCCGCTCCACCCTGGGTGATCGACAGCGGGTTGCCATAGACGTCGCGGGCGATAGTCTGCAGCACATTCTCCGGCGCCTGCACCTTGATCACGGCATCATAGGAAGGCTGGTCGAAGACCTGGTACCACGTGGTGGTGACGTTGCCCTTCGGGTCGGTCACGCGCTTGGCAGCGCCGGACAGGTACTGCGTCGTGGTGGTCAGGTTGCCCAGCTCGGAACTCTGCGTGGCACTCGTGGGCCGGCCCAGGGCGTCGTAGCCGGTCGCTACACCAGCGACGATGTTGGGCAGGTCCACCGCGCCGTCGACCGGGTAGGACGCGAACACCTTGCGGCCCTTCCAGTCGTAATCGGTGCGCGAGGACACGTAGAAGGCTTGGTCGCTGGCCCTCGCCGTGCCGGACATCACCGGACGCAGCATCGCGTCGAAGTCGGTGCGCTGGAACCGGTCGCCCTGGTAGACGATTCGCACCCAGTGGTTGCCGTTGACCCCGCGCGCGGGGCCAACGTAGCTGTACTGGAAGGTCTTCGGCGCCCAAGCCACCGCGTCGCCGGCCGGGTAATCGATCCGGGCGAGGCGGCCGATCGCGTCGTAGCCGTACGCGGTCGTCGCCCCGGCTTGGTTGGTGATCGCCGCGATCTGCCCGAAGTCGTCCACGCTGAGCGTTTGCGAGGTGTTATCCGGATAACCGATCGCCTGCGGAATACCGCGTTTGTAGTTGCCCAGTGTGGTCGTCTTGCCGTTGCCGTCGATGAAACTGGCCAACTGGCCCTGCGCGTTGAAGGTATAGCCCATCACCTTGCGGCCGAAGCGATAGCGCTCGGACAACGTCAGGCTGGCGGAGTCGTAGACGTTGCGACTGACCTCCTCACCCGCCTGGTTGTCAGCCGTGTAGTTGTAGGTTCTCAGCGGTAGGCCGAGCACCCAATGCGCGGTGTCATTCAAGAGATCCGTTCGTTCGTCTACGAGCACCTGCCCCGGTACATCGTTCGAACGCCGGGTACGAATCGCTTGAGCGAAAACGTCGAATTCCGTCACCTCCGACGTGAAGGTATTTCCATCCTGCACGCGCACGTGCTTGCGCGCCGGCATCCAACGTTCCGTTTGATCGGTATTGACGCGCTTCTGCAGTTCCTCGCCGACAAACGGAGGAAACGGCCCCTGTGTCGGCTCGGCATATTCGTCCCATTCCGTAAGAACGGACGCGCTCCCCGCCGCACCCGCGTATAGCGTCGTGCTGAGCAACCGGCTTTCTGTCTTGTCAGCGCGATTGCTGAATACCGAACGCGTCGTGTTTCCGTCAGGCGCTATCGTGTCGGTCCACACGGTGGACTGGCAACCCGATGAACAGTCCTGCTCCCAACTTTCGTTGCTCGGGGAGAGCTGGAAATCCCACCGTCTGGCAGGCATGCCGGCGCCCGTAAATGTCTTGGAGACGATCGAAGTGACGTACCAAGCGTTGGGCATCAATGCAGAGCCGCTGTCGGGATCGCCGACCATGCCTCCAAAGCAATTCTTGGTGACGTACGAGCGACCGCGGCGCGTGGGCTTAACCACGAACGTACCCGTCAAACCCGAAGGATGGATGATCGTCCCCGTAAACTCCTGCACGTTCGTCGGCGGACTCAGCACACTGCATGAGCTTGAATTGCTGTTGACGAAATTGGGGCCGGAGTGCGCCGAGATCGCCGCCATATTGAATTGCCATGACGAACCATCCGGCTGAGTAATCGACGTAAGGGTCGGGATACCGAAATCGCCGATCGCATAGTTATATGTCCAGGTTCGTGGACTGGCCGATCCGGCTTGTACAGTGATCGTATGCACACGTCGCGTATTAGCGTCGTACGCCAGGTTCACTTTTCTTCCGTCACTCGCGTCGATCGATATCAGTTTTCCGGCGTCGTAACTGTAGTTGACCCAGTTACCGAAGCGATCGGTCACGCGAGTCACCAGCATCGAGGCTTCCTGCCTGTAGAGGTCATCCTGTTCTGCGACAGCCATGGGGCTGAACACGGCATCGGAATCCGACGCGCGAAGCGACGTACTGAAGGTATCGATGGGGCGTGACAAGATGGATGCCCATCGCGTCGCCAGGTAATCGAAGCGGTACTGCGTGCCATCCGGGGATACCACGAGGAAGGCCTCGCGGGTGCTGTCGTTCACGGCCTGGGCAAGGCAGCCGACCTGCCAGTTCTGCTTGGTAATCGCCGGAAACACGCTACTGCCGACTTGCGGGGTCACCGTGTAATAGCTGCTGCGCGCCAATAGATCCTGGGAACCGGCTCCGGGAACAATCAACTGATAGCCATGCCACCAGTCTTGAGGCTGCCATGAGTGACGGTACGAATCGCCAGGCACTCCATTGACGCCGGGAGGGGGTCCGAAGTGCGTGCAGATCTGCTTCGGATATTGCCCGAGCACCATCCATCCCTGCACATTCTGCTGGGTCGCGGCGATGGTGGTGATGCGCGGCACCTCCATGTCCCAGTCGCCGAATGCATTGTCCTTGAGGCGCTCAAGATCACCGAAGCTTTCGATCTGGAACGTACGGTTGATCTGGATCGAAGGGCCCGTACCGCTAAGCGAGATATCGGTACTGGAGAAACTCAGGCGGCCGTCGTACAAACTGACGTTTTCCCCGAACGGAGTTTCGCCCAGGGGCTGAATATCCTCGTTGACCCGAATCAGCTTCCGGTATTCCTCTTCGGGCGTGGTGTTGCTCGCCTGCGCTGATGCACCAGCCGCATATACGGCCGCAACAAGTGCAAGCCACCTCGACCAGCAGGCCATCGACTTCGACATGTTCCATTTTCCCCAGCGCGCGCAGACGAAGACGCTGGCCAGTCAATGACCAACGCAACGACAGGACTCAGAAAGCAAAGTCGGAAAACCCGGCGATGAGCCGTCCCGACCCACACATCGAATTCGTCAGATCGGTGAGCTACCCGCTTCCGAGTGGAACTGGGTATCGAGCAACGAGGACATGAAAAGGCGCCATCCGGCGCGGCGAGACGCTGTCGAACATTCCGTTTCCCCTGAGACATCGACCCCCGGGTCGATGGGCTCGGAAACGCTACGCAAGGTCTTGCGTTTCCGTCAATAGGAAATTACGAACAGCGGCCTCGCCGACGATCACGTCCGGACCGGCGCAGGTCGGAACGACAGGGGGTCATGACGGCGACCTGAGGACAGCACCGGACACACGGTCACGATGTTCCAGATCCTTCGCCGTGAAGTCGTCGACGAGACCCGCCTCGCGAAAAATCTGCCTGACGGCATCGCCCTGATTCCAACCGTGTTCGACCAGCAACGCGCCACCGGGCTTCAAGTGTGCGCTCGCCCCTGCGGCGATGCGACGGATGTCGTCCAGACCGTCGGCACCGGAAGCCAATGCCGAGGCGGGTTCGAAACGCAGGTCGCCTTCCCCTAGATGCCGGTCGGCCGCTTCGATATACGGAGGGTTGCTGACGATGAGGTCGAAGCGACGGTCGCTCAGCGGAGAAAACCAGTCGCCTTGTGCAAATTCGACGCGTTCAAGCCCGAGTCGCTGCGCGTTGCGTCGGGCCACGTCAAGTGCGGCGACGCTGGCGTCTACAGCGACAACGGTGGCATCCGGCCGTTCCTTGGCGATAGCCAACGCGATGGCGCCACTGCCCGTGCCGAGATCGACGACGCTTCCGCGTGCGGGTAGGCGATCGAGCGCCAGTTCCACCAGCAACTCGGTCTCGGGACGCGGGATCAGCGTCGCCGGGGTGACTTCAAGCGTGAGCGACCAGAAGTCGCGGGTACCTGTGATATAGGCGATGGGTTCACCGGCAGCACGTCGCCTCACCAGGGCATCGAAACGCTGCACGCTCTCAGCAGTTGGGACGTCGTCCGCATGGGCAAAGAACCACGCGCGACTCACCCCCAGCGCGTGCGCCAGCAGCAACTCGGCTTCGAGTCGGTCGCCTAGCTTTTCGACGGCCTGGCGCAAGATCGTGCGGATATCGGTCATGCCGCCATTCTAGCGATCTGTCCGCCTACAATGCCGCCATGCGCCTGCTTCCCCTGCTCTTCGCGGCTCTGCTTCTTGGCGGGTGCCACGCCACATTCTTCGGCGCCGTCAACGCACGGCAACCGTCTGCGGCCGTGACGGCGCATCGCGACATCGTGTTCGACCAAGAGCACGGACTGGCTTTGGACGTCTATAGCCCGGCCGACGCATCGCACGCACCGGTCGTCGTCTACTTCTACGGCGGCAGCTGGATGACCGGCAAACGCCAATGGTTCCGCTGGATGGGAGAAGCCTTGGCTGCCCAAGGCGTCGTCGCCGTCATCACCGACGTTCGTCCCTGGCCAAAGGCACGCATGGACGGCTTTCTCGGCGATGGCGCACGGGCTGTGCGTTGGGCACGCGATCACGCCAGCGCATTCGGCGGCGATCCCGCGCACCTCTTCGTGATGGGACATTCGTCCGGCGGGCAGATTGCGGCCATGCTTGCGACCGACAAGCAGTGGTTGGCCTCGGTAGGCATGAAGCCACGCGATCTCGCCGGCCTGATCGGCGTCGCAGGCACATACGATTTCATTCCGTTCGACGAGCCGGAGTTCTATGACATCTTCGGCCATACCCCGGCCGAACAGGCTGCGTCGCAACCGATCAACTTCGTGGATGGCGACGAGCCGCCCGCCCTGCTGCTTCAAGGCGAGAACGATACGATCGTCTCGCCCGCGGAAGCAGTGTCCTTCGAGGGAAGGTATCGCTCACAAGGCGAGCCGGCGACGTTGAAGCTCTATCCCCACGTAGGCCACGAAACGTTGCTTCTTGCGTTCGGGCCGCTGAAATCCAAGGCATCCGTCCTGGTCGACACGATGGACTTCATCCATCGCTACGCAAAAACGTCTCCCAGGTGATGCTATCGATGCGCGCGGATACTTATCGATCCGCGCGCACCTCGATCAACGCACGTTTCACGCCACGATCGACACATGCACCGATCGGTCCTCCATCAGCTTCATTCGCTGCAGCAGGCCTTCGTAGAAGGCTGCGTGGAAGTCAAAGCCGTGTGCCTTGTTGAAATCGCGGATGCTCTCGATTTCCGCTCGCAGGTTGAATGGCGTATCGAAATTTTCCTGGTACCACGCGGACGGCATACACAACGCGAGGGCGTGGGCGTCGTCGGGATCGATTTCGCCGCGAGACATAAGGTCGTCGACGTACTCGGATACTTGTCTCGCAGTAACGTTCGAAAAGTCGATGCGATCAATCTGAGGCCTTTCCAAGGAGCCGATCTGCGTCACGGGCTCCTGTGACGTGGCCCGGCTGTGTACCGATGGAGATAGTCGCTGAAGCAGCGAGCTTGTGATCTGCATATATGTCCCTCCGAATGGAGCGCAGACAAAAGCAAAATCGCGAGGTGTTGATAACCCCTCCAGCACCACACGAGCGCTCCGCCTTCCAGCATTACCGAACACCCTTACGTCGAAGCGTGGGTACGGTTGATCTCACTGATTCTTGAGCACAGTACTTATGCAGTGTTGAGACGTAGCCGCTGGCTGAATCGTAATCAACACCCGATGCTGCCCAACGGTCATTTCGACCAAGGGAGGGACACATGAAATTATTCTTGACGGCCGCGGCAACATTGGCTTGCTCACTGATGGGTAGTGACTGCCTGGCAAACAACCTTTCGAGTGTGCAGGTTGTAGCCGTCGAATCGCCAAATGGGGGAAGAGAGTATCTGTCGCCATGGTCTTCATCGACAGCGCGTGATCACGGCGGCGGATGGATCAAGGTCACCGTTGAAGAAATCGGATACGGGAACAACCAACGGGCCACGCTTCTAGGTTATTCACTGCGGGAAACGGACACCCAACGGCTTTGCAACGTGGGCGGTTACGCAGGCCTGTGCCGGCGAGGAGGGTCGATCTTCGGATACCGGCGGACTTGGGAGGTTCGCGGTCTGGACGGCGGCAACTTCGAATACATGGTGATCCCGAACGGCATCGGTCCCACGCGACGAGTCCACCTCACGATTCGCTGATCCTCGCTTTCAACAAGAAAGCCGGGCGATCGCTCGTCCGGCCTTTTCGTTTTCTACATGACGAGTTTCATCTGTCAATGCACGGCACCGAGTGAGCGTTACGCCCTCGTGATATGCGGAACACCTCTTACATCTAGATGCGGGCAAGGTTTACCTCACGCATGCTCAAGCAAAGCACCGACGCAAGCGTTGAGAGCCTACCGCTGGTTGGCTTCCCGCCCACCCCTGATGATTCGCGCCGGGCATCTCGACCCATGGAGAAACACATGAAATCGTTCTTGATCGCAGCGGCCGCGTTGACTTGCTCGATGGCGGGCAGCGACTGCCTGGCAGGCAATCTTCGGGCCATGTCGGTCGTCGAAGTCAGGTCGGCACAGGGCCCTGTTGAAGCTATCGGCCGGGATCCTCGATCGACGAGGCACGACCACGGCGGCGGCTGGATCATCGTCACCACCGATGAGTTCTTTGCCTTGGACCATCGGCGGGCCACGCTCAATGGTCTCCCGATGGAGGAGATGCGTGCGGCACCGCTTTGCGGCACGGAGCGAGAAGTCTGGGAGTGCCCCGCCGGAGCAAGGCCCATTGGGCATCGGAGAGTCTGGTGGATTCAAGGCGTGGAAGGTGGCACCTTTGAATACAGCGCGAGGCAACCCGGCCTTCGGCTCAACGCAGTGACACGCCTCACCATTCGATAACCAAAGCATTCAGCGCGAAGGCCGGACGATCGCTCGTTCGGCCTTCTGCTTTTTCTGCACGTCCATCCGAGACGGGCGCATCGTTAAACGCACCCGCGCGCTAACGCGCCTTCATGGCATCGCGCCCTTCTGCGTTGCCGCCTCGTGCGCTGTCGAGTATCTCGGGATAGGGATAGTTGAGGCCCAGCAACTGGCGCAGGTCGGCGCTGGCCTGCCTGACGAACTCCGCTGGCAGAGCCGCGGGCATGTTCTCCATCGGCTTGACGAACTTCGGGAGGTACTGGGTGATGATCGCCGATCGATCCACGCTGCTGCGATTGGGCATGGCGCAGTGCCATACCGCCCCGAAGAACACGATCGTATCGCCGGGCTCGCCGAGCATGCGTTCGCAGCGATCGAAGAAGCGATCGCTCTCGTCCGGATAGCGCAGCTCGCGCTGGCTCCCAGGTACATATGCTGTGGCACCGGTTTCCTCGGTGAAGGGATCGAGCATGATCGTCGCCTGGGCATTCAACGGAAAGCTCGAATTGATCCGCGCGGGGTGCGTCGACGGCGAATGGAAATCCCAATAGGGATAATCGATATGCGGCTCCTGGCCCGGTCCGCCGGGAAGGATGCGGTTGGCGGCGATGGAACCCATGATGAACTCGCTTCCGATGAAGGCGCGCATCACCGTCATGAGCACCGGATGCGCGGCCATCCG
>Ga0209148_1000985_pt1 | contig 18369 bp, 12 predicted proteins | sample AraplaCol_mMF_r2_2_FD_184288 | JGI IMG/M metagenome (GOLD analysis project Ga0209148, IMG submission 184288) | Arabidopsis root microbial communities from North Carolina, USA - plate scrape CL_Col_mMF_r2 (SPAdes) (version 2) | ecosystem: Host-associated > Plants > Roots > Endosphere | place... | reverse complement strand
TTCCAGGCCGCGCGGGCCATGGTAGACGGCGTACATCGACGCCATCACGGCCAGCAGCACCTGCGCCGTGCAGATGTTCGACGTGGCTTTTTCGCGGCGGATGTGCTGTTCGCGCGTCTGCAGTGCGAGGCGGAAGGCCGGGTTGCCCTGGGCGTCGATGGTGACGCCGGCCAGGCGGCCCGCCATGCTGCGCTTGTATTCGTCGCGCGTGGCCAGGTAGCCCGCGTGCGGGCCGCCGAAGCCGAGCGGCACGCCGAAGCGCTGGCTGTTTCCGACCACGACGTCGGCACCCCATTCGCCCGGCGGCGTGAGCACGGTCAGCGCCAGCAGGTCGGCCGCGACGACGACCATCGCGCCCGCCGCATGCAGTTTCTCGCAAGCCGCGCGGTAGTCGCGCACATCGCCGTTCACGCCCGGGTATTGCAGCAGGACGCCGAAGCAGCTGTCCGCCAGGTTGCCGACGTCGGCGGCGGCAATGGTGCGCACCTCGACGCCGATCGGCTTGGCGCGGGTCTCGATGACTTCCAGCGTCTGCGGCAGCACGTCGTCCGCGACGTAGAACACTTTCGAGGCCGATTTGCCGACGCGCTGGATCAAGGTCATCGCTTCGGCGGCGGCCGTGCCTTCGTCCAGCATCGAGGCGTTGGCGATGCCCATGCCGGTCAGGTCGGTGATCACCTGCTGGAAGTTCAGGATGGCTTCCAGGCGGCCTTGCGAGATCTCCGGCTGGTACGGGGTGTACGCCGTGTACCACGCCGGGTTTTCGAAGATGTTGCGCAGGATGACGGGCGGCGTGTGCGTGCCGTAGTAGCCCTGGCCGATCAGCGACTTCATGACCTTGTTCTGTGCGGCGATGCCTTTCAGCTTCGCGAGCGCGGCCTGCTCGGGCAGGGGCTCGAAGAACTGGCCCAGGTCCAGCTTGTCCTTGCGGCGGATGTTGGCGGGAACGACGGCGTCGATCAGTTCGGCGCGCGTGGCATAGCCGAGGGCGGACAGCATGGCCGCCTCTTCGGATGCGGACGGGCCGATGTGGCGCGGGATGAAGCCATCGCGTGCTTCGAGTTGGGTCAGGCTGGTGCGGGTCATGATAGAGGCGAAAAAAGTCGGCGCGTAAGTTGGTGCGTCGTCGCCCCCGCGCAGGCGGGGGCCCAAGTTCAGCGTGCGCGGCAGCTCGAAATTGGGTTCCCGCCTGCGCGGGAACGACGTGTCGGACGTACGGTGAAAAAACTCGGGCGCGACACCTGGACGCGCCCGTTAACACATCAGCCCTCGGTCGCCTTGCCGTACGCAGCCGCGTCGAGCAGGTTGTTGAAGGCGGCCGGATCAGAAGGCTGCAGCTTGAACAGCCAGGCGGCATACGCATCGGCATTGATCGAATCCGGCGCGTCGGCGGTCGCCTGGTTCACGGCGGTCACGGTGCCCGACACCGGCGCGTAGATGTCGCTGGCGGCCTTGACGGATTCCACGACCGCGGCGTCGTCGCCGGCGGTGAAGGCCTTGCCGACCTGCGGCAGTTCGACGAACACGATGTCGCCCAGGGCGTCCTGCGCATATTCGGTGATGCCCACGGTCAGGGTGCCGTCGGCCTCTTGGCGGACCCATTCGTGGGACTCGGTGTACTTCAGGTCGGCTGGGATGTTCATGCGTAGCTCCGTAGTGATGGGTGGTGCGGTAAGTATAGTGGGTTTGATTACGATGCCAGGATCTTGCCGTTACGCACGAACGGCAGTTTGACGACGGACGCGGCCAGTTTCTTGTCGCGGATTTCGACGTGGACGGTGTCGCCGATGGCCACGTCGACCGGCACGCGCGCCAGCGCGATCGCCTGCTGCATCGACGGGCTGAAGGTGCCGCTCGTGATCTCGCCGGCATGGCCCGACGCCGCCACCACTTTCTGGTGGGCGCGCAGGATGCCGCCTTTTTCGCGCAGGATCAGGCCGACGAAATTCTGCGTCTGGCCGGCTTGCTGCAGGGCCGCCTTGCCGATGAAGTCGCGCTCGGACACGAGGTCGACGGTCCAGGCGAGGCCGGCGTCGAGCGGGGAGACGTTGTCGTCCATGTCCTGGCCGTACAGGTTCATGCCCGCTTCCAGGCGCAGCGTGTCGCGGGCGCCGAGGCCGGCCGGCTTGACGCCGGCGGCGGCGAGGGCGTTCCACAGTGCCTCGACCTGGCCGGCCGGCACGCCGATCTCGAAGCCGTCCTCGCCCGTGTAGCCGGTGCGGGCGACCATCAGCTCGCCGAACGGGGTGTCGTGCACGATCGCGGCGTTGAACGGTTTCAGGCTTTCCGACGCGGCTTGCGTCTGCGGGACGACCTGCCAGACTTTCGCGCGGGCGTTCGGGCCCTGCACGGCGACGAGGGCGATGCCGTCATCGCTCAGGTCAGCACGGCGCGGGGTGATGGCCAGATTGCTGCGGGTGGCGTCGTTCTGCTGGCGGATCCAGGCGATGTCCTTCTCGGCCGTGCCCGCGTTGACGACGAGGCGGAACCAGTCTTCGGCAAAGTAGTAGACGATCAGGTCGTCGATGACGCCGCCTTGGCGGTTGAGCATGCACGAGTACAGGGCCTTGCCCGGGGCCTGGAGCTTGTCGACGTTGTTCGCGAGCAGGCCGCGCAGGAAGGGGCGCACGCTGGCGCCGCGCACGTCCACGACGCACATATGCGATACGTCGAACATGCCGGCATCGCCGCGCACGGCATTGTGTTCTTCGATCTGGGAGCCGTAGTTGACGGGCATGTCCCAGCCGCCGAAGTCGACCATCTTGGCGCCGGCGGCACGGTGTACGGAATTGAGCGGGGTCGCTTTGAGCGTCATGGGTGGATCCTCGGCAGAAAATGGGGTCGCGCACGCGGTTGCCCGCATGCTCTCACACCCCTCTGTCCTCGGTACCTGAGAGATAGCGGCGCATCGTTGCTTGCGTTCCGCCTGCCCCTTCGGTGGGCCAAACGGCCGCTCTCCAGAGTTGGTCCGCCGCGCCATGCGCGACAGCCCCCGACCGGTCCGGTTGCCTGAGAGTTTTTGGGTGATGCCCCTTCGGCGGCAGCCTGTGCTGCGCTCTCCCGGTCAAGAGTGCGCAGTCTATGTCAGTGGTGACGGGAAGTCAATCCGGAGGCCTGCCGATGCGGGTGCGGACGAGGGTGCACACGATTGCAGCAAGGCTATATCGGGCTGCGGACGTGTTTTGTTACACTTGCCTTACGACCCCTTGTGACAGAAGAGAGCCACTGACAGAAGAGAGCCACTATGAGCGAAGATCAAGCAAAACAGAAGGTAGGGTACTTCACCCTGTCCGGCGACGTGAACAGCGACATGGTGCATCGCGTCTTCGAAGCGGTGGCCGGCATGAACGACGACGGGATCGAGACGGCGCACATCCTCCTGCAATCGAACGGCGGCTACGTGAGCGACGGCCTGTGCCTGTACAACTTCCTGGCCAACGCCCCCGTCGACTGCATCATGTACAACGGCGGCGCCGTCGCCTCGATCGCGGTGATCCTGTTCCTGGCGGGCAAGCAGCGTTTTGCGAGCGAGACGGCGCGCTTCATGATCCACAAATCGCATGCGACGGCGTCGCCGGGCTCGCGTCCGGATGCACTCAACATCATCGTCGAAGGCTTGCGCGCCGACGATGCGCGCACGGAGTCGATCCTGCGCAAGCACATCGAACTGACGCCGGAGCAATGGGGCATCCACCAGTACGGCGACCTGCACCTGAACGCGCGCGACGCCAAGGCATCCGGCATGATCCACGACGTCGTCGATTTCGCGCCGCCCAAGGGCGCGTACCTGCGCAACATCTGACCTGTCGCACACCGCGTAACAACAGACAGAGCCTGCAGCGGTGTTCCCGCCCCAGGCTCTGTCCGTACTTCCTGTATCGCTACCGTTCACGGCCGCGCCCGGAAATCGGCGCCGCCCGGCGTGCGCCGCGATCAGCGCTTGTTGTCGTTCTTGTGGCTTTGACGGCCAGCCTCGGCATGCTGCTCCGGGGTGCCGCCGCGGGTGCCGCCCGAACCGCCGGAGCGCGAACCCGACTGCGAACCCGACTGCTGGTTGCCGGACGAACGCGACGACTGCTGGTTGCCGTCGTTCTTGTGGCTTTGCTGGCCAGCCTTCACGTGTTGTTCGTGCGAGCCGCCCTGCTTGCCCGAGCGCGAATTTTTGTTCGAAGCCATGATCATTCCTTTCGATAGTGGAGATGTCTTGCTGTCCGAAGGTTGCTCCCAAACATTGATATTTGGTAGCGATTTCGGTATTGCAATGATGCGAGCGCGGCAATTGAACGGGTATCGGATCATCCCTTGAGCCGTTGTAGGACTAGACGCATTTCGAAAGCAATAATCTTCTCCGCCGAGGCGGTATTCGCATATTCTTATTCGCTGGCAACCGTATCGTGCGCCGCAACATAGTGTTTTACGCGTTATGCCTGGCTCTTCGATAGCATAAGTATTTTCCTTGGTCCGGGCTTGACGACGGCCCGTCCCTGTGGCGGATCGGAAGAGGGCGCCGATTTTGATTGCCACTTGGAAATTATGTGCCACAATATGCTGCATTCGATTTCCATCTTCGCCATGTCCTCCAGCCAAGTCCAGACGCCGACCGCCAGCAAGGCAGCGTCGCCGCAGCAGGCGACGCTGGAGGCGCTCGCCGGTATCGCCGGCGGCTACGTCAAGGAACAGCTGACCGCGATGACGGGCCGCATGGCCGCCGCGCTGGCCGACGTGGGGCAGCAGCAGGGTGACCCGCAGGACATCTACCGGCGCGTCAAGGCGGCCCGGCTGCTGAAGGACAACGCCTATGCCTTCTTCCACGTCGCATCGAGCGCCGTCGACCTGGCCCTGCAGCGCGAACTCGAGCACCTGTCCCCCGGGAGCGCGAAGCGCACGGCGGCGGCCGCGCTGAGCCTCGTGCCGCTCGAGGAAATCGACAGCCGCCTCGCGCTGGGCGCGCTGGCCCGGCCCTTCGACATCGCCCATTCCGACGCGCTCGCCACGTTGGCCGTGCGCCTCGGCATGCTGCTCGGCCGCGGCGTGCTGCGTGCCGACAGCAACCCATTCCGTCCCGACGTCTTCCTTGGCGCGCTCGAAGAAGCCTGGCGCGAATTCGAGCCGGAAGCCGATGCCCACGGCCTCATCCTGCCCCTGCTGCGTCCGGACATCGTGTTCGATTTCGCGCCCATGCTCGATGCGCTGATCGCCGCGCTGCGCAAGGGTGGCCAACCGGGCTCCGTCGACGCCTACCGCATCCAGAAGACGGACGACGTGGCCGCCGCGAAGGCGGCCCGCGCCGGCCAGCGCACGGCCCTCGCCGATCAATTGCGCAAGCTGTTCGGCGACGATGGCGGCGACGACGGCGTGCCGCTGATTCCCGATCTGCCCGACCTACCGGCCGGCGGCGGCGGCTGGCGGCCCAGCGGGGCGGGCGCGTTTGCAACGGCGCCGGGCACCGCGGTGGCGGTGGCGCCGGGTGTGCCGGACTCCGCCGTCCACGGCGGTGCCGGCGGTGTTCTGCCGGTGGCGGGCGGCGCGCTTCCCGCCGCCGGTTTTGTGGCGTCCCCGGGACATGCTGGACCGGGCGTGCCGCTGCCCGCCGCCGGCTTCGCGTCGTCCGCGGGACTAGCCGGACCGGGCGCGCCGCCGGCGGTCGTCGACGCCGCGCCGGGCGACTGGTCGGCCGCCGTGCGCGGCATGCTGGCGCAGAACCAGGGCGCGGCGCCGCTGCTGGATCTGCTGGCACGCATCGAACCGGCGCTGGCGCAGGCGCCGCAGGTCGGCGCATCCGGCGCATCCGGCGCGCAGCCGCACAACGTGTTCTACCTGCCGCGTCTGAAGCAGAGCCTGCCCCAGGGCAGCCTCCCGCGCGGCGACGAGCACACGCTGGACCTGCTGTCGCGGGTGTTCGAGACCGTGCTGCTGGACGACAGCATCCCGCCGCGCACGCGCGAACTGCTGCAGCTGCTGCAAGTGCCCGTGCTCAAGGCGGCGCTGCTCGACAAGAATTTCTTCTTCGAGGAAGCGCATCCGGCGCGCCGGCTCGTCGACCTCGTGTCGCGCGTCGGCTGGGAGCAGCGCCAGAACGCCAGCGACCCGCTGTTCCAGGCCATGCAGCGCAGCGTCGCGCGCGCGGGCGAGGCCGCGCCGGATGCCTTCGCCAGTGCCGTCGCCGAGCTCGAGGCGGGCATCGCGGCCGACGAGTCCGCGCAGGAATCGGCGCTGGCCGCCCCCGTCGCCACCGCCATCAAACAGGAACAGCACGAGGTCGCGCAGCGCCACGCGCGCGACGCCGTCGCGCTGCGCGTGCAGGCCGGCGACGTCATCGACGTGGTCAGCGGTTTCCTCGAGCAGCGCTGGATGACGGTGCTGACCTTCGCCCACACCATCGAGGAGGCGCGTCCGGGCGCCGTCGGTAACGCCACCCGCGCCATGGACGACCTGATCTGGAGCGTCAAGCCCAAGGCCACGCAGGAGCAGCGCAAGGCCCTGATCGCCCGCTTGCCGCGCCTGCTCGCGACGCTGAACAAGTGGCTGGATGCCATCAAATGGCAGGATGCGGAGCGGCTGCAGTTCTTCGCCCGCCTGGCCGAATACCACGCGGCCATCGTGCGCGCGCCCATCGAGCTGTCGCCCGAACGCCAGCTCGAACTCGCCGTGCTCGCGGCCCAGCAGGATGCGCTGCGCCGCGTCGAGCTGGAAAACGCGGCCGCCCAGCAGGCCACGGCGCGCGCGGCCGAGGTGTCCGCCGTCGACGGCCTGGAGCGCGGCATGTGGCTGGAATTCCGCGCGGGTGAGGGCGTCCGCAAGGTCAAGCTGGCGTGGGTGAGTCCGTTGCGGACGCTGTTCATCTTTTCCGGCGCGGGCCGGCGCGAAGCCTTCTCGCTGGCGGCCGACAAGCTGGCCGCTGCCCTGAACGACGGCGCGGCGCGGGTGCTCGCGATCGACGGTGTCGTGGGACAGGTGTTGTCCGAGGCGATGGCACAGGGCGCCGTCAACGACTCGACGATGGTCGCAGCGATGCCGTAGGGTGGACGGCTATACACGCTGCTCGTGACTGGCTGTCGCTTTGGCGCCGTCCACGCGGTGATCCTTGACACGTGCATGGCCGTGCATGCGCCGGCTGGACGCGTGGACGGCAAAGCCGTCCACCCTACGTGTTGGTGTCCGCCAGTCGGCCGGGTTATAGTCGAGCCGTCGCAATCCCATCGTCACACGCATCATGCTCTGGTGGTCCCATCTATCCGCGCTGGGCGGACTCAACGTCACGGCACTGCTCGCCGCCGGCGTGGCGGCCTGGCTCGTCGGTAGCCGCTGCTGGCGGCTAGCGCTCGTCTGGTGCCTCGTGTTCGGCGGCGCCATGCTGGTGGCGGCCGCGAGCCAGGTGGCGTTCATCGGCTGGGGCGTCGGCATCCGCGCGCTGTCGTTCACCGGCTTTTCCGGCCACGCGGCGCGCGCCGCCGCCGTGTTTCCCGTCGCGTTGTTCCTGCTCGTCGAGCGCCAGCCGCGGCGGGTGCGCATGATCGCGGTCGCGGCGGGCGGCCTGCTGGCGGTGGCCGTCGCGCTGGCGCGCATCCGGGTCGGGGCCCATTCGCCCAGCGAAGCCCTGTCCGGCTGCATGCTCGGGCTGGGCGCGGCCGCGCTGTTCCTGGCCCGCGCCCGTGCCGCGCAGGACCGCTCGCCGCAGCCGCTGCTGCTGGGGCTGCTCGCGGCGACGATCCTGCTGCCGCGCGCCGATCCCGCGTATTCGCACCAGTGGCTGACGGCCGTCGCACTGACGCTGTCCGGGCGCGACCGCGTGTATCTCCGCAACGACTGGCAGCCCGCGCAGGGGCCGTACGTGCCGCCTTGCGCGCCGGAGCGGCTGCGCTTTGCCGTCCTGTGTACCTGACGCCGCGCGCGCGACGGCCAAAACTTGGCCGAAAGGCAAGGCACAGATGGTATGATGCAGCCTTTATCGACTTCCCCCATACCGTAAGCGAACGTGCGTCTATCCTCCATTAAATTGTCGGGATTTAAGTCTTTCGTCGATCCCACCAATTTCCAGGTGCCGGGGCAGCTGGTCGGCGTGGTTGGCCCGAACGGATGCGGCAAATCGAACATCATCGATGCCGTACGCTGGGTGCTGGGCGAATCGAAAGCGTCCGAGCTGCGCGGCGAGTCGATGCAGGACGTGATCTTCAACGGCTCCACGAACCGCAAGCCGGCCGGCCGCGCGTCGGTCGAACTCGTGTTCGACAACAGCGCCGGCAAGGCTGCCGGCCAGTGGAGCCAGTACGCCGAGATCGCCGTCAAGCGCACGCTCACCCGCGACGGCACGTCGACGTATTACATCAACGGCCAGCCGGTGCGCCGGCGCGACATCCAGGACATCTTCCTCGGCACCGGCCTGGGCCCGCGCGCCTACGCCATCATCGGCCAGGGGATGATCTCGCGCATCATCGAATCGCGCCCCGAAGAGCTGCGCGTGTTCCTCGAAGAAGCGGCCGGTGTCTCCAAGTACAAGGAACGCCGGCGCGAGACCGAGAACCGCCTGTCCGACACGCGCGAGAACCTGCTGCGCGTCGAGGACATCCTGCGCGAGCTGAACGCCAACCTGGACAAGCTGGAAGCGCAGGCCGCCGTCGCCAACCGCTTCCACCAGCTGCAGGCCGACCAGGAAGAAAAGCAGAAACTCTTGTGGCTCCTGCGCCGCAACGAGGCGAAGGCCGAGCAGACGCGCTGGTTCCTCGAGATGGAGCAGGCACAGACCGGACTGGAAGAGCAGAACGCGAAGATGCGCAGCCTCGAGCTCGACCTGGAGCGCATGCGCCAGGCGCACTACGAGACGGGCGACCGCCTGCACGTGGCGCAGGGCGCGCTGTACCAGACCAATTCCGAGATCGGCAGCCTGGAAGCGCAGATCAAGTTCGTCGTCGAGTCGCGCACGCGCCTGCAGAACCAGATCGGGACGCTCACCGCCCAGCGCGAGCAATGGCTGAACCAGGCGGGCGAGACCCAGGAGCACATCGAAGAGGCGGAGTTCCGCCTGGAAGAACTGGCGGCGCGCGTGGAAGGCGCGCAGATCGCGGCGGAAGCGCAGAACGAACGCCTGCCGGATCTCGAAGCCGCCTGGCGCGAGGCGCAGAACAAGTCGACCGAATCGCGCGCCCGCATCATGCAGATCCAGCAGCGCATCGAACTGTCGTCCGCGCACCAGCGCAACGCGTCGAACATCCTCGCGAACCTCGCCACGCGGCGCGAGCGCCTGCAGCAGGAGCGCGGGGGACTCAACCTGCCGGATGCCGGCCACCTGGACAACCTGCGCCTGCAGCTCGAAGAAAAGCAGCTGGCGCTGGAAGAGCAGAACCTGATGCTGGAAGAGGCGGCGAGCCGCCAGGAAGCCGTCGAGCAGGAGCGGCGCGACGCGCATGCGCAGGTCCAGCAGGAATCAAGCGTCAACGCGAAGCTGGAGGCGCGGCTGTCCGCGCTGCGCCAGTTGCAGGAGCGCGTGCAGACGCAGGGCAAGGTCCAGCCGTGGCTGCAGAAGCACGAACTGGATACACTGCCGCGCCTGTGGCAAAAGCTCGACATCGAGACGGGCTGGGAGACGGCGCTGGAATCCGTGCTGCGCGAGCGCACGGGCGCGCTGGAAGTGTCGAACCTCGATTGGGCGCGCGGCTTCTTCGGCGATGCCCCGCCGGCCCGGCTCGCGCTGTATTCGCCGGCCGCGGGCACGGGCGCGCCGGTCGATCATCATGGACTGAAGCCGTTCGCGAGCCTGCTGAAGCTGAACGACCCGGGCCTGCGCGGCCTGCTGGACGACTGGCTGTTCGGCGTGTACGCGGCCGACGATCCGGGCACGGCGCTCGCGCAGCGCGGCAAGCTGCCGGCGGGCGGATGCTTCGTCACGCCGCAAGGCCATATGGTCACAAGCAGCAGCGTGCGTTTCTACGCGGCCGACGCCGAGCAGGACGGCGTGCTCGCGCGCCAGCACGAGATCGACAACATCGGCAAACAGTTGCGCGCGCAGGTGCTGCTGCTGGACGAGGTTCGTACCCGCGCCACGCGCGCCGACGCGGCGGTGAGCGACCTGCAGCGGCGCCTGCAGGACGGCCGGCACAAGGTCGCGACCTTGCAGCGCGACGTGCATGCGCTGCAGATCGAGGTCGTCAAGCAGGCCGAAGTCGAGGCCCGCTTCAATCAGCGCAGCGGCCAGATCGCGGCGGACCTCGACGAGATCGCCGCGCAGGAAGCGGAACAGCGGCAGGCCAAGGCGGAGGCGGAAGCCCAGTTCGAAGAGCTGGACCTGGAACTGGCCGAGCTGCAGGGCGCGCACGAGGATGGCCAGGTCGAGTTCCAGGAACAGGAGCGCGTGCTGGCCGAGGCGCGCCAGCGCCTGCGCGACCTGGAGCGCGCCGCGCAGGAAGCCGTGTTCGCGGAAAAGACGCAGCGCACGCGCATCGAGGAATTGCGCCGCACGATCGCGACCGCCCAGCAGCAGGCGGCGCAGGTGTTGGAGAGCATAGCCGCCGGCAAGCTGGAACTGGAAGCGCTGGAATCCGGCGCCGCGGCCGAGGGCTTGCAGGACCTGCTCGCGCGCCGCACGGAACAAGAGAAGGCGTTGGCCGACGCGCGCCACGAACTGGACCAGCTCACGCAGCAGCTGCGCGCGGCGGAAGAAGCCCGCATGCAGGCGGAGCGCGGCCTGCAGCCGCAGCGCGAGCGCATCACCGAGATGCAACTGAAGGAACAGGCCGCGCGCCTGAACCAGGAACAGTTCGCGGAAGCGCTGTCCGCCACCGGCGCCGACGAAACGGCCCTGACCGACAAGCTCGATCCCGAGATGAAGCCGTCCTACCTGCAGGGCGAGGTGACGCGCCTGACGAACGCCATCGCGGCGCTGGGTGCCGTCAACCTGGCCGCGGTCGAGGAACTGGCGCAGGCGACCGAGCGCAAGCGCTTCCTCGACGCCCAGAACAACGACCTGCAGGAGGCGATCGCCACCCTGGAAGGCGCGATCGGCCGCATCGACCGCGAGTCGCGCGACCTGCTGCAGGACACGTTCGACCGCGTCAACGCGAACTTCTCGGAACTGTTCCCGATCCTGTTCGGCGGCGGCACGGCGAAGCTCGTGATGACGGGCGACGAGATCCTCGACGCCGGCGTGCAGGTGATGGCCCAGCCGCCGGGCAAGAAGAACGCGACGATCCACCTGCTGTCCGGCGGCGAGAAGGCGCTGACGGCGACCGCGCTCGTGTTCTCGATGTTCCGCCTGAACCCGGCGCCGTTCTGCCTCCTCGACGAGGTCGACGCGCCGCTGGACGACGCCAATACCGAGCGCTTCTGCCGCATGGTCAAGCGCATGTCGGACCATACCCAATTCCTCTTCATCTCGCACAACAAGATCGCGATGGAGATGGCCAACCAACTGATCGGTGTGACGATGCAGGAGCAGGGCGTGTCGCGCATCGTGGCGGTGGACATGGAGTCCGCCGCGAATTTCGCTACTGAGGCACAAGCAGCATGACAGACTTTCAAATGAGCCTGATCGCGGCCGGCGGCGTTTTCGTCGTCGGCGTCATTAGTTACAACAAGTGGCAGGAATACAAAGCCCGCAAGAGCGTCGAGCGCGCGTTCGCGCACGATCACGACGACGTGCTGATGCAAGGCGGCGCCGCGCCCGAGCGGGATTTTGCGTCGGATGCCCTGCGCACCGAGCCCGTGCTGGACGGCGCGCCCGCGCCGCACCATGACGTGCTGATCGAACCGAGCGTCATGGCCGAGCCGCTGCAGCATGCCGCGCCCGGCCCCGCGCCCGCCGCCGCGCCGGTGCCGGCGGCCGCGGCGCGTCTCGATCCCGCGCTGGACCCCGTCGCCGGACTGCCGGCCGTGAAGCCGGACACGCCGCCCGCGCAACTGGCCGAAAACCTCGTCGACCCGCTGATCGACTGCCTGATCCCGCTGAATTCGGAAGGCCCGCTGCGCGGCGACCGCATCCTGCCCGCGCTGCTGAAGCTGCGCCGCGTCGGCAACAAGCCCGTGCACTTCGTCGGCCTGGCCGTGAACGGCGACTGGGAACCGATCGTGCGCGGCGGCGTGTACACGAAGCTGCAGGCCGGCGTCCAGCTGGCGACGCGCACGACGGCGCTGAACGAAATCGAATACTCCGAGATGGTCACGCGCCTGCGCGCCGTCGCCGACGAGATTGGCGCCGAGCCGGAAGTGCCGGACATGATCGAAGTTATGAGCGAAGCGAAGACGCTGCACCGCTTCGTCGCCGGCCACGATGCCCAGCTGGGCGTGAACCTGGCGTCGACCGGCGCGCCGTGGGCGATGGCGACGCTGATTGGCGCGCTGGAAAACGCGGGCTTCGACGTGCGCCCGGACGGCAAGTTCGTCATGCCCGACAAGGAGGCGGGCGGCGGCACGCTGTTCACGCTGTCGACCAACGTGACCCTGGGCGCCGACACGACGTCGCGCCTGACCCTGCTGCTCGACGTGCCGTGCGTGGCCCCGGCGCGCGACGGCTTTGGCAAGATGGTCGCGTGTGCCAAGGACCTCGTGCAGCGCCTGGACGCCGCCATCGTCGACGACTTCGACCAGCCGCTGACCGACCAGACGCTGGAAGAGATCGCGGGCCAGGTGCGCGAGTTCTACCAGGAGATGGAGGCGGCCGACGTCGCAGCCGGCTCCACGCGCGCGCTGCGCCTGTTCAGCTGAGGTGACGATGAACGACACGCACAAGCCGCCGCAGGACGATCTCGCGCGGATGGCGTGGCTGGTCGAGGAACTGAACCGCCACATCTACAACTACCACGTGCTGGACGCGCCGACGATTCCCGACGCCGAGTACGACCGCCTGTTCCGCGAGCTGCAGGCACTGGAAGAGAAGCATCCGCAGGCGGTATCGGCGGACACGCCGACGTCGCGCGTGGGCGCCGCGCCGATCGCGGAATTCAGGCAGGTCACGCACGCGGTGCCGATGCTCTCGCTGAACAATGGCTTTTCCGACGACGACATCGACAACTTCGACCGCCGCGTGCGCGACGGACTCGGACACGCGCACGTTGCCTACGCGGCCGAGCTGAAATTCGACGGCCTGGCGATGAGCCTGCGCTACGAGAACGGCGTGTTCGTGCAGGCCGCCACGCGCGGCGACGGCTACACGGGCGAGGACGTCACGGCGAACATCCGCACGGTGCGCGTGATCCCGCTGCGGCTGCGCGGCGACGCGGTGCCGGACGTGCTGGAAGTGCGCGGCGAAGTGCTGATGTTCAAGGAAGACTTCGACCGCCTGAACCAGCGCCAGCGCGACGCCGGCCAGAAGGAATTCGCCAACCCGCGCAACGCGGCCGCCGGCAGCCTGCGCCAGCTCGACGCGCGCATCACGGCGCAGCGCCGGCTGCGCTTCTTCGCCTATGGCATCGGCCTGCTGGAAGGCGCGCCGCTGCCGGAATCGCATTCGGCCGCGCTGGACTGGCTGGACAAGCTCGGCCTACCCGTGTCGAAGGAACGGGCGGTGGTGACCGGCTGCGAAGGCATGCTGGGTTATTTCCGCGACATCGGCGCGCGCCGCAAGTCGCTGCCGTACGAGATCGACGGCGTCGTCTACAAGGTCGACCGCCTCGCCGACCAGCGCGAACTGGGCTTCGTGTCGCGCGCCCCGCGCTTCGCGCTCGCGCATAAATTCCCGGCCGAGGAAGCGCTGACGACGGTGTCCGCCATCGACGTGCAGGTGGGCCGCACGGGCGCGATCACGCCGGTGGCGCGCCTCGTGCCCGTGTCCGTCGGCGGCGTCACCGTCACGAACGCGACCCTGCACAACGAGGACGAAGTGCGCCGCAAGGACGTGCGCGTGGGCGATACCGTCGTCGTGCGCCGCGCCGGCGACGTCATTCCGGAAGTGCTGTCCGTCGTGCTGGAACGCCGCCCGGCCCCGGAACCCGCCGTGTACGTGCTGCCGAAGACGTGCCCCGTGTGCGGCTCGCACGTGGTGCGCGAGGAGGGCGAGGCCATCGCGCGCTGCTCCGGCGGCCTGACGTGCGCCGCGCAGCGCAAGGAAGCGATCCGCCACTTCGCGGGCCGCCGCATGATGGACATCGAAGGCCTGGGCGACCGCTACATCGACAGCCTCGTCGAATGCGAGCTGATTCATGGCGTCGCCGACCTGTACCGCCTGACGCTGGACGACCTGCTGAAAATGAAACGCCTGGCCGATGAGCGCGACGGCACGACGCCGGAAACGGTCAAGCAGGGCAAGGTCGCGACCAAGTGGGCCGACAACCTGCTCGCGGCCATCGCGGCGAGCAAGCACCCGCCGCTGGAACGCCTGCTGTTCGCGCTGGGCATCCGCCACGTGGGCGAGTCGACGGCGAAGACCCTGGCCGACTGGCTCGGCACGCTGGCCCTCGTACGCCGCGCGCCGGCCGCGCTGCTGCGCGTGCTGCCCGACATCGGCGGCACGGTCGCGGAAGCCATCGCCGACTTCTTCGCGGAGCCGAAGAACCAGCAGGCGTTGAACGACCTGCTGACGGCCGGCGTTGCGCCGCAGGGCGAGCATCCGCCGCGCGCGCAGCTGCGCGAAAAACTCGACGACGTGGGGCTGCTCGCCGCGCTGGGCATCCCGAAACTGACGGAGCCGCGCGCGCGCCAGCTGCTGGCCGACGGCCGCACGCTGGACGACCTCGCGCACCTGAAGATCTTCAGCGTGTTCGGCCTGCCGGAGACGGTCGTGACGGCGCTCGAACAATGGATGGCGGTGCCGGCCAACCGTGAGTTGCTGGCCGCGCTCGCGGCGCTGCGTGCCGAGCTGCTCGCCATGCTGCCGCAGGACGCCTTTGACGCCGCCGGCCCGCTCGCCGGCAAGACGTTCGTGCTGACCGGGACCCTGCCCACGATGTCGCGCGACGCGGCGGGCGCGCTGATCGAACAGGCGGGCGGCAAGGTGTCCGGTTCGGTGTCGAAGAAGACGTCGTACGTCGTTGCCGGCGCGGAGGCGGGCAGCAAGCTGGAAAAGGCCGAGGCGCTCGGCGTGGCCGTGCTGGACGAAGCCGGATTGCTTGCGTTGCTGGACGGCGCACAGAATTCAACTCAATCAATGGAGCACGAATGACCGCAATTAAGAAAGCCGTATTCCCGGTCGCAGGCCTCGGCAGCCGCTTCCTGCCGGCGACCAAGGCGCAGCCGAAGGAAATGCTGCCCATCGTCGACAAGCCGCTGATCCAGTACGCGGTCGAGGAGGCGGTCGCCGCCGGCATCACGGAACTCGTGTTCATCACGGGGCGCAACAAGCGCGCCATCGAAGACCATTTCGACAAGGCCTATGAACTGGAATCGGAGCTGGAAGCGGCCGGCAAGACGGAACTGCTGAAGCTCGTGCAGCAGGTCATTCCCAAGAACGTCAACTGCATCTACATCCGCCAGCCGGCCGCGCTGGGCCTGGGCCACGCCGTGCTGTGCGCGCGCCCGGTGATCGGCAACGAGCCGTTCGCCGTGCTGCTGGCCGACGACTTCATGGACACGGCCGAGGGCCACAAGCCCGTGCTCGCGCAGATGACGGACCTGTACGGCTACGAGAAGTGCAGCGTGCTGGCCGTGCAGGACGTGCCGCGCGCGAACACGCGCCAGTACGGCATCGTCAGCGCGCGTCCCTACCGTCCGGACCTGGAACTCGTCTCCGGCATCGTCGAGAAACCGAAGCCCGAGGACGCGCCGTCGACCCTGGCCGTCGTGGGCCGCTACGTGCTGTCGGGCGCGATCTTCGAGCACCTGGAAAACCTGGGCACGGGCGCCGGCGGCGAGATCCAGCTGACCGACGGCATCGCCGCGCTGATGGCGCGCGAACGCGTGCTCGCCTACCGCTATGCCGGCACCCGCTACGACTGCGGCTCCAAGCTCGGCTACCTGAAGGCCACGGCCGCCATCGGCATGAAGCACCCGGAAACGGCCGAAGGCTACCGCGAATTCCTGACGCAGTTGTGCGCGGACCTGCCGACATGACGATCCGCGACATCCTCAAAATGGGCGACCCGCGCCTGCTGCGCGTGGCCGAACCCATGCGCGACTTCGACACGCCGGCGCTGCACGCGCTCATCAAAGACATGTTCGAGACGATGCACGCGGCCGACGGCGCCGGCCTCGCCGCGCCGCAGATCGGCGTCAACCTGCAGCTCGTGATCTTCGGCTTCGGCAAGAATCAGCGCTATCCGGACGCGCCGGCCGTGCCGGAGACGGTGCTGATCAATCCCGTGTTGACGCCATTGTCGGACGAGATGGAAGAGGGCTTCGAAGGCTGCCTGTCCGTGCCGGGACTGCGCGGCAGTGTGCCGCGCTACACGCGCCTGCATTACGAGGGCGTCGACCAGTACGGCAATACGATCAGCCGCGACGTCGACGGTTTCCATGCGCGCGTCGTGCAGCACGAGGTCGACCATCTGCTCGGCATCCTGTACCCCATGCGGATCCGCGATTTTTCCCGCTTCGGCTTCACCGAAGTGATGTTTCCCGACCTCGATCCGAAGGCCGACGATTGAAGACGCATCGCATCTGCGCCGCGCTGGCGCTGGTCTTCGCCGCGACGTGCGTGCACGCCGACGACCTGTTCACGAAGATCGCCGCCGACCCGAAGAGCGAGCTGTGGATCGACAGCGGCTTCGCGACTTACCACTTCGACCGCGACAAGAACCTCAACGGCGGCAACCGCGGCGTCGGGTTCGAATACCGGTTCTCCGACACGATGGCCGCGGCCGCCGGGCGCTTCGTCAACAGCGACCGCTTTTACTCGAATTACGCGGGCGTGTTGTGGCAGCCGTACGCGCTGGGACCCGTGCGCCTGGGCGCGGCGATCGCGGCGTTCGATGGGTATCCCAGGGTGCGCGACCGCGGCTGGTTCCCGGCCGTGATCCCGACGTTCACCTACGAGTACCAGCGGGTCGGCGTGAACGTGGGCGTGGTCCCGAGTTACAAGGACCGCTTGTACGGCGGGATTTCGGTGCAGCTGAAACTCGAATTATTCTGACGTCGGCCTGGACGTAGGGTGGGCACGCCGTGCCCACGCGGTGATACGTGACGTCTTCGATGTCGTGCACGATCACGGAGCCGCCAATGACGGAGCGTCGCACGCGCTTCATTTACCCGTCGGATACGGCGACTTCCCGCCTTCCGCGATGAACGTATCGATCCGCGCCTGCAATACCGGCAACGGCACGGACCCGAGTTGCAGCACCGTGTCGTGGAAGGCGCGGATGTCGAATTTTTCGCCCAGCGCCGCCTCGGCTTTCCTGCGCGCCGCGATGATCGCCATCTCGCCCAGGTAGTACGACAACGCCTGCCCCGGCCAGGAGATGTAGCGGTCCACCTCCGTTTCGATCTCGTGATCGGACAGCGCCGTGTTGTCGTGCAGGTAGGCCTGCGCCTGCGCGCGCGTCCAGCCCAGCGCGTGGATGCCCGTGTCGACGACGAGGCGGGCGGCGCGCCAGGCCTGGTAGCTCAGCATGCCGAACGTTTCGTACGGCGTCTCGTAGATCCCCATCTCGCTGCCCAGGCGCTCGCAGTACAGGGCCCAGCCTTCGCCGTACGCCGAGATGTACGCGCGGCGGAACGGCGGCACGCCGTGCTGTTCCAGCGCCACCGGCATCTGGAACGCGTGGCCCGGCGCCGACTCGTGCAGCGTCAGCGCGGGAAGGCTGTACAGCGCGCGTGCCGGCAGGTCGTACGTGTTGACGAGGTAGATGCCCGGCCCGCCGCGCGCCGACGTGTAATACGGCGCCTGGTCCGGCGGCACGGGCACGATGGAGAAGCGGCGGCGCGGCAGGTAGCCGAAGTACTGGTCGGCCTTGCCGTCGAACTTCTTGGCGATCCACGCGGCGCGCATCAGGAGCTCGTCCGGCGTCTTCGCATAGAACTGCGGGTCGCTGCGCAGGAATGCGAGGAACGCGGGCAGGTCGCCCTTGAAGCCGGCCTGCTCCATCGTGTGCTGCATCTCGGCGCGGATCTTCGCCATCTCGGCCAGGCCGACGTCGTGGATCTGCCGTGCCGACATGGACGTCGTCGTGTACTCGACGATCTTCGACTGGTAGTAGGCGTTCCCGTCCGGCAGGCTCGCGGCCGCGAGGGTCGTGCGGGCTTGCGGGACGTACTCGTCGCGGAAGAATGCCAGGGCCCGCGCATAGGCCGGTTTGACTGCGCTGTCGATCAGCGCGGCGCCCTGCGCGCGCAGGCGCGCCTGCTCGTCCGCGGGGATCGACGCCGGCATCGCCTTGAACGGCGCGTACCACACCGTGTCCTCCGGGCGCTTGGCATTCACGATGTTCAGCAGCGGCGCGTCGCGGCCGGCCAGCGTCACTTGCGGCGGCGTGAAGCCGCGCGCGAGGCCGGCCCGCATATTCTCCAGTTCCA
>Ga0209148_1000984_pt1 | contig 18395 bp, 14 predicted proteins | sample AraplaCol_mMF_r2_2_FD_184288 | JGI IMG/M metagenome (GOLD analysis project Ga0209148, IMG submission 184288) | Arabidopsis root microbial communities from North Carolina, USA - plate scrape CL_Col_mMF_r2 (SPAdes) (version 2) | ecosystem: Host-associated > Plants > Roots > Endosphere | place... | reverse complement strand
GATCGAGGCGCTGCGCCGGGAATGCGGATTCGACGAGTTCGTCGTCGTCAACGATTTCTACGCGCTGGCCATGGCGTTGCCGCACCTGGCGGATGCCGAAAAACGGCAGGTGGGCGGCGGCGCGCCAGTCGCCGGCACGCCGATCGGCCTGCTCGGCGCGGGCACGGGTCTCGGTGTATCCGGCCTCGTTCCGGCCGAAAACTCCCTGAAGCCGGCCTGGACCGCGCTGCGCAGCGAAGGCGGCCATGTGACGTTTGCGCCCGCCAACGAGACCGAAGTCGCGATCCTGCAATTCGCCTGGCGCGAGTTCGAACACGTGTCGGCCGAGCGCTTCCTGTCCGGTGCCGGTCTGGAACTGATCCACCGCGCGCTGGCGCATCACCGGGGCGTCGCGTTCGAGGCGCTGGATGCGCCCGAGATCACGCGCCGCGGCCTGGCGGGCAGCTGCGCGCTGTGCGACGAGGTCATCGACGTCTTCTGCGGCATGCTGGGCACCATCGCGGGCAACCTGGCCGTCACGCTGGGCGCCCAGGGCGGCGTATATATTGGTGGCGGCATCGTGCCGCGCCTGGGCGAGCGCTTCGCGGCCTCGTGCTTCCGCGCCCGTTTTGAACAGAAAGGCCGCTTCGTCGGCTACCTGGCCCAGGTGCCGACTTATGTGATCACGGCTGAATACCCCGCATTCGTGGGTGTTTCGGCCATCCTGGCGGACCGTCCGGGCGTGTAATTCCGGCTGCCGCGGCTGCGTTCCGCAGCGCGGCATGCCTTTTCCCGCTTTTATCGGGTACAATGAACGGCAGTTGGAAGAAACGATGTCGTTCGCTCAGCCCAGCGCGCCAGGAGCCTCGCCTCCAGAGCCCAGTCTCCGATGGTGCCGGCAGCCCCGTTTCTCTTGAAAATCAACTGTTTGCGGGCCACTTTCCGGTGGGCCGTCGCGTGGCGGGGCGCAACCCCCCACGGTATCCCGCCCGGTATTCCAAGCCGGGTTATGGAACCCCGTTTCAAAGCGTGAAGTCTCAGCCTGACAGCCGCCGCGCGGCCAGGCAATCGTGGCCGGCCGCGTTGAACGGGTTATGTTTGATGGTTCTTGGCATCCTGAGTTGCACACTCCGCTGACGACATCGTTATGAACACTGATGAGGCCAAAAAGGTCCTCGAGACCGCCTTGCTGTGCGCGCGCGAGCCGATGACGATCCACGCCATGAAGAAACTGTTCGTCGACGCGGACACGGCCGGCGGTGGCGTCGGGGCGGATACGATCAAGATCCTGCTCGAGGAATTGCGCCAGGATTGGCAGGATCGCGGCATCGAAATCGTCAGCCTGGCGTCGGGCTGGCGCTTTCAGAGCCGCCCGGAAATGAAGCCTTACCTGGACCGGATCGCGCCGGAAAAAGCGCCGAAATATTCGCGTGCGACGCTGGAAACCCTCGCGATCATCGCCTACCGCCAGCCGGTGACGCGCGGCGACATCGAGGAAATCCGCGGCGTGGCGGTGAATTCGCAGACGATCAAGATGCTGGAAGACCGCGGCTGGATCGATGTGGTGGGCCACCGCGAAGTGCCGGGGCGTCCCGCGCTGCTGGGAACGACGAAGCAATTTCTCGACGACCTGGGGCTCGCCGTACTGTCCCAGCTGCCGCCGCTGCAGCAGGTGGCCGACATCGGTGCCGGGCGCAGCCTGGAGGCGCTGGAAGCGGCCCTGCAACAATTTGACGACACTTCACCTGTTGAAGTCCCGATACACGACCAAGCGCTCGCGTCCAACGACTGATCGTCGCGCCAGGTCAGCAAAACCAAGAAACGAATGATGAATCCAACTGACATGAACGAGACGATCCCTGCCGAGGCAGGACTGGAGACGGCCGCCAAGCCGAAGCGCCGCACCAAGCCCAAGGCGGAGACCGCGGCGCCGGACGCCGCGCAGCCCGAGGCCGAGGCCAAGCCGAAACGCACGCGCAAGACGGCGGCCCAGAAGGCGGCCGAAGCCGCCGACGGCGCCCCCGCCGCGCCGGGCCCGGTCGCCGCTGCGCCCGCCGCCGAGCCGGCAGCCGCACCGGCGCCGCGCAAGCCGCGTGCCCGCAAGGCCGCCGTGGCCGAGGCGCCGGCAGCCGTCGAGCCCGCATCGACCCCGGCCGCTGCCGCGCCTGCGCCCGCCGACGCCGCGCCCGCCCGGGCGGATGACGGTGCCGGCAACCAGCGCAAGCCGCGCGGTCCGCGCCAGATGCGCGAGCAGCGCCAGCAGCGCGAAGCGCGCCAGCCGGCGCGCGCCGAGGAGCAGGCTGCGGCCCCGGTCGTCGACGCGGCCCCGGCCGGCGGCGACGCCGCGCCCGCGGAAACCGGCCGCAACGAGCAGCGCCGTGACCAGCGCGGCGCCAAGCAGCAGAAGAGGAAAGGCCAGCAGGGCCAGCAGCGCGGCCAGCAGGCGCAGGGTGGCCAGAATGGCCAGCAGCAGGGCCAGCAACCGGTCCAGCAGCAGGCGGGCCAGAAGCCGCAGCAAGGCAAGAACAAGAACGCCAGGAACAATGCCAAGCCGCCCCGGGGCGGCAAGGGCAACGACGCGGACGCCGTGTTCTCGTTCGTCACGTCGGAGGCGTTCGACGCCAACGAAGGCGGCCGTGGCCAGGGCCAGCCGACCAAGGCGCGGCGCGACCTGACGGCCGAGGATGACGCGCCGAAATTGCACAAGGTGCTGGCCGAAGCCGGTCTGGGTTCGCGCCGCGACATGGAAGAACTGATCATCGCCGGCCGCGTGTCGGTGAACGGCGAGCCGGCCCACATCGGCCAGCGCATCCTGCCGACGGACGCCGTGCGCATCAACGGCAAATTGATGCAACGCCGCGTGAACAACAACAAGCCGCCGCGCGTGCTCGTGTACCACAAGCCGGCCGGCGAAATCGTCAGCGCGGACGATCCGGAAGGCCGTCCGTCCGTATTCGACCGCCTGCCGACCATGAAGACCGGCAAATGGCTGGCCGTGGGCCGCCTCGACTTCAACACCGAGGGCCTGCTGCTGTTCACGAATTCGGGCGACCTGGCGAACCGCCTGATGCACCCGCGTTACAACATCGACCGCGAATACGCCGTGCGCACGCTGGGCGAGCTGGAAGAAGGCATGCGCCAGAAGCTGCTGGCCGGCGTCGAGCTGGACGACGGCACGGCATCGTTCACCAAGATCGTGGACGGTGGCGGCGAAGGCGTGAACCGCTGGTATCGCGTGGTGATCGGCGAGGGCCGCAACCGCGAGGTGCGCCGCATGTTCGAGGTGGTCGGCCTGACCGTGTCGCGCCTGATCCGCACCCGCTACGGCGCCATGACCCTGCCGTCCGGCCTCAAGCGTGGCCGCTGGGAAGAGCTGGAAGAAAACGACGTGCGCCACTTCCTCGACGCCTTCGGCATCGAGAAGAAGGGCGGCAATGGCGCCGCCACTGGTGCCGGCAAGGGCCAGGCCAAGGGGCAAGGGCAGGGCGGCAAGGCGCGTGGCGCCGACAAGGACGAGGATCACCGTTCGAACGGCAACCGCATCGACCGCGCCGATGCCAACCGCAACGTCGATCCGTTCGGTCCGCCCGTGGTCCGCGTCGGCACCGGTCGTGAAACCGGCGGCATCCTCGGGAACGGGCGCGCGCCGCAGGGCGGCGCCAATCGTGGCGGCCAGGGCGGCGGCAATCGCGGCGGCCAGGGCGGCCGCGGCAACGCCTCGGGCGGACAAGGCGGGCAAGGTGGTCAGGGCCGCGCCAGCGGCAAGGGCCCGCGCCAGCCCGACCCGCTGCAGACGACGTTCGGCTTCGCCGGCAACGGCCAGAGCCGCCGTGGCCAGGGCCCGCGCGTGAGCGATCACGGCATGCCGCGGCGCGGCCGCCGCGGTTAAGCGCGGTTCGCACCGATCCGCGGTTCGGCGTATTTGCGGATTTGCGGATTCGCAGGGTGGGCGGCTCTCCGCCCACGCGGCGCTCGTTGGCGGTGCCGTTGCCTATCGGGCGTGGACTCGGGAGCCCGTCCTGCGGCGCTGCGGCAAGCTTAATGCCGCGCGAAAATAGAGCGTCCGCAGCGCTGTCCGGACCAAAAGAGTAGACTGTTGCATAGCTGTTCATTTTGCAGTGCGGCGATTGCGGCCGACCCTGTATCGGGTTATAATGCGTGTCCTAACCCGAGTGCTTCCCAATATTGTTTTGGCGAACGAGCTCCAGTTGGGAATACAAAAGATGGGCAGTTGCCCATTTTTTTTTTGTTGAATCGTTTTAAGGGTCCGGCACCGGACCGTGGAGAAACTTGTGCAGTTGTTTGATTTGATCGCCACGACAGTCAGCGGACTGGGCTACGAACTCGTCGATATCGAACGGGCCGAGCGAGGCATCCTGCGCGTGTTTATCGACTTCCCGGCGGCAGTGGCGGACGAAAAGGGACCGATCTCGGTCGAGGATTGCGCCACGGTGAGCCACCAGTTGTCGCACGTGTTGACGGTCGAAAACGTCGACTACGAGCGCCTGGAAGTGTCGTCGCCCGGACTGGATCGTCCGGTGCGCACCCTGGCCGACTTCGAACGTTTTGCCGGCAGCGAATGCACGGTCAAGCTGCGCGTCGCGATGCCGGGCAGCGCGAACCGCAAGACTTATACGGGCATCCTGCACGCCCCGCAGGGCGAGACGATCGGGTTGGAATTTGACAGCAAGGACGGTCCGGCGATGCTGGAATTTACGCTGGCCGAACTGGACAAGGCACGCCTTGTGCCAAAGGTGGATTTTAGGAGTCGCAAAGCATGAGTCGCGAAATTTTGTTACTGGTTGATGCGCTCGCGCGCGAAAAGAACGTCGATAAGGAAGTGGTCTTCGGGGCGCTTGAGTTCGCCCTGGCGCAAGCTACGAAAAAGCGCTACGAAGGCGAGGTCGACATTCGCGTGTCCATCGACCGTGACACTGGCGAATTCGAAACCTTCCGCCGCTGGCACGTCGTGCCCGACGAAGCGGGCCTGCAACTCCCCGACCAGGAAATCCTGCACTTCGAAGCGAAGGAGCAGATTCCCGACATCGAGGTCGACGAATACATCGAAGAGCCGATCGAGTCGGTCGAGTTCGGCCGCCGCTTCGCGCAGGATACGAAACAGGTCGTGCTGCAGCGCGTCCGCGACGCCGAGCGCGAGCAGATCCTGCAAGACTTCCTGGAGCGCGGCGACGCGCTCGTCACCGGCACCATCAAGCGCATGGAGCGCGGCGATGCGATCGTCGAGTCGGGCAAGATCGAAGCGCGCCTGCCGCGCGACCAGATGATCCCGAAGGAAAACCTGCGCATCGGCGACCGCGTCCGCGCCTACATCCTGCGCGTGGACCGCAATATGCGCGGCCCGCAGGTGATCCTGTCGCGCACGGCACCGGAATTCATCATGAAGCTGTTCGAACTCGAAGTGCCCGAGATCGAGCAGGGTCTCCTGCAGATCAAGTCGGCTGCCCGCGATCCGGGCGTGCGCGCCAAGATCGCTGTCTTTACCGCGGACAAGCGCATCGACCCGATCGGCACCTGCGTCGGCATGCGCGGTTCGCGCGTGCAGGCCGTGACCGGCGAACTGGGCGGCGAGCGCGTGGACATCGTGCTGTGGTCGGAAGATCCGGCCCAGTTCGTGATCGGCGCACTGGCCCCGGCCAACGTGTCGTCGATCATGGTGGATGAAGAGAAGCACGCGATGGACGTCGTCGTCGACGAGGAAAACCTGGCGATCGCGATCGGCCGTTCGGGCCAGAACGTACGCCTGGCGTCCGAGCTGACCGGCTGGAAGATCAACATCATGACGGCCGAGGAATCGGCCAACAAGGCTGCCCAGGAAACCGCTGCCGTGCGCACGCTGTTCATGCACAAGCTGGATGTGGACGAGGAAGTGGCGGGCATCCTGGTCGAAGAAGGTTTTTCGAGCCTTGAAGAAGTCGCATACGTGCCCATTTCCGAAATGCTGGAAATCGAATCGTTCGACGAGGACACCGTCAACGAACTGCGCACCCGCGCACGCGACGCGCTGGTGACCGAAGCGATCGCTTCCGAAGAAGGTCTCGAGGGTATGGACGAGGCGCTGGTCAACCTGGACGGGATGGACCGCACCACCGCCGGCAAGCTGGGTCTGGCCGGCATCAAATCCCTGGAGCAATTCGCGGGTCTGGCTTACGACGAGTTCAGCGCCATCCTGGCGTTGCCGACCGAGCGTGCCCGTGAACTGATCAAGAATGAATTTAATGATGTGACCGACGATGAGATGAAGCTGGTCGACGCCAAGTACGACGACCGGGCCAAGGCCCTGCAGGCGAAAGCCTGGAGCCAGGTTGAAACGGCCAAGGCATAAATGAAGTGCACAGACCGGAGCGTAATGCCTTCCGGTCTTCGCGCTTTATTAAGCAAGCAAATTTCTTTATCATCTCGCGACACATAGAAAAGAGGACTGAATGGCGAGTAACAACGTAGCCCAATTTGCCACCGAACTGAAGATGCCTGCAGATTTGCTGCTGACGCAGCTGCGTTCTGCCGGCGTCGAGAAAAGTTCGACGTCAGATCCCTTGTCCAAGGATGATAAGGATAAGCTGCTGAACCATCTGCGCCGTACGCACGGTGCCGCCGACCAGGGCGAAAAGAAGAAGATCACGGTGACCCGCAAGGAAACCTCCGAGATCAAGCAGGCTGACGCGAGTGGTAAATCGCGCACGATCCAGGTCGAAGTGCGCAAGAAGCGCACCTTCGTGCAGCGTGACGACCTCGTCACGCCGAAAGCGGCTGCCCAGCAGGCGCCGGTCGTCGACGCCGCCGAGCAGGCACGTCGCGAAGAAGAGGCGCGGCGCCAGACTGAACTGATCGCGCGCCAGGAAGCGGAACTGCGCGAGAAGCAGGAACGCCTGGCCAAGCTCGAATCCGAGAAGGCCGAGCAGGCCAAGGCGGCCGAGGAACAGGCCAAGCGCGACGCCGCGGAGCGCGCCAAGCGTGAAGCGGCCGAAGCGGCGGAAGCCGCTGCCGACAAGGCTGCCGCCGCCGCCCAGGCTTCGGCCGGCGCCGCCGGCGCCGCCGAGGACGCGAAGCGCGCCGCGGCCGACGAGGCCAAGAAGCTTGCTGCCGAGGAATCCAAGCGCCGTGCCGAAGAGGCCGCCAAGGAAGCCGCCGAACGCGCCGCCGCCACCGAGCGTGCGCGCAAGGCCGTCGCCGACGAAGTGGCCCAGATCAAGGCCATGATGGCCCAGCCGCGCCGCGTGATCAAGGCGCCGGAACCGGCCCCGGCCAAGCCGAAGGCAGCCGAACCGAGCACCCTGCACAAGCCGGCGACGACGGCCAAGCCGGCCGACGCGAAGCCGGCCGATGCGGCCGGTGCGCGCGCCAAGCCGGGCGACAAGAAGTCGATCAAGTCGGCCAATGTGGCGTCGACCTGGTCCGACGAGAAGAAGCGCGGCGGTCCGGGCGCCGGCACGAAGGGTCGCGGCAACGCGGCACCGGCGGGCCGCGACGGCTGGCGTGCGGGCGGCGGCCGTGGCGGCCGTCGTGGCGGTCACGACGATCGCGAATCGAACTTCCAGGCCCCGACCGAAGCCATCGTGCGCGACGTGCACGTGCCGGAAACCATCACCGTGGCCGAACTGGCGCACAAGATGGCCGTCAAGGCATCGGAAGTCATCAAGCAGCTGATGAAGCTGGGCCAGATGTGCACCATCAACCAGGTGCTGGACCAGGAAACGGCGATGATCGTGGTGGAAGAAATGGGCCACAAGGCGCATGCCGCCGCCGTCGACGATCCGGAAGCCGTGCTGGCCGACCAGGGCGAGCACCACGAATTCGAGGCCAAGCCGCGTGCGCCGGTCGTGACCGTCATGGGCCACGTCGACCACGGTAAAACCTCGCTGCTGGACTACATCCGCCGCGCGAAAGTGGCGGCGGGCGAGGCCGGCGGCATCACCCAGCACATCGGTGCCTACCACGTGGACACCCCGCGCGGCATGGTGACGTTCCTGGATACCCCGGGTCACGAAGCGTTCACGGCGATGCGTGCCCGTGGCGCCAAGGCGACCGACATCGTCATCCTCGTGGTGGCGGCGGACGACGGCGTGATGCCGCAGACGAAGGAAGCGATCGCCCACGCGAAAGCGGCCGGCGTGCCCCTCGTCGTGGCGATCAACAAGATCGACAAGCAGGGCGCCAACACCGACCGCGTGACGCAGGAACTGGTCGCGGAAGGCGTCGTGCCGGAAGAATACGGCGGCGATTCGCCGTTCGTCCCGGTGTCGGCCAAGACCGGCCAGGGCATCGACGAGCTGCTGGAGCAAGTGCTGCTGCAGGCCGAAGTGCTGGAACTGAAGGCGCCCAGCGAATCGCCGGCGCGCGGCCTCGTCGTCGAGGCCCGCCTGGACAAGGGCCGCGGCCCGGTCGCGACGATCCTCGTGCAGTCGGGTACCCTGCGCCGCGGCGACGTCGTGCTGGCGGGTTCCTCGTTCGGCCGTGTCCGTGCGATGCTGGACGAGAACGGCAAGTCGATCGCCGAAGCCGGCCCGTCGATCCCGGTCGAGATCCAGGGCCTGACGGAAGTGCCGAGCGCAGGCGAGGAAGCGATGGTCATGGCGGACGAGCGCAAGGCGCGCGAGATCGCCCTGTTCCGTCAAGGTAAGTTCCGTGACGTCAAGCTGGCGAAGCAGCAGGCGGCGAAGCTGGAAAACATGTTCGACCAGATGGCCGAAGGCGAAGTCAAGAACCTGCCTCTCATTATCAAGACGGACGTGCAGGGTTCGCAGGAAGCGCTGGTCGGTTCGCTGCAGAAGCTGTCGACGTCGGAAGTGCGGGTGCAGATCGTGCACGCGGCCGTCGGCGGCATCACGGAATCGGACGTCAACCTGGCGACCGCGTCCAAGGCAGTCATCATCGGCTTCAACGCCCGTGCCGACGCCCAGGCGCGCAAGCTGGCCGAGACCAACGGCGTCGACATCCGTTACTACAGCATCATTTACGATGCGATCGACGAGATCAAGACGGCACTGTCGGGCATGCTGGCACCGGAAAAGCGCGAGCACGTCACCGGCCAGGTGGAAATCCGCCAGGTCATCCTCGTGTCGAAAGTCGGCGCGATCGCGGGCTGCCTCGTCACCGACGGCGTCGTCAAGCGTACCTCGTCGGTCCGCCTGCTGCGCAACAACATCGTCGTGTGGACGGGAGAGATCGAGTCGCTCAAGCGCTTCAAGGACGACGTCAAGGAAGTGCGTGCCGGCCTGGAGTGCGGCCTGTCGCTGAAGAACTACAACGACATCCAGGTGGGCGATACGCTGGAAGTGTTCGAAGTCCAGGAAGTGGCGCGTACGCTGTAACCGCGGACGATACGTCGATTGGAGTACCATTTGGGGCCAGGAGCTCGCGCCTTGCGGCGTGGGACACTGGCCCCAAGTTTTTTGACGAACACTGAACGGCGGTTCAAGTGGCGCGGTCACGGCAAGCATCAGAACAAAAATACACGGCAGTCAACCAATATGGCAAAACACAGCAAAAGCATTCCCCAGCGCGGCCTGCGGGTGGCGGACCAGATCCAGAAAGACTTGTCGGAACTGATCGCCTTCGAATTGAAGGACCCGCGCGTCGGCATGGTCACCATCAGCGAGGTCAAGCTGACCCCGGACTACGCGCATGCGAAGGTCTATTTCACGCTCCTCAAGGACAGCCCGGAAGAGATCAAGCAGACGCTGGAAGGCCTGACGAAGGCGTCCGGCTACCTGCGCAACCTGCTCGGCAAGCGCCTGCACATCCACACGCTGCCGCAACTGCACTTCGTGCACGACATGTCGACCAGCCGCGGCCTGGCGATGTCGGCGCTGATCGACCAGGCCAATGCCACGCGGGCGAAGGACGACGACGAAGCCGCCGGCAATCACGTCGACGAAGATTCGGATTCCGAGTGAACGCACGTCCTCCGAAAAAGCCCCGCGACCTCGTCGACGGGGTGTTGTTGCTCGATAAACCGGTCGGCCTGTCGTCGAACGATGCGCTGATCAAGGCCAAGCGCGTCGTCAACGCCAAGAAGGCCGGCCACACCGGCACGCTGGACCCGTTCGCCACCGGCCTGCTGCCGCTGTGCTTCGGCGAGGCGACCAAGTTTTCGCAAGACCTGCTGGAAGCGGACAAGACGTATGACGCCGTCGTCCACCTGGGCATCACGACGACGACGGGCGATACCGAGGGCGAGGCCGTCGAGACGCGTCCCGTCGACGTGAAAGGTGACATCACTGGGGAACGGATCGAGGCGGCGCTGGCCCGTTTCCGCGGCCCGATCCTGCAGGTGCCGCCCATGTATTCGGCCCTCAAGCGCGACGGCAAGGCCTTGTACGAGTACGCGCGCGAAGGCATCACGCTCGAACGCGACGCCCGTCCCGTGACGATCCACCGGCTCGAGATGCTGGCCTACGATGCTCCGATGCTGACCATCCGCGTCACCTGCAGCAAGGGCACCTACGTGCGCGTGCTGGGCGAGGACATCGGGCTCGACCTCGGCTGCGGCGCCCACCTGAACGCGCTGCGCCGGATCGGGGTCGGCAACCTTACCGTCGACGGCATGGTGACCCTGGAACAGTTGCAGGCCCACGACAATCCGCTGTCGCTGCTGGCACCGGTCGACGCGCTGCTGTCGAGTTTCCCGACCGTCGAGCTGACGCCGGAACTGGCCGCGCGCTTCCTCAACGGCCAGCGCCTCGCGCTGAACCGCGAAGCGGTCACGTTGCCGGATGCGCAGGGCAGGGTGCGCGTCTATCACGATGGCAAACTGCTCGGTACGGCCATCCTGCAGGAGTACGGCGTCCTGGCGCCGGAGCGGCTGATCGCGCGGCCGCAGGGCTGATCCAGCTTGAAATCGGCGGGCACGTGCGCACATGGGCACGTTTCCGTTTCATCGCCATTCAATATTTCACCGGTATCCTCGGCTTTATCCCCCGCCGCGACGCGGCAGGGGCTGTAAGCATGCTATACTAGTGGGTTCTCGGAATCGGAAGCTTCGTGCCCATCCGTCCATCACGCAACAATTACTGTTGAAAACGCTTATGTCTAACACCAAACGCGCGATTCGTAATATCGCAATCATCGCCCACGTTGACCACGGCAAGACCACGCTCGTGGACCAGCTGCTGCGTCAATCGGGCACTTTCCGCGAAAACCAGCAGGTGGACACCCGCGTGATGGACTCGAACGACCTCGAGAAGGAACGCGGCATCACCATCCTGTCGAAGAACTGCGCCGTCGAGTACGAAGGCACGCACATCAACATCGTCGACACCCCGGGCCACGCCGACTTCGGCGGCGAGGTCGAGCGCGTGCTGTCGATGGTCGACTCCGTGCTGCTGCTCATCGACGCCCAGGAAGGCCCGATGCCGCAGACCCGCTTCGTGACCCGCAAGGCACTGGCGCTGGGCCTGAAGCCGATCGTCGTCGTCAACAAGGTCGACCGTCCGGGCGCGCGTCCGGAATGGGCGATCAACCAGACCTTCGAACTGTTCGACAAGCTGGGTGCCAACGACGAGCAGCTCGATTTCCCGATCGTCTACGCCTCGGGCCTGAACGGCTATGCCGGCCTGACCGAAGACGTGCGCGGCGGCGACATGAAGCCGCTGTTCGACGCCATCCTGCAACACGTGCCGGTGCGCGACGACAATCCGGACGGCCCGCTGCAGATGCAGGTCACCTCGCTGGACTACTCGTCCTACGTGGGCAAGATCGGCATTGGCCGCGTCAACCGCGGCCGCGTCAAGACCGGCATGGATGTGGTTGTGCTGAACGGTCCGGATTCGACCCCGGTCAAGGGCCGCATCAACCAGGTGCTGAACTTCAAGGGCCTCGAGCGCGTGCTGGTCGACGAAGCCGTCGCCGGCGACATCATCCTGATCAACGGTATCGAGGAAATCGGTATCGGCTCGACCGTGTGCGCGCCCGACACCCCGGAAGCGCTGCCGATGCTGACCGTCGACGAGCCGACCCTGACCATGAACTTCATGGTCAACAACTCGCCGCTGGCGGGCCGCGAAGGCAAGTTCGTGACCAGCCGCCAGCTGCGCGAACGCCTCGAGCGTGAACTGAAGGCCAACGTCGCGCTGCGCGTCGCGCCGACCGACGACGACACCGTGTTCGAAGTGTCCGGCCGCGGCGAGCTGCACCTGACGATCCTGATCGAAAATATGCGCCGCGAAGGTTTCGAGCTGGCCGTGTCGCGTCCGCGCGTCGTGTTCAAGATGGTCGACGGCGTGCGCCATGAGCCCTACGAGAACCTGTCGGTCGACGTCGAGGAAACCAACCAGGGCGGCGTGATGGAAGAACTGGGCCGCCGCCGTGGCGACCTGCAGAACATGGAATCGGACGGCAAGGGCCGCGTGCGCCTCGAGTATCGCATTCCGGCGCGTGGCCTGATCGGCTTCCAGGGTGAATTCATGACCCTGACCCGCGGCACCGGCCTGATGAGCCACGTGTTCGACGCCTATGCACCGGTCGACAACACCCGCGGCGAACTGGCTGGCCGCCGCAACGGCGTGCTGATCTCGCAGGACGACGGCGCCGCCGTCGCCTACGCGATCTGGAAATTGCAGGACCGCGGCCGTATGTTCGTATCGCACAACGACCCGGTGTACGAGGGCATGATCATCGGCATCCACTCGCGCGACAACGACCTGGTCGTCAACCCGATCAAGGGCAAGCAGTTGACCAACGTGCGTTCGTCGGGCACCGACGAAGCCGTGCGCCTGGTGCCGCCGATCCAGATGTCGCTGGAATACGCCGTCGAGTTCATCGAGGACGACGAACTGGTCGAGATCACGCCGAAGAGCATCCGCCTGCGCAAGCGCTTCCTCAAGGAGCATGAGCGCAAGAAGGCCAGCCGCGACGCCGCATAATCGCGCGCTGCCCGCTTCCAGAAAAACCCGCTGCCTGCAGCGGGTTTTTTTACGCCCGTACGCCGGACGGCGGCAAAGGCTGGCTTCCGAAGCCATCGATTTGGCTCCGCCGACATGACCGGCGGACTGCTGTTATCGAATGGAAAGTATTAGCATTGTTTCCACTTAATTGATTCCCGATTAAGTTCGCGTTCCGCCACTCAAACAATACTGGAGATTCCATGAAACTGCTGAAACAACTGGCCGTCGTTGCCGCCCTGTCCTCGATCGCTTCGTACGCATTTGCCCTGACCCCGATCGCCGACGCCGACCTGTCCAAGGTGTCCGGCCGTGACGGTGTGTCGATCGCCGCCGACCTGCATGTGAACATCGGCTCCTTCGTCTACACCGACACGGATACGACCGGTGGTTCGGTGAGCTTCAACAACATCAAGATCAGCGGTGCGATCGCCGCCACGATCGACATCATCAACAACGCCACGTTCCAGGGTGAAGTCAGCGCCTACAACGCGGACGGCAGCGCCAATGCCAACACGACCCTGGGCGTGATCTCGCCGCTGGCCGTGCCCGGCGCCAGCGCGGGCCTGGCCGCGTTCCAGCCGACCGGCGACGTCGTCAAGATCGCGATCCCGCAAGTCGATACCGTCAAGAACCTGAGCATGTCGGTCGACTCGATCAAGATGGGCAACTCGACCGCTTCCTACGGTTCGTTCGCCGTCAACGACATCAAGCTGCAAGGCACCACCGTCTACATCTGGGCGCACTGATCGCATCCGGGCGACTGGCTCACGAATCCATCGATTTGGCTCCGCGGGCAAGGACAAAAGGATGGGGTGTTTGAACCGGAAGTAATAACATTGTTTCCACTTAATTGACTTCCAATAAAGAGATTTCAGTTAAGCCAAGCGGTCCCGACGCTGCCGTCCCGATTGGCCACAAGCCGCAGAGGAACCGAAGCGGACGCGCGGGCAAGCCCCGAAAAAGATTCTCGTCGATCACAATAACACTGGAGAAACCATGAAACTGCTGAAACAACTGACCGTCGTCGCTGCCCTGTCCTCGATCGCTTCGTACGCATCGGCCCTGACCCCGATCGCCGATGCCGATCTGTCCAAGGTCTCCGGCCGTGATGGTGTGTCGATCGCCGCTGACCTGCATGTGAACATCGGTTCCTTCGTCTACACGGACACCGATACCGCAGGTGGTTCGGTGAGCTTCAACAACATCAAGATCACCGGTGCAATCGCCGCCACCATCGACATCATCAACAACGCCACGTTCCAGACCGAAGCCAGCGCGGCGTCGGGCGCATCGAGCGTGCTGGGCGTGAGCGGCGGCGCCGGCCTCGCGGCCTTCATGCCGGCTGGCGACGTGGTCAAGATCGCCATCCCGCAAGTCGATACCGTCAAGAACCTGAGCATGTCGGTCGACTCGATCAAGATGGGCAACTCGACCGCTTCCTACGGTTCGTTCGCGGCCAACGACATCAAGCTGCAAGGCACCACCGTCTACATCTGGGCGCACTAAGCATCACGGGTTGGGTGATGGACGGCCCGCGGGCTTGCCCCGGGCCGTTTTTTTGACCGCCGATTCCGGACTCCATCATGCGCACCACGCTCGCCGCGTCCCTCCTGGCGCTCTCGCTGTTGCCCTGCGCGGCATCGGCCCAGATGCGTCCGATGTCCGACAACGAACTGTCCAGGGTCAGTGGCCAGGGCCTGTTCACGGTCAGCAATTCCAGCTACAACGGTTTCGATTTCACCCGCATCGCCCTCGATGCCGACGTCACCCTGAACGCCAACCTGGCGAATATGCGCCTGGGCGAGTACACGTACGCGCCGCGCAACGGGACGGGCGCCGACCTCGACATCGGCGCACTGCAATTCGGCCGCACCGACGCCGGCGCCGCCCAGCGGCTCGTGCAGATCACCAATCCCTATTTTGAATTCGTCTACAAGAACACCGGCATCGCCAACCAGCGCGAGATCGTCGGCATGCGCCTCGGCTTCGACGGCATCGCCGGCGACATCGGCACGAAGATCGCCACGCTGTCCGGCTCGATGCGCATCGACGCGGGCGCGGCCGGCATCATCGACAGCATGAACGACGCCGGCGGCGGCAAGCGCTGGGACGGCACCTGCGCCGGCTGCACGCCGCTGTCCAGCGTAGGCGGCGTCACGGCCGGCGACGCCAATGGCCCGAGCCGCGATTTCTGGATTGCTATCCTCAAGACGCCCGTGCAATTCCAGGCCGCGGCCGGCATGCCCGCGCTGACCGAGGCCCAGGCCGGCATCTGGCTGAACTGGCGCGACAAGCTGGTCGCGCTGAACCTCACCGGCGCGGTGCCGGTCAATAACGCGGCGGGGCACTGATGTTGACGCGCGCCGCGGCCATCGTCCTGTTCTGCGCGCCGGCATGTGCCTGGGCACTCGAGCGGCTGCCGGACAGCGCGCTCGCCAAGGTGGCGGGCCGCGACGGCATGAGTTTCAACCTGTCGAATTTCGCCATGGCGGGCAACGCCGAGCTGCGCTACTTCACCCCCGGCGGCGACAGCCTCGGCATCGGCAACCTGGCCGCGTCGCGCTCCGACAACACGGACGCGCCGTTCGCCGATCCGTACCGCCTCGACGTGGTCAGCGGCGGCCCGGGGCGCGCCGACATGATCAACGTCGCCTTCCCGCAGAACACGGCCGGCCGCGAAGTGTGGCAGATCGCCTACGACTTCGGCGTGAACGCCGGCGGTGTCGACGTCAGGAACGGCAGCGTGATCCTCAAGGATCTGGTGTACTACGGCGGCGGTCTGCAGTGGACGACGCCGGTCGTCGGCGACGGCCTCGCGTTCGGTCTCGCCACGCGCCTCGAACTGGGCAGCCTGACCCTGGCGCCGAACGGGCGCGACGCGACGAACGAGGCGATGGTGCTGGCCAACGTGAAGATCGGCGCGGCCACCGCCGAAGGTGCCGCGCCGACGGCGCCGTGGCAGATCGCGGATGCGACGAACCAGGCCGGCATCTTCAACGCGCGCACGGATGCGGCGGGCAATGCGAGCCTGCACATCGGCATCGGCTGGCCCGACGCCGGCCAGGCGGCCCCCAGCGGCACGCTGCAGATCGGGAACATCAGCTTCCGCAGCGACGCGGGTGCGAACATGGACCTGGGCAGCTCGCGCATCGGGTCCATCCAGTTGCAGTACCTCGACGTCAAGTTCCGCCAGTGAGCCCGCGCCTGCGCCTCCTCGCCATGTTGCTGCCCGCCTTGCTGTGGCGGGCGGCCTGGGCGGGGCCGCAGCCCTTGGCCGACGAAGAACTGGCCCAGGTGCGCGGCGCCGACGGCATCAGCTTCGCCATCCGCCTGCAATTGAACCGGCCCGGCGACGGCACGATGGGCGACAGCCGCTTGAGCATCGGCCAGGTGGTCGACGGACGGACGACGTACACGGTGCTGAAGAACGTCGGCGGGGTGATCCAGATGGTGGGCCTGAACATCAGTCCGCAGACGGCGGCGGACGGCACGAATTACCTGGCGCTGACCCTGCCGGCGTACACGCGCTTCACGGACACGGGCTTCGAATCGCTCAGCGTGCAGGCCGATCCGCGCGCGCCCGTGACGCAGAGCCTCGGGCAGGTCACCCTGAACGGCGAGTTGCAGATGCAGGGCCAGCTGCGCCTGTGGTCCCATTGACGGCGGCCTGTCCATGGGCGTTGATGCGGTCCTGCTGGAACTCGCCGGGCGCCTTGCCGAACCAGCGCAGGCAGGCGCGGTGGAAGGCGCTGGGGTCGGCGAACCCCAAATTGTAGCTGAGGTTCTTGACGCTGATGCGGTCGCTGCCCAGGTATTGCTGGGCGATCGTGCGCCGCACTTCGTCGACGAGGGTCGAGAAGTCGGTGCCTTCGTCGGCCAGGCGGCGTTGCAGGGTGCGTTCGCTGATCGCGAGCCGCCGTGCAACGGCATCGCGCAGGGCGCCGCCCTGGTCGATCATCGCCGGCAGCAGCTCGCGCACGCGCGCGGCCACGCTCGTGCGTTCGGCCTGCGCGAGGCGTTCGTCGAGCAGGCGGAACAGGCCTTCCGCCGCGAGCGGGTTCGCGGTGGGGATCGGCGCCGTGATGTCGGCATTGGCGAATTCGAGCACGTTGGCGGGCGCGCCGAAGCGCACCGGGCAGCCGAACCAGCGCGCGTAGGGGGCCGTGTCGACGGGTGCCGGATAGGCGTATTCGACGAGGGCCGGCTTGAGGTCGGGCCGGCTGCCGACGAAGCGCATCGTGGCCAGCAGCAGGTTCCAGGTGAAGTCGTAGCGCGCCTGCGGCACCTGGCGCGCGCCGCCGACGAGGTTCAGGCCCACGCGCACGCGGTCGGCCTTCGGTTCGATGGTGGCGCGCACGACGGGCGATACGAGCGGCATGTAGCGCGTCAGGCTGTCCGCCGCCTGGCGCAGCGTGGGGGAGGCGAGCATCAGGTGGCCCAGCACGCCGAGCCAGCTGAGCGGGTCGGGCGCGAACACGCGAAAGCCGATCAGCGCATCGCCGCTGGCGGCCGCGAGGCCTTCCCAGAGCATGCTGAACTGGTCGGACAGCGCGAGCAGGTCGGCCGCGCGCGCACCCTGCGCGCCGTGCTCGAACCACTCGAGGCCGGCCTTGGCGAACAGGGCGTCGACGTCCACGCCTTCGGCGCCGAGGCAGGCCTTGATGCGTTGCACCACGTCCGTGGCGGACAGGTACTTCACGCTGGCGACCGCGTACGTGCGGACGCGTCCTGCGCTGGTCTCATGCTGGGTCTCCTTACTCATTGAGCGGCCGCGGGTTCTTTGGGTTGTGGTGGTGCGTTTGCCCGGGTCCTGTTTTTTTATTATGTGTGCATGCGAAAACTCGACGCTTCGGAAAATGACCCCGTGTTTATCAAAAAATGCTCATTTTATATAGGCAAGATTTTTTATTTGATGCAACGCAAACCGGGCATTTTTCGCCGGCCGGCGCAAACGTTCAGGCGCGCGCCTGCTGGCGTGCACGAGCGGGCGTGATGCCGTAGGCGGCCGCGAAACAGGCCGTCATGTGGCTCTGGCTGTTGAAGCCGCATTGCGCCGCAACACGGGCAATGGAGAAGCTGGTGCGAGTCAGTAATTCGTGCACCCGTTCGAGGCGTAAACGCAACACATAGCGATGCGGCGTCATGCCCATCGCTTCCTGGAAGATGCGGCGGAAGTGCGATTCCGACACGCCAGCGCGCTCGGCCAGTTCGGCATTCGACAGTTCGCTCGACAGATTCTGGCCGATCCATTCCAGCACGCCCTGCAGGCGGCCGAGCTGGAGGGCGTCCGGCGGCAGGTGGCGGCCCGTCTTGCCTTCCAGTACGCGGCAGGCCTGCTCGACCATCAATGCCGCGGCGCGCTCGACGAAGCCTGCGTTCGGCGTGCTGCTGCGGCCGATTTCCGCCAGCACCTGCTGGGCGGACGCGTGCACGAGCGGGTCGGAAAAGGTGGGCGACTTGGCGCGTGCGGCCAGCAGGCGTTGCAGCTGGCGCACCATCTCGTGGTCGGGGTCG
>Ga0209148_1000982_pt1 | contig 18411 bp, 9 predicted proteins | sample AraplaCol_mMF_r2_2_FD_184288 | JGI IMG/M metagenome (GOLD analysis project Ga0209148, IMG submission 184288) | Arabidopsis root microbial communities from North Carolina, USA - plate scrape CL_Col_mMF_r2 (SPAdes) (version 2) | ecosystem: Host-associated > Plants > Roots > Endosphere | place: USA... | reverse complement strand
GGGCCCCGAGCCGCTGCGCCACGGCTTCAACGTCAACGTCGCGCCGCGCGATCTGACCGAGACCTACCTCCCGCAATTCCGCCGCGCGATTACCGAAGGCAAGGCGCAGTCGCTGATGTGCGCTTACAATGCGATCGACGGGCAGGCGGCCTGCGCCAACCATACGTTGCTGGGCGATATCCTCCGCCGCGACTGGGGCTTCCAGGGCTTCATCACCTCGGATTGCGGCGCGGTCGACGACGTCACCACCGGCCACCACCAGACCAAGACGCAGGCCGAGGGCGCCGCGCTCACGGTCAAGACCGGCACCGACACCGGCTGCGACTTCAAGGACGAGATGCTCGAACTGCCGAGCGCGGTTCGGCAGGGCTTCATCAGCGAAGCCGACATCGACGTCGCGCTGAAGCGCCTGTTCACCGCGCGCATGCGCTTGGGCATGTTCGATCCCGCCGACATGGTTCCTTTCTCCAGGATCGGCATGGATCAGAACCATTCGGAGGCGCATCAGGCGACCGCATTGCGCGCGGCGCGGGAATCGATCGTGCTGCTCAAGAATGACGGCACGCTTCCGCTCGGCAACAACCACACGCGGATCGCGGTGGTCGGCCCGACCGCGGTGTCGCTGATTGGTCTCGAGGGCAATTACAACGGCACGCCGACCAAGCCGGTCCTGCCTCTGGACGGCATCGAATCCGAATTCGGGAAGGCGAGCGTGAGCTATGCGCAGGGTGCGCCCTTCACCGCAGAAGTCGCCGTGCCGGTCCCGAGGACGGCCTTCCCCGGCGGCCTCACCGCGACCTTCTATAATAGCGATGATCTGTCCGGCCCCGCGGTCGCGACGCGCACCGACAAGGAGGTCGATTTCAACTGGGCCTCGGTCGATCCCGCGCCTGGCGTCAACCGCCACACTTTCTCGGTGCGCTGGACCGGCAAGATCCAGGTGCCCGCACCTGGCGACTACGAATTCCAGTTCGAAACGCGCCGCCGCTGCGACGTCGGCAATGGTCCTGAGGGCTATGCGATCCATATCGCCGGCGCGGACGACCAGAAGGTGGTCGTGAAATGCAACGGCCGCGACCAGACTTTCGCGCCGATGAAGGTCCATTTCTCGGACACCAATCCGCGCGACTTCACGCTGGAGTTCACGCATGCCGCCTCGGCCGCGAGTGACATCAGCTTTGCGTGGAAGGCACCGCTCGCCGCGCTGCGCGAGGAAGCGGTCGCCAATGCGCACAACGCCGATGTCGTGGTCGCTTTCCTCGGCCTCAATGCGTGGCTCGAGGGCGAGGAAATGCCGCTCAAGGTTCCGGGCTTCGACGGCGGCGACCGCACGAGCATCGCGCTGCCGGCGGCGCAACTGCAGTTGCTCGACGCGCTCGAAGCGACGGGCAAGCCGGTGGTGATCGTGCTGCAGAGCGGTTCCGCGATCGCACTGGGCGCGGACAACGCCAAGGCCCGCGCGGTGCTGGAAGCCTGGTATCCGGGCGAGCAGGGCGGTCAGGCCATCGCCGAAGTGCTCAAGGGCAAGGTCAATCCGTCAGGCCGCCTGCCGGTCACCTTCTACAAGTCGACCGCCGAGCTGCCGCCCTTCACCGATTATTCGATGAAGAACCGCACCTATCGCTATTTCGCGGGCGCGACCGAATATCCGTTCGGCCATGGCCTCAGCTACACCAATTTCACTTATTCGACGCCGACCTTCTCGACCAAGCGCGTGGCGGCGGGCAAGGATCAGCTGGTCAAAGTCCGCATCCGGAACGTCGGCAAGCGCGAGGGCGACGAGGTCGCCCAGCTCTACATCGCTACCCCTGGCATCAAGGGCACGCCCCTTAAGTCGCTGAAGGGCTATCAGCGCGTCCACCTCAATGCGGGCGAGACGAAGACGATTACCTTCCGTCTTACGCCGCGCGACATGGCGTTCGCCGATGCCAAGGGCGTGATGCGGATACTGCCCGCGACCTACCAGCTCTGGGTTGGTGGCGGGCAGCAGGGCACGGGCGCACCGGGTGCGGCGGGCTCGTTCCAGGTGGAAGGAATGCTCGCGCTCCCGCGCTGATCGCGCCTAAGGTTCAGGGCGCCACCAGCAGCATCACGACATCGTGGGGCTGGACGGTGGCGCCAACCGATCCCGCAGCCGGCGCCAGCGCCTTGTGCGCCCACAGGTCGCGCACCTGCGCCTTCAGCTTGGCCGGATAGCCGAGCTTCTCCCAATCCAGGCGGATCGGCGCCGGGCTGGCCCCGCGATTGAACAGCAGCACCGCGCGGCGGCCGTCGGACAACGGCTTCATCCACGCCTCAAGATCGCCGTCCTTCCAGACGCGATGGCCTTGCACGCCCAGCCGATCCTGATCGACCGCGATCACATCGGTGTTGAGCAGGATCGCGCGCGTGTTCGCATCCATGTGCGCGACGTCATTGCCCGCGATCAAAGGCGCCGCCATCATCGCCCACAGCGAGAAATGGCTGCGATATTCGGCATTGGTCATGCCGCCATTGCCGACCTCCAGCATGTCCGGATCATTCCAGTGGCCAGGGCCCGCATAGGGCCAGAGCGGCTCATTGAGATCGGCATTGCGCAGCATGTTGTTGGCCCAGCCATGCGCTTTGTCCTGCTTGTCGAAGCTGTCCCAGATGTCGCCGGTAGTGCGCCACAGATTGCCGATCTTCGCCGCCCACAGCCATGGCTTGTTCTGGCCCCACTCGCACAGCGAGAAGACGATATCGCGCCCGGTCGATCGCAGCGCGTCCGCCATCAGGGAATAGGCTTCCTCGGCATTGCGCGTGCCGGTCGAGCACCAGTCATATTTGAGGTAATCGACGCCCCACCGGCCGTACTGGATCGCATCCTGATATTCGTGGCCCTGGCTGCCCGGCCGGCCGCCGCAGGTCTTCGCGCCCGCATCCGAGTAGATGCCGAACTTCAGCCCCTTGGAATGAACATAATCGGCCAGCGCCTTGATCCCCGACGGGAAGCGCGTGCGGTCCTCGGTGATGAAGCCGTCGGCGTTGCGCGCGCCATGCCAGCAATCGTCGATCACGACATATTGGTAGCCGGCTTCCTTCATGCCGTTAGAGGCCATCGCGTCCGCGGTCGCGCGGATCGTCGCCTCGGACACGTTGCAGGCGAACTTGTTCCAGCTGTTCCAGCCCATCGGCGGCGTCTGCGCGAGCCCGTTCGCACTGCGTTTGGGATCGAGCGAGGGGGGCAGGTGGTTGGGGTCGATATCCTGCGCGATCGCGGCGGCGGGCAGGAGCAAGGCCAGCAAGGCGACTATCCAGCGTGACATATTTCCCCTCCTAGGTGTGACTGCGGCAATTGGCGGTGATGAACTGTTCGTGCGGGATGGCCAGCGCCTTGGCGCGTGCAACCGCTTCCCGCATCTTGGCGAAGGCGCCGTCGAGATCTTCGACGCTGAAAAAGTCTGCCAGCGGATCGTGTTGCGCCGGGAACAAGCCCAGGCCAACATATAATGACAGCCAGCTCGGATCGGCGAAGCTCTCCCAAAGATAGCGCACAAAGCGCCCGCGCGAGGTCCAAAGCTCGATCTTGCGCTGCAGGTCCTCGGGCAATTGCTGCGCGCGGACGGCGTCCCATAAAGGCTCGCCGTGCCGCCCGTTGCCCCAATAATGGTAGATCAGGAAATCGCGGATCCGCTCATATTCGTGCGTGGCGATGCGGTTATATTCGCCGCTCAGAGCGGGGTCGAAACTGCGGTCGGGGAAGAAGTCGATCAGCCGCTCGATGCCCGTCTGGATCAAGGTAATGCTGGTCGATTCCAGCGGTTCGATGAAACCCGAGGCGAGGCCCAGGGCGATACAATTCCTGACCCACACCTTCTCGCGTTTTCCGGTGGTGAAGCGGATCAGATTGGGCTCGCCCAGCGCCTCGCCTTCGAGCCGCGAACGCAAGGTCGCGGCGGCTTCGTCATCGGAGATGTGGCGGCTCGAATAGACATACCCATTGCCGACCCGGCTCTGCAGCGGAATGCGCCACTGCCAGCCTGCCCGTAGCGCGGTCGAACGCGTGTAGGGCGTGAGCGGACCGCTCCGCGCGCACGGCATCGCCACCGCGCGATCGCACGGCAGATAATCGCTCCAGTCGAGATATTGCGCGCCCAGCGTCTGCCCGATCAGCAGCGCGCGGAACCCCGTGCAATCGATGAACAGGTCGCCCTCGATCCGGCGCCCGTCATCCAGCTTCAGCGCAGCGATATTGCCGCTCTCGCCGTCCAGCTCGACGCCTTCGATCTTCGCATCGATATGCGTCACGCCCTGCGCCTTGGCGCGCGTCGCAAGGAAACGCGCGAAGGCGGCGGCCTCGAAATGCACCGCCCAATCGAACACCCCCAGATCGCTCTGCGGCGCCTCGGGCGGGGGCATGAACAGATTGGCTTCGGCGAGCTGCGTCGCCAGGCAATAATCGCCGAGCGGCGTCTCGCGCCCGGCGGCGCGCATCTTCAGCCAATATTGGTGGAACTGCACGCCCCGCGACGGTGCACCATAGAGGCCAAACGGGTGGAAGAAACGATGCCCGTCCTGACGCCAATTCTCGAATTCGATGCCCAGCTTCACGGTGCCGTTGGTGGCCTGCATCACCTCGGTCGCGCTGGTGCCGATGTCGCGGAAGAAATCGCGGATGCCGGGCACGGTCGCCTCGCCCACGCCGACCGTACCGATCGCGCTCGATTCCACTACCGTGATCGCGATGCCGTGCCGCTCGAACCGGCGTGCGAAGGCCGCCGCCGCCATCCAGCCGGCGGTGCCGCCGCCGGCGATCACGATCGACCTTATCGGTAAAGCTTCTGCCATCGCGGCGCTCCTGATGCCCGCTGGGGCCGTAAAAGAAAATGCCCGCCCGCGGCCAAAGGCCGGGGCGGGCTAGTGTCCCTCGCAGGGCTGGGAGGGGGGTAGGGTTAGAACTTCACGCGCACGCCCGCGGCGTAGCGGCGCTCGTACAGATTGTTGTAGGCCTTCTCGTCCTTCCAGGTGAGGTAGTATTTCTCATACTCGCCGGTCAGGTTCGAACCCTGGACATAGACGGTCAGGTACGGCGTCACGTCGTAGCTGACATTGGCGTCCACATAATTGGTCGGCGCCTGATACAGCTCCAGCCCCGTGATGCCGCCAAAGTCCGACTGGGCCGCACGCTTGGAACGGTAATTCCATGCGACACGCGCGGACAGGCCGTGCGCTTCGTAGAAGAGCGCGGCGTTGGTCTGGAACTTGGAATTGTCTTGGAAGGGAATGGTGCGGCCGGCCAGATCGTTCTGGTCGGTATGCGAAGGCGATAATGTGCCGTTGAGGTCGACACCGAAGCCGCCCAGCCAATCCGGCACAAAGGCGAGGTCCTTCAGCGACAGCTTGGCTTCCGCCTCGATGCCCTTGAGGATGCCGCCCGCGCCCTGCACCGGGGTGCTGATCGAGACGGTGCGGTTGCGCACCACGCCGTCATTGTCGGGCAGGTCGTTCCGGACGATCGAACCGCTCTGAATGAAGCTGTCGACGTTGATGTAGAAGGCGCCGATGCTCAGCAGGCTGGCCCGCCCGAAATAATATTCGAGCGATCCGTCGAAGTTGGTCGCGCGCCACGGATCGAGTGCCGGATTGCCGCTCGAGCTGCCGCCCGTCACGCGGAACACGGGGGCGCCCGGATTGCTCGTGTCGATCGCATAGTTCGGGGTCAGACCGCCGCCCCATTGGTCGAGGTTGAGCAAGGTCATCGTGCGCGAGAAGGCGACGCGGAACTTCAGATTGCTGGTCAGGTCGAACGCCGCGTTGAACGACGGCAGGATGTCGGTGAAGCTGCGCCTGGTCTCGACCGTGCCGTTGGGCAGGTTTGCCAAACCGTAAGGCTGCGGAGAGCCCGTCACGAACTGCGTGATGTCGAGGCGCGTATTGATCACCTTCACGCCGGCATTGGCGTTGACCGGAATGCCGAACAGGTCGCCCTTCATGTCCATCTGGACGTAGCCGGAGGCCTGCTTGACCCCTACTGCGTAGGACGAGCCCGGATTCGCGACCTCCACATTGCCCGGATAGAAGCTGTTCTGGAACGCCAGGACATTATCCATCGCCTTGGGATCGAGCACGTAGAGCGCCGGAATGCCCTGGCCCGGCAGGGTGAACTGCTTGACCTGGCCGTTGAACGAGGCGTCGCTCGCCTTGCGCGTCAGGCCGGCGGTGTAGAAGCCCGCCGCATCGCCCGCCGAGCAGGTGCTGTCGTTCACCGGAACGTCGAACGCCTTCCACTTGACCAGGCAGCCCGTGCCGTTGGTCGCGCCATTGGCGCCGTAGAGCGGCGCGGCTCGGTCGAACGCGTCGTTGGTAACGCTGCGGTCGCTGTAGCGGCCACCGAACTCCAGCGTGAGCGCGTCGTTGACTTCGTAGCTGCCGTCGGCGCGGACCAGCTTCAGGTCGCCCTTGCGGCGGTAATTGCCCTCGGACGAGATCGTCTTCAGCGCATAATCGTCGATATTGCCGAGCTCGCTGGTGAGCTGGCCCGGCAATGTGAAGGTCGGTTGGCTGCCGGTATAATTGACCACCACCGGCAGCGAATTGGCGCCCGCGATCGTGTCGACCGTATAGCCGTTGGCGTTGAACACACGGTTGCCGCCAAGTGCTGCCGGATAATGGCCGACGCCGCCCGGCTCCCACTGGGTGCCGTTCGACAGGCTGAACTGCGTGTAGCTCTGGTCATAGTCCTGATAGGCCTTGCCGTAGATGCCACGCAGCGTCGCCTTGAAGCGGCCGCCATTGTCCCACTTCAGCTCGGCATTGTAGTTCTGCGACTGCGACTTGTAGTGGTCGAGCTGGGCATAGCTGTCGAAATTGCCGAGGTCGTAATCATACACCTGGGTGGTGTTGACGTGATAGCCGTTGACCACCGCACGGGTATCACGGCTCTGGCCGGGGACGAACTCGGCCGCCTGCCAGTTCACATCCTGCATCTGCAGGCCCGCGGTACGGTCATATTCGTTCTGGCGGGTGAAGAAGCCGTCGGCGGTCAGCGTCAGCGCATCGTTGATCTTCCACTGGAACGATCCGTTGATGCCGAGGCGCTTACGCTCGTTGATCTTGTCCCAGGCGGTGAAGCCCTGCGGGACGATGAAGGCATCGTTCGCGTCGCCGTCGCCATTGACGTCGATACCGCCCGCGACCGCCTGCCCATGCGGACGGATTGCCGGCGAGAAGCCGCCGGACGAGGTCGCGTCGGCCGTGCCCTCGTTATGCAGCGTGGCGCCATAGCTTTCCTGTATGCCGTTATGCAGGTTGGCGAGGCGCACGTCCGAATAAGCCGCCGAGACGAGTGCGCCGAACGTGTCGTTGTGCCAGCTGATCAGGCCGTTGAAATTGGGATCATACTTCTTGGTGCGATCGCCATAATCGCCCTCGGCCGTCGCCGCGACGGTGACGCCGCTCTTGAGGTCGAACGGGCGGCGGGTACGCAGATTGACCGTGCCGGTGATGCCCGCGTCGAGCAGGTTGGCGGTCGATGACTTGATCACGTCCGCGCCGGAAAAGAGCTGCGACGGTATGTCGTTGAAGTTGGGCTGGACGTTGGTGATCGAATTGGCGCCGAGGAATTCCTCGCCGTTCATCAGCGTGGTGACCTGCGGCAAGCCGCGGATATTGATGGTCGAGCCTTCGCCCGCGTCGCGGCGGATCTGCACGCCCGGAATGCGCTGCAGCGAGTCGGAAATGGTGACGTCGGGCAGCTTGCCGATATCTTCGGCCGAGATAGCGTCGACCACCGATGCGGCGTTGCGCTTGATGTTGACCGCGCGCTGCTGGGCGGCGCGGATGCCGGTGACGACTACTTCCTGCTCGCCTGCATTGGGGTCGGCGGCGGGAGTTGTTGCGGCGGCCGGATCGGCGCTCGGCGGCGTCGCCTGGGCGAGCGCGGCGGCGGGCAGCATCGCCATCAACGAAGCCGCGGCCATCAGGCCGGCGCGGGTCTTTTGGATGGTTGCCTTCACGAGAGTCTGTCCCCTTTCGGCGCTCGTAAAATGGCTGCGAAAAGGGGGCGAGCGAAACGGCAAAAACCGTGCCCTTACAACCTCTTCCAACCACGCGGCTGTTCCGCCGCCTTTAGCGCGACGGGCCTATTCGGCTTCCGTTTCGGCAGTGTCAAGAATAAACAATTCAAATTTAATTTATGTTTCGGTGGGAACTTTTCCGGCGCGATAAATGCGTGCTTTGCCGCGCTGAACTGGCTACCAATGGGCGGTCGCTGGGGAGCGGCGGGGGGAGTGAAAGCGTGTTAAACGCGATACGGGACCGAATGGGCACGCAGGACAGAATCGGTGCGGACGATCGCGGTACCCGCTTGGTCGGTAGCCTGTCCGGCACTAATCTGGAGCGCGCCGCCGATTACAATCAGCGCATCGTGCTGCAGGCGATCCGCGTCGCCGAGGAAACCACGCGCGCCGAATTGGCGACCATCACCGGCCTGACCGCGCCGACCATCGCCAACATCACCAAGCGGCTGCTCGACCTCGGTCTGATAGCGGAAGCCGGGCGTCGTTTCGGTATGCGCGGCCAACCCGCGCTCCGGCTGCGCGTCAATCCCGACGGCTGTTTCTCGATCGGGATCAATATCGACCGCGATCATTATACGATCGTCACCCTCGATCTGCTCGGCACCGTGCGCACGCGCGCGGTCAAGGAGATCAGCTTCGCCATGCCCGAACATGTGCTTGCCTGTCTTCGAACCGAGGTCGAGGCAATCCGCAGCTCGGGCGAGATCGACCAGAAGAGGTTGATCGGCGTCGGCGTCGCCATGCCCGACGATCTTGGTAGCGTCGAATTGCCGCATCGCCCGGAAGGCTATGAGGTATGGAATCATCTCGATGTCGCAGGGCTGGTGCGCGAAGTGCTGCCGCTGCCCGTCCATGTCGACAACGACGCCGCCGCCGCCGCGATCGGTGAGGCGCAGTTCGGCAGCGGCCTGACCCAGCAGAGCTTCTTCTACGTGCTGATCAGCGCGGGCCTGGGCGGCGGGCTCGTGATCGACGGCAGCTATGCGCGCGGCGCCAATGCGCGCAGCGGCGAGATCGGCTTCCTGCCCGATCCGACTGCGGGCCGCGCCGGTGCGACCGTGCAGGACACGGTCTCGCTCTCGGCTTTGCTCGCGCGGCTTGAGGCTGCGGGGAAGCCGGTTGAGACGATCGATAATCTGTCCGAGGATATGCCGATCGTGCGCGAGTGGCTCGACGATGCCGCGCGCTCGCTCGCCAACCCGCTGGTAGCGGTCAATTGCCTGGTCAATCCGGCTGCGATCGTGATCGGTGGGCGGCTGCCCGCGCCGCTGATCGACGCGCTGATCGCGCGGCTCGAACCCGCGCTTGCGCTTACCACCGCGCCCGTGATCGCGCCGATGATGCGTGCCGCCACCTCCAGCGACGCGCCTGCGATCGGGGCCGCGATCCTTCCTTTCCTTGACAGGGTGCTACCGACCGAGTCTGCTCTGATGCAGGCGGGGCGCTGAGATTTCATAAAATCTCTTTCATAATTCTCTCCGCCTGACTAGTGGGTCGCGCAGGCGCGGTGAAAACGCGCCGGCAAAGGAGGGGATATGGCAAGCAGCGCACCGCGGCAGGGGCTCGCATTCGTCTATGTGACGACGCTCTTTTTCATCTGGGGCGCGGTGACGTCGGTCAACGACATCCTGCTTCCGGCGGTGAAGGAGATCTTCACGCTCACCGACACGCAGGGCTTCCTCACTCAGTTCGCCTTCTTCATGGCCTATTTCGTGGTCTCGCTGCCCGCGGCGGCGGTCGATCAGAAGCTCGGCTCGGCGCGCTCGATCATTCTCGCGCTCGGCATCATGGTCCTGGGCTGTCTGCTCATGCCGGTCGCCACGCACGTTCGTTCTTACTCGATCGTGCTGGTCGCGCTGTTCGTGATCGCGAGCGGCATCACTCTGCTTCAGGTCGCAGCCAATCCGCTATCGGCCGCGCTCGGGAGGCCCGATCGCTCGCACTTCCGCCTCGTGCTTAGCCAGTTCTTCAATTCGGCGGGCACCGTTGTCGGCCCGTATCTCGCCGCCCATACACTGTTGCAAGGTGGCCTGTTCGATGGCGGCGCTCCCACGGAAGCGAAGATTGTGGAATCCCTGGGCCGGATCGACGAAGCTTATTACTTCGTCGCCGGCGTGATCGTGGTGCTCGCGATCTTTCTGTTCAGCGTGCGGGACCGTATCACCAATGCGGCGCCCAATCTTGAAAGCGGCACCGGCGGAATCAGCGCAGCCTTCGCATCCAAATGGGCGCTTGTCGGCGCTGGTGCGATCTTTCTCTATGTCGGCGCGGAGGTGTCGATTGGCTCGACCATGGTCAACTTCCTGGAGCAGCCGGATATCCTCGCCATCACGGCTGCGGAAGCCGGCAAGCTGGTGAGCGCCTATTGGCTGGGCGCCATGGTCGGCCGCTTCGTTGGCAGTTTTCTTCTGACGCGCTTGCCCGCCGGGAAAATGCTGACTTTTGTTGCTGGTGTGGCAGCGCTCCTTTGCCTCGCCGTAAGCCAGATCCATGGCCATCCGGCGGCGATGATCGCGATCTCGATCGGCTTGTTCAATTCGATCATGTTCCCGGTGATCTTCACGCTCACGCTGGAGCGCTCGACCGCGCCAGCCCCAGCGACGTCGGGCTTGCTCTGCATGGCGATCGTGGGCGGCGCCCTTATGCCGCTCGTCTTCGCCAAGGTGGCGGACATGACCGCCAGCCGTTCGACCGCATTCCTGGTGCCGATGGCCTGCTATATTCTGATCACCCTGTTCGCGATCGCCGCAGGCAGGGCGCGGGTGGTGCAGGAAGCCGATCCGGCGGTCGGCTCGCACTGATCGCCCAAGGGAGAGTGTAAGCGTGACCCAGATCGGGATCGACTTTGGCGGCACCAAGATCGAAGCCGCCGTGCTCGACCGCGCCGGCGCGTTCGTGACGCGCCAGCGCGTCCCCACGCCCGACAATTACGACGCAGCGCTGAAGGCGGTGGTGGATCTGGTCGCGCAGGTGGAAAAGGAAACGGGCACGGCGCGCTCAATCGGGATCGGCGTACCGGGTTCGATCTCGCCCCGCACCGGCGTGATGCGTAATGCCAATACCACCTACTTGAACGGCAGTTCGTTCCAGAAGGATCTGGAAAAGGCGCTGGGGCGTGAGATCCGGCTCGACAATGACGCCAATTGTCTGGCGCTGTCCGAAGCCAAGGACGGCGCCGCCGCGGGCGAACGCGTGACCTTCGCGATCATCATCGGTACCGGCTGCGGCGGCGGCGTGGTGGTCGATGGCAAGCTCATCTCGGGCGCCAACGGCATATCCGGAGAATGGGGCCATATCCCGCTGCCCTGGGAACAGCAGGAGGAATATCCCGGCCCCAAATGCTGGTGCGGCCTGACCGGCTGTCTCGAGAAGTGGATCTCGGGCACCGGCTTCCGCGACGATTATGAACGTCGCACGGGCACGCGGCTCAAAGGCGATGGGATCGTAGCCCTCGCGCGCCAGGGCGATGCCATCGCGAAGGCGACACTCGATGCGTATATCGATCGCCTCGGCCGCGGCATGGCGGTGATCGCCAACATCCTCGATCCGGATTGCTTCGTGCTCGGCGGTGGCATGTCCAACGTGAACGAGCTCTACGACCGGCTCCAGCCCGTCATCAACCGCTACGCCTTCAGCGACGGTTGGGATGCGAAAATCGTGCCCGCCAAATGGGGCGACAGCTCGGGCGTGCGCGGCGCCGCGCACCTGTGGCCGGCCGAGGGCTGAACCAAACCACCGAGGGGTTAAGGCGCGCTGCGCAACCCGCAGACTTCGCCGCGCAGATCGGCCTTCATCTCCGACTTGCCGTCGCCAAAGCTGATATAGGCTTTGCCCGGTGCATAAAGCGCCCAGTGCGGCAGGCCGGTGCCGTTGGGATCGCCGGTGCGCGCGAAATTGACCCAATAGCTTTCAAGCGGCGGCGCGCCCGCCGGGAAAGCGGAATGTGCGCCCATCGCGAACTTGATCTCGTAACTGTGCGACACTTCCTGCCCCGGCAGCGCATAGTCGAACTCATATTGCCAGGTCGGGCCCGTCTTGCTGTGCGCGGCTGCGACCACGTCGGCGGGGCAGGCGAAGGCTAGGTCAGTCGAGGCCTGCAACAGGACATTACCGCGCCGCGGATCGTCCGTCAGCTTGTCGTAGAAAGCGCGGCCTGCAGCGACGTTGGCGCCGAAGGTTCGATCGAGCGCGTTCTGCAGCTCTGCCTGATTGTGGAAAGCGTCGAGCTCGCGCGCATTGCTGCCGATGATCAGCGGCAAGGGTGCGCCCCCGGTCCGCGCCAGCGCGGTCGCGGGCTGCTCGGTCAGCACCCAGCCGTCGATCACCGGCTGCAGCCAGATATAGCTGTTGTCGCCCACCTCGGGCAGCGGCGTCTTCTCGGTGGCTGCAAGGATCGCAGCGGCCGGGAGCTTGCGCAACGTGGGCGCATCGGCATGCGCAGGCGCGCCCGCCAGCGTGACCAGGGTTTCGCCGATCGCCTCGCTCGCTGCAAAGCTGCGCGGCGGCATGCCGAAGCCCGCGGTGCCGCTTTCCTCTATTCCCTTGGCGAACAGGCCGCGTGCGAGCGGGGAGAGATATTGCAGCCCGACATCCTGCGCGCCCGCGCTCTCGCCAAAGATCGTGACGTTGCGCGGGTCGCCGCCGAACTTCGCAATATTGGCCTGCACCCAGCGCAAGGCTGCCTGCTGATCGAGCAGCCCGTAATTGCCCGAGCTCTTATGCGGCGATTCCGCGGTCAGCGCGGGGTGCGCCATGAAGCCGAAGGCCCCCAGCCGATACTGGATGCTGACCAGCACCACCTCCTTGCCCAGATCCGACCAGATCGTGCCGATGCCGCCACCCGCGCGATTGCCGCCGCCATGGATCCACACCATCACCGGCAGCTTTTTGGCCGGCTTCATGTTGGGTGAGACTACCTCCAGATAGAGGCAATCCTCCGACTGGTTGGCGGCATTGTCGTGGTTCCAGCCATAGTCGAGCTGCATGCAGCCGGGGCCGGACTTGGTCGCGTCGCGCACGCCCACCCAGGGCTTTATCGGCGCCGGCGGTTTCCAGCGCAAGTCGCCGACGGGCGGCTGCGCGAAGGGAATGCCGAAGAACAGGCTCCGGCCATCGGGCGTGGCCTGGCCGGCGATCTTGCCGGTGTTGGTCTGGACGACGACCGGAGACGCGGCGGCGGCAAGCGTAAAAGCCGCGACCGGTATCACTCTACTGCCATCTTGCGCGGCGCGGGCATAGCCAGCGTGCGCCGGATCGCAGCCTCGGCGACGGGCGCCATCACGGCATAGCCCGCCTTGGTCGGATGGACGTGATCGGATGACAGACCTTCGCGTGTGCCGAGCCCCGCGGGCTGCTTCAGTGCGCTCCAATAGTCCGCATAGACGCAGCCCGAACGTGCCGCATAATCCTTGAGCCAGGCGTTCATCGCGACGATCTTGTCCGCCACCTCCAGTCCCGGCTTCCACGGGAACATGTCCGCCGGCGGAATCGAGGCCAGAATCACGCGAATGCCGTGCGCATGCGCCAGCTCGACCATCGAACGGATATTGGCCTGGGTCTGCTGTGCGGTCATCGGGCCGGTATTGCCGGCAATGTCGTTGGTTCCCGCCATGATCTGCACCGCTGCTGGATGAAGGTCGATCACGTCCTGGCGGAAGCGCAACAGCATCTGCGGGGTGGTCTGCCCACTGATTCCGCGCCCGATCCGCCCCGGCGTAAAGAAGTCGCCGGCCAGATTGACCCAGCCTTCGGTGATCGAATCGCCCATGAAGACGATGCGGGGGTGTCCAGGCGTCGGCACCAATGCGGCGTTGGCCTCCCTATAGCGGGCGAGATAGGCAAAGTCGGTGCCGAGCCGGTTGTTCCACTCGACGCTATACTTGTTGTTCGGGTCGAGCGCGATTTGCGCCGATCCCGTGCCGGCCACGACCAGGCCGACCAGAGCTCCGACGATCCACTTCTTTCGCATCAGGCTTTCTCCATGCGCGCGTCCATCTTTTCGAGCGCGACGCCTTTGGTTTCGGGGAAGAACAACAGCACGACGACGAACTGCAACGCCATCATCGCGCTGAAGAACAGGAAGGGAGCACCGGTCGAATGACGGGCGACAATCGGGAAGATGGTCGCGATGATCGCGTTCATGCACCAATGGGTCGAGCTGCCGATCGCCATGCCGCGCGCCCGCACGCGGGTCGGGAAAATCTCGGACAGATAAACCCAGATCACCGCGCCCTGGCTGGGTGCGAAGAAGGCGATGTAGCCGACCAGCATCACGATCAGCATCGACTTTGGCAGCAGACCCCAGAAGATCGCGCCCACGATCGCAAGGCAGAGCGCCATGCCGAGGGCGCCGACGAGAAGAAGCGTCTTACGCCCGGCCTTGTCGATCAAGGCGAGGCCGACCAGGGTGAAGATCAGGTTGGTCGCGCCGACCGCGATCGTCTGCAGGTCGGACGACAGTCGCCCGTAGCCTGCGGCATGGAAGATATCGTTCGAATAATAGAGGATCGCGTTGATGCCCGCGAGCTGGTTGAACGCGGCCAGCAGGACCGCGAGCAGGATCGGCTTGCGGTGCAGCGTCAGCGACAGTCCTCCAGCGCGCGTCTCGGCATCCGTCTGAATGCCCGCGCGCAGCGTCTGAAGTTCGGCTTCCGGATGCCGTACGCCGATCAGCTCCAGCCCGGCGCGCGCCTCGGCCTCCCGCCCGCGCGCGATCAGCCAGCGCGGGCTGTCGGGGATGCGATAGAGAAGGGCCAGGAAGATAAGAGCGGGCAAAGCCGGCACGCCCAGCTTCCAGCGCCAGGCGGTCGCATCGCTCGCGATCTGGCCCACCACCGCGTTGGAGAGATAAGCGAGCAGGATGCCCGACACGATCATTAGCTGGAACAGCCCGACCAATCGTCCACGCCGCGCGGGCGGTGCGATCTCCGCGATGTAGACGGGCGCCAGTACCGACGATCCACCGATCGCAAGTCCCGTGACGAACCGCGCCGCCATCAGCGATCCCAGCCCCCACGAGAAAGCCGCGACCAGCGCCGACGCGATGTAGAAAGCCGCCAGCACGCGCAGCACGTTGCGCGCGCCATAGCGGTCGCCCGGCAATCCCGCGCACAGGGCACCCAGCAACGTGCCCCAGACCGCCATGCCGACGGCGATGCCGATCGCGCGCTCGTCGAGGCCGAACACCACACGCCAGTCGGCGGTAACCCCCGCGACCACCGCCGTGTCGAAGCCGAACAGCAGTCCGGCCAAAGCGGCGGTGGCGATACTCTCGCCGAGCAGGCCCCGGCGCGTCACCCTAGTTGGCCTTCACGGCTTGCGGCGTGATGTTCCAGCCGCGCAACTTGACCGTGACCGGCCCCTTGGCCGCCGCGCCTGCGGGATAGCGTATCTCGATATGACGACTCTCGCCCGGCATCAGCGAGACATAGTTGTCGCTGAACAGGGCCGGCAAGACCTGCGCGCCGTTGGCGCCGAACAAGGTCAGCTTGGTCGCCATCGCCGCCGTGCCCGACGGATTGGTCAGATCGACGCTGGTCACGCGATCCGCACGATCGCTGCGGCTCGCCGCCTTGGCGGTGAGCTTGACCGGCGGCATCTTGTCCATAGCCTGGTACGAGGCCTCGTCGCGGCCCTGCCAATAGACGTTGCGCGACAGGATCTTGCCCGAAGCGTCGGTCACGTCGAGCGCGACCAGCACCACGCCTTTCTGCAACGCCGCACCCAGGTCGAGCGTGAACACATCCGTCGTCAGCCCCGCCGCTGCCGATACCGGCGCCGATCGCTCGGCCACCAGCTTGTTGTCGAGCGTGGTGACGCGCGCATGCACGGTCGCACCGGCCAAAGCGTCGCGGCCATTATTGACCACGATCACCTTGTAATCGGGCAGGTTCATCTGGACGTGGACCGGCTCGGCCGCCTTCTTGGTGCCGTAGAAGGCCGCGTGCGTGTCATAGTCGGACGAGAAGATCTGCCAAGCAGACGACGGCCAGGCAGGCTGCGTCATCCAGAACATACGCGCGCTGTTGGTCTTCCACAGCCCCGCGTTGAAGCCCTCCATGATCGCGCGATAGCTCACATATTCGAGCATCTGCGCCTTGCGCTCGAAATCCTCGAGCCCGGTGGCGGGGCCGAATTCCTCGTCCATCGCCTTCATGTAGGTCGCGACCGCGCCGTTCCCGGTCTGGTGCCAGTCATGATAGGCCCAGACGTCGCTGATCGGCCAAAGGTCGGCCGCCGGAATGGTGCGCTTCCAGCTTTCCAGCGTGGGGAAACTCGGCGTGCCCAGCTCGACCGAGAAGCCTTGTGCTTCCTTGGTGAAATAGTCGGCCGGCTGGCGCCAATTATAGGGCCCGCTATTCCAGAGCGAAATGCGGTTGGACGAGGCCAGATAAAGCCGCGTGCCGTCCTCCTGCTCGGTCAATTTCTCGATCCCTTCGTTCAGGATCGGCTGCGGCACGCCCTCGTTGCGCGGCACCCACACCACGATCGAAGGATGATTGCGGAAGCGCCGGATCACATCCTTTACGTTGGCGAGGAACAGAGGCACGTCCTGCGCCTCGATATTGTAATCCTGGGTCGACTCCCAGAAATCGTTGAACACCATCAGGCCATATTCGTCGGCGAGCGCGTAGAAGTTCTCGCTCGTATCCTGGCCCATCCAGTTGCGTACGATGTTCATGTGCGCGTCGCGATGGAGCTTGAAATAAGGCTCCTGCTTGTCGCGGCCGACGCGCTTCATAAAGTCGTCCATGCCGACGCTGCCGCCGCGCACCGCGATCCTGACCCCGTTCACGCGCAGCACGAGGAAAGGCGATAGCCCCTCGTCGCCCGCGATCGGCGAAACGGCCGACGAGGTTTCGCCGCCATCCGCGAAGCTGTAGGCCCAGCCACGTGGCACTTCCCGGATCGCTTCGTGGCGATGGTCGACGATATGCCGGTCGGTATCGCGCGCTGCGGTCGGGTCGATCAGCACGCGCTTTAACGCACCGTCATGATCCATCAGCGACAGCTCGTAGGTCACCTCGCGCATTCCGAAGCGCACGTCCTTGGCGTCCGACGTGCCTGCCGAAAGATGGAGCATATGGAGGTTGGGCGCCCCGTAATTGTTAGGCCACCAGAGCTTGGGATTATGCACCGCAAGCTGCGGGAAATCGGCAGGCGTCAGCCGCACCAAGGTCTCGCCCGGCGCGAGCGTGACCTGCTTGTCAACACGCACATCGTCGAACATCGCTGTCAGCGTGGTCGTCTCGGCATGATCGCTCACATTATTGAGCGGCACCTCGATCGTGATGTTGGCGAGGCTGGTGTCGTTGCCGTGGGGCAGATGCGTGATCACCTGCGCGTCGCCGATCTGCACGTCGCCCGCCGCCGACAGGTCGACGCCCTGCCACAGGCCGCTATTGCGGTCGCGCACGGTCGGTATCCAGTCCCAACCTTCTGTCGCCTCGAAGGTCGGGCCGTCGAGCATCATCATGCCGCCATTCTCGCCGACGCCGGACGTCAGCGATTCCTCGGACGTGATTCCGGGGTGGGGCGGGGGCGAGACGCGCACCGCGATCGCGTTGCGCTTGCCCGGGGTCAGCTTGCCGGTGACATCGAACTTGCCTCGGATGAAGGCGCCCTTCATGTCACCAATGCGCGTGCCATTGACCCAGATTTCAGCGCTATAGTTCGCGCCGTTGAACGTCAGTGCAAGATGCTTGCCGGCCAGATCGGCGGGCACGTCGATCTCGGTCCGATACCAATAATCCTGATGCGCGAGCGCCTCGGGAATGGCGAGATTGTTCAAGCCGTAGGCCGGATCGGGATAGACGCCGCGATCGATCAGGGTGGTGAGCGCTGTGCCCGGCACCGTGGCCGCGTACCAGAGGCCCTTGCCGAACCCGGGCCGCGATATGGCCGCACCGTCGGGCGCATCGAGCTTCGACCCTTCCGCCATATGCCAGCCCGCGACCGTCCATAGATTCGGCGCGCGTGCGGCCAGCGCCGGGCCCTTGGGTTCGGGCTTGGCGACGGGCTTCTGGAAGGGGGCATTGCTCCTCGGCAAGGTCCAGGCGGGCTGCGGCGTGACCTGGCCCAGCGCCTGGCGCACCTGCACCGGCCAGGTCGGGCTCGACAGCGTGAAGACGGTCAGCGCCGGATCGGGCGCATGGCCTGCGGCCTTCTGCACCTCGGCCGCGGACAAGGCAGCACCCTGGTAGCCGAAGCCCGCGACGCGACCGCCGAAACCGTCTCCGCCCAGCCGCGCTTCGGCGCTCAACTGCGCCGCGCTCGCCGGCCCGCTCGCGACCTCCTGGCCGTTGACGAATAGATGCGCGGTGCCCTTGTCGGCAGTCGCGGCAAGGTAGCTCCACTTACCCGTGGGCAATCG
>Ga0209148_1000981_pt1 | contig 18430 bp, 18 predicted proteins | sample AraplaCol_mMF_r2_2_FD_184288 | JGI IMG/M metagenome (GOLD analysis project Ga0209148, IMG submission 184288) | Arabidopsis root microbial communities from North Carolina, USA - plate scrape CL_Col_mMF_r2 (SPAdes) (version 2) | ecosystem: Host-associated > Plants > Roots > Endosphere | place... | reverse complement strand
TAGATCTCCTGCCCCAGGACTTCGCTGCGCTTGCGTTCGCGCGTCGCCAGTTGTTCATCGAGCCAGATCAGCATCCAGCCCGATTCCTCCGGATGCAGGACCTCGAGGCCCAATTGGGCGCGCCAGATCGGCAAGCCGCGCCGGGTGAGCTCGCGGCTGAAGGCCGGGAACAGCTTTTCCAGAGCGGGCGCTTCCGCCGCCAGCGCTACCAGTTGCTGCCCTAGCCCTGTCAAAACATCCTGGCCAGTCAACAGATCCCGCTCGTTCATCGCTGCTCCACGCATGCGGATATCATCCGCGCCATATCAGCCCAGGTCTTCATCAGCTTCTGCCTTGAAGGTGGCAGGTCGGTTCCGCCCTGTCGATGGCGATTTGTCGGGATCTTAGGCGGGGAGTTTGGCTGCGGGAGGGCAGCGGCTTAGTGCTGCTTTTCCGGATCCAGCTGATCGGAATAGGGTTCGCGGCCGCCATAGTCCTCAAGGCTGAGAAACTGTTCCACGCGGTCGCCGCCGAGGCTCAGCGGAAAGATGCCGAATTCATAGATGAAGAAATCGCCGTCGCGGGTCGGGCTCTTGATGCTGCCATAGACCGGGCAGCGACGCTCATAGGCGAGCCGGTAATAGCCGTGCCAGTCATCCGGCAGGTCGGGGCGCAGGATCTCATCGAGATAGCGCCCGGTGAAATCGAAAGCGGAGACGCGGGCGACGGTGGTGCCGACCAAACGATAGCGCAGGCGGAAGGGCGCAGGCTCGATCTCGACGATCATCAGATTGGCGAGCACTTGCTTGAGATCGGCCGGATCGAAATCGCAGCGACGCGGCACCACACGTCCCGCACGTTTCTGGTCCCATGTTCGATGCAGCTGTTTGACCAGCGGCATCGTCACGCGATCGAATTCCAGCCAAGAGGGCATGCTATGTTGTGCAACTCGTGAGCGATAAGCAAAAGTCGGTAGAACAATTGGCGCGGCATCAGGGTAAGCCGGGCAAATCGTTCAAGGAACCCACCATCTATCCGCTGCCTCACACTCCGGCGTCAAGAAAGATAAAGATTTTGGCCCCGTCTGCATATCATCGAATGCAGATTGGCCTGCACCGGTTTGATCTACGCTGGCGCGACCTGATCGAGGTAGAGCAATCATGCATCGAACCCGGAGGTGTCGAGGTGCTGGAAGCTTGGGGGCCACCTCCAGGGGGTATCCACCTCGCGCAAGCGCTTTGCTGGGAAGCGCCGCTGTCCTCCGGGCCGATAGGGAAAGCGCTTGAGTGACTGCCAGTGCCGGTACCACAACGGGAAACCTGGACGGCCATCGCGTGGCCGGTACCGAAGGCAGGCTCATCGCTCCCTGGCGTTCGGTCGGTGAGGTTCTGGGAGATGCACCGCCGAACAGCCTCATCCTCGCATGATGATGCCGCCCGGCCAGTGGTTTTTGGTCCTGGCCACCATCATGAGATATAGCTCCGGCAACACTATTTTGTGATCCCGATTTGGTGTTGCTTTTTGTGCCTTCGCTTTGCCTTTGCGGGCAAGGCGATGCGCCATCACTTGGCATTCACGTGGGTATTGCAAGTTCCGTTTGCGCTGGATCTGCATCTGCATGCAGCTGGTGGCGGAATCAAAGAGGCGGCCCAGGACGGGCCGCCTCCGGATAGCTCGACTCGGCCCGTGAAGACAGGGCCGCCGAACGACTGTCCGCGCTTAGTGGAACAGATCCCTGTTCGTTTCGCGGAAGCTCTTGACCTGCTTCTCCGCTTCGTCACGGGCAATGCCGTAGCGCTCCTGAACCTTGCCGAGAAGCTGGTCCTGGTTGCCCTCGATGATCTTCATGTCATCGTCGGTCAGCTTGCCCCATTGCTCCTTGACCTTGCCCTTGAGCTGCTTCCAATTGCCTTCGATACGATCGTTGTTCATGTGTGACTCCTTGCTTGAAGGGAACGGCGCGACTGCAGACCAGCGCCTGCAAAAAGAACCGGTTGCGATATGGGTTGTTCCGCTGCGCGGGTCACGAATACTTCAAGTCAAAGCCCTGTGAATGCCCTTGCATATGAGGCGATATCAACCAAGACGGCGACGGAACAGCAACGTAGCGAAGCCGAGTGTCACCGTGCCGATGATCATCATCGGCCAGAGCTGGTGCAGGATCAGCGGCACAGTCGGATCGCGCAGATAGAGGCTGCGGGTGAGATCGATCATGTAGCGGACCGGATTGATCAGCGACAGTCTCTGGCACCAGGGCGGCATGTTGTCGATGGGCGTCGCCATGCCGGAAAGGATGATCGCCGGGGCGAGGAAGATGAAGACGCCGAGGATCGCCTGTTGCTGCGTCTGCGCGATCGCGGAAATGGCAAGGCCGATGCCGATCGCCGAGAGCAGGAAGATGACGAAGCTGATGCCGAACCAGGCCAGGGAACCGCGGAAGGGCAGGCCGAAGGCGAAGACCGCCACCGCCAGGATGCCGAACGCCTCCGCCGCGGCGATGAACAGCGAAGGCGTCACCTTGCCGACCAGGATCTCGAAGGGACGCAGCGGCGTCACCAGCAACTGGTCGAAGGTGCCGAGCTCGCGTTCGCGGGCTACCGAGAGGGCATTGATCAGCATGACCATGACCATGACCACGAGCGCGTTGAGCGCGGGCAGGATATACCACTGGCTGTCGAGATTGGGGTTATACCAGGCGCGCACTTCGACCTGTGGGCCCGCATCCGCCAGCAGCGTACCGGCGGCCAGGGTCTCGCGGTTATAGGTGGTGACGATGGTGGCGGCGTAGTTCTGCACGATCAGGGCGACATTCGAGCGCCGGCCGTCGATGATCATCTGCACCCGGGCCGGGCGATTGGCGGCGAGATCGGCACTGAAGCGGGGATCGATATGGAGCACGGCGGAGGCCCTCTGGCTGTCGATCCAGTCCCGCACCGCCTGCGGATTGTCTATCGTGCCGGCGAGGTCGAAGGCGATGCTGTCGGTGAAGCGCCGCACCAGCTCGCGCGAGGCCGCCGTGCCATCCTCGTTCCAGATGGCAAGTGGCACATGCCGCACCTCAAAGGTGGCGGCGAAGGAAAAGATCAGCACCTGGATCAGCGGCGGCATCAGGACCACGAACCGCATCCGCCGGTCCTTCCACAGCAGCAGCATCTCCTTGACGATCAGGGCATAGATGCGGGCAAGCATTCAGCCCTCCAGATTCCGCGTCATGCGCCGCAGGGTGATCAATGAGAAGACCAGCGCGAAGCAGGCGAGGATGATTGCATTGGGCAACAGGATAGCCGTGACATCGCCCGCCAGGAACAAGGTCTGCAGGCAGGCGACGAAATAGCGGGCGGCGACGATATGGGTCAGGTCCTGGACCCAACGCGGCATGCTGGCGATGTCGAAGAGCAGCCCGGACAGCATCAAGGCCGGCATATAGGTGGTGATGAAGGTGAGCTGCGCCGCCACGAACTGGTTGCGGGCGATGGTGGAGATGAAGAGGCCGAGGGCGAGCGCGCTGATCAGGAACAGCGCGCTGACCAAAGCGAGGATTAGGAAGGAGCCGCGGAACGGCACCTGGAACAGCAGCAGGCCGAGCGCGACGGAGACCGCCATCGCCATCATGCCGAGGACGAAATTTGAGAGGAGTTTGGAGAGCATGATCTCCAGGATGCTGGCGGGCGAGGCCATCAGCGTCTCCATGGTGCCGCGTTCCCATTCGCGCGCGACGATCATGGCGGTGAGCAGGGCGCCGACCAGGGTCATCACCACCGCGATCAGACCGGGAACGATGAAGGAGGTACTCCGCAATTCGGGGTTGAACCAGTAGCGATGCTCCAGTTGCACGCCGGGGGCAAGATTGCTGAGGCTGTTATTCGTCGCCTCGCGCTGATACCAGCCGCCGAGCACGCCGGCGGCATAACCTTCGACGATGCGGGCGGTATTGGCATCGACACCGTCGACGACCACGAGATAAGGCTGCGGCTTCAACTCGTCGGCGAGATTGCGCACGGTTTCCGCGCGCACCACGATATAGCCTTTGATCTCGCGCCGCAGCAGGGCGGCTTCGGCGGCGCTGTCGGTGTAATAGGGACGCGCCGCCAGATAAGGCGTATCGACGAAAGCGCGATAGAGGCTCATGGTGCGGGGCGTCTGTGCCTCCAGGACGACGCCGAAATCGACATTCTTGGCATCGAGCGACAGGCCGTAGCCGTTCAGCAGCAGCAGCGCGACCGGCATGACGAAGGCGATCAGGATCGCCGAGGGGTCACGCAGGATCTGCACGAATTCCTTGTGCAGCAAAGCGAGAAGGCGGCGCGGGCGCAGCAGGCGGTTCATGGTTGCTGCCCTGTCCGGACCTCGGAGCGCCGTACGATGGCGACGAAAGCGTCGTCCAGCGATGGCTCGGGCAGCTCGGGCGTCACGCAACCGGCCCGCAGCCGGCCCGGCGTATCGAGCGCCAGCAGCCTGCCGCGATTGACGATGGCGATACGGTCGCAGTTTTCCGCCTCGTCCATGAAATGCGAGGTGACGAGGACTGTCATGCCGCTTTCGACGAAGAGGCCGATGCGCAGCCAGAAATCGCGCCGCGCCAGCGGATCGACGCCGGAAGTGGGCTCGTCGAGGAACAGCAGATCGGGTTCGTGCAGGGTGGCGGCGGCCAGCGACAGGCGCTGCTTGTGACCGAGCGACAGGGTGCTGCAGACGGCATCCAGAATGTCGCGGAGATCGAAGGCGTTGACCGCCCAGTCGAGACGCCGGGCGAAGCGCCGGCGGTCAAGACCATAGCTGCCGGCCATGAAGCGCAGATTCTCGCGGCAGGTGAGGTCGCCGTAGAGTGAGAAACGCTGGGCCATGTAGCCGATGCGCTGGCGGGCGTCGGCGCGTGCCCGACCGAGATCGATGCCGGCGACCGTGGCGCTGCCGCTGCTGGCAGGCAGCAGGCCGCAGAGGATGCGGAAGGTGGTGGACTTGCCGGCGCCATTGGGACCGAGCAGGCCGAAGACCTCGCCGCGTCTGACCGCAAAGCTGACATCGTCGACCGCCGTGAAGCCGCCGAAGCGCTTGGTGAGATGATCGACGGCGATCACCGCTTCGGTAGCCGATACGGGATTTGCCTCGCCGGTGGCGGCAGGTCCGGCGGTGTCGACACTGCTGGTTCCGCCGTTCTTCAGCAAGCCGCCATCGGCGGGCATCTGGCGCCGCAGCAAGGTGACCACGGCATCTTCGAGGCGCGGCGGCGTCGGCTTGCCTGCCGCCAATGCGGCTGCAATGCCATCTGCGGCGACCGGCTGGCTGTCGCTGAAAACCAGGCGGAGATGGCTGCCCAGCAAGGTGGCATCGTGGATGCCAGGTGCTGCCAGCATGGCGCGCTGCTGCTGCCGGCGCTGCTGCGGCGCGACCGGGACCAGCAAGGCCCTGGTTGCCGCTTCGGTGACCAGGCGCGACGGCTGTCCCGCGGCGAGCAGGCGGCCGTCCTGCAGCACGATGACGCTGTCGCATTTCTCCGCCTCGTCGAGATAGGCGGTGCTCCAGATGACGGTGGTACCGGCGCCGGCGAGGTCACGCACCAGCTGCCATAACTCTCGCCGCGAAATCGGATCGACACCCACCGATGGCTCATCGAGCAGCAGCAGCCGGGGATGCGGCAGCAAGGCGCAAGCCAGGCCCAGCTTCTGCTTCATGCCGCCGGAAAGATTGCCGGCGAGGCGGCTGGTGAAATCGCTGAGGCCGGTGAAATGCATCAGCTCGGCTTGCCGCTTGGCGAATTGTTCGGGGTCGAGGTCATGGAGATCGCCAAACAGCTGCAGATTCTCCGCCACGGTCAAATCCTCATAGAGACCGAAGCGCTGCGGCATGTAACCGATGCCGGTGCGGACTTCCTCGATCGCCTGCGGCACCTGATGGCCAAGTACGGTGATGCTGCCACTTTCCGCCACCAGCAGCCCGGCGATCAGGCGTAGCAGGGTGGTCTTGCCGGCGCCGTCCGGCCCGACCAGGCCGGTGATGCCGCCGGCGGCGATATCGAGGCTCAGCTGATCGAGCGCCGTCACCCGCTGGCCGCTGCGCGGGAAGCTCTTGCAGAGCGCACGGATCGTCACCGCCGATGGGGATTGCGGTGGTAGATCGGTCGGGGCTGGTGTCGGGGCGCTGGCCATGCGGGCGCTCGCTCAGTTCTGCGGCACGGGCTTTTCGGGCCGCAAGGTGACCGGCATGCCCTGGCGCAGATCAGGCGCGTCGCCCTGGACCTTGAGGCGGATGCGATAGACCAGCTGCGTGCGCAGCTCCGGCGTTTCTACCGTCTTCGGGGTGAATTCGGCGGTGGGTGAGATGAAGCCGATCTTGGCCTGGTACTGCTTCTCGGGAGCGCCGTCGACAGTGATGATGAAGACATCGCCCGGCTGCACCTGGGTGAGGGCGGTCTCCGGCAGGAAGCTGCGGATCCAGATCTCGCTGGTGAGCGCCAGGGTATAGGCGGCGGTGGTCGGCAGGATCACGGCGCCGGGTTCGACATTGCGCGAGAGGATGATGCCGTCGCTCGGCGCCAGCAGCCGACAATGGTCCAGCCGATCTTTGGCGGCGGTGACGCTGGCCTCGGCGGCGCGTAATTGCGCTTCGGCGGCGGCGATGTCCTCGGCGCGGGGACCGATCTCGGACAAGCGCAATGTCTGTCGAGCCGCTTCCAGCATCTGCGAGGTCTGCCGCGCCGTCGCCTGCGCCTCCTCATATTGCTGCTGGGCGGCGAAGCCCTGGCCGAGCAGGGTCTGGCGCCGGTCCATCACCCGCTGGGCGTTGAACAGTACCGCCTCATAGGCGGCGACATTGGCGCGGTCGCGGGCAATCTCCTCTGGTCGGCTGCCGGCCTTCAGCTTGGCCACCTCTTGCCGCTGGGCCTCGGCCCGTGCCACGGAGAGGTCATAGAGGCTCTGATAGGTGGTGGCGTCGAGATTGGCGAGCTCGCTGCCGGCCGCCACATGATCGCCTTCCTGGACATGCATCCGGGTCACCCGGCCCTCGGCATCGAAAGCGAGATCGACCTGACGGATATCGACATTGCCATAGAGGGTGAGCTGCCCGTCGCCGCCCTGGAACCAGCCGCCATAGCGCCAGCCGGCCGCCAGGATGGCAGCAATCGCGACAACAAGGATGACGAGGACGCGGGCCTTGCGCATGGAGTGACCTTTAATCGGGCTGATTTCCCCCGGCCGGATGGCTTGATGGGCCGGGGCTGGCATGACACCACCAGACTAGCGGCTGCCAGTCGGCCCGATCTTGATTTTGATCAAGACTGGCAGGGGGCCGTGCCGGTGGTCCCTGACAGGGCTCGATGAGGGCCCTGTCGGAGAGCCCTATGCGGTCGGCACGGCGTTCGGTTTTCCAGCCGGGCCAATCGGGCGAGCCAGGATTCTGTGGCCGTCTTCTAACCTATTGAGCAAATGGAAGAATGCTTTATAGATCGCAGGGCAGGGCGATTCGCTTTATAACCGGTGCCGTATCGCCAGCGCGCCAATAGAACACGTCCTTTTCGAGCATGAGGCATTGCATATGACCGTCAGCATCGTCGCCATCCAGCCGATTGTCGCCCTGTTGGCTGGCATTCTCATTCTTGTCATGCCACGCCTGCTCAATATCATCGTGGCGCTATATCTGATTTTCGTCGGTCTTTCCGGCCTGCTGCATTTCGTGCGCTGAGCGGGGATACCCGGGCGCAGGATACCAGGGGCGGGGGCGGCACGGAGGTGGACCATGCGCTTGCTGCTGGTCGAGGATAATCCCCAGCTTTCCGACTGGCTCGGCCGGCTGCTGCGGCAGAACGGCTACACGGTCGACTGCGTCGCCGATGGCGAGGACGCCGACCATCTCCTCAGCGTGCAGGAATACGCGCTCGTCATCCTCGATCTCTCGCTGCCCAATATGGGCGGCATGCAGGTGTTGAAGCGGCTGCGCTCGCGCGGCACCAGCGTGCCGGTTATCATTCTCACCGCCAATGCCAGCCTCGATGGGCGGGTGGCGGGGCTTGATGCCGGGGCCGACGACTATCTCGCCAAGCCCTTCGAGATGGCCGAGCTGGAAGCGCGCATCCGCGTGCAACTGCGCCGCGCCGCCGATCGCAGCTCGCCGGAAGTACGTCTCGGCGATCTCGGCTTCGATGCCAAGGCGCGGCAATTCCATCTCAAGGGCGAGCCGCTGGCGCTGACACCGCGCGAGCATGCGGTGCTGGAGCAGTTGCTGTTCAAATCCGGCCAGACTGTCAGCAAGCAGAAGCTCTCCGAGGCGATCTTCGATTTCGACGACGAGACCGATCCCAGCGCCATCGAGATCTATGTCTATCGCCTGCGGAAGAAGCTCGAGGGCAGCAATGTCCGCATCGCCACCCTGCGTGGCCTCGGCTATCTGCTGTCGCATGATGAAGGTGCCGGAAAAGATACGGTGAAAGAACCGCCGAAAGAGCCGGGCCCGTGAAATATCTGCGCAGCCTGCGGCTGGAATTGCTGGTCTGGCTGACGCTGCCTTTGGCGGCCGTGGTGGCGGTCAATGTCTGGACCACCTATCGCTCCGCCCTCGACATGGCCGATCTCATCACCGACCGCATGCTGCTCGCTTCCGCCACGGCGATCGCCGAGCAGACCCAGGTCAACAGCAATGTGGTCGAGGCGCTGATCCCGCCGGTTGCCCTGGAGATGTTCGATACCGGCTATGGCGATCGGGTCTATTATCGGGTGGAGACGGCGGAGAATGCGCCCGGCAAGGGACGTCTGCTCGCCGGCTATGACGACTTGCCTTTGCCGGTGCAAGCGCCGAATGATCCGGCAATGCGGCAAGCCGCTGACGATTTCGCGGCGAGCAACGGCACGCCCTATCACGGTCATTATCGCGGCCAGGATCTGCATCTGATGGCGATCCAGCATGCGGTCATCGGCAGTCCCGGTGTCGGCGCCGTGCGGGTGATGGTGGGTGTGACCCTTTCCGCTCACGGAGCCACGGTACAAAGGCTGTGGTTGAATGCGCTCGGCCAGCAGGTGCTGCTGCTGGCGGTGGCGGGGGCGCTCGCGATCATCGGCCTCGCCCGCGGCCTCGGTCCGCTGATGCGTCTCCGCGACGAAGTGCGCAACCGCGAACCGGACCAGCTCGAACCCTTCGCGCTGGAGAGCGTGCAGAGCGAATTGCGGCCGCTGGTGGCGGCCCTCAACCATCACATGGACCGAGTGAAGAAACAGATGGCGGCGCAGCGCCGCTTCATCGCTAATGCGGCGCATCAATTGCGCACGCCGCTGACCGTGCTCAACATGCAGGCGACCTATGCGCTCCGCGAGGTTGATGCACGCGAGCGGGCAACGGCACTGACCGCGATCCAGTCCGGCACAAGGCGGCTCGCCCATCTCGCCGGGCAGTTGCTGACCCTGTCGCGCGCCTCGCCCGGCAGCCGGCGGCCGCGCCATGATCCGGTCGATCTCGCCGCCGTCGCCAGGCAGGTGCTGGAATCGCTCTCGGCTCTGGCGGTCGAGCGCCATATCGATCTCGGCCTTGAGGCTGGGCAGATGCCGGTCGTCACCGGTGACGAGACCATGCTGCGCGAGATGCTGGTCAATCTGGTAGACAACGCCCTGCGTTATACGCCCGGCGGCGGCAGTGTCACCGTGTTGCTCGGTATCGAGGACGAGAGCGCGGTGATCACCGTGCAGGATACCGGCCCCGGTATTCCCGCCGAAGAACGCGAGCAGGTCTTCGAACGCTTCTACCGCCGCCAGGAAAACGCCACGCCGGAACATCCCACCGAAGGCAGCGGCCTCGGCCTCGCCATCGTCAAGGAAGTGGTGGATGCCGCCGGCGGCAGCATTGCGCTCCGTGATCCCGCGACGGGAACCGGCCTCATAGTCGAGGTCAGGCTGGCACTCAGGGGGTGAAGACCGATTGAAGCCGCAATGTAGCAGCCCCCCTCACCCTGTCCCTCTCCCACGAGGGGAGAGGGGACGCAGTTGCTGATAGCCATACTCTTTAATCTCTACGCAGAGCACGTGTCAGCGCCCGCTGTTCCTCGCCGTCCATTTCCTTGTCGTCGGCCACCACGCTAGATCTCTAAGTGTATGAATTGGCCAGAGGCAACAGCGCTCCCTCTCCCCTCGTGGGAGAGGGACGGGGTGAGGGGGCATTACAGTCTCGTTGAATCAAGATAAAGCTGATTGGGTTCGCCAATTTACATTCCCCGCCCCAACCGATAAGACCGACAAACCGAACAGCTATCGCCAGCGCAGGAGTCGTCATGCCGGATCGTCCCCATGTCCTTGTCGTCGGTTCCGGCATCATCGGCGCCTCCGTCGCCTATCACTTGCAGCGCGACGGCGCGCAGGTGACGGTGGTCGAGGCCGCGCAGAGCGGCGGATTGGCGACGCGGCATTCCTGGGCCTGGATCAATGCCAGCTGGGGCAATCCAGAACCCTATTTTCGCCTGCGCCATCAATCCATGAAGCTGTGGCGTGAGCTGGGTACGACGCTGCCTGATCTCGGCGTCAAATGGTGTGGCGGGCTGTTGTGGGACGCGCCGGCCGAGGAACTGCAGGCTTATGTGACGCAGCATGGCGCCTGGGGCTATGACATCCGCGCCGTGGCGCGCGACGAAGCGCGGCGGATCGAGCCCCGACTTGTGGCCGTGCCGGAGCTTGCGGTTTATGTACCGGAGGAAGGCGTGGTCGAACCGGTCGCAGCGGCCGAGGCTTTCCTCGCGGCGGCGCAGGCGCTGGGTGCCAAATTCATCACCGGTCGCAAGGTGACGGCTTTGGATGTGCAGGCCGGCCGCGCCATCGGCGTCGTTACCAATCAGGAACGCATCGCCGCCGATGAGGCGGTCATCGCCGCCGGCGTGGCGACGCCGCATCTCGCCGCGACGGCCGGCGTCACGATTCCGCTCTCATCGCCGCCAGGTCTCCTTGCTGTCACCAATCCGCAGCCGAAATTGCTCAACGGGTTGGTCATGGCACCGCAGATGCATATCCGCCAGCAGCCGGACGGCCGCTTGATTGCCGGCGCCGATTTCGGCGGCAGTGAGCTGGCGGAAGGCGATGGCGAAGACGCGGCCAAGGTGGCGGCGCTCAGCCTGCTCGACATGATGCGTGGTTTCTTCACCGCGTCCGGCGATCTCGCGCTCGATCACTACACGATTGGTCATCGCCCGACCCCGGTGGATGGCTATCCGGCAATCGGCCGGGCAGCCGGGATCGGCGGGCTCAGCATCGCGGTCACCCATTCCGGCATCACGCTGGCCCCGATGATCGGTGCCAGCCTGGCAGCGGAGATATTGCGCGAATTTGAAGAGCCGCTCCTTACGCCATACCGATTGGCAAGGTTCGCTGCATAGAGCGCGATCGCTTTTGATGGAAGCAGTTTGTTTCCATCAAAAGCGTGAATCGCCCTCTATCTTATTGGGGAGAGACGGATTCACGTTTTAGACAAAATCGCAAAGCGATTTCGTTTAAAACGATCCGGCTCGAGGTTATTTGCTGAAGAAGACATGTTGCCGCACAGACAGCGGACAGCGCATTCAGCAACGAAACGTCGATCACTTAGGTTTCGGTCCGATAGGCCGGCAAAAGAAAACCCTCCCCGTTGCCGGAGAGGGTGCAAGCAAAGATGATCGAGGGCGATGCGAAAAGAAGGCCTTTATTGCGGCGACCCGACCTGTTTCGCCGCGGCGTCGACATAGGTCGTGGTATAGGTCTTTGCAAGATCGATCTGCTTGCCCTGCAGTTCCTTCTTGAAGGTCTGCAGCACGGTGAGAACGGTCTGCGGGCCGTCGGCCGGCATCACGCCGTTATCGGTGAACATCGCCTTGCCGGCCGCCAGCGCCTTCACATAGCTCTCCTGGTCGCCGACATAGTAGTCCTTCGGCATCTTGGCGGCGATAGCCGCGGCATCGTGGCTGGCGATGAAGCGCAGCGTCTTCACGAAGGCATTGGCGAGCTTCTGGGTCTCATCCTGATGCGCCTCGACCCAGGAGGTCTGCATATAGAGCGAGGCCGCCGGATAGGTCCCGCCCAACGCCTGCCGCGTCCCTTCGACGGTGCGCATATCGATCAGCACCTTGGCTTCGCCGGTCTTCAACAGGCGGGAGATGGTCGGCTCGGTGGTCATGCCGGCATCGATCTGACCCTGCTGCATCGCCGCGATGAAGGTATTGCCGGCGCCAACCGGCAATGACGTGAACTCGCCGAGCTTCAGCCCGGCCTTCACGCAGAGATACTGGGTGATGAAATTGGTCGAGGAGCCGAGACCGGTAACGCCCAGGGTCTTGCCCTTGAAATCGGCAGCGGATTTGATTTTATCAGCCTGCTTGGACGAGACGAGTTCGACCTCGCCCGGCGCCTGGCTGAACTGGACGATCGATTCCACATACTTGCCTTTGCCCTGCAGGTCGACGGTGTGATCGTAGAATCCGACGACACCCTGCACCGCACCGGCCAGCAGCTCATTTTCCGCGTCGACGCCGGCTGGTTCCGAGACCAGTTCGACATCGAGCCCCTGTTCCTTGAAGTAGCCGAGCTGCTGCGCCAGCATCGCCGGGAGATAGATCTGCTTCTCCAGACCGCCGACCATGAGGGTCACCTTGTCGGAAGCCGCTGCAGGATGCGCGCCAGCCATTCCGGCCAGCAAGCCGCCAATTGCGGCCGCGATGCCGAGGCGGGCGCGCAATGATGGGCGCCGGGAAACGCGCTGCTGTTGAGATGATGTCGTGTCACGAAAATTCATTCTGTTCCTCCGCACGATGTTGTGGCTGGCCCCTGTTGCCGGCCGATTGTTTTTCGTTCTGATCCTGTGTCGCGATGTCGGCCCGATCTGATGAAGATAAGTGCATTGAACAATCGCTTTCTTACTTTCAAGGATTGAGCTTGCGACCGGCTTTCAGATGCGGTCCGGCAATATTTTTGTCCGTGATTTTCTCGGCGATTTTCTCTGCGAACAGTCACAATGATCACGCATGTCGCGCGTCTTTCGCATCATTTCGGCAGCCATGTACACGCCGCGCCGATACCGCCGCAGCGATGTGCTGAAACGAGAACAGGCGCCTTATCGGCGCCTGTTCATCCGCGTCACTGCCTTGCGCGTATTGATGTCTCTCACATCAATACGTCTCATAGCTCAGTGCGTCTCGTTCAAGGGCTGCGGGCGCCACTTCACGAGGCGGTTCTCGATCCGGGTGATGATGAACTCCACTACCAGCGCCAGGACCGCGAGGATGATCATGGCGGCAAAGACGCCATTGGCGTTGAACGAACCCTGTGCGGTCGCGATCAGCAGGCCCATGCCCTTCTTGGCGCCGAGGAATTCACCGACCACGGCGCCGACCAATGCGAAGCCGAAGCTGACATGGAGGCTGGCGAGGATCCAGCTCATCGCCGATGGCAGCACCACATGGCGGGTGATCTGCAGCGGCGAGGCGCCGAGGATCTGGGCATTGGCGATCATCGCACGGTCGGCCTCGCGCACACCCTGGAAGGCATTGGCGAAGACGACGAAGAACACCATGACGACGGCCAGCGCCACCTTGGAGGCCATGCCGAGGCCAAGGGCGATGATGAAGACCGAGCCCAGCACCACGCGCGGCACCGAATTGGCGATCTTGATATAGATGCTGAAGATGTCGGCCAGCAGCTTGTTGCGACCGAGGATGACGCCGGCGATGACGCCGCCCACACCACCGATCAGGAAGCCCAGCATCGTCTCTTCCAGTGTCACCAGGATCTGCTCCCAGAGGGGACCCTGGGAGGTGCCTTCGGTGATCCAGGACCAGATCTGCTCGGCGATGCCCGACGGCATGGCGAAGAAGAAGGGATCGACCCAGCCGAGGCGGGTGGTGATTTCCCAGGCGCCGAGCACGACGACGAGGATGGCGATGCGCAGCGTGAGCACCAGCACATGCCGGCGATGGCGGGCGCGGCGAACGCGCGCCTCCATCTCGACGGCGCTGGGATTGACGCTGTTATCGCGGCTGGACGCTGCGGCGGTCGGGGTAGTCAACGTGGTAGCCATTGTTCTTTCTCCTCCGATCGCCGTTTCAGCTCGCCTGCTGCAGCTGGCGCTGCTGGCCGAGCTGCACTTCCTCGCGCAGATCGTCCCAGATGCGCTTGCAGGCATCGATGAATTCGGCCTCGTAGCGGATCTCCGACATGATGCGCGGGCGGGGCAGGGTGATGTCATGCACGGTCTTGACGGTGGCGGGGCCGGCCGTCAGCACATAGACCTTGTCGGCCAATGCCACGGCTTCTTCAAGGTCATGAGTGACGAAGACCACCGAAGCACCGCTGCCGGACCAGAGCTGCAGCAGTTCATCCTGCATCGCAGTGCGGGTCTGCACGTCGAGCGCACTGAAGGGCTCGTCCATCAGCAGGATCTTTGGTTCGTTGATGAAGGTCTGGGCCAAAGCCACGCGCTTGCGCATGCCGCCTGAGAGCTGGTGCGGGTAATGGCCTTCGAACTTGGCGAGGCCGACGCGGGCCAGCCAGTCGCGGGCCTTGGCATAGGCCTGCTTCTTCGCGGTTCCTCGGAACAGGGGGCCGGCGGCGACATTGTCGAGCACATTGCGCCAGGGGAACAGGGCATCGGTCTGGAAGACGAAGCCGATATCGCGGTTGATGCCGTCGACCAGCTGGCCCATCACCCGCACCTGGCCGGCGCTAGCCGGGGCAAGGCCGGTGACGAGATTGAGCGTCGTCGACTTGCCGCAGCCGGTCGGGCCGACCACGCAGGCGAATTCGCCGCGCGCCACCGTCATGTTGAAATCGCGCAAGGCGGTCAGCATGGCGCCGCTCGGCGTCACGAAACGCCGCGTCACATCGATCAGCTCGATGGCGGGGGATGATCCGGAAGATGAGGCTGTGGCCATTGTCGCTATCTCTCTTTCCCGCGCTTCTCTCAGTTCCTCTCCCCTCGTGGGAGAGGGTTAGGGTGAGAGGGCCTTGGCGGATGCCAGGCTTTGTGTCGGTTTGTGTGCTCTGATAATTCAAAGGCGCAAGAGAGCGTCAATCTCTGATGCACTCAGCGCAGCAGGCCCCCACCCCGACCCTCCCCCATGAAGGGGGAGGGGGAAGATGGCAGGGGAAAGGGCTCTCTGTTAGACAGCCTTACTGCGCCGATCCCACGACCTTCGCGGCGGCGTCGACATATTCCGTCGTATAGGTCTTGGAGAGATCGATCTGCTTGCCCTGGACGTTCTTGCTGAAGGCCGACAGGACCTTGAGCACCGTTTCAGGGCCCTGGTCCGGCATGCGACCGTCCGGCGTGAACTGCGGCTTGCCTTCGGCGAGGCCCTTCACATAGACCTCCTTGTCGCCGGCATAATAGTCCTTCGGCATCTGCGCGGCGATGTCTTCGGCGCTGTGGCTGGCGATGTAATGCATCGTCTTCACGAAGGCATTGGCGAGCTTCTGCGCCTCTTCCTTATGATTGGCGAGCCAGTCGCTCTGCACATAGAACGAAGCCGCCGGGTATGGGCCGCCAAGGGCTTCCTTGGTCTTGTCCGGCGTGCGCATGTCGATCAGCACCTGCGCCGTGCCCTGCTTCAGCAGCGTGCCGATGGTGGGCTCGGTGGTCATGCCGGCGGCGATCTGGTCCTGCTTCATGGCGGCGATGAAGGTGTTGCCCGCACCGACCGGCAGCAGGGTGTAGTCGCCATTGCCGAGGCCGCCGCGCGAGGCGAGATACTGGGTCAGGAAGGCGGTCGAGGAACCGAGGCCGGTGACGCCCAGGGTCTGGCCCTTGAAATCGGCCGGGCCCTTGATCTTGTCGGCATATTTGGTCGAGACCATCTCGACTTCGCCCGGTGCCTGGCTGAACTGGACGATGCTCTCGATGAACTTGCCCTTGGCCTGCAGGTCGACAGTGTGGTCATAGAAGCCGACGACGCCCTGCACGGCGCCTGCCAGCAACTCGTTTTCCGCTTCGACGCCGGCCTTGCTGTTGATCAGCTCGACATCGAGGCCCTGTTCCTTGAAATAGCCCAGCTTCTCCGTCAGCATCGCCGGCAGATAGATCTGCTTTTCGAGGCCGCCGACGATGATCGTCAGCTTGTCCGCCGCAGCGGCGTCGCGGCTGCCGGCGAGCGCGCTCATCAGGCCGGCCACCAGGGCGGCGCTGAAAAGGGCGGCGCGCTTGGCCGAACGGGCGCGAGAATAGGTGATGGATTGCACAGTCATATTGCTCCTCCGCACTATGCATAGGCTGGACCGTTGCGGTCAGCCGGGGTGATTTCTTCTCGTTATCGATCATGCTCCGCGCCGTCGCGGGGTCACTGTTCCAGTGAATCCGAGGCTCTGGAGGGGCCTGGGCTCCGAGGAACCGACCTTGGGGGCGCCCGACGGGAGCATGATCGTTCAGCCACTCTCCTTGGCCCAAGCTTTCGGCCAGCTTTCAGTGCAGAAAGCGATCGGCGACCGCAATCGATCCCCGGGCGATCCCTGCCGCTGAGGCGCAACCGGGGGCTTGATTGCCGCGCTCCGGCAGGGAGGCGACAGCCTACGGTGGTGACACCGTCCTCTCTGATAGCGCTATCTCTGCAGAATTGCGGCATTATTTGGTGTCGGTGTGTGCGCTGGCGTAACTTCGGGGATTGGCAGTGACCGGAATCCTGTTAGGATGGAAGTCCGAAAAGGCGGCAAGACTTCAACGCTGAAGGCTGCCGAACCCAGCCTAAAGGGGCTGCATACTCAAGGATGGGTGCCGGATTGGGGCCATTGCCGCGTAGTTTCGACCGCTTTCTCACCTATTGGCAAAGCTTGGCTGCCGGCGCGGCGCCGGATTCGGCCTTGTTCGATCCGACCGACGTCATCGATCTCGTCCCCTATCTCATTTTCGTCGAACTCGAGGACAACCCCTTCCGCGTGCGGTTCCGCTATTCCGGCACGAAATACGAGGATATCGCCTGTGTCGACGTCAGCGACCGCTATCTCGATGAATTCGGCGGCGCCCTCACGCAGCCGGCGATCGACATGATGGCGGTGAATTATCGCAGTTGCCGGCAAACCGGCCAGCCGGCTTTCGGCCGCTTCCAATGGCCCGACGAACGCGGGCAGATGGTCGAAGTGGATTTCGCGATCTTCCCCTTCACCGTGCACGGCACCGTCCGCCAATGCATCGCGCTGGAAGATTACGGCAGCGCCAATATCGCCATGCAGAACCAGGTCCGCCGCCTGCCGCCGGGACCGGAAGGTGAGCGTGAGCCGCCTTTGGCGCGTGAATCACTTGCAGGCGGCCACGGTCGCTAGGCCGCGCGTCTTCCTCCATCCATAGCGTCTGTCGCCGATGTCCGCTTTTGCCGGCTGCTTGTCATTGTTCTCCGGCGGTGGTTGCCGGACGCTATGGCTTTCATTGAGCGAAGCGGAGACCTGCCATGGCCCTGGAACTGCGCCCCAATTGCGAATATTGCGACAAGGATTTGCCGCCGCAATCCGCCGAGGCGCGAATCTGCAGCTATGAGTGTACCTTCTGCGCCGATTGCGTGGAGACGAGGCTCGACAATGTCTGCCCCAATTGCGGTGGCGGTTTCGTGGCGCGGCCGATCCGGCCCAGCCGTGAATGGCGGTCGGAAACCTGCCTCAGCCATGATCCGGCCGGCACGAAGCGGCGGCATCTGCATTACAGCCTGGAAGATATCGCGGCCTTCTGCGCCAAGGTCAGGGATATTGCGCCTGAGCAGCGCTGATTCGGCGCCGGCCGGTCGCGGCCGCCTCCGCTAGGTCCTGGCGTTTATAAGCCGAAATGCCGCTTGATCTGCAACGCGCAGTCGTTCGGTGACAGCTTGTCGGTATTAACCTCGAGATCGTAGCTGTTGCCGGCATGGACGCGGTCATATTGCCAGCGGGCGAGGCCGATCATCCGGTCGCCGCGTGCCTGCTCGCGTGCTTCCAATGTTGCCAGCGAGGCGAAGACGCCGACCCGGCAGAGGTCGTGCCGCGCAAGCAGCGTTTCGTATTCAGCCATATCACCCGCCAGCATGACGTCATCGATGATCATGTTGTTGCCCTGGTCCGCCATGGCGGCAATGGCATGGCGCATGCCACGAAAGGTCCGGGCAGCCAGCGCTCCGGTTTCGATCTGAATGCTGAGTTTGCCGTTGTCGTCAAGCTGCCGGAAGGTTAGCCCGTCCGCTGTGTCGAAACTCGATGCCGGCAACATCTCCACGAAAGCATCCATCGCCACGTGCAGATAGAAATCCGCAGCGATCGCCTGCAATGCCTTGGCGATCGAGCTTTTGCCGGCACTGCCGACGCCGTTCAGGATGACGATGCGGGCCCGCGGACGCGTATTCTCAGCCAATTGCCGCGCCTTCAGATGTTGACCTGCCGGATATCGGCCACCGCTTCGCTGCCGAACTGATCGCTGAGCAGATAGCGCACGAGCTTGGCCGCGGCGTCTTTCGGCTTTGCCAGCGCGCCGTCGCGCTTCATGGCGACGAAATCCGCCAGCAGCGGGAACG
>Ga0209148_1000979_pt1 | contig 18460 bp, 14 predicted proteins | sample AraplaCol_mMF_r2_2_FD_184288 | JGI IMG/M metagenome (GOLD analysis project Ga0209148, IMG submission 184288) | Arabidopsis root microbial communities from North Carolina, USA - plate scrape CL_Col_mMF_r2 (SPAdes) (version 2) | ecosystem: Host-associated > Plants > Roots > Endosphere | place... | reverse complement strand
CGCTGGAACTCTTGGAATCTTGCTCCTCCAGATAACCCGGCACCGGCTTGCCATCGATCGCGCCGGCGCGATACTGGCCGCGCACTGTCAATTGCCCGACATCATGGCCAGTGATCGGCACCAGTGATTTCAGCACTTTCACCTTCTCATCGCGGATCGCATTGGCTTCCAGCGAGATCGGTGGTTCCATCGCCGTCAGGCAGAGCAGCTGCAGGAGATGGTTCTGCACCATGTCGCGCAACGCACCGGCGCCGTCATAGTAACTCCAGCGACCGGACACACCGACACTTTCCGCCACGGTGATCTGCACGTGATCGATATGGGTACGGTTCCACAGCGGCTCGAACAGCGAATTGGCGAAGCGCAGGACCATCAGGTTCTGCACCGTCTCTTTGCCGAGATAGTGATCAATGCGATAGATCTGATGCTCCGGCACCATGGCGCCGACTTCAGCATTGATCGCGTGGGACGATTCCAGATCGTGACCGAGCGGCTTTTCCAGCACTAGGCGCGTGACAGGGCTGATCAAGCCGGCTTTGCTCAGGCAATGCGTGGTCGGGCCGAAGAGATCGGGCGCTGTGGCCAGATAAAAGACGCGCGGGACGTCATCCCGGCCGGCGAGTGCCTGCTTCAGCGCGGCATAGTCGCCCTCATTGGTGGCATCCATGCCGACATAATTCAGGCGTTTGGAAAAGCGCTCCCAGGTCGCCGGGTCAAAGGCCTTGGCCGGCAGGAATTCGTGGCACGCCTGCTCAACCAGCTGGCGATATGCGTCCCCGTCCATACCACCGCGCGACGCACCGATGATCCGACCATCGGCCGGCAACCGATTTTCCCGGTCAAGCTGGAAGAGTGCCGGCAGCAGCTTGCGCTTTGCCAAATCTCCTCGACCGCCAAATACAACAATATCAAATGGTTGGCTAATTAACGTCGGACGCAGCATCGGTTGACGCACCTTCGGCAGGATGGGGCCCGGGTAATCTGGGCCGAGACAAACCAATCTACTCTGCCCAAACCGACTCGGGGGATAAAAGCATTGTTAACTTGACCCATCCCGCATCGGTTGTCAGCGTATTTGTTAGCGGTAACGCGCCGCACCTGTGTAGACAGGCCGGCTACCCTGTTAAACGCCTGAAGCGGTAAGATATCCGCAATCAGATTGACCTTGGCCTTTCGCATCGAGGCAAGCATGGATAAGAATAAGGCCCGGGGGAGGCATTCACATGAATGACATCGTACTCGATTTACCAGCCCTGCGGCTGAATGACCGCCAAGGGCAGCTATTGGAAATGCTCCGCCACGACGGCGTCTGCAGTATCAGCGGGCTGGCTGACGCCCTGCAGGTGTCGACCGAGACACTCCGCCGCGATATCCGCCTGCTGGCCGCAAAAGGCCTAGTGGTGAAAAGTCATGGCAACGTGCACTGGCCTGATCATCGTGACGATCAGCCGCTGCAGCGCCGGCTTTCCGCCAATATGGCCGCGAAGCGGGCGATTGCCCTTACCGTGGCGCGGGAGATCAGCGACGGTGAATCCCTGCTGATCGATACCGGCAGCACCAATATCTATGTCGCCGAAGCGCTGCGGGGGCATCGCAACCTGACGGCGATCACCAATTCAGCGCCGATCGCCCAATATCTCAGCCATGGCAGCGGCAACCGGGTCTTTCTCGCCGGCGGCGAGATGCGCGCAGACGATAATGCGGCCTTCGGCCCGGCGACCCTGGCCTTTATCCAGCAATTCAGCGCCCAGACCGCCATCATTTCCGCTGCGGCCCTCAGCGCCGAAGGCGGGCTGATGGACAATCACCTGTGCGAGGCTGAGGTCTGCCGCCTTCTGGTCGATCAGGCCGAGCGCATCATCGCTGTTGCTGACCATACGAAGTTCACATCCAAAGGCTTGATTGCTGTCTGTCCCCTCTCCGCCATCGATCTCCTGGTGACTGATACGGAACCCCCGGCAGCCGTCGCGCGCCAGCTGGAAGCTGCGGATGTCCAGCTCTTGATCGCCAAATAGGGCCAGAAAACGAAGCCACATAAAAACAACATTACCGGTCAAGGAATGTTGTTTTAGCTTGCCGCGCCCTCCTCCAAGTGGCATTTTGCCCTGGGGGGATAAGAGGCGATGATGACCGCGTTCGAACGGGCAAAGAGCCTTGGCTTCTGGTCGAGTCCGGTGAATCCGGTCCAGATCAAGGGTGGTATCACCAATGCCAATTTTCGGGTTGATGCCGGCGACCGCCGCTATTTCGTGCGGATCGGCGATGATATTCCCGTGCATGGCGTCATGCGCTTCAACGAGCTGGCGGCCAGCCATGCGGCAGCACGCTGCGGTCTGTCACCGCAAGTCCGGCATGCGGAATCTGGCGCCCTCGTGTTCGATTTCATCGAAGCGCGGACTTACGGCGCCGAAGATGTACGTAAGCGCGGCAACCTCGAACGCATCCTGCCGCTGATCCAGCGCTGTCACCGCGACATGCCGCGCGAAGTTCGTGGCCCCGCCTTGATCTTCTGGGTTTTCCATGTCCTGCGCGACTACGCCCATAGCCTGAAGGATGGCAATAGCCGTCACCTCCATGCTCTGGCCCGCCTGATGGGTATCGCGGCGGAATTGGAGGAGATAGTTGGGTCAGTCGACATTGTGTACGGGCACAACGATCTGCTGCCCTCCAACCTGCTCGATGATGGCGAACGGCTGTGGCTGATCGACTGGGATTATGCCGGCTTCAATTCGCCGCTCTTCGATCTCGCAAATCTCTGTTCCAACAACGAGCTCGATCTCGAGAGCGAGATCTGGCTGCTGGAAGCTTATTTCGATCGTCGAGCCGACGACGATCTGTTGCGCCGCTATGGTGCGATGAAATGCGCCTCGCTGTTGCGTGAGACGCTGTGGAGCATGATTTCCGAAATTCATTCCACGCTTGATTTCGATTACGCCGCTTACACCGCGGAGAATCTGGCGCGATTTGAACGCGCCTATACCGACCTATCTCATCGCTGAGGTTTTGCCATGTCTAATTTCCCGAGCCAGGCTCGCGCCGTCATTATTGGTGGCGGCATCATCGGTTGCTCTACCGCCTATCATCTGGCGAAGCTTGGCTGGAAGGACACGATCATCGTCGAGCGCCACAAACTTACCAGCGGCTCGACATGGCATGCCGCCGGTCTGGTGGGGCAGCTGCGCACTTCCGCCAACATCACCCAGCTGCTGAAGAACTCGGTCGAGCTCTATAACAGGCTGGAACAGGAGACCGGGCTTGCCACCGGCTGGAGGATGAATGGCGGCCTGCGTCTCGCCTGTAATCAGGAGCGCTTCACCGAGATCAAGCGCCAGGCAACGACGGCACATTCCTTCGGCCTGGAAATGGAAATCCTGACGCCGCAGGAAGCCCAGAAACTCTGGCCGATAATGGATATCTCCGATGTCATCGGCGCCGCCTTCCTGCCGACCGATGGTCAGGCCAATCCCGCCGATATCGCCCAATCGCTCGCCAAGGGGGCGCGACAGAACGGCGTGAAGATTCATGAGGAAACGGCAGTGACCGGCATCCTCGTTGAAAAGAGTCGTGCCGTCGGCGTCGTCACCGACAAGGGCACAATCCGCTGCGAGGTGGTGATCAATTGCGGTGGTCAATGGGCTCGCGAAATCGGCCAATTGGCTGGCGTCAACGTCCCCCTCACCTCCGTACAGCATCAGTACATCGTCACCGAACCGATGGCAGGCGTGCCGAAGAACCTGCCGACCCTGCGCGATCCCGATCGCCTGATCTATTTCAAGGAAGAAGTCGGCGGCCTGGTCATGGGCGGCTATGAGCATAATCCAAAACCCTGGAAGCCGAATGGTGAACGCGGCGGGTTGCCGGCGAACTTCGCCTTCCAACTGTTGGAAAACGACTGGGATCATTTCGAGCCGCTGATGGAACAGGCGATGGCCCGCGTTCCCGGCCTGCAGAATGCCGGCATCAAGCAGATGATCAACGGCCCCGAGAGCTTCACGCCGGACGGCAATTTCATTCTCGGCGAAGCACCGGAAGTGAAGAACTTCTTCGTCGGCGCCGGATTCAATGCCTTCGGCATTGCCTCGGGTGGCGGTGCTGGCCGCGCCTTAGCCGAATGGGTCGTCGCCGGCGAGCAGCCGATGGATCTCTGGCCGGTCGATATTCGCCGCTTCGGCGCGGTGCATCGTGACAAGAACTGGGTGCTGACTCGCACCTGCGAGGCTTATGCCCATCATTATTCGATGGCCTGGCCGCATGAGGAGCTGGAAAGCGGCCGACCAGTCCGCACCTCGCCGCTCTATCAACGCCTGAAGGACCAGGGCGCCGTGTTCGGCTGGAAGCTAGGCTGGGAGCGGCCGAACTGGTTTGCGCCGAACGGTGTCGAGCCCAAGGATGCCTACACTTACGGCCGGCAGAACTGGTTCGACCAGGTTGGCCATGAACACCAGGCTGCGCGTGAACGCGTTGTCGTGATCGACCAGACTTCCTTTGCCAAGTTCCTGATGGTCGGCAAAGATGCCGAGAAGGCCCTCGCCTGGATCTGCGCCAATGATGTCGCCAAGAAGCCCGGCAGCGTCATCTATACGCAGATGCTGAACAGCCGCGGCGGCATTGAATGCGATCTGACCGTCAGCCGCCTGGCCGAGGACGCATACTATATTGTCACCGGCACCGGTTTTGCCACACATGACTTCAACTGGATCAGCCGCCACATTCCCGACGGATTGGATGCGCGCCTCATCGATGTGACCTCAGCCTATGGCGTCCTGTCGCTAATGGGGCCGAAGGCCCGCGACGTGCTGCAGGCGGTCACCGCGGCCGATGTTTCCAACACCGCCTTTCCGTTCGCTCAGATGCGCGAGATCGAGATCGCCGGCACGCCGCTGCGGGCCTTGCGTGTCACCTATGTCGGCGAACTCGGCTGGGAGCTGCATGTACCGGTCGAGGCCCTGGCATCGGTCTATGACGCTCTCCTACACGCCGGCGCGCCGCATGGCATCGCCAATGCCGGCTATCGTGCCATCGAGAGCCTGCGCCTGGAGAAATTCTACCGTGCCTGGTCGAGTGACATCTCGCCCGATCACTCGCCACTGGAGGCCGGCATGGCCTGGGCCGTCAAGCTGAAGAAGAACATCCCCTTCCTCGGTCGTGAGGCGCTGGAGCGGCTGGCGGCGAAGAGACTGCCGAAGCTCCTTGCCTGCTTCACGGTCGATGATCCCTCGATCGTCCTCCTTGGTCGCGAAACCATCTTCCGCAACGGCAAGCAGGTCGGCTGGCTCGCTTCCGGCGGCTATGGCTATACCCTCAAGACCAATGTCGGCATCGGCTATGTCCGCAATCCGCAGGACGGCGTAACGCCGGAAGAGATAGTGGGCGGCAGCTATGAATTGGAAATCGCCTGCCAGCGCTATCCCGCCAAGGTGAGCCTGGAGCCGCTCTATGATCCCAGCAATACCCGGGTGAAGAGCTAGCTCCGGATCCAATATGCCTCGGATGTTGGGACACGATTGTAGGCGCGTGCACGGCTGGCGAAATATGCGGAAATTATGAGGTTGGCCCCGGCAGTTTACCACGGTAGCCACATGACCTCAGATGCCGGACATAGGTATCGGACAGGATGCCGCGGCCATTGGCCAGCTGATGAAGATTGAGATCACCCCCGAAATTCATCTCGAGGACTATTGGCCCCTGCGCGGACAGGGCAATATCCCAAGATTGCGTGCGGATCCCAGGAAACATCGACGCTGTTTTCAAGCATAGTTCGGTCGCCGGCCCCCAATCGGGCAGGGACATGCCAGCCAATTTGTGTCCGGTGTCGGGATGCGTTTCAATCTCGACCAGTGTCTCTCCAGTCCCTGTGACCGCCCGCCTGACAATGCCGTCATCGAGATTGATGGCACCTAACATATTACCATCGCGCCAATAGTTGTCCGCGACATTCCGACCGCAAGGGATCTTGAGGACAGCACTCTCAAGCTGCGGCCCCTCATCGGTCAACAATATCAGATAACGGATGGAAGGCAGCGTCGTGCCAAAGCTCTCCGCAAGCTGCTGCCGTGGTTGCAGCACGGACTGAATGAGGTAGCCGGCCTGCGTGTACTTCTGGACAAAAGCCACGACGGCGTCTAAGGGAGCTTTACATCCGTTCTTTAGCAGGAGGTCTGAGCCGCTTGGCTCATGCAAATAGAACGTGCCAATGCTGTACATGCCGTCGACAGGCTTGAGAAAAAGCGGATAATTTGATGAGTCCGTCAGGAAGCCCCGCAGCGCCTGCTCGTCTCGCAAGATCGGGCAGAAGCTCGCACGGTCCTTGGTCGTATAAACCGCTACTGTCTCCGCAGTCGGGACCCCAGTACCGCGCATGATACTGTAGAAGAGCAGCTTATCGTCCACTGATGCGAACCAGGCAGAATCATTGCAAGCATTGTGGATCGCTGCCTGCATTTTCTTTCCGACGAACCGTGCGCGCTGCTCCGGCGCAAAAAGTGGTTCGTAGAGACAATAGTAAAAATACTCATCGGCAGTGAGCCCCGGGCGCCGTAAAGCCAGCCGGCTGATATCCCAGATGAGATTCCTTGCGCCTGCCTTTCGGGCCGCCTCGAGACCAGCGAGGCGGTTGGCACGTATCGGCCCATTCAGGAGCTGACGTTTCCGACGAGCGGCCTCGACATCCATTTCGGGCATCAATTGACTGTTCCCCACGAGCACTCCCCAGGGCCTAGCATGGCCCTGCATCTTGGGCGTGGCTGCTGAATGCCTAGGCCCGAGATCGCCACAATTTAACGAATCACAACATTATCGGGGGGTAGCAGACAGCATATTTTAATATGCAAGATCTCTTCCCAAGCGTGGAAAGGCAAGAAATACTTCACGTTCCCTATAGTGATACATCTACTTAAGTAATTGGAAAAATAGAGATTTATTTCAGATTATTTCTTTTCTGCTGGGCAACACATCCTGACTGGGAGTTATCCACGTGCGAACGGCGACTGATTGGTCATCCAACACACGTGATGGTGGACGGGGAGTTCGGCGGGGCGCCGAATAACTCAGGAATGCCCGCAATCCCCCTCGGAATGAGAGACCGGAAGCAATAGTAAATCGCAGCTATGAAAGAGAAATTGCAACCAAGGTCAGATTGCAACAGATCTATGATCCCAGCAAAGACCGCGTCAGCGGACAATACATCACCCTATAGTATGCTATTTCTTCAATCATTGTAATAAAATGAAATATTATTTCACAATTAAGGTATTATTAGGAAATTCCCGCTAGAAACAGTTGAGAAACAGGCAATTCGACCGTCACTGACGTCGTTGGGAGGACGCCATGGTGAAACATTCGCTTCGGGCACTTCTCGACAATCGGAAAGGTTCTGTCGCGGTCTACACTGCTGTGTCCATGTTCGTCATTATCGGCGCAGCCGGGCTGGCAGTCGATACCGGCCGCGCGTTCCTCATCAAGTCGAAGCTGTCGCAAGCACTCGACGCGGCGGCATTGGCAGGCGGCAAGAGCTATGTCGTCGAAGACAGCGACGCCGACATCAAAATGTTCTTCAACGCGAACTATCCGACGGACTATCTCGGCTCGACGCTGGTGGTCAATAAGGACACGGGTTCTCCGCTCACCATCACGCAGGGCGGTAAGACGATCAATGTCAGCGCGACGGCAACGCTCAACACCTATTTCGGCAATTTTATCGGCCATAAGGTTATCAACGTCTCTGCGACATCGCAGGTTACGCGCAACATGACCGCTCTCGACGTCGTGCTGGCGATCGATATGTCGCAGTCGATGAATTGCTCGATCAGTCAAGGGGCTGCCAGTTGTGCAACCGAGGTCAGTGGGAGCAAGCTGAGCGCGGTTCGGACTGACGCCACCGATCTCGTCGACACGCTGTTCGATCAGCAAGCCGACTCATCGACGGTGACGACCCCCGAGGGTACCTTCAACCTGCTGCAGGTCGGCATCGTGCCCTATGCCGGCAAGGTTAATGTCATCAACAATGATGACGGTACGATGACCGCTCTCCCGACCATGATCGGGGGCAAGACCCAAGCAGTCACGGCATTCACCAATCCCGTAACCGGTGCCGTGAACCAGAGCAACGTTTACTACGCCACCAAAAGTGACGGCACGAACATGTCTGACGTGCCGCTGCTGAAGAATCCAGGCGGCACCTATACGATGACAGGCAGCATCAACTACACGACATCGAAGGGCACTTCCGGCGGCACTTATACCAGTCAGCAGACTTGTACATATACCGGCGGCACGACAGGATCCGGTACCAGCCTGCGCTACAATCTGAACAACTGCACGCTCGCCATCACGCTCCAGACGAGCACATCCGGCTCGAGCGGAGCCAGCTACAACGACGGCGATAACAACACCACATGTGCTTATACCGGCGTCACATCTGGGACAGGCTCCAACAAAAAATATAATGTCAATTGCACGAGCACAGCAACCGATACAACGCCTTTCCAAGGCAAGCTGGGTAACTCCTATATCAATAACAGCACCGGCTGCAGCTATAGCGGCACCAACAACCTGACCGGCTGCACAACGACGACGACGGTACCCTTTGCCTGGCAGGGCTGTGTCTATGCACGCTATCTGGACGATTACAGCGGTAGCGGCAACAGCAATGACGCTGATCTGACACTCGACCCGGTCACTGTCGGCGGCAAGTCATGGCCTGCCTGGGAGCCGATACCGTCGCCTGAAGGTGAGCCGCAGACGGTCGCCGGTAATGGCCTGTCCTGTACGGCGAGCAGTTGGAACAATGGAAGTTCCTACACCGTCACCAAGGGCAGCGTCACGACCACCTACACAAAGCCATCCTACTGGATCACGGTGAACGGGGCGCATAACGACAATTGCCCTCCTTGCCCAGTGCAGGGTATCACCAAAATTTCGCCGCATGCAGCGCCAGCCAAGACTGCCATCTCGCATCTCGCCTCCAATGGCGGTTCAACCAACATCACGCAGGGGCTGTTCTGGGCCTATGAACTGGTGATGCACGGCTCGATCTTCACCCAATCGGTGGATAACCCGCCCTTTCCGCGCGACCGAGCCGTGGTCATCCTGACCGACGGCTACAACACCGGCTTCAACGGCGATGGCTATAAGGGGGCCTTCGGCTGGTTCGATGCCGCAGGCACGACGACCTCGCATGGCACATTCAATAGCGTGGACGGCGCCCAGTACGACTACCCGACTCCAAATTCGCCCAACACGAACAACATGAATGGCCGGCTGATGCAGTTGGCCGGCGATATGAAGCGCAAGGGCGTCCGCATCTACGTCATCCAATACGCCCAGATCAGTTCTACAGCCGACAAGACCGCCCAAACCCTGTTGCAGCAGGTTGCATCCGGTACCGCCGAGCCTTACTATTTCAACGCTGCCAGCGACGATGATCTGCAGGCAGCCTTCAGCAAGATCACGGCCGACCTGTCGAAGCTCCGCGTGTCGGAATAAGGGTCAGCTATTGGGGCAGTTGCCCGTCAGCGAGATGGTGGCGGTGTCGCGCGGGCGAAAATAGGCGATGTCGTAATATGTGGCGCTCACGAACGGCTTTCCCCCGTCGAACACATAATTGGAAAAGATGGGCGAATACTTATAGAAGACTTCCGCCACGATGACATTGTCGCCGGCCCCAACGGTGAGACCGCTTGGCAGGACCGGCTTATCCCCCTTCTTGCCGATCTTGCTGCTGAGGAGCAATGTCGTGTCGCTGCTGCACTGCCAGGCAATTACGGGGTCCTTGCCGGTGGCTTGCGTCAGCGAACTAACTACCACCGTTCCGTAGGTCTTGAAACTGAATGGCGACATGATCTCGTCGGCGGCGCTAAAAAGATCGGTGAGTTGAGAGGCAATCATCGAATCCTGGCGCGCGGCAAGATCGCCAATCTCAGCGGAGACCCGGGTCACTTTTTCATAAATCAGCAAGGCTCTCGGTACCTCAAATGCACCGAGCAAGATGAAGATGAGTACCGGCAATAGGAGTGCCAATTCCAACGCCGCAACCCCATCCCCATGTACAGCAAAGCGACGGATCAATCGATGTAGGGCCGCCGATGCCGGTTTCATTGTGAAGACCAACCGCTGCTTGATGTAGAACACGTCGCCGCACTGATCGGGCAAGGCTCGTTTTCCACCACAACAGAAGCCTGCAGTGGCAACTCGCCGTTCGAGCCCAAGAAGGGCCTTAAGAGCGGCGTCATGATCTTCCAGTTATAGGTGACAGTGTACTCGACGACCTGGCCACCACTGCCGGCACCGGTCACACCCTGGTCGGCGTCCCACTTGCCGTTGTTGTTGATATCGGTATAGGGCTCGCCTACATCGTAATGACCGTTGTTGTTCGTATCCGTATAAGGTTCCGGCTTACCGACATCAGAGAAGCTGTCGTATTGCTTCATGCTGACATTGTCTTTGTCGATCGTCACCGGGCCGATTGCATACTGATTCAGCTTATCGACGATTTCCTTCACGCGATCATCGGTCGTCTGCTGTCCCGTCGTGCCGTAGCGGGCGGCCTCGCGCAATCCGCCCTCGATCGTAATCATGTTGAACATCATCATGCCGACTTCCAATGCGCCGAAAGTAACAAGCAACAGCACCGGCGAAACCAGGGCAAATTCGAGTGCCGTTGTACCGTCTGTGCGGTGCCAGAGGCGTCTCAGCAATAGCTTGAGCCGGTCTTGCCCGAAGTTGATATGCAGCATATTTGGCTCCGGCAAATGTAACGGCGGCCGATATCGTCGGGTAGCGACACTATCTCGACTTGAATAACTAATTCGTAAATTATTCCATGCCACCCGGCAAATATTTACAGTTAATTCTTTATTTAAATTGAACTGAAAATTGCTGACGATCAATGCAACGTCCCGCTTCGGAAGTTCTGCTGTAATCGGTCATTTTTGCCAGTGAGAGCGCTGTACGCTAGTAGAGCCAGCGCCCCCTTCTTTTTGAATCAGGAAGATGCATTCGCCGGCGCGCCTAGCCGTCGCACACTGGGCTGTGTACGAATTTTAGAAGATTAGTTGATCTATTTTGACTTTTTTATTCTCAGTTTTGTCGGCTTCTTAAGCGATATTTCTGACCTGCTCGCTTTTATACTTGCCGGTAAACCAAAATAGGCAATAGTCAGTTGAGGTGTCAAATAATACGGCTAGAGCGGGGTTTCTTTTCTTGCCTGCCGACCATTTGGCATCGGGAGAGCCACCATCCCCCGGAAATAGGGAAATGACCGGCAAATTACTCCAGCGACGGTGGAATGACTTGGATGTCAACTCAAGAGTTACGGGAAGCGGCATATTCCTGTGTGATTTGGCAAGAATATCCGCCCTGGAATGACGGAATTATGAAAGGGGCAGCTCGTTTTCAGGTTAAGCGAGCTTCCTTCTTGGAAAGCAAGGGCGGTAGTGAAACTCAGGACAGCAAGTAATCGGTTGGCCGGCTTGATCGTTCATTATTTATCAACCCTTGCAGCTTAAGAGTGTTTCCTTAAGCAGATTGGGAAGAGTTGGAGAGCAGGAGGTCGCTGGAGGGGCATCAGATAACAGCGTCACACAGGCCGCACCGAAGTTATCTGGCGATGACTGAGATTGCTAAAAAAAACAGGCGCTGTTTAAAGATCTGGTTTTTAACCGCAGTGACAGGGCGCAGAGACCTGAAAGAGTCGAAGAAAAGAGTTTGTGAAACCAGTAATGCCGGCATTGACGCCGGCCCGTCAGGAGGACAGATATGTCAAAGTTGATCCGTAGATTTAAGCGCGACGAGTCGGGAGTGACCGCAATCGAATACGGCCTAATTGCCGCTTTGATCGCCGTAGTCATCATCACGGCCGTCACCCTCGTTGGCTCCAAGCTCAGCGTTGCGTTCAACGATATCGGGACAGCCCTGAGCGCGGCGGTCGGCAGCTGACCTGTCGCGATTAAGGCTTAAAAAACTCGTTCTCTAAAGAGCGCAAATCTCGCTCCGGCATGCCTGATATTCAGTTGCGCCGGTTGTTTGACCGGCCGGTATTTCTGGATATGGCAAGCCGGAGCGTGTTGTGCATATTTGAGAATGATATTGCTTCTTGCCGGATGGTAAGTCGGAAACTGTTATTATGCTAAAGCGCCTACGAAGATTTAGAAAAGATCGGAGCGGCGTCACGATGGTGGAGTACAGCCTCGCCATTGTGCTTATATCGGCGACGTTCATCGTTGTCGCAACTGATATTGGACCGCAGCTGAATTCGACCCTCGGATTTGCCCAGAGCAGATTGAGTTTGGTGAATAATTGAGACTGGGGCGATGCGAGGCGTATTCGTTGCTCCTTATCGCGTTGGGCGTGCCGATATAAGTTCGACGCGATACAATATGCATTGGCGATACAGGTCGAGCCTCGATCCAGCATGACGATACAGTCGCTTGGCCTAGGTGTCGTCGCTCTGCTTCTGATCATTGCGGCAATCAGCGATGCGCGTCATTACCGCATCCCGAACTGGCTTAATGCCGTGATCGCGCTGACATTCGTGGCCGGCCAACTATCTCAATCTCCTTCTGGCACAGAGTTGATTGTGCATCTAGCCGCTGCGGCGCTGGTGTTTCTCTGCGGCTTCATCCTGTTCTCTCTCAATCTCTTCGGTGGCGGCGACGTGAAGCTGATCACGGCGCTTGCTCTGTGGACAGGCTTCGCTGAACTGCCACGCTTCATCCTACTGACGACGCTGGCAGGCGGTGTTCTAGCGCTGCTATTGCTGATATTGCGTTGGCTCAGCGCAGGTCGAGGCAACAAGATCGACAGTCGTGTTCCCTATGGCATCGCTATCGCGGTGGCTGGTCTCGATTTCTGCATGCAGCAGCAGGGCATCGATCTTCCGCTCCTGAACTTAATGCATCTTTGAACTTATTTACTGATATTTTACCGTATTTCATTTAAAGTAGTCGCACAGCCAAGTAGCTGGGATTGGTCTAACGGTCGACATTGATCGACTTGGGGAGTTAGCCAAACATGCGGCCAGTCGCCGTTATATTCGTCGTTTTTGCTCTCGTTGCCGCAGGGCTTGCCGCCTATCTCGCTAAGGTCTGGTTGGATACGCGAGCACCGCAAGTTGTCGTGCAGCAGGCTGCTCCACCGAAGCCGGAAGGCATGATTGCGGTGCTTGTCGCGGCACGCGAGATCAATGTCGGCACCAAGCTTTCGGATGCCGATGTCCGCTGGGCTCAGTGGCCGAAACAGGCAATTGAAGACCGCTTCATCAAGGAATCTGATATCGCCAAAGCCGCTTCGGCAGTTGAGGGACAGCCCGTCGACAAGCCGATCACGCCAATCGCGAAGTTGCCTGATGATCCAGCGGCCAATGTTGGCGTCGTTGTCATGGGGGCGATTGCTCGTCGACGCATACTTGCCGGAGAACCGATCGGCCTCGAGGCAATCATTCAACCGGGCGACAGAAGTGTCGTCTCCGCCGTACTCGATCCCGGCATGCTGGCCATCAGCATTCCCATCTCTGCCGACAATGCGGCTGCGGGCTTTGTTACCCCTGGCGACTATGTCGATGTGATTCTTGCGTCGAATGTTCGGTCTCAAGTTGGTGAAACGGACGGAAGCAAACGGTCCGACGTCATCGTCAACTGGGCCACAGAGACCGTCATGCATAATGTCAAGGTACTGGCGATCGACCAGAAGCTCGCGCGCGACAACAAAGATAGTCCCGCTATCGTCGGCCGGAATGCGGTTCTCGAAGTCTCTTCCGCGGATGCCGAACGGTTGCTTGCCGCCCAACAATTGGGATCGCTCAGCCTCGTCCTGCGCAGCATGGTGCAGGAGGAACCGAAGGATCAGCAGACCGGCGAACCTGCGATCGACACATCTCTGCAGGATCCGATGTTGTTCACTACTGATAAAGAGGTCAGCAAGAGCCTCGCAGCTTTGGCCGGTGGTACCAAATCTGTTGCCGTGTCTGGTTTCAAGGTCCGTGTCAATCGGGGCGGCAGCCTCTCAGTGCAGAGTTTTCAATGAAAACAAGAAACGTTTGCCTGGTTATATCGTTGTTGATGCTGTTGGCAGCGACGACCGTAGTTGACGCAACCAAAGCGGATCCCGTTACACCGACGCTGGACCAAGGCTTTACGACCGCCCCGGCTTTGGTTGTCCCTGCACCTGTCGTCCAGTCACCGCTTTCCAGCGCCGCGACATGGAAGCAGCCCAGCAAGCCTAGCGGCCAACAGTTGTCGAAAGACGCAGCTGTCAAGGCGCTTGAAACGGCCCCTATCGTGCCGGTCTACCAGGTAACCAACTCGGCACCCGCAAATGCCGCGGCTAACCCCGCTCCGCAGGTACCGGAAAGCGCGCCTGTTCCGGTGGTACAACAGGAACAGATTGCCCAACAAACGGCACCGGCCGCGATCGAGCAGACGCCGCTCGCCTCGACGCAGCCTGCAATCACCGTAACACCTCAGCCAGCAGAACCGCGCAAGGTCGAGATACCAACGCCTCCCCTGCCTTCACCGAGTGAACCGGCTGCGCAGGCAACTGACTTACTCACGCTGCCACTCAATAAGACCAAGAGCATCGATCTTAGCCAGGATGTCCGTGACGTTATCATTGGCAATCCGGATGTCGCCGATATTGTCGTGAGATCGCAGAAGCAAGTCTATCTCGTCGGCAAGGCGATCGGCGATACGAACGTCTTTCTGATCAACAATCAGAATAACCTGATCCGTAAGGTCGAAATCGTCGTGCAGGCGGATGCTGACGGTGCCCAGCACAGCATCTCGACACTGCTTCCGGGCGAACATATTGAAGCGGCCGGCATGGGCGATTCGATTGTTCTCTCCGGCACCGCGAGTTCCGATGGTGCCGCGTCCAAAGCACGTGACATCGCGCGTCGCTTCGTGACGAAGGATGAGAACGTCGTCAACATGATCCGCATCACGAATGAGCAGCAAGTCCTGTTGCGCGTTCGCGTAGCCGAGGCCCAGAAGACCGTTCTGAAAGAGCTGGGGGTGGACAACATCCTCAGCCCGACAACGCTTGGCCCGCTGACCATCAGTGCCGCAACGTCGGCGATCGGCCTCGGGCCGGACATCGCTGGTACGCTTGGGCTGTCGATCGGTAACTGGGATGGCAATGTTCGTCTGCTTGAAGAGCAGGGCCTTATTCACACCCTTGCGGAACCGAATCTGCTGGCAGTTTCTGGCGAAGTCGCCAGCATGCTTGCCGGCGGCGAATATCCCATTCCCGTGCCGCAGGGCCAGAATGGCATCGGTATTGAATACAAGCCGTTCGGCGTGAGTCTGTCATTCCTGCCGGTCGTCGTCGACGGCGGACGGATCAGCATCCGTATCTCGACCGAAGTCAGCGCCCTTTCGGACACCAACTCGATCACCATTCCGACGGCCGATGGCGGCGGTGTTGAAGTCAAGAGCTTCATCACCAGGCGCGCAAACAGCGTCGTGGAGTTGCCGAGCGGCGGTGGATTGATGATCGCCGGCTTGATGCAGAACAACATCATCAGCGGCGTGAATGGCGTGCCTGGATTGATGAATATCCCGATCCTGGGTGCTCTCTTCCATTCGACGTCGTTCCAGCGAAATGAGACCGAGCTGGTTGTTCTGGTGCAGGCGATCTTGGCCAAACCGGTGGACCCCCGGCAATTGGCGCTTCCGACCGATGGATTTGCGCCCTCCTCCGACCTCGATCGCTACTTCCTTGGTCACATGCAGAACCTGTATGCGAAGAAGCCAAATCCCGATCCCAACGGACCGCAATCGCTGCAGGGTCCAATCGGCTATATCATCCAGTAGGTGATAAAGATGTCCCGCATTGCCCTGATAGCAGCCGTCACCAGCGCCATCGTCCTGTTGAACGCCTGCGACTCACCCGATATCCCAATGTCCGCTTATGATGGCCGGCTAGCCTATCCGTCGACCATTCAGCGCAAGACGGCATATCTCGATATCGCACCGCCGCTCGGCGGCGCCCCAGTTTCGCCGGACAAGGCCCGTGTCAATGAATTTGTGGATGCATATAAGAACCAGGGCGAGTCACCGATTGCCGTAACGATCACGGCCCCGACATTATCCGACCCCGCGGCGAGGAAGGAGGCTGTCGATGTCGCCGTCATGCTGCGGCGTGAAGGCATCCCAGCCAGCGATATCACGCTATTCGTCAAGGAATCACCGGTGGCGGCTGGGCCGGTGCTGAGTTTCCCGATCTATGTCGTCGTGCCGAGAAATTGCGGCAACTGGTCGGAACCGATGGAGCAAACCTGGCATAGCCAGGACACCGACAATTTTGGCTGCGCGACACAGAAGAATGTCGATGCCATGGCGGCCAATCCCCGGGACCTGATCACGCCGCGTGACAGCACTGGCCGTGATGGTGCCCGCGCCTGGAAGATCTATGACAATTATCAGCAAGGAAAGCCAATTCCCGGCGCGAATGATATTAAGGCCGAAGTCAACTATAAGATCGGCGTCGTGAGCCAGTAGTCGGAGAATAAATTGCTGCACCGTCTGACCGTCGACGCCTTTACATTGACGCCGGAGACATCCGAGTCGGCGATCGGCTTGAAAAACCTTCCAACTTTTAGTCGCGCGAACATACATCACCGCCCGGGTGGGTTGGCCGTCGCGGTAACTCACTACATGAACAATTCATCCAGCGACATCATCATTGTCGAAGATGATGGCAATGCCGAGCAATTGGCCTCGCGGCTTGAATCCCTTTCCCATGTTGTTGAACCGGGCCGCAAGCTGATCGTCGTCGGCTCTGTCAACGATATCGGCATCTATCGCCGAATGATCTCAATGGGCGTGGCGGAATATCTGGTCAGCCCGTCTTCTATTGAGGAACTGGTCTCGGCGATCGAACATGTGACCCATGACCCCCAGGGGCCGGCACGTGGCAAGGTCCTCGCTTTCTTTGGGGCGCGTGGCGGTGTGGGGACCAGTACCATCGCCCATAACGTTGCCTGGTGCCTCAGTCATGAGTTCCAGCAGCGGGCCATTGTCGTCGATCTCGACCTCAGTTTCGGGACCGCGGCGTTGGCGTTCAATGAAGACCCGCGTCAACCGCTCGCTGAAGCACTGGTCGACCCCGACCGGCTGGACCAGCTTCTGTTGCAACGCTTTATGGTGGGCGACGATGAGCGCCTGAAAGTGCTGTCAACCAATGGCCTACTGCGCCCGACCATGCCGACCAGTGTCGTCGCGATCGAGAAACTGATCGAGCTGTCACGACAGCTTGCCGATTTTGTCGTCCTCGATCTGCCTCACGTCTGGGTCAATTGGATCGAGGACCTCTTGACGACGGCGGACGAGGCTACCCTGGCAATAACACTCGACCTGGCAAACTTGCGTGAGTCGAAATCCCTCATGGAGTATATGCGGGGTCACCGAGGGAGCGAACGGGCGCCGCACTATATCATCAACAAGTCGGACTGGGCGCGTCGCGCCAGGTTGAACGCGCAAGACATCCAGCGCGCGTTAGCGACCAAGCCGTTGGCCAGCATCCCTTTCGATCCGTTGCACTTCGTCGAGGCGGTCAATGACGGGAAAGTAATTTCGGCTAAAATGCGTAAACATAAGGCGTCCGTTGCCTTTCGCGCCATCGCCCAGCAATTGGGCAAAATCTCGCAGAAGCCTCAGGGAGCTGGCATGTTCAAGTCATTCCTCTCTTCTTCTGCTGGCAAGAAAGTCCGTAAGTAGCCGCCATGTTTGGGAAACGGACAACCCCTCCAGCTTCAGGCGCGATCGGGATAGCACCCGCCCCCGTACCGGCCGTGCTCCCGGCAGTCAGCCCGCCCCCTCCCGAGCCGAAAGCGCCGGTTCAACGACCATCCGGTCTCGATGCCCGGTTGAACGACATCAAGGCGAGCGTTTTCAACGACCTGATCTCGACCGTCGATCTCGCCGAACTCGCAAAGCTCGAGCCTGCGGCTATGCGAGAGGCAATCACCGATGTCGTCTCGGAGATCGTCGGCGTTCGCAATCTGACGATCAGCGCTAACGAGCAACAGCTGCTGATCACGGATATCTGCAATGACGTTCTCGGATTGGGACCACTTGAACCCTTGATCGCCCGAGATGACATCGCCGATATCATGGTGAACGGTCCCAGTCGCGTCTATATCGAGGTCAACGGGAAGATCGAACTGACCGACGTCAAGTTCCGCGACAATCAGCAGTTGATGAACATCTGTCAGCGCATCGTTTCCGCGGTTGGCCGGCGTGTGGACGAATCAAGTCCGATCTGCGACGCCCGACTGGCTGACGGCTCCCGCGTCAATGTCATCGTGCCGCCGCTGGCACTCGACGGTGCCACACTCACCATTCGTAAGTTCAAGCGCGACCGCCTGACACTTGATAAGCTGATCCAGTTCGGAACTGTGTCGTCCCCGGGTTCGATACTGCTGCAGATCATCGGACATTGCCGGCTCAATACCATCATTTCCGGC
>Ga0209148_1000977_pt1 | contig 18500 bp, 18 predicted proteins | sample AraplaCol_mMF_r2_2_FD_184288 | JGI IMG/M metagenome (GOLD analysis project Ga0209148, IMG submission 184288) | Arabidopsis root microbial communities from North Carolina, USA - plate scrape CL_Col_mMF_r2 (SPAdes) (version 2) | ecosystem: Host-associated > Plants > Roots > Endosphere | place... | reverse complement strand
TCCCGCGGGATACGAGTCGAGGGCATCGACGCTGCCAGCGAAGTCTACAGCCTTCCTCGCGCCATCGGCATGGACCACGAGGTGATGCGCATCTTTCAGAATATCGGCGCGGCCGATGCTCTTGCGGGGGCGATCGGCGACTACCGCCCCTCTGAATACCGTTCTGCTCAAGGCGTTCTGTTGCGGCGTTTCGAATCGGCACCGGAGCCATATCCACTCGGGTGGCCCCCCTATCTCACATTCCTGCAGCCCCAGCTCGAACGGGTGCTGCGCGAAAATGCGACAAAATTCCCTACCCTCGCGCTGCGCACAGGGCTTGAGTTGATCGAACTGAAGGACCCCCATCAGCCAATTCTGACGCTAAGGGAAAAAGCGACGGGGGCGATCAGCCGACGGGCCCCACGTTTTGTCGTCGGTTGCGACGGCGGAAACAGCCTCGTCCGTCGTAGCCTGGACATCGGATTCGAGGATCTCGATTTTCACGAGCCATGGCTGGTGGTGGACATGATCGTGGACGACGAGTCTGTATCCCTTCCACAGACGAACATACAGTTTTGCAGTCCGGCACGACCGCACACCTATGTCGTGGGGCCAGGACGGCTGCGACGTTGGGAGTTCATGATCCTGCCTGGCGAGAGCGCGGACGACGTCAATCGTCAGTCTCGTATCTGGGAGCTGCTTTCGCCTTGGCTGCGACCGGATCAGGCGCGCTTGTGGCGTTCCGCGACCTATACCTTCCACGCCCTGGTTGCCGAGAAATGGCGGACGGACGGGGTCTTTCTTGCGGGCGACGCCTGCCACATGATGCCGCCCTTTCTCGCCCAGGGCATGGTGCAGGGCGTCAAGGATACAGCCAATCTTTCATGGAAGCTGGCTCATGTGCTTCGGGGTGGTCCGGAGCACCTGCTCGATGCCTACGAGGCGGAACGTCGGTCGTTGGTACGGGAAGTGATCGAAATTACAAAGCGGCTCGGTCGGGTCATCTGTGAGCTGGATCCGGAAAAGGCGCGCGCACGCGACGCCGAACTGATTGCGGCGATGGACGCCGGACATGGAGTCCAGATCCGCCAAAACCTGTTTCCGCCGATCCGCCACGGCCTCGTCGGCCGTAACGCCGACGGATCGCTTTCGCCGGGCGCCGGAGAGCCATGTCCTCAGCCTTGGATCATTGGTTCCGGCGGGCGCGCGCGCCTTGACGACGTGCTTCCCGGCGGATTCATTCTCCTGCTCGCGGGCGATATCGATTTGCAGTCTGCAATGCTCGGGCGGGCGCGTGAAATGGGTGTGGCCATACATCGCATAGCGCAGGGGCCGTCCGCAGGGACGTCGCTATCCGAGGAGGATGGATTGCTTGCCAACTGGCTTTCGGCGAAAGGGGCGAGCGCCGTTCTCGTTCGTCCCGACCATGTCGTATTCGGCACCGCAGCCGACGGTCGGGAAACCGATAGCTTGCTGCGAAAATTGCAATCAAGCCTGGCTGCTTGAGCCGGCTCCATCGTGATCCGCGCCCGCTGCAGGCACGCAATGCTGTAGCGCGCGCGCCGGTGCGACGGACTTCAGGAAGTGACTGAGATCGGTCGAAGGGCTGCCGACGGATCGCGGATCAGGGGAGAGGCCCGATGCAATCAGCCGCTTCGCGATCATGTAACTGCGGGCATCGTTCATCGCGTCGACGGCAAGCAGGGTATTGCCTCTGAAGTACCAGTGAGACGCGGCACCCGGCCGCCCGGCGTCGCGCACGACAACGCGATCATAGTTCGCATTCAGCCCGGCGATTTGAAGCTTCACGTCGAACTGATCCGACCAAAACCAGGGCGACGCGATATAAGGCCGCTGCGCACCGCAGATATTCGCGGCAACCGTCTCGGCGTGGTCGATCGCATGCGGCACACTCTCCAGTCGGATGCGTTTATCGCGATACGGAAATGAGGCGCAGTCGCCGGCCGCCCATATTCCCTCGCTCGAGGTGCGCCCGAACTCATTGACCTTGATGCCATCGTCTACGTCGAGCCCGGCCGAGTTCGCCAGCGCGACCTCCGGTTTCACCCCGATGCCGACAATGACGAGATCGACCGCCAATTCCTCTCCATCGGACAGACGGGCGTAGGCTGCCGTGCCGTTTCCTTCCAATTGCCGGATCGCAGTGGACTCGAGGATCCGGACGCCGTGGCGCGCGTGAAGTGCGCAAAAGTAGGCTGCCGTTTCGGCGCTTGCTACGCGCTTGAGGATGCGGTCGGCCATCTCCACCAGCACCACCCGGAGCCCGGACTGCGCCGCGACTGCAGCCGCCTCGAGGCCGACATAACCTCCCCCGACCACAAGGAGGCGCCGGCCGGCCTGGAACAGTGGGGCGATGCGATCGATGTCTTCGATCGTGCGAACCGTGAAAACGTTGCCGAGCGCGCCACCGACAGACGGATCGAGCCGCACGGGTTTTGCGCCGGTCGCCAGGATGAGGTGATCGTAGCCAAGGCCGCCGGTGCTGGTCTCGATCCGGCGCGCCTGCGCCAGGATGCGATCGACCCGGCACCCCAGCCGCAGCGCGATGTTTTTGTCCCGGTAAAGCGAGACCGGACGGATCAGAAGTGCATCGGGCGCGGACTTCCCCAGCAGATAGGATTTCGAGAGCGGCGGTCTTTGGTACGGGGCGATCGGCTCGTCGCCGATCAGAACGATTTCACCGTGGAAACCGAGGCCGCGTAATTTCAACGCAGCGGAGGATCCGGCTTGTCCGCCCCCGGCGATAACGACGCGAGTCATGCGGCCACTCCCTGCATCGCAGCTATTGCGCCGATGGCAAGCGGACAGTCATGCCTTCCATCTCCGCCACGACGTGTACCTGACAGCTCAGGCGACTGTCTGCCGTACGTTCAGAGGCCGTAAAATCGAGCATCTCATTCTCGTGTTCGCCGATTTCGCCGGCGTATCCAGCGTACGCAGGATCGAAGTAGCAATGGCAGGTGGCACAGGCGGCCGCGCCGTTGCACTCGGCGACGATGCCGGGCACGCCGGCGCCAAGTGCCACTTCCATGAGCGATTGGTCTGCGCTGGCCGTGACCTCGCGGGTGGTACCGTCCGCGGCAATGAACATGATCTTCGGCATTGTTCCTCCCTCAGGCGTCCCAACGGACAGGCAGCGAGACCGGGCCGCGGAACACCCAGCCGCGAAGGAGCGGCGGCGCATCATCGCGGAGGCGAAGATTGGCCAGACGTTCGAACAGCATTGGCACCACGATCCTCCCAACCGTCTGCCGCGAGACCCAGGTGCCCGCGCAGAAATGCGCTCCGGCACCGAAAGCCAGGTGCGATTGCCGGGGCCGGAACACATCGAAGCGGTCGGGATCCGCAAAACGCCTGTCGTCCCGATTCGCCGCGCCGACGCAGAGCCCGATCTGCAGGCCTTCCGCAAGCGTCACGCCGGACAGATCGGTGGCGCGGGTCACCCGGCGCGGGTACATGCCGATCGGCGAGATCCAGCGCACCGCCTCCTCGAACGCATTTGGCCATAGCTCCGGCTTGTCGAGAACACTCTTCTTCTGCGTTGGATTTGACAGCAGTCCGAGGGTGAGCGTGAGGATCGCATCGCGCGGCTCGTTCAGCCCGCCGCCGATGATCACCTTGATGTTGGCCCGGATACCCTCGATCGGCATCGGCGGGTCCGCATTCACCATGGACGACAAGATCGAGGGGTTGGGGTGCGCGCGATGGTGATCAAGCACGGCCTCGATCGCGGCATCGATCCCGGCCCCCGCTTCCATCGCCTTCCGCTCGATCTCGGCATCGCGAGAGTAGTTGCCCGCCCCGTCGATCAGCGATTGGGACCACAATGCCAGCGTCTCCCACGGCATCCCCTTGAAGCCGATCATCTCCATCAAGGAGAGCGATGCCATCGGTGCGGCGAGCGCTGGGAAAAGATCCGCCTCACCCGCCTCGATCAGGGAGTCGATCAAGCCTTCGCAGATTTCGGCAAATTTTGGCGCCCAGTGCTCCTTGATTGTGCCGGGTCGGAAAGAAGGTTCGATCGCCTTGCGCCCCACGGCGTGTTCCGCGCCGTCCTTGCGCATGAAAGTCGGTCCCATCACCTTGTTGACCAGGGATGCAGGGTTGTCCGATGAGTAGGTCGCGGGGTCGCGCTCGATTGTCATGATGTCGTCGAAGCGCGTGACGAGCGTCAGGTTTGCTGCCGCCACGAAGACGGCGGGAGCCGTGTCGCGAACGCGCCGGAAGATGGGATAGGGATCGTCGAGCAGAGCGTCATAGGAGACATCTGCGACCACAGGTACGGCGCTCATCATCGTCCTCCTCCCTGAATAATTCTTTGAAGGAGCGTATCCAGCGCCGATGGATCATTCAATTCGATAGACTAAATGAACTCTATCGAAATATTAAATGACATGTGCTATGCTGCAGCCAGGAAACGCGTGCGGGGAGGCAGAGGCTTGACGATTAACTCCCTTGATCCGGTGGACATCGGGGCCTTGCGCACTCTTGTCCTGGTGTACGACCTGCGATCGTTTTCCGCAGCGGCCGAGCGGCTCAACGTCAACCAGTCCACGATCAGCTACACCGTCGAACGATTACGCGTCGCCTTTCAGGATCCGCTTTTCGTTCGCCAAGGCAACGGCGTCACCGCAACCGAGCACTGCGCGGCTCTGGTGGATTGGGCTCGAGAAACGATCGGGCAAATCGAGGGACTTGCCTCGCCAGCGGAATTCGATCCGGCGGTCGCGAAGGGCACCGTGACAATTTCCTGTAACCATCACGAACGGCAGACTCTGATCCCGCAGTTCAGCACCAGACTGCGAGCCGCGGCGCCGCACGCGCGGCTCGTGCTGCTTGACGCGGCGGGACATGGCAGTGTCCACCTTAAACAAAACCAGTGTGACATCGTCCTTGGTCCGGTTGGGATCGTGGGCGAGAACTTTTATCGCCGACACATCCTCACCGACCACTATGTTTGCGTGATGGATCCCGCCAATGCTCTCGCAAGCGGCCGGATCACGCTTTCGGCCTATTGCAAGGCGGAACATGTGTTCGTAACCCACAACGGTGAATGGCAACCGCTCTACGTCGATGTCCTCAAGGCCAAGGGAATCGTGCTGGAGCCGGCGATCACGCTGCCGAGTCATGACAGCCTGGAGCGCATCATTCCCGGCACCAGTCTCATCGCGGCCATCCCACATCATTTGGCGCGCGCCACGCAGGGCGGTCTGCATATCGCTCCTCTGCCCTTCCGCGTCCCGATCAGCATCGACATGTATTGGAGCGCGCGAACCGCGAAATCGGGTCTCCACAAATGGGCGCGCAGTCTGCTTGGCGAAGTGGCCAAGGAAAGTGCCGTCACAGCCAAGTAGACGCGGCCGCGCGCTCTCGCGGCAGGTCACTCAATCCGGATGCCGGCTTTGGCGACGATCCGGCCCCAGTTGTCCGAATCCTGTGCCAGGAACGACGCAAACTGTTCGGGCGTCCCTCCCTGCGGAATCTGCAGGAACTCCTTCACCTTCTTGCGGAAGTCGTCCCTTGCGGTGATCTTCTGGAGCGCCAAAGACAGCCGGCTGGTGATCTCCGGCGGGGTGCCGGCGCGGGCGAAAATGCCATTCCAGGAATAGAGCGGCGCGCCCAGCCGCGCCTCCTCGAACGTCGGCACGTTGGGAAGCTCCTCAAGCCGTTGACGCGTGGATACGACCAGCGGACGCAAGGCACCTGAGACAATGTGGGGGATGATCGTGGCGGTCACGTCCAGCGAGCAGTCGATGCGTCCGCCCAGCAAATCGTTCAAACCGCCATCCTTGTACGGGACGTGGATCATTTTTGCCTCGGTGGCCTGAAGCATTTGGAGCATCGCCACATGATTGGCGGAGCCGAGTCCATAGGACGGATATGTGAGCTTGTCCGGGTCTGCCTTGGCGGCCTGCAAAAGCTCCTGCGCGGTGCGATAGGGCGAGTCGGCGCGCACGACGAGGACGAAGGGCACGTCCAGCAAGTGGATGACCGGCGTGAAGTCCGATGGCTTGTAGGGCAGGGTCTTGAAGAGATGCTGATTGAGGATCACCGACAACAGACCGTAGAGCAGCGTATAGCCATCGGCTAGCGCGGTGCTTGCGGCCTGGTAGCCGATGTTGGAACTGGCTCCAGGGCGATTATCCACCCACACGGCCTGACCCAGCTCGCCATGGAGCCGCTCGGCAATAAAACGAGCCATGACATCGGCGGATGTGCCTGCCGGCAGCGTCATGACAAGACGGATTGGACGATCTGGATAGTCGGCTTTGGCCAGGGCTCTGGGGCCATTCAGCACCAAGGGAGCCGCAAGAAGAGAGCGAAGAACTGTACGACGCGAGTATCCGCGGTGATTCGATTTCACGAGTGTTCCTCCTACGGGGTGGCGTTGTTCTGATCATTGTTTTGGTCAAGGAAAGGGTAGTCGGTGTAGCCACGGTGGTCGGGGGAATAGAGCTCATCCTGGTTCAGCGGATTCATGTGCGCGCCGATCTTCAGCCGACGCGGCAGATCGGGATTGGCGATGAAGAGCCTTCCGAACGAGATCAGATCGGCATGACTCGCGAGAGCGCGTTCAGCGTGTGCGCGGCCGGAAAAGCCGTTGTTGGCCACGTAGAGGCCGGCAAAGCCGCGACGCAGCGCCGCGTAATCGAGTTCGTGGGTCGCCGGCTCTGGCGTAGTGGAGCCTTCCACGACGTCCACGTAAGCAATACGCAGCTCGCCCAGCATCTGAAGCGCGGTGGCAAGCAGCTGCGCCGGATCGGAGTCCCGCAGGTGATAATTTGTCGGATTGGCGGGTGAGAGCCGGACGCCGACGCGCTCGGGGCTCCAGATTTCACAGACCGCTGCCACGACTTCCACGAGGAGCCGACAGCGGTTTTGCGCCGAACCGCCGTAGGCATCGGTGCGTCGGTTGGCAGAGTCGCGCAGGAACTGGTCGAGCAAGAAGCCGTTGCCCGCGTGCACCTGCACGCCGTCGAAGCCCGCCACGCGCGCGTTCCGCGCGGCTGCGCGGTATTCCTCGATAATGCCGACCATCTCATCGGCCGACAATTCGTGCGGCACCAGCAGCGGCTTGCGGCCATCGGCGGTGCGAATGGTGCCTGGCGGCAGAATGGCGGAGGGCCCGACCGGCAGAGCGCCGGCCGGTTGCGTCAGCGGATGGGAGTTGCGCCCGCAATGCCAGAGCTGGGAGAAGATGCGTCCGCCTGCGCTGTGCACCGCATCGGCAACGATGCTCCAGCCTGCGATTTGAGCCTCGCTGTAGATGCCCGGCGTGTTTGGCCAGCCCACACCGCGGGCGGAAACGGCGGTCGATTCCGTAACTACGAGCCCGGCCGTCGCGCGCTGCGCGTAGTAAGAGGCATTGAGAGCCGTCGGCACGCCGCTGGGCGTGCGGTCACGCGACATCGATGACATGATGATCCGGTTGGGAAGTCGCAAAGCGCCCAACGACGCGGGATCGAACAGGCTTCTGGCCATCACATCTCCTGAGAGACCGCGCGCCTCGGCTCATGAGGCACATCCCTGCTCCCGACCGCCGCCGCACTCTACGACCGCCGACTGACGATATCAAGAATTTTCGAAATAATTTCTATTTACGAAATAAACACCGCAACACAACGCAGTATGAGCGCCGAGCGACGCCAGTCGGTGCGATAACGCAATGGGCGTTGTTCCGGAACGCCTCAGCGCGAGAGGTTCATGCCGCTTCGTCAGCCTTTCATCTGCCCGGCCCGGCTTCGGAGCCCGCCGGAAGATAACTGGTCACGATGTCGCGGATCACGCCTTTTGGTATCACCGCATACGCATTGGTGAAGACCGCGCGCCCGGTCAACAGCTCGGTCTGGGGCGGATGCCCGCCCGGCGGCACGTGATAGGTTCGAGATCGCATTCCTCACGACCTCTTGGAGATGATTGTTGCGGACGATCGCCAGGCAACTAGCGCGGCTTCGCCGTGATGTCCGGGTTCGCTTGCGCCACACCATCGGACGCGACGTACAGCCAATTCGACTCTTCAATCCACTTTTCCTCAAGGTTGCTGCCGCGCCCTTTCGGTCGATAACAATGAACGAACTGGCCCGCCCGACCACAGCTCGGCTGCCGATCCTCCGGACTACCGGATCCCGATTTCTCTTTCCAAGTCGACTTCGTGCAAGTCCGCACATTTCCACCCGTCAATATGCCAGACTGGTGCATCGCTGGGTTGAAAGCATAGGCTTGTAAACCGTCTTCTACGGCACGCACTCGATGCGGCGTACGAAGGCCGCCCAGATTTATCGCGAAACCGGCAACTTGCGCGCCGTTCAGTTACCCCTCGGCCACACGAAGCTAGAGAGCACGGTTCGATATCTCGGGATTGAGGTCGATGACGCATTAAGTTTGGCAGACCAGATTGAGCTATAACTCATTAATCACCAGCATCATGCGCCTCGAAATTTCTTGTAGTTAGCGCGTTCGCATGGCCGAACATGGCGATCGAGATCGACGTCACCGCTATGCTGGCAAAATAATCGGGTTTGCTGGCAGGCCCAAATCAGGAGAACGCTTAGGCCTACGCATCCCGATTGCGGATCAAGGGCGCGTCCGAGCGGCGCATCGAGGTCGAATGGCGGCGAAAGATGATACCCCGTGAATCCCGGGGCGGTCGTTGCCGGTCCCGTCGTTCCGAACATTAGTCTTGCCGATCAGTCAATCGCAGCGCGTTGTTGGTTGGATCTGGCGTGACAACCGGTCGTTCAGGCGTCGCTCCGCCACCACGCCTTGCAGCGCTCTCGTAGTCGTCCGTGAAGAACCTTCCAAGTGATTGAGCGGGAGTCGATTTTCCGGGCAGGACGGCATTTGAGATTGCAGGCTTTTTGGCTTTGGAGGTCCGAAAGCTTGCAATTTCATTTTCAGGATTCCGTCGAATCGCGCGTCGTGATTCCTTCTGTCGAACCGGAGGAAACGATGAAGCCAAAGGACCGACGCGACAGCGGACAAGCCGATCTTTTGCGCTCCCGACTGGACGCGATCATCGACATGGACCATGCGCTGGTGAAGCTTTCGCGGACGATCGATTGGTCGTTCCTGGAGCAGCAGTTCGGGGCGGTCTACCAGGACAAGCCGGGGCCGGCCGCCGCTGCCGACCCGGCTGATGGCGGGACTTGCCATTCTCAAGCACACCAACGACCTCTCCGATGAAGTGCTGTGCGAGCGCTGGGTGGAGAACCCCTATTACCAGTTCTTCTGCGGCGAGGAGTTCTTCCAGCATCGCCTGGTGTTTGACCGCTCCTCGCTGACGCGCTGGCGCCAGCGCATGGGCGAGGAGAAGCTGCAGGCGCTGCTGCAGGAGAGCCTCTCGGTCGCCACCAGGACCGAGGCGATCAAGCCAAGCGATCTCAACCGCGTCATCGTCGACACCACGGTGCAGCCCAAGAACGTGATGTTCCCGACCGATGCGCGGCTTCTGAACCGGGCCCGCGAGATCCTGGCCCGGCTGGCCAAGCGGCAAGGCCTCGCGTTGCGGCAATCCTATGCGCGGGTCGGCAAGTTCGCGCTGATCAAGCACCAGCGCTATGCCCATGCCAAGCAGTTCAAGCGCGCCAATCGGGCCTTGCGGACGCTTCGAACCTACCTCGGCCGCGTCGTTCGCGACATCACCCGCAACCTCGACGGCAACGTCGGTTTGCTCCATGGGATCGCGCTCGACCGCATGCTGGCACTGGCGCGACAGGTGCTTGACCAAAAGCAGCGCCAGCGTGGCCCCAAGGTCTATTCGCTGCACGCGCCGGAAGTGGAGTGCATCGGCAAGGGCAAGGCGCACCGGCCTTACGAGTTCGGGGTCAAGGTGTCCGTCGCCACCACGCTATCGCACGCCAGAGGCGGTCAGTTCGTCACCCATGTGAAGGCGCTGCCTGGCAACCCCCATGACGGGCATACGCTCAAGTCCGTGATCCCGGACATGGAGGCGCTGACCGGCAACATCATCGAACGCCTCGTTCTCGACAAAGGCTACCGCGGCCACAATGCGCCGCCCGACTACAAGTTCAGGATGTTCATCTCAGGCCAGAAGCGACGGGTGACCCCCAAGATCAAACGCGAGATGCGCCGGCGTTCCGCCATCGAGCCGGTCATCGGCCATCTCAAATCCGAGCATCGGATGGGGCGCAACTATCTCTGGCACCGCGAAGGCGATGCCGCCAATGCCGTCCTCGCTGCCGTCGGCTACAACTTCCGCCGCCTGATCCGCTGGCTCAGTCTTTTGCTGTCCGAAATCCTCGCTCGGCTCGGCCTCGAACTGTGCCTCATCCCAACCTGAATCTCAGTTCTTCACGGTCGACTGGTTGGATCTGGCGTGACAACCGGTCGTTCAGGCGTCGCTCCGCCGCCACGCCTTGCAGCGCTCTCGTAGGCCGCGGCGGCCCGACGTTGTCCGTCCCTCGTCCCCGACATAGACACGCACACCAAGCCGCTGCCGCGCTCGCCGTCGTCGCTCTGCATCACCGTGATCGTATGCGGCACGAACGCCATCGGAACGGCATTCGTTCCGACGTTGTCCCCCGCCAACTATTAGTCGCGCCCAGCATCCATGATCGCTTGCGCAAGCCGGCCCGGATCGGTGAAACAGAGTTCGTGACTACCGGATATCTGGACCAGGCGGAACAGTCCGAGTTTTTCCGATAGTCGCGGATGCCAAGGCAGGCTGTGCGGCATAGCGGTGTCCTCGGTGCAGTTGATGTAGGACTTCGGGATCGCCGTTTCGGCAGGATTGGCCCGAAGCCTGATCTTGTCGTTGAACGTCGCGTTCGGATGCGAATTAAGGGCCTCGTAGGCGAGAGTGGCGGTGGCAAGATCGGCGTCGTTGATGAAGGCTTCGCGCCACACCGGAAATGGCAGCATGTTCGAACCGTCTCCGCGTTCCTTGGTGATCTCGTCGAACATCGACCTGACGTTCGGCGGTACCATGTCGACGAGGGCCTGTCCGTTGTTCGGCACGAAGGCGTTCCAGTAGACTAGACGGCGGATTCGCTCGCTGACGCGGTCAGCAACTCCCGTAATAACCATGCCGCCGTAGGAATGGCCCATGAGAATGATGTCGGAGAAATTATTCTCCACGATATAGTCGACGATCGACTGGATGGCTTCCTCGAGGCCGCTTGTCTTGGCGTCACCCGGCCGGTTGCCCGCGACGGTCGGCACATGGACGGTGTGGCCGGCCGCGCGGATCGGTGCTGCAACGGCCTCGAATTCTGCACCGGTGTGCCATGCGCCGTGGATTAAGACGAAGGTTGACATGACGGGGTTCCTCCTCAGGATTGTCAGAATGAGCGTAGTCTAGCCGGCCGGGTTCGGCCACGCTTGGCCGAGACCGAACCAAACTGACCAGGAGCGAACCATGGCAACGATTCGCGGCAACGAGGGGAAGCGTCAGCGGAGTTGGACGACGGCCGGGGTCGAACCGGGTGAGCGCTTTTCCTATTACCGTGAGGCGATCTGCCAAGCCTTCATGCACCTAACCCCCGAGGCCCCTGGGTGCAGCGACTTCTCGGCCCGGTTGCAGAACATCCCGCTCGGCGAGGGCGCTCTCAACCGCGTCGTCTTTCCCCAACATGTCGTGCGCCGTTCGCTGCGCGACATCGCGGCCTCAAGCCGGCGCTGCTTCTACCTCAATCTCAAACTTGTCGGTCGCTGTTCGATCCTTCAAGGCGACAGCGAAATCGCGCTATCGCCGGGCCAAGTCGGTCTCTTCGCCAGCGACGGCACGTTCGCCCTGCGGCATGGCGCGGGACAGACGCTTGGAGCGGCGTCGTTCTGGATTCCGGCCGAAAAGCTTATCTCGCGCCTCCCTTCGCCCTTCCAGGGTGTACCGCTCCGTCTTTCCGACGATCCGCACGTTGGCCAGTTGATCGTCGAAACCGCACGGACCCTCAATGATAAGATCCTCCGGATGGGTGAAGCTGAAGCGGAACGGATCTTCGATATACTGCTCGATCTAGTCGCTCTCAGTCTTTCGAGGAAGAGACTGGAGGGGATCGGAGAGTCGTCGTCGGTCGCCGATGCGGTGATGCTGTCTGTCTGCCGCTCGATCGATGCTCGTCTGCGCAAGCCCGGCCTCAGGGTCGCCGAGATCGCAGCCGCGGTGCGGGTCAGCGAGCGCTATGTGCACGTCCTGTTTGCCCGCACCGGCACCCGCTTCGCAGACTACGTCATGCAACGCCGTTTGGATGGCGTTGCGGCCGATCTACGCGACCCGACATATCGGTCGCGCGAAATCGGCGACATCGCCTTCGATTGGGGTTTTGCCGATCTCTCCCATTTCGCCCGCCGGTTCAAGCAACGCTTCGGAGTGCGGGCGAGCGAATGGCGCAGCGGGCAGGCATGAGCGGCCGTGGCGCGGACCTTCCTGGTATCAACGGCGTGCGACTGGTGACGAGCGAGGTCGTCTGTACGATACCAATGCAAGCAGGCGTCAATCGACGAATGATCGCGCGATCCCCTCCAGGACATCTTCGCGACAGCAGCGGACCTGCTGCAAGCCCTTCCTCTTGCGGTTGCCGTACGTCATGTTGTGGGAGACTACCTCCGGATGCCGACTGTAATCGATGCGAACGGCGTCGGTTCTCTTCCAGCCTTCACCGATCAGCCATCTAAATACGCGTCCGACGTGGACGAAGGGCTCCGAGAGCCATTCGTCGCGATTCCCGCGGTCGTCTCCCAGCTGGACTGTCCGTCCGGCGCTTGCGCGGGTCGCCATCCGCTTCTATTCGTCACCTGCTACGCCGAGAAGCCGCTCGACGAGATGGGGGGCTTCCTTCAACTCCGCAGGCGTTCCCGACCAAGCAATCTGGCCACGCTCCATGATGAGAGCATGGGTAGCAAAAGTGAGCGCGCTCTGTATACGTTGCTCGACCAGCAGGATCGTCATGTCGCCGCCAAAGGCGAGCCTCGAAAGCCCCGCCATCAACTCCTCACATATTGTAGGTGCCAGCCCTTCGAGAGGCTCGTCGAGCAGTAAGACTGTCGGTCGCCCGAGAAGCGTTCGGGCTGTCGCCAGCATCTGCTGCTCACCGCCGGAAAGCTGGCTACCGAAATTCCGTCGCCGCTCTTTAAGACGAGGAAAGATCGCGTAAGCTTCCTCGATAGCAGAGCGATTTCGACTCTTTAGGCCAACGTACAGATTTTCCTCAACCGTCAGCGATGGAAAAACGCATCGCGCCTGCGGCACATAACCGAGGCCGGCGCGGGCGCGACGGTAAGGTTCCAGGTCAGCCAGATCAGTGTCGTAAAGGCGGATAGTTCCATCGATTCGCGTCGTATGTCCGGCCAGTGTCGCCAACAGTGTCGTCTTGCCCACACCGTTGCGGCCAAGGATCGCAAGACGCGCGCCAGCCAGCACTTTGAAGGTCATACCTTCGAGGATGCTCGTCAGTCCGTAACCCGCTGTCAGGCGTTCGACCTCAAGAGCCGTTGTGGTCATGAGCGTAGCTTCCAAGATAGGCCTCTCTTACGCGCTGGTCTTTGGTTACCTCAGCGGGAGAGCCGTCGAAGATTATAGCGCCAGCCGCCAGCACGACGACGCGCGTTGCAAAACGGAACACGAGATCCATGTCGTGATCAATCATCATAACCGCGAGATCAGACGGCAAGGCGGCAAGTGCCGCACTGATGCGCTGCGTGTCGTTTTGCGGCACACCCGCGGCCGGTTCATCGAGAAGGAGGACTTTTGGCTTCAACGCCAGCGCCAGCGCGATTTCGAGCAGGCGTTGCTGTCCGTAAGCGATCTCGGCCACCTTTTGATCTGCGACAAGGTTCAGCCCAAGTAGACCGAGCAATTGGTCGATCTCTTCAGTTACCTGCGAATTGTCTTGGTAATGCCCGTACATCCGGCCCGCGGTTCCGCAACGTTGCATTACCGAAAGCCCAAGATGCTCCCGCGCAGTCATGCTGAGAAATAAGCGAGTTACCTGAAATGAGCGGCCGAGTCTCAACTTGACCCGTTCGGTCGGCGATAACTTGGTGACGTCAACGCCGCAGAGCAACAAACGGCCACTATCCGGACGAAGATGTCCGGTCACGAGATCGACGAAGGTCGTCTTGCCGGCGCCGTTGGGACCGATCAGCGCAACACGCTCGCCAGCCGCCATAGTAATGGACACATCCTGCGTCACAGCTAGCCCGCCGAAGCTCTTCCGCAGCTTTTCTACCTGCAGCAACGCCGTCATAGCCTATCTCTCTTCATCCGATCAGCCAGCGCTACGGCTTCGCCGTACAGTCCTTTCGGTGCGAACAAGACCACCGCGACCAGGAGAGCACCGACGATGGTTAGCCAATGGAACGGATTCGCCGCGGAGACAAAATCCTCAAAGAGCACGAAGCTGACTGCGCCGATGAGTGCTCCATACAGAGTGCCTGCGCCACCAAGGACAAGCATCACGAGCGACTGGGCTGACAGCTGGAAGCTCAGACTGTCGAGGCCTACTACCTGCGTCGAGATGGCAGTCAGCGCCCCACCCATTCCAGCCACTGCGCCGGAAATCACATATGCTTTCAGAAGCGTACCTCGGACAGACGCCCCCATAGCACGCGCGCGTACAGGGTCGTCCTTAATGCCGCGACACAACATTCCGAACGGAGACCGCGTCAGTATTCGCAAGAAAATAAAGACCAGCACGACGAGAACAATAGCCAAGGCATAAGTTGCGCGCCCCCAGAGATTAATGACGAATAGTCCGAAGATTGGAAGTGGATCGATCCCCGCTAGGCCATCGCTGCCGCCCGTGTAGGCGGAAGCCTTGTTTGCGATCTGCTGGAGCATCTGCGCGATCGCTATTGATAGGACGAGTTGTGTTAGACCATGACCGCGCAGGATGATAACGCCCGACAGCGCTGCTACAATGGCGCCACCGATCGCGCCAAAGGCGATCATCAACAGCGGATCATTGATGCCCCATCGAACGGCGGCTATGCCGGCCAGATAGGCGCCGGCGCCAAAGACGGCAGATTGACCTAAGGTCGCCACACCGCAATGGCCCGTGATCAAATCGAGCGATAGTACCAGCAGTGCTATTCCAACGATGCGCGTGAGCAACGAAAGGTTGTTTGGAAACAAAACAAAGCCGACACACGCAAAACTAAGAATTACGCCGATCCCGAACACGTCTCGCAGAAACCATTTGGTCCCTCCTGCGGCTGCCGACCCGATAAAGGGCTTAAACATCTATGCCGCCCTTGCGAGTAGGCCGTTCGGAAACAATGAAACGAGAACAACCACCGCGAGGTAGGAGAAGAATTCACCATACTCTGGCACGAAAAACCGCCCGGTCGTGTCAATCGCCCCGAGAAGCAGGCAGGCCACCAATGCGCCCCGGATCGAGCCGGCGCCACCGATCGACACTACGACGAGAAACATCACCATGTAGCGTAGCGCGTAATAGGGTTCGATCGGCATCATTTGAGCTCCAACGATACCGCCAAGAGCCGCGAGTCCGACCGCGATAGCAAAGCTCGCGGCATAGATCAGCTTAGCATTGACCCCAAGCGAGCCCGCCATTGCCGCGTTATCGACCGTCGCTCTGATGTAAACGCCGAAAGCGGTCCTCTCGATCAGAAACCACAACGCTATGGCCACTCCGCCTCCGATTGCGATCGCCGAGAGTTTATAGGCCGCGATTGAACGGAATCCCAGATCGACCGGACCACGAAGGAATTCGGGCAGCGGGATAATCTTCAACGTCGGCCCCGCAATGTAGTTGGCGATGCCTATGATGCAGAAGGTGATGCCAATTGTCATCAAGACTTGCGTCAGTTCCGGCGCACGATAGATGCGTCTGTAGAGTAATCGCTCAATCGGGATCGCTACGACGATTGTCGTGCAAATTGCGATGAGAAGAGCTGTCGCATAGCCGAAGTCTAACGCCTGTATGGCGTAGGACGCGACGTAGCCGCCTATCATTGCAAAGGCGCCATGCGCCAGATTGACGACACGCATTAACCCCATTGTCATCGACATACCTATCGTGATGACGAAAAGTACCATACCAAAGGCAAACGCATCGACTGCTATACTGAAGAAGGTCTGAACCACTCCACTCTCCTCCCTCCCTTACCCAGAGGTCCGACCCGAAAACGCTTTGCCGATTGAGCGCCCCGCTATTTCGCAGCAGCCAAGCCGGGGTCGCCCTGTTTCTCGAAGGTGGCGATTTCCTTATTGATATATGTTCCGTCCGACGCTTTGCTGACTTCACGCAGATAGATGTTCTGCGTGATGTGTCGGCTTGTCGGATCAATCGAAACCGGACCGCGCGGACTTTCCCAGCTCATACCTTTGACGGCTTCGACCGCCTTCTGTGCATCTTGCTTTCCACCGGTAGCCTCGATCATCTTGTAAATGACGCGCATCCCGTCGAAGGCCCCGACCGCAGGAAAAGAAAGATCCTGGGGATTTCCGATGGCCTTGTTCGCGGCATCAACGAACTTTCTATTCTCTTGCGATTGGTGCGAAACTGAGTAGTGGAACGTCGTCTGGATGCCGAGCGCGGCATCACCCAGCGCCGGCAAATCCGACTCTTGGGTTAGGTCGCCGGGCGAAAGGAACTTGATTCCGCTCTTGGCGAGGTCATTCTCATTGTAGGCCTTCACAAAGCCGAGCGTTGTGGGTCCAGACGGAAGAAAAGCAAAGATGGCATCCGCTCCCGACCGGCGCACTCGCTGCATGATCGCACTGTAGTCCGTAGTTGAGAGTGGCATGCGAATCGAGTCGATCACCTCGCCGCCCAGCCCGGTGAAGGCGGTTTTGAAAGCCGTTTCCGCATCGACGCCAGGACTGTAATCGCTGACGATCGTCACCACTTTGCTGACGCCCTTATCCCTAGCAACTTTCGCCATTGGTGTTGAGGTCTGCCACATGGTAAAGGATGTTCGTACAACGAGCGGGCTTCGGGTTACGATCATCGAGGTGCCGGCATTCATGACCACCATCGGAACATTGGCCTGCTCAAGGAGAGGCACGACCGCCAACGCATCCGGCGTGAAGTAAAAGCCTGCAAGGTATTGAACACCTTCTTTGACGACCAATTCTTGAGCTCGGGTCTTGGCCTGGGCTGGATCAGCTTGCGGCAGATCGCGATAGATGACTTCGATTTCCTCGCCGCCGGCCTTGTTTCCGTTCAATGCGATGTACGCATCGATTCCGGCCTTGAAATTCTTGCCCTGGCTCGCGAACGGACCAGAGAACGGCCCTATGACGCCGATCTTTACTTTCGCTTCCGATGCGGTCGTCAAGGCGCAAAGCGCGATGGCAAGGGCGACTAAACGCTGATTCATCCCGGATCCCCTTTATGTCCCCGCATCTTCCGCAGCTTTTTAACCTGGCGACGTGCATCACCGTAACGGAAACATAAAGCCGTCAAAGCTCGCGCTGTAGCTGGATGTGTAAAACGGATAACCTTTTCTTCAATGGCGACAGCCGAAGCATTTTCTTTCCGCACTCGGCATCACAGAGGTGCCGCGTCGTCGGCTGATCGCTCGGCGGTCACTCTCAATTTGGAACGACGACCCGGCGCGGCAAGGATCTCCGTATCTCCTGACCGACTTCTTGTTCTCGCCAGCCCAGAGGCTCATCGCCTCCCAAACAAGCCGACGTGAAATGGTCTGGTTCATAAATGTAAGCGTTTCGCCTTTTCTGAAAGACCTCACGGACGAGCCGAGCGAAACTTCCGGCTTCTACATCCCGGTCGGAGACTTCGTCGAAGCGATCGCTTCGTTCACCAGCAATCAAGCGCTGCCTACACGATGAAGGTGGGCGAGAACGCTCTGCTGTACGCAGTCTCGGGCGCCAAGATCGTCCTATCGAGAATGACGGCCGACAAGCTGGACGACTATTTCCGCACGGTGAGGTTCCAAGCCATCACGCCCAAGACGAAGAGCTCCAAGCGGGAACTGCGCGATGAGATTGCGGTCATCCGAAAGACCGGGTTCTTACGCGCACGAAGAGATCACTGTAGGCTCCATCGGCATAGCCATTGCGGTGGAATCCGACGGTCGTTTCGTCGGGTCGCTGAACCTCGCCATTCCCACAGTACGGTTCACGAAGGATCGCGAGGTCGTGTTCCGTGGTGCCCTGAAGACCGTCGCCTCGTCAAACGGTCAGGCTCTTGCATCCCGCGGTTAGGTGGAGGCCATTTCGTGCCGTCCCGGACGGACCAGGACCGCAGTAGGACTTATGAATGACAGCTGCCGATACCTAACGCGCGATGGACGGCTTATCCTATCTCAAACGAACGATGCTCCAATTGCGCCGAGCGGCCCGTAGTCGGCATGGATAACGTCTCCCGCGCCGATGTCGACCGGTCTTGTAAAAGATCCGGAGAGCACGATTTGCCCCTTCGCGAGCTTCCCGGACACCCCGGCCAGTTTGTTGACGAGCCACGCGATACCGGCAGCAGGGTGGCCCATTATCGCTGCCGAAAGGCCGGATTCCTCAATGATGCCGTTCTTCGACAGGGTGGCACCCAGCCACC